>Ga0257108_1000260_pt1 | contig 15756 bp, 9 predicted proteins | sample LP_taG_FD_190181 | JGI IMG/M metagenome (GOLD analysis project Ga0257108, IMG submission 190181) | Marine microbial communities from Northeast Subartic Pacific Ocean, Canada - LP_J_2011_P26_1000m | ecosystem: Environmental > Aquatic > Marine > Oceanic | place: Canada: Northeast Subartic Pacific...
GTGCACCACTTGAGGTACAGCACCGACTTTTGCAGCAACAGGCCAAGCGCCATGTAAATGCCGGGCGAGGCGCTGGGCTGCTCGTAGCCGAGCCAGTTCAAGTCGTGCCAGTAGCCGGAAAAGGTGCCGGGCATCTCGATCGCGTCGGTGCTGATCGAGCCAAGTGGGCCGTCGTTCGAGAACAAAATCAGCGCTGGGTCGAGGCTGTCCCAAAACAGGAACAGCGTGACGATGATAAGCACCCCGGTCGCGCCGGCGAACGGCTTGAGCCAGCCGGTTGAGCGTTCAGTTGAGAGAAATGGTAAGTTCACTGTGTCGGTTTACTGCCACTGCTCCTTGTTGAGCGACGAGCCGAAAAACAGGTCGCGAAAAAAGACGGTGACGCAGCCGAGTTGCCAATGCAGCCACGGCACCTTCGGGCGGGCGGACTCGTAAATGCGCCGGGCGTGATCCGGTTTTTCGTCGGCTATCTGCTGCATCTTGACGCGGGAGCGCGCGGCGAACATGCAGCGCAACTTTTGCCGGCGCAGCCATCGTGTCAAACCCTGTTGCTGCATCAGGCCGAATGCGTGCTGGATCGCCTCCCACTCGTCGAGCACCCAGCTTTGGATGTTTTCTTCGTTGCGCTTGGTCATGCTGAACGGGTGCCGGCGGATTTGAAGCAACACTTCCGGCACTGCGACGCGCTGCTCGCAGACCTTGGCCAAGTCGGAATAAAAAACGCAATCAGCCGCGTGCGGCATGTCGGTGCGGAACGAAACGGGGCACGCCTGGCCAAGCGACTTGATCAGCACGCCGCCGAGCATGAGCGAGTCGCATTCGCTGTGTTGAGCAAGCAGTGCGTTGGCCGAAACTTCGTACGTGGCAGCCGATGGTTTCGATGGCTTGGCATCGAGTTGGTTTCCGTCCTTATCTATAAACTCCGGCAGGCAGTAGCTGAACGCCGGCGCGGGCGCGTCTGTGAGCGCGGCGGTCATCCGCTCCATGAAGCCCGGCAGCAGCACGTCGTCGGCGCAGATGTAATGCAGGAAATCGCACTCGGTGGCATAGCTGAGCGCTTGGTTGAAATTTTTGAACAGCCCCTCGTTTTTTTCGCTGCGGATCAGTTCGCAATCGAGTGGCTCGTACGTTTCGACGAGTTGTGAGGTGCCGTCGGTCGAGGCGTCGTCGAGCACGATCACGCGGTCGGGGCGGAGCGTCTGCGCGGCGAGTGAGTCGAGCGCGGCGCGGATGAAGCGTTCTCCGTTGTACACCGGGATGACAGAAATGATGCGCGCCCGATCGCTCATGATTGCTGCGCGAGTTCGCTGATCATCGCCTCCCAGCTTGGCGGCGTGTAGCCGGTGGCTTGGTTGAATCGATCGGCATTGAGGCTGCGGTCGCAGACGAACTCGTCATTCGGCTCGATGACGCCCTCCCAGCCAAGTTTTTCGCGGCACAATTGCAGCAAAGCGAACTTGGAAATCGACTCGCTGGCGACGTGCCACACGCCCGAAAGCGCGGGGTGCTGGGTGAGGATTCGATCGACGATCCGCGCCATTTCGAGCGTAGTAAAACCACTGTAAATTGCTTTGGTGAAGCCGCTTATGGCTTGGCCGCGCTGGCTCAAAAACCAATCCAGCAGCGCCAGATTGGTGCCGAGCTCGTGGCCGATCACCGAGGTGCGGAGGGTGACGGAGTGGGCGTCAGCGACTTCGCCCTGATGCTTCGATTGGCCGTAAAGATCTGCGGCATCCGACGGGTCGCTCTCTGTGTAATTTCCCTTCGTGCCGGCGAAGATGCAGTCGGTGCTGAAGTGAATCAGCCGCGCACCGGCTTCGCCGCAGCGCTTGGCCAAGCGGTGTGGAAACTCGGCGTTGACGCGCAGGGTGAGCGCCTCGTCACTGGCTTCGTCGCGTTGCTTGATGAGGCCGACGCAGTTGATGACGGCCTCGGGCTTCGCCTGGCCAAGGGCGCGCTCAAGCGCGGTGTCGTCGGTGATGTCATCCAACTGGATCGCTTTGGCTTCGTCGAACAAATTATGCACTGCGAAGTCGGCGACCGGACGGCGAAGCGTCACCCAAGTGTCGTGTTGCGCGTGGAGCCCGCGCCAAAGTTGGTGGCCCAACATGCCGCTGCCGCCGAGTATGAGCAGCCTCAAGGCTGAGCCTCCTTTTTGTGACGTGCGGGGACGCCGCGCACATCCTTTATGGCGACCAGATTGAAGGCGTGTTTTGGTTTTCGGTTGATGCGAAGCAGCAGCGTCAGCGCCTCGTCGAGCAGCAGGCAGCCGGGGAAGTTGCACCTCGGTCCGGCCATGTAGCCACGCAGGTAGCGTGTGCCGGTCGTGCCGTGGACTGTGTAACCGCGTCCCTCGAATTCGTTGATGAACCAGCCGGAGTGGTGCCGCTGAAACTCGTTGCCGAACTCCGGCCCCTGCGGAACAAAACCGTGCGGTGTCTCGAGCAGAATAAACTTGGCCGACAACCGCTCGACGCGATCGAGCAGATCAAGCCCGCTGGCCTTTGGCAAATGCTCGATGAGGCCGAAGAGGGTGACGAGGTCGAACGTGGCGTCGAGGTTGTCGCTGAGAATGTCCGCCTGAATGTAGTGGTCGTGAATGCCGCGCTGTTTGGCCAGGTCGATGGCGTCGGCGTGGGCGTCGAGGCCGGTGGTCTGCACGCTTGGCCGGAACTGGCTGAGGTGCGAGCGGGTGCCACAGCCGATGTCGAGCGCTGTCTTAACCTCACCAGTGGCAACGAGTTGCGCGGTGAAATCGGCGGCGGAACGCGGGCGCAACAGTTGTCGGAGCGGGTTCGGCATGCGCTTGGCCAAGCGGGTCAAATATACAACTCGACCTCGCCCATTTTGTCGAGCAGCGGCTCGATGTCGGCGGCGGAGTCGAGTTGGCGGGTGTTGGCGGAGGTGTACTCGGTGCCGAGCGGCTGCGCGGCGCGGTGATCCGGCACACGGTACTCTGGGTGGATGGCGTAAAAAAGTTCCTCCTCGGTGACGCGCTGCATTTCGTACTCGTTGACGAGCGTTTCGTGCAGTTTTTCTCCGGGCCGAATGCCGGTGACGTTGACCGGGTGGTCGGCGCCTTGCGGGCTGAATTTTCGGCGAACCGCCTCGGCGAGATTCGCGATGGTGCAGGCCGGCGACTTGCGCACGAAGATCTCGCCGCCGAGCGCGTGTTGCATCGCGTGCAGCACGAGGCCGACCGACTGGTCGAGCGTCATGAGAAAGCGCGTCATCTCCGGCACGGTGAGCGTGAGCGGCTCGTCGTTTTCGATCTGCCGCTTGAACAGCGGGATGACCGAGCCGCGGCTGCCCATCACGTTGCCGTAGCGCACGCAGCAGAATTTCGTGTCGCCGCCGTTTTGGTTTTGGCTGCAGACGAGTTTCTCCATCATCGCCTTGCTGGTGCCCATGGCGTTGAGCGGCTTGACGGCCTTGTCGGTGCTGAGGGCGACGAAGGTTTTCACCCCGGCGGCCCTGGCGGTGCGGCAGGCGTTTTGCGAGCCGCCGACGTTTGTCTTGTAGGCCTCGTACGGAAATTTTTCGCACGACGGCACGTGCTTGAGGGCGGCGGCATGGAAGACGAGATCGACGCCGGCCATGGCCTCCTCGAGGCGGGCCTCCTCGCGCACGTCGCCGACGAGATATTGGAACTGCGGGAACGCCTGCTGCATCTCCCACTGCTTCTTTTCGTCGCGGCTGAAGATGCGAATCTGAGCGGGGGACTGCTTGAGCAGGTGGGCGGCGACGCGGTTTCCGAAGGAGCCGGTGCCGCCGGTGATCAGGATTGTGGAGCCGGAAACATTCATGCCAATGCCGCGCCGAGTCTATGCCCGGCCCCCGCGATTGGCAATGGACAAGGCTTGTGCCATCGGTCTGGCAGGACTAGCCTTCGACTCATGAAAGCCATCGCTGTTGGTATCATGGCGGGTTTGGGGCTGTTAACGGCTTCAGCGGCACCGGGCACCGAGGCCCAAGAGGCCAAGCCTCAAGGCTCTGCCACCGTGCCGTTGGCCAAGCGGGAGACGGTGCAGCTTGAGTTCGAGACCGTGCGCGGCCTGGCCTATCAGGTTTACTCGAGAAAAGGCAAAAACGAGTGGCGACCGCTTGGCCAATTGCTCGAGGGCGACGGCAAACCGGCGACCGTGTCTTACCCGGGCGACGACGACGGCGTGGAGTTTCGAGTGGAGACATACGAGGCCGTCGAGCCGCCGACGCTGCCCGCGGGCATCGACTACAAACTGACTGGCATTTATCGGTTGCGCGGGGCGTACAAGGTCTGCGTGGCCAAGGTAAATCGCACCACCGATCCGGTGCGCACCGCCCACTTCACGCTTGGCCGGGGGGACACCGGCGGGTCGCTTCGGCTGCTCGACATTGATGCCGCCGCCGGGCGGGTGCGGATTGAGGCGGGCGGCGTGCCGTTGACGCTGAGTTTGCACGGCAACACATTTCAAACCGCAACCGCCAAGCCGCCACAGCCGCCGCGATCGGTGGCTGGCAAGCCGACGATCATCACTGCGCCGCCGAAGGGCAGCGTGTACATGGCCAGGAACGAGCCGTACTATAAAGAGGCGCAGAAAAAGCACACCAACCGCTACTCGCTGCTGGAGGGTTCCACGGTCAGGGCCATCAACCGCAGCATTCGCTTCCAGCCGCAGAGCATCTTCACGCCGCGCGTCTCCGTGCCGGGTTATCAACAGCCGTACTACTACCGTCCGAGCTCGCGCTCCACGACATTCCGCATCCGCCGCCGGTAGTTTTTACTTGGCGAGGGCGTCGAGGAGCTTTTGGTGAATCCCGCCGAAGCCGCCGTTGCTGAGGACGCAGAGGATGTCGCCTTCCTTCGCCTGACCGACGACGTGTTCCACGATCTCATCGGCGGTGGGGATATAATCCGCCTCGGTGTCGGCGGTGCGGATGTCTTCCATCAGCCGGGCCGGATCGAGTCTTTCTTCGGCGGGTATTTGCTCGAGCCGCGCGATTCCCGCCACGACAACGCGCTTGGCCAAGCGGAGTGCGTCGGCGAGTTCGGCCTGAAAATGGTTGCGGCGGGTGGTGTTGCTGCGTGGCTCGAAAATCGCCCAGACGCGCCGGCCGGGGTATCGCTGGCCAAGCGCCTTGAGCGTCTCGCGGATGGCGGTGGGGTGGTGGGCGAAGTCGTCGATCACGGTCACGCCGCCGGCTTCGCCGCGAATTTCCATTCGGCGCCGAATGCCCTCGAACGTGTCGAGGCCGGACTGAATCTGCACGTCGTTGAGTCCGGCGTAGCGCGCCAGCAACAGCGCGGCGAGGGCGTTGCGGATATTGAGTTCGCCGACCATCGGGATGCAAAACGTCGTGTCGCCGAGCCGAAATTCGGAGCCGCTTTCGTTGTAGGCCAAGCCGCTGGCCAAGTCGTCGCAGTCGCCGCCCAAGCCGAAGCGGCGCACGGGGCAGTGGTCGATGCCGAGCAGCGGCTCGAGGTTGGCGTCGTCGCCGTTGGCCAGGAGCAGGCCGTTGCGCGGGACGATGTTGATGAGGCGTTGAAAGGAAGTTTGGATTTCGGCGAGGCTGCCAAAAATGTCGGCATGATCGAACTCGAGGTTGTTGATGACGACGGCCTCGGGGAGGTAGTGGACGAACTTGCTGCGCTTGTCGAAAAACGCGGTGTCGTATTCGTCGCCCTCAATCACGAACCAGTCGCTGTCGGTGAAACGCGCGCCTTGGCCAAGGTTATTCGGGATGCCGCCGATGAGGAAGCTGGGGTTGAGGCCGTTGTGCTCGAGCAACCACGCGAGCAGCGACGCGGTGGTGGTCTTGCCGTGCGTGCCGGTGACGACGAGCGAGCGTTTGCCGCGCAGGAACTGGTGTTTGAGCAGCTCCGGCAGCGAGCAGTAGTCGAGCTTTTGCTCAAGCGCGAACTCGGCCTCGGGGTTGCCGCGCGAGATGGCGTTGCCGATAACGACCAAGTCCGGTTTGTGGGCGAGATTGGCCGCGCCGAACGGCTTGGCCGCGATGCCGCGCTCCTCGAGGAAGGTGGACATGGGCGGATAGATTCCCGAGTCGGAGCCACTGATTGCGATACCGCGTTCCTTCAGCGCTGCCGCGACGGAGGCCATTGCGGTGCCGCAAATGCCGACAAAATGGACGGTTTCAAGTTTCAAGTTTTCAGTTTAAAGCCGGTTTGCGATTGGCCCAGGTCAGGCCGTCGAGGTTTTTGGGCTTGGCCGGGAGGGCGTAGCTGGCGGCCAAGCCGACGACGAAGCAGGTCACGGTGCCGATCGCGCCGAAGAGCAGGCTGTGGGTTTCGGTGTGAAATTTCACGTACCACAATGCGACCGCAGTGGCGATGACGCCGATCCACGCGTGCACGCTTGCGGTGCGAGTCGTGAAAATGGCCAGCGTGAAAAGTCCGCCCAGCGTGCCGAGGATCAGGCCGACGTAACCCATCAATGTGTCCCAAAGATTTTTGTTGTCTTGCGCGGCAATGATGAGCGCCGAGACAGTGCCCAACACGCCCAACCCGAACGTGATCCACTTGGCCAATTTGAGCAGCTTGGCTTTGTCGGTTTTTTCGCCGGAGAAAAAGTCGGTGGTCACGGCGGTGGCGATGGAGTGCATGCTTGAGTCGAGGCTCGACATCGCGGCTGCAAAAATGCCGGCGATCACCAACCCGGCCAACCCGCTTGGCATTTGGTGGAAGATGAAGTGCGGGAAGATTTGATCCGCCTTCGCGATGGCTCCGAGTTGCGCCGGTTGTTGCTGGAAGTAAACGAAGAGCGCCGTGCCGACGGAGAAAAACAGCAGCGTCGCCGGGACGCTCAACAGGCCGTTGGTCCAGATCGCCTTGGCGGCGTCCTTCTCCGTGGGCGTGGTGAGGTAGCGCTGTACCACCGACTGGTCGGTGCCGTAGCTGAGGATTTGGCTGAAGATGCCGCCAATGATGATGACCCAGATCGTGTCCCTGCTTTTGGTGAAATCCCACTCGGTCTGCAACATGTCGAGTTTGCCCTGTTCACCGGCGGATTGAAAAATCGCGCTCCAGCCGCCGTCAACTTGGCCGACGATAATCAGCAACGCCGCGAGCGCGCCGCCGAGCAACACGACTGTTTGCAGCACATCCGTCCAGATCACCGCCTCGATGCCGCCGAGCACGGTGTAGAGCGTGCTCAGCACACCCATCGCGACGATGCACCAGCGCACATCCCAGCCGGTGACCGCCGAGAGCGCCATCGCCGGCAGCAGGATGACGATGCCCATCCGGCACAATTGGAACACCGCGAAGCTGGCGCTGCCGAGTTTTCGCAGGCCACCGCTGAAACGCATCTCGAGGTATTCGTAAACGCTCGTGATGTTCAGTCGCCGATAAAACGGCAGGAAACAATAAACGATCAGCGGCACCATCAGCACGATCGTCATGTTGAGGAGAAACCACGTCCAGTTCGTGCCGAACGCCTTGGCCGGGATGGAGAGGAACGTGATCGCGCTGAGTTGCGTCGAGAAAATACTCAAGCCGGCCGCCCACCACACGACGCGTTTGCCGGCGACAAAATAGTCATCGACCGTTTTGCTGCGGCGCGAAAACCAAAAGCCCATCCCGACGAGCACGGCCATGTAACAAGCCAGCACAATCCAGTTGACCGTGCCGAAGGTCTGCTCCGGCTTGGCCAAGTCGATCTTCCAAATGTTGGGCGTGCGGATGCCCGGGCTGCTCTCGCCGGAGGGGATAACGATCGAGCCGCCCCACGACACCGCCGTCGTCGTGACGTGGCTGCCGGTGGCCACGCGCTCCGTTGCGCCGGGCGCGGTGGCGCTGCGGGAGTCCTGCGTGAAATCAGCAAACCGCGTCCAGCGATCGGTCACCGTGTTGTACAGCAACACGTCGCGGCTGAAGCCGATGTGAGTGTCCTGAATTTTTTGTTGCTCCGCTTTGAGGGTCGCTGCCGCCGCCGTATTGCCTGCGGCTTCGGCGGCGGCGATTTGTTCGGCCAAGCCGGTGAGCGTGATGAAACGCTTGCCGTTTGCGCCGCCGAAAACAAGCAACTGATTTGCGCCGATCGGGGCCACCGTGCCGGCCATCACGCAGCGCGGTTGTCCGTCGCCACTTGGCAGGATGTCGTGGATTTTTTTCCACTCGCCGCTATTGGGGTTGAACTTGTGGGCGTCGCCGAGCATGCGCCAGTGACCGTCGCCGTCCTTCATTCGGCCGCTGAAAATGTAGAGGCAGTCCGTGGCCCCGTCGTGTTGCACGCTGGCGAGCAAGTGCGTCCGCGCCGGGCCGTCCCATGGCGGTAACGTGACCCAGGCGAAGTCGGCAGCACCGCGCTTGGCCAAGTCGAGCGCCCAAAAGTTTTTCGTCGCCCCATCGCCGCTGTCGCCGCCGGCGACGTAAACCGTCTCGCCGACCAACGCTCCGGCGGCCGCCGTCGTGCCCTTGGGTAGCGCCGGGTAATTTTCATCGATGACAACTTGCCCATCCGCTTGGCCAAGCGCGAACACCTTGGCCGAGCGATGCGTGACGCCGCCCTCGCGCCACTCGCCGCCGATGCACAGCACGCCGTCGGCCGTCGGGACCGAGATGCCGTAGCCCAGTGTGCGGGGGAGTTTGGCCTTGGCCTCGGCGATCGAGTAGCCGTCGCCGTCCCTCGTGACGACATGAATCGTGTCGTGATAAACCTTCGCCGAGACACCGCCGCCAGCGGTCGGTCGCCATGGCACGCCATCGGGGAAGTTGGCCCCCCCGCCGATAATCAGCGCGTCATTGTGCATGCCGACGAACGGTCCGGCCACACCGAGTCCGCCGGGCAGATCCGGCAGCGCCGTCCACTTGAGATTATTTTCGGCGGCTAGCAGAGAGGCCACGCTCAGCGCCAGCAGAGTTGTGATTCGGAGAAACATGGTTGCTTGGGGTCGTTTTCGCAAACTGGGGGGCATCATGTTGGCCAAGCTTGGCCAAGGCGAGGCCAAACCAAGCGCTTGGCCAAGCCGGTTTTTGGGTAATTGAAGGTTGAAAAAAGGGCGAAAGTGTGTCCTGTTTCGGCGACCGATGAATTATTGAGAGCTGTTGTGCGTCAAGCGGGCTGTTTAACTGCGGAAAAATCGTGATGATAAAGAGATTATTACAAGGGATCATGTCGGCGCTGTTCGCGGCAGCGGCATGCGCCAACGCCGAGGAGGCCAAGCCGAAGAAGGTCAGTTTTTACAGCGACATCCGGCCGATTTTCCAGGGCCAATGCCACGGCTGCCATCAGCCTGCCAAGGCCAAGGGCGAGTATGTGATGACGACTTTCGCCCAGTTGCTTGCGGGCGGCGAGAGCGAGGACAAGGCGATCGTGCCGGGCAAGCCGGACGAGAGCCAGTTGATCACGCTCATCACGCCGATCGACGGCGAGGCGGAGATGCCGCAGAAGAGCGATCCGCTGCACGCCGGGGAGATCGCGCTGATCACCCGCTGGGTGGCCGAGGGCGCGATCGATGACACGCCGACGAGTGCCAGGCAGCGTTACGACGTCGATCACCCGCCGGTGTACAGCTTGCCGCCGGTCATCTCGTCGATCGACTACTCGCCGGACGGCGCGCTGATTGCTGTGTCCGGTTATCATGAGGTGCTGCTGCACCACGCCGACGGCTCCGGCCTGGCCGCCCGCCTGATAGGGTTGTCGGAGCGCGTGCAGAAGGTGAAGTTTTCGCCGGACGGCAAAAAGCTGGCGGTGGCCGGCGGGCTGCCGGCGCGCTCGGGGGAGATTCAAATTTGGACTGTCGGCAGCAGGAAGTTGTCGATGTCGATCCCGGTCGGGTTCGACACGCTGTACGGCATCAGTTGGTCGCCGGACGGCACGAGGGTGGCGGTCGGTTTGCCGGACTCGACGGTGCGTGCCTTCGACGTGAAGAGCGGCGAGCAGGTTCTGTTCAAGGACAACCACGACGACTGGGTGCTTGACACGGTGTGGAACAACAAGGGCGATCACCTCGTCTCGGTCGGCCGCGACATGGCGGTGAAACTGACCGAGGTGGCGACGCAGCGCTTCGTCGACAACATCACGTCGATCACACCGGGCGCGCTCAAGGGCGGCATCCACGCCATCACGGTGCACCCAAAAAAAGAGGAAGTGCTCGTCGGCGGCTCGGACGGTGTGCCGCAGATTTTCCGACTGACGCGCGTGACCAAGCGCGTGATCGGCGACAACTCAAATTTGGTTCGCAAGTTCCCGGCGATGCCGGGCCGTATCTTCGGCATCGATTTTTCGACGAACGGCAAAAGGCTCGCCGCGTGCAGCAGCTACAACGGCGAGGGGGCGCTTCACCTTTACAGCAGCGACTACGACAGCACCGTGAGTGACGAGTTGAAAAAAGCGTTTGAGAAGCCACTCGACGGAAAGTCCAAAAAGCTCTCCGCCGAGTACCAAGCCGAGGGCATCAAGCGCTTGGCGAAGGTGTCGCTGAGCACGGCGCTGTACACCACGGCGTTCAGCCCGGACGGCGAGACAGTGGCCGCCGCCGGCGCTGACGGGGTGATCCGCCTGTACGACAGCCAAGCGCTTGGCCTGAAGCGCGCCTTCTTGTCGGTGCCGATGCCGGGCGAAAAACTGCCGGAGGTCATCGCGTTGTCGATCGAGCCAAGGGAGATCGAACTCAACAGCAAGTTCGACTACAACCAATTGCTGCTCACCGCCGTGAAGGGCAACGGCGAGAGCTACGACGCCTCCCGCGACTTCACGTTCGAGGTCGACTCCGACGTGGTCAAGGTCAGCAAGAGCGGCATGGTGGAACCGCTCAAGGACGGCGAGGCCAAGCTCACGATTGTCCACAAAAACCAGTCGAGCACGTTGAGCGTCCGCGTGGCCGGCGTGGGCGACGATTTCAAGCCGGACTACGTTCGCGACGTGATGCCGGTGCTCTCGAAGCTCGGCTGCAATGCCGGCACCTGTCACGGCTCGAAGGACGGCAAGAACGGCTTCAAGCTGTCGCTGCGCGGGTACGATCCGATTTACGACATGCGGGCTTTTACCGACGACCTGGCCAGTCGCCGGGTGAACATCGCCGCCCCAGACAACAGCCTGATTCTGCTCAAGGCCTCGGCCGCTGTGCCGCATGAAGGCGGGCAGCCGACCAAGATGGGTGAGGACTACTACGAAATCCTCAAGGGATGGATTGCCAACGGTGCCAAGCTCGACACCAACTCGGCGCGAGTCGCGAGCATCGAGCTTTTCCCAAGGAACTCGGTCGTGCAAAAGATCGGCGATCAGCAGCAGATGCGCGTCATCGCCACCTACGCCAACGGCGAGAAGCGCGACGTCACCGCCGAGTCGTTCATCGAGACCGGCAACTCCGACATCGCCACGACTGACAAGACCGGCTTGGTGAGCACTGCCCGCCGCGGCGAAGCGCCAATGCTGGCCCGCTACGAGGGCGCGTACGCCTCGACCATCGTGACTGTGATGGGAGACCGCTCCGGCTTCGAGTGGCAGGACATACCGGCGAACAATATGGTTGATGAACTTGTCGCCGCGAAACTGAAGCGGACCAAGACACTCTCGTCCGGGCTGGCCTCGGACGAGGAGTTTCTGCGCCGGGTGTACCTTGATCTGACCGGGTTGCCACCCAGTTTAGAGGAGGCGGGCAAATTTATTGCTGACAAGCGCGGCTCCAAGGACAAGCGCGACGAACTAATCGATCAACTGGTGGGCAATGGTGACTACATCGACCACTGGACCAATAAGTGGGCTGACCTGCTTCAGGTCAACCGCAAGTTTCTCGGCACCGAGGGCGCGTCACAGTTCCGCAAATGGATCCGCAACGAGGTCGCCAACAATACGCCTTATGACGAATTCGCCCGCAAGGTGATTACGGCAAACGGTTCAAACAAGGAAAATCCGGCTGCCTCCTACTTCAAGATTTTGCGTGAACCAAGTGCAATCATGGAAAACACGACGCACCTGTTCTTGGGCACACGGTTCAACTGCAATAAGTGCCACGACCACCCGTTCGAGCGCTGGACACAGGATCAGTACTATGAGACCACCGCCTACTTTGCTCGAGTGAGCCTGAAAAAGGATGACAAGTCCGGAGACAAGCGCATCGGCGGCACGGCGGTCGAGGGGGCCAAGCCGTTATACGAAATCATTTACGATCGTAAGGAAGGTGAGACGAAGCATGACCGTACCGGTGCAGTGACCGCTCCTGTCTTTCCTTTTGAGACGGTTCACAAAGCTCCCGAAAAGGGTAACCGTCGGCAAAACTTTGCCGCATGGTTGACGGCTCCTGACAACGAGTATTTTGCCAAAAGCTACGTGAACCGCCTCTGGGGCTATATGACCGGCACCGGTATTATTGAGCCGATTGATGATATCCGTGCCGGCAACCCGCCGACCAATCCCGAGCTACTTGACTGGCTGACCGCGCAATTCATCGAGAGCGGTTTCGATGTGAGGCACATCGTGAAAACCATCACCAAGTCTCGCACGTACCAGTTGAGCGTAAAGACGAACAAGTGGAATGAGGACGACACGACCAACTACTCGCACGCCAAGGCACGCCGCCTGCCTGCCGAGGTGTTGCTTGACTCCATTTATCGCGTCACCGGCACTCCCATCAAGTTTCCTGGTGTGTCGGAGGGCACCCGTGCCGCGCAGTTGCCAGATGTTGGTGTTAAATTAGCAGATGGCTTCCTTGGTAATCTCGGTCGCCCAGCCCGCGAGAGCGCCTGTGAGTGCGAGCGTTCAACTGACCTGCAACTTGGCTCGATCATGTCGCTGGTCAGCGGCCCAACGGTGGACAATGCGATCATTTCCAGCGACAACGCTATCGCCAAGCTCGTTGCCTCCCAGGCTGACAATGAGAAAATGATCGACGGGTTGTTCCTGCGCGTGCTCAACCGTCACGCCACCCCAGGTGAAGTCGGGGCAGCCAAGCAGACGATCGCAGACGTCAAGGCCGAGCATAAGGTTGCACTCGATCAATTGGCCAAGTTTGAAAAGGAGATCGAGCCGCGCGAGGCCAAGCGAGCCAACGCGCGCGAGGACGCCATCGCCTTGGCCAAGACCCAGCTCGGGGCCTACGAAGCGGAGATCGCACCGCGCGAGGCCGAGGCGGACTGCAAACAAACGGAGCGCATCGCCAAGGCCGAGGCAGCGCTCAAGGAGTTTGATGACGGCCTGGCGATGCGCTTGGCCAAGTGGGAGGAGGCGGCCGCCGAGACCACCCAGTGGACGGCGCTCGAGCCGGGCAAACTCAAGGCGACCAACGGGTCGAAACTTGAGAAGCGCGACGGCGGCGTGGTGTTCGCCAGCGGTAAGCTTGAGCGGACGGTTTACACGGTCAACGCCGATACGGGGTTGAGCGGCATCACCGGCGTGCGGCTGGAGTTGCTGGCCGACGACAAGCTGCCGAAGAAGGGCCCGGGCCGGAACGACGACGGCAACTTCGTGCTCACTGAGTTCGCCCTCAAGGCCATCGCCACCGGCGAGGGGCAGGGGCGCAAGACGACCAAGGTCGTCTTCGCGGAGGCCAAGGCGGACTTCAGCCAAAAAACCTTTGAGGCGAAGAAAGCCGTCGACGGCAAGGTCGACAACAGTGGTTGGGCAACACATCCAAAAGAGGGGACCGATCGCACTGCGATCTTTATTCCGAAGGAGACGTTCGGTGTCGAGGGCGGCTCGCGGCTGATCTTCACGTTGAACCAGAATTACAACAGCAAGAAGCACGCGATCGGCAAGTTTCGCCTGCTTGTCACCACGGACGAAAAAGTGGAGATCGGCCACCCGTCGGACATCGGCGCGATCCTCGCGCTTGCCGGGGACAAGCGCAGTGACGAGCAGCGCAAGCGCATCACCGACTACTTCAAGTCGATGGACAAGGATCTCGCGGCCAGGAATAAGGAACTGGCCGAGGCCAAGAAACCGCGTCCCGGGGATCCGAAGCTCAAGGGATTCAAGGCCAGCTTGGCCAAGGCCGAGCAGCCGCTGACGATCGACCCGACGCTGGCCGAGCTGCGCCGCGCCAGGGACTTGAGCGAGAAACAACAGGGCACCATCCGCCTGACCGCCGCGCAGGACATCACCTGGGCGCTGATCAACAGCCCGGCGTTCCTTTTCAACCGTTGACGCGTGGCGGAAAAGTGGTAGCTTTCCCGAAACGGAGATTTTTTGAGTTAAAACATAAGGAAAAAACATGATTACGATACCCGGAGAACTCGGAAAGGACTTGTGCGATCCGCACTTGACGGTTTCACGCCGCGACCTGTTGCGTATTGGCGGCTCGAGCATGCTGGGCCTCGGCCTGGCCAACATGTTCAAGCTGCAGGCCCGGGCCGCTCAGGCCGGACACGTGGGTGGCCCCGGCTGGGGCAAGGCCAAGCACGTCATCCTCTGCTATTTGCAGGGCGGCCCGAGTCATCTTGATTTGTGGGATCCAAAACCGGATGCACCAGAAAATGTGCGTTCTATTTTCAAGCCGATCCCAACCAAGATTCCCGGCATCAACTTCACCGAGATCATGCCCAAGCTGGCCAAGGTCAACGACAAGATGACCATGATCCGCTCGATGGGCTACACGCCCAACGGTTTGTTCAACCACACGGCGGCCATCTACCAGATGATGACCGGCTACACGACCGACAAGGTCAGTCCGTCCGGCCAGCTCGAGCCACCCAGCCCGAAGGACTTCCCGAACTTCGGCTCGCAGATCATCCGCCTCAAGCCACCGACCGAGCCGATGCTGCCGTTCGTCATGCTGCCGCGTCCGCTGCAGGAAAGCAACGTGGTCGGCAAGGGCGGCACCGCCGGATTCCTCGGCAAGTCGTTTGACCCCTACTACCTGTATCCGGACGGGGACGACATGGACATGAACAAGATGGACAACATCAAGACGGACGACTTGAAGATGCGTCCCGACGTGTTCGAGTTGCGCCTGCGCCGCCGCGCCCGCCTGCGTGACGCCATCAACGACGCCTCGCCGGACATCGACAAGGCCGTGGCCAATCTCAAGCTGGACGACTATTACGATCGCGCGCTGAACCTCGTCGCCTCCGGCCGCGCGCGAAATGCCTTCGACCTGGCGCAGGAAACGGAAGCCACACGTGACCTGTACGGCCGCAACACTTTTGGACAAAGTTGCCTGCTGGCCCGCCGCCTGGTGGAGGCCGGCACACGCGTGGTCGAGGTGGTCTGGCCGAAGGTGGCCAATTCTGACAATCACTCGTGGGATGTTCACAGCGGTCTGCCCAAGCGCATGAAGAATCAATCCGCACCGATGCTTGATGGCGGGTTGTCTGGCCTGATATCAGACCTTGATCAACGCGGGATGCTCGACGAGACCATGGTCATCGCTGTGGGCGAGTTTGGTCGCAGCCCTCTAAAGGGTGTTAGCACTTCCGGTAATGGAAATGATGCCGACGGACGTGACCACTGGCCGTACTGCTACACCGCTTGCATCGCCGGTGGCGGCATCAAGCGTGGTTATGTACACGGCAAGTCAGACCGAACCGCCTCGGCGCCAGTCGAGGATCCGGTGCACCCAGGCGAATTACTGGCCACGATTTATCACGCGTTCGGGATCGATCCCGAGACGATCGTGTACAATCACCTCAACCAGCCGCGCGAATTGGTCAAGGCCAGGGCTGTCACCAAGCTCTTCGCCTAGGCCAGGCGCTTGGCCAAGCGGCACTGATTTATCAGCCGGTGGGTTCGGCCCACCGGTTTTTTTGTCATGAAATGGATCCGGACACTGCACCTGTGCCTCGGCTGCCTGTTTGCGCCGCTGCTGATCTTCTTTTGCGCG
>Ga0257108_1000265_pt1 | contig 15577 bp, 16 predicted proteins | sample LP_taG_FD_190181 | JGI IMG/M metagenome (GOLD analysis project Ga0257108, IMG submission 190181) | Marine microbial communities from Northeast Subartic Pacific Ocean, Canada - LP_J_2011_P26_1000m | ecosystem: Environmental > Aquatic > Marine > Oceanic | place: Canada: Northeast Subartic Pacific...
CAGGTGAGAAGGATGGATATCGCGTGCCGTTTTATCCGGTTTTACCGGGGGTATATTTGGCGGGGATTATCATTTTAGTTTTATTGCGAGCTTATTATGAAACAGGAAAATCAATCCATGACCTGACCTTTGTTTTGACAGGAATTCCGGTATATTTTCTTTTATTCAAAAAACGAATGAATCGCCAATAGTGTAATGACATTAACTGAAGGAGTTTTAATGAAAAAATTGCTTACCCTTACGTTAACCATGGGAATTTTATTTAGCGAAGAAAAGTCTGATAGTTTGGGGAATAAACTGCCTCTGGTACCGACGAGAACAATTTCATTCAAAACCACGGAAGGAACCTGGATGTCTCTTGATGTTTCTCCAGATGGGCGATTCATCATTTTTGATTTATTGGGAGATATATATACAATTCCATTTCGTGGTGGTAAAGCAAACTCGATTACCTCAGGAATCCCTTTTGACTCCCAGCCTGTTTATTCCCCTGACGGAAAACAAATTGCCTTTGTGAGTGATCGAGGCGGATCTGAAAATTTATGGGTAGCCGATGTTAATGGCGGGAATCCTAAGCAACTTAGCAAATCAAATAATGGGCAATATGCATCACCCATTTTCACCAATGATGGTCATTATGTCATTGTTTCACAAACCACCTGGCCCCAAAGGACATTTGAAATATGGATGTATCATGTAAATGGAGGGTTGGGTATTCAGGTTACAAAATCAAAAGCAAAAGAAAATACGCCAGGAAATCAACGGAAAAATGCACTGGGTGTTACCCTGTCTCCCGATGGGAAGTATATGTATTACGCGAACCGCAAAGGCGGATTTTCATACAATGCAAAATTTCCAATGTGGCAAATCGCCAGGCGAAATATGGTCACAGGTGAAGAAGATGTTATCACCCGGGCAGAGGGAAGTGGGATCAAACCAAAAATATCTCCGGATGGAAAATTTCTTGTATATGGTACCCGGTATAAAACACAAACAGGACTTAGAATTCGAAATTTGGAAAATGGGAATGATGAATGGCTTGTCTACCCCATTATTAGAGATGATCAGGAATCGCGATTCACCCGCGATGTTCTCCCTACCTATGATTTTACGCCCAATGGGAGGGAACTTATATTTACGAAAGATGGAGGGTTCCATCGCATCAACCTTAAAACAAAAACAATTAAATCGATTAATTTTAGTGTTGAAGTGAATTTGGATATGGGCCCGACATTATCATTTCCTTATGATATACCTGATGGTCCAATTGAATCACGAATCATCATGGATCCAGTTCTGTCACCCAATGGAGAAAAGATAGTTTTTTCCACATTCATGCATTTGTATTTAGCCGACGTGGAATCAAGTGAACATGAACGGGTGACTAAAAGTAAAATAGGTGAATTTCATCCATCATGGAGTCCTGACGGCAGATACCTTGTCTATGTAACGTGGGAAGCTGGAGGTGGTCATATTTGGAAGGTGAGAGCCCAGGGTCAAAGTACACCCAAAAAATTGACAAAGACGCCTGCATTTTATGCAAATCCTGTGTTTAGTCTGGATGGTAAGACCATCGTGGCATTACGCGGATCAGCCATTGAACGGTTGAGAACTCAGGGTGAATTTGGTGGTCCAAGTGTTCCGATGGATCTGGTTTCATTAAGTGCCAATGGGAGTGAAACTTCCTTGATAATGCCATCAAGAGGATTAGGAAAACCGTTTTTTACTGATGACCCAAATCGAGTCTATTTGAATGGTTTTAGTTATAGCGGTGTAGGGAGTGGTAATGGTGTCATTTCAGTCAGATTGGATGGGACTGATCGCCGGGAACATCTGGCTGTGAAAGGGAAAGGCTACTACGGGAGTGAAAAACCGGTAAATGCCCGGGATATTCAGTTAAGTCCCAATAATCAATGGGCATTAGCCGGCGTAAATAACCAGCTTTATATATTGCCCGTTCCAACAGTGGGTGGAAAGGCACCGGTTGTGGATGTAAATAAGCCGACGATTCCTGTAAGAAAACTGACTGATGTAGGCGCTGATTATTTTAACTGGGCCGATAATGGCAAAACGATTACATGGGCAGTAGGGTCAACCTTCTACCGTTTGCCTTTAGATTCCGTTTCCTTTGAAAAATCAAAGAATGATACGGGAAAATCGCTTCCAAAATCACTACCAGCACTGGAAACCAAAATTACCGTAACTACAGATAGAGTCCATCCAGATGGTTTGATTGCCTTAACAGGGGCTAGAATCATCACCATGAAGGGGGATGAAGTCATTGAAAATGGTGTGGTGATTGTTAAAAATAACCGAATTCAAAAGGTAGGCAGTGCTAATGTAATTCGAGTACCTAAAGAAGCCCATGTTGTGGATGTCAGGGGAAAAACCATTGTTCCTGGATTTGTGGATACCCACGCCCATTGGGGGGAAGTCCGGAAGGGTGTTTTAGATCGCCAAAACTGGACTTTTCTGGCAAATGTAGCCTGGGGCGTTACCACCGGATTGGATGTTCAAACCTCTACCAATGATATTTTCGCTTACCAGGATTTGGCCGATGCGGGTGTATTAATTGGACCCCGGGCATTTAACACAGGCCCAGGGATATTTTCCAACAACGATTTCCAAAGCAAGGATGAAGCTCTAGGCGTAATGAAGCGATATCGTGATCATTATGGCACGCGTAATTTAAAATCATATTTGGCAGGAAATCGGAAACAGCGCAATTTCATTGTTCAAGCCGCCTATGAGCTAGGTATGATGCCTACCACAGAAGGCGCCCTAGATTTGAAATTGGACTTGACCCATGCCATAGACGGATTTCATGGGAATGAACATGCACTACCCATTGTACCCCTTTATAAAGATGTGGTGGAATTGATGGCACAGTCCGGCATCACTTACACGCCAACCTTGTTGGTGGCCTACGGTGGTCCCTGGGGAGAAAATTTTTATTATACGACAGAAGAAGTACATGATGATCCCAAAGTTCAGCGCTTTATCCCCGATAATATTATTCAGGCCCGAACGCGCCGTCGCCCCTGGTTTCGCAAAGATGAACATGTATTTTCAAAACTGGCAGCTCAAGCGGCTAAAATTGTCCGTGCGGGGGGATTGGTGGGTGTAGGGGCCCACGGTCAATTTCAAGGGTTGGGATATCACTGGGAATTATGGTCCCTTCAAAGCGGCGGCATGACAGAAATTGAAGCGTTGAGGGCAGCAACATTGAACGGGGCTAAAATTATCGGTGTCGGTAATGATGTTGGGTCCATTGAAGCAGGTAAACTGGCCGATATGGTCATTTTAGACAAGAATCCACTTGTAAATATTCGCAATACCAATACAGTGAAATACGTTATGAAAAATGGTTTTCTTTATAAAGCGGATTCCATGGATGAAATCTGGCCAAAAAGTAGTTCCTTGCCACCATTATGGTGGTGGAACGACGGACCAGAAAACTAGATAATTCACCAGTTTCTAATGCATATACGACCTTTTATTTTTTGCCTCATTATATCCTTATGTTCAATCGTTGCCCAGGATCGACCCGAGGTTGTGGCCACTCGAACGGAATTAACCATCAAGGTTGACGGCCTGTTAGATGAGCCTGTTTGGGCTACCATTAAACCGATTACTGAATTCGTCCAACGACTCCCCTTGGATGGAGGTGAGCCAACGGAAAAGTCCGAAATGCGAATCCTCTATGATGATGATCATCTATATTTTGGATTTACTTTTTTTGATAGTGAACCTGAAAAAGTTCGTGCGACGATTCTTAATCGAGGTGGCTGGATTCATAGGGATGATAAGTTAGAAATTGCACTTGATACTTATTTAGATCGAAGAAATGCTTATTTATTTGAAATGAATCCATTGGGGACACAAGATGATGCATTGATCTCTGATGAAAGTCGTCCAAGTTTAGATGAGTGGGCTTGGGATGGTGTATATATAAGCGAAGGCCGAGTCACTGATTATGGTTGGGTATTAGAAGTGGCTATTCCATGGAATACCTTAAGATTCCCAAGTAAGGATGAATTGACTATGGGATTAGCCGTAAAAAGATATATCAATAGAAAAAATGAGAGTGCAATTTGGCCACATATTGGTTTGGAATATAGTTCAGATGTTTATCAAGTGTCTCAATATGCAAATCTTAAAGGATTAAAAGATATTAAGAGGGGTAATGACATAAAAATTAAACCTTTTGGTATTATAGGATCTCAAAAACAAATTTTAGAAGATGAAACTATATCTGATAATTTGGGAAATGGTGGGGTTGATCTTTACTATGGATTGAAATCTAACTTGACCCTCAATTTGACTTATAATACGGATTTTGCTCAGGTAGAATCAGATAACGCTCAAATTAACCTTACAAGATTTAGCCTATTTTATCCCGAAAAAAGAGAATTCTTTTTGACACGATCCAAATTATTTTCGTTTGGGAATTCACGCCAAACCGAGGTGTTTTTTAGCCGAAAGATCGGGTTGAATCAGGATGTCGTTGGCGGCACACGCTTGTTTGGTCAAATTGGAAAAACATCCGTTGGCGCATTGAATATCCATACTCGAGACGATGGAGATTTACCTGCAACCCATTATAGTGCAATTCGACTAAGGAAAGATGTTCGCGATCGAACAACGGTTGGGGCCATCATTACGGATGTGTCAAGTAAAGGGGTCCGTAATTCCGTTTATGGTATTGACGGTCAAATGAGGTTTTGGGGAAATAGCAGTGTTTCGGCCTGGTATAGTCAGGTGGATGATACAAGTCTTGTAGAACCTTCTGCCGCATCCATGATTAAGTTGGATTTGAGAAATGATCGTTATTTTTTAACGACAGGTCAGCACCGTGTGGATAAAGATTTTCGACCGGGCCTAGGATTTGTCCAAAGAAATGATATGGTAGGTACTGGTGCGATAATGGGATTTACACCAAGAGTAGGGAATGGAGAAGAACTAATTCGCCAAATGAGATTTACCTTATACGTAAGAGATGTTAAGAATCTTGAGGGTCTTAGTGAGACGAGCATTATAAATGGTGGAATTGATGCTATTTTTGAATCGAGAGATAAAATTGGATTAAAAATTATTCAAGAGAAAGAAAAATTATCTAATGGTTTTACTTTAGGTAATGGACTTGAAATTCAGAAGGGAAACTATATTGATAGAAAAATTTCATTCTCGGCTAGAACGAATCAGAGCAGGGGTGTTTGGGGTAACTTCGCCATTTCAAAAGGAGATTATTTTGGTGGAAATAAAACGAGTTGGGCTGGCTCCATTGGGAAACAGTTTTCCAATCATTTGACCTTGTACGGATCTGCCAACCAAAATATTATATTTATGTCCAACCAAGGCGAATTCACAGCAAATATTTATGGATTTACTGCTGAAGTTGCATTAAACCGAAAATGGTTTGGGAAAGCCCTGATTCAGTATGATAATTTTTCAGAACAACTCCAATTGTATTGCCGCATTAATTGGATTCATACGCCGGGGAGCGATCTGTTTATCGTATTGAATCAACGCTATGATATGGCCGGGTCAAAGTCCAGTTTGGTCCAAGGTACACAAGTGGTGAAGTTGACATATCTTTTTCAAATATAAGTGACCGGCTTATTGTTTCCACAGGTTTGTCGCACCTAAATTATTGGCTTCTATTTCGCTATATAGATTCAATTTCAATGAGTAGAATTATTTCATTAACCAATCAAAAAGGCGGTGTGGGTAAAACCACTACTTCGGTCAACTTGTCCGTGAGTTTGGCTGTGTCTGAGGTAAAAACACTTCTCATAGATTTGGATCCTCAATCCAATGCCACTACCGGGATTGAAGAATTGTTGGTGGATTCGCAGAAAAATATTTATGACGCATTGATTCGCGGCGCATCGACAAAGGATGTGATAACAAAAACACAACTAAGTCATTTGGATATTATTGCATCTACAAGCGATTTAGTCGGTGCGGAAGTTGAATTAGTGAGTATCATGGCGAGGGAACATCAATTGGAAAAAGTGTTGAAACCTATTCTAAAAAAATATGACTATATTTTGATTGATTGTCCACCATCCCTTGGATTGCTTACCCTAAACGCGCTCACCTGCTGTGATACAGTCATCATCCCAATCCAATGTGAGTATTATGCATTAGAAGGGTTGGGTCAGCTTTTAAATACGATCCGCTTGGTTCAGAAAAATTTGAATCCGAATCTGGAAATAGAAGGTGTACTTTTAACCATGTTTGATGGAAGATTAAATTTATCCAAGCAGGTGGCGGATGAAGTGCGCGGTTATTTTGAAGAAAAAATATTCAAAACTGTCATCCATCGAAATGTGCGATTAAGTGAAGCGCCAAGCTTTGGAAAACCTGCCTTACTTTATGATGCCAATTCCACCGGTGCACAAAATTATATGGCTTTGGCAGAGGAGATTATAATCCGTGACAACTAAACGACTTGGAAAAGGACTGGGTGCGTTGATTCGTCCTCCGGAAAAACAGGATATATCGCCTGCGGGCGTGACCAAAATCTCAATTTCAAAAGTAAAAATGAACCCTCACCAGCCTCGAAAATTATTTGATGAAAAAACATTAGGGGAATTAGAGGCCTCCATCCGTGAGAAGGGTATAATTACACCTATTACCGTTCGAGCCGACGGGGAGGGTTATATCCTGATCGCCGGCGAAAGGCGGCTACGGGCATCCAAATTGGCGCAACAAAAAGAAATCCCCGCCTATATAATAGAAGTCACCAGCGAAGTCGAAATGATGGAAGTGGCTCTGATTGAAAATATTCAGCGGGAAAACTTGAACCCAATGGAAGAGGCGGAAGCATACGCAGTACTCCAGAGCGAATTCGGTTTAGCCCAAACGGCCATTGCAAAATCTGTAGGTAAAAATCGTTCAACTATCACCAATGCGCTTCGATTATTGCAATTGCCGCCGGAAATAAAAAAGAGTTTAAGAGATAATAAAATAACCGCCGGCCATGGTCGGGCCATATTGGCCATGAAAACACAGGCTGGGATGAATAAACTTTGGCATTTAATCTTAGATCGGAATTTATCTGTCCGTGGTGCGGAAGCGATTGTGAAAGAAAAAGCAGATTCAAAATCCAAGCCGAAATCATCTAAACAAAAAAGTGCTTCTATTCGCCAGATCGAAGACGAAATGATAGCGATTCTCGGGACAAAAGTCCGCATGAACCACAAAGGGAAAAAAGGCGGTTCCATAACAGTTAATTATTTTTCCGATGATGATCTGGAACGAATTCTGGATCTATTGCGCTCAATCGAATAGATGGAATGAAACCGAGTCGATATACTTTCCTGATTGTACCGGACCATGATGGCGAGAATAAGCGCTATTCTTTTTCTCGAACGACCGTCATAACTATTTTAATTTCCGTCATCATCCTTTTATCAGGAATGGTGATTTCGTTAGTCGTCTTAGCACCAAAGGTATTGGATCACAGGAGGTTGGAAAACCGGTACAATGAGGTAATAGGCGAAAGGACGAAAGTGTTGGAATTATATCGTGATTTAGAGCGATTAAAACAAATGGAAATGGTGGTACAAAAAGCATTGGGGACAGACTTAGATATGCGTAATACCGGTGATAGAGATTTAAATAAAATTATAGAGAATGAACCACTTAGATATGGATTCCTGAATCATATTCCATCCTTGATGCCCGTAAAAGGGTATGTGACACAGAACATGATTGAAGAAAAAAATGCTGATAATCGTCAACATTATGGGGTAGATATTGCCGGGGTGTCCGGTGCAACGGTTATGGCTTCTGGAGGCGGCCAGGTGGTTTTTGCAGGTATGACGACGGAATTGGGTAATTTGGTGGTGATTTATCATGGAAATAATTATTTTACCTACTATGGGCATAACGAATTATTAAAGGTAGATCAATACCAAAATGTAGATCGTGGTGATATAATAGCGACAATTGGAAGTTCAGGCAAGAGTTCGGGCCCCCATCTACATTTTGAAATATGGAAAGAGGGGAAAGCAGTGGATCCTTTGTTGTATTTTCCGGAATTAAATAAAACAAATATGAGTGTGGATTGATATGGCTAAAAATGAATATAAAGATGTAAATACAATGATTGGCGTTGATGCGGTCATTCAGGGTAATATTAATTGTCAGGGAGGCGTGGCGATATATGGAAAGGTTTTTGGGGATGTTACTTCCGAAGGGCCCGTAAGGGTCGCTCGTGGTGGAGAGGTCCATGGAAACGTCCAAGGGGCTGAATCTCAGATCGGCGGTACTGTTGATGGTAATGTCCGTGTAGAGAGTAGAGCCGTATTGGGGGCCGAATCCCAGCTTAAAGGTGATTTAATCTATCGCACCCTTGTCATTGAAGAAGGTGCCCAGTTCCAGGGGCATTGTGTTCTCGCTGGTAGTGAACCAATCGTTGAACCAAAAAACCAACAGGACCCGCCCCAGGTGGAAGATGATTCCGATCATCATGGGGAATGATTCTGATCATTTTTTCGGGAAATCCCTAAACCAGTTTCAGCGTTTCGTACGCCAGTCCGGTCCTGCTGCCGGTGCGGCCTATACATTAATGGGGGCCATCCTATTTTTGGGGGCTTTGGGATTTTTTTTGGATCAATATTTCAACACATCACCTGTATTACTTTTGTTAGGCCTTGGCTTAGGTATTGTGGTGGGATTTTATGAATTAGCAAAAACAATATTTAAAAAATGAGATTAATCATTTATTTAACGGCGATTGCGATGGGAATTTTTGGATTGGGTGTCGGAATCCAACCTGAATATAACATAGAAATATTCTGGGGAATTTTATTACCCTGGGCCGTGGCCGCCATTGAATTATTTATGGTATTCAGGGCGAAAGGTAAAGCCCCTCAATTGATGACAAAAATACTCATGACAGGTTTTGTCGGGAGAATGATTATCTTTGGTGCGTATTTATTGATAATATTCAACTTTTATTCTTTTGAACCGTACCCATTTATGTTTAGTTTTTCGGGCTCTTTTCTGGCGTTTCATACGCTGGAAGCGTTCGTGTTGAAGTCCCTTTATTAATCGTAAAAATTTTAGACATAACAAATGATATCAGGCGGTGAACAAACCCACGGCTCCGGCGTGATAGATCAGGTGGGCGAAAATATAATCCACCACGTTTCGAATTCAGACATTCAACATCCCATTGTACATTTTCCTCACATTTTTGGAATTGATATGTCTGTCACGAAGCATGTATTGATGCTTTGGATTGTGGCTGTTTTGGTTTCCGTCGCCGTCATTATTCCAATTCGTAGATTACTTCGCAAAAGTGATGGTATACCTACTGGCATGGCTAATGCAATTGAATCCGTTGTTCAATTTATCCGAGATTCAATTGTTGTGCCCAACTTAGGCCCCAAATGGGTGAATGTATGGGCACCACTTATTTTGACTTTTTTCTTTTTCATTCTATTCGCTAATGCCATTGGTATGGTTCCCATTTTCGACCTGTTAGGTGCTTTTAACCGATTTGTATTGGGTATTCCGGCCAGTGACAGCCACAACTTTATCAATGGAATTCTTCATGGTGGTGTGACGGCTACAGGAAATTTCAATGTAACGGTAGCATTGGCCACTGTTACATTTTTTGCCATTATCATCGCCGGGATCAAAGCACACGGGTTTATCCAGCATTGGAAAAATTTAGTACCCCATGGTCTACCCTGGCCCGTATATATCATTCTAATCCCAATAGAAATAATTGGTATGTTTGTAAAACCCTTTGCATTAACCATGCGATTGGCAGCCAACATGACCGGCGGTCATGTTGCTATTTTAGCTATTTTATCATTCATGGCTATTTTTGCAGAAATGTTTAATAGTACAGTAACAGGTGTGAGTTTGGCTCTTTTTTCAATCCCAATGGCCACAGCTATTACAGGTTTGGAAATAATTGTTGTTTTAGTACAAGCATATGTTTTTACACTATTGTCAGCTGTATTTATAGGTATGGCAATCAATGTACATCATTAATCAAAAGTAAAGGAGAAACAAAAGATGGAAAATCTTCATTTGTTTGGAGTAGGATTGGGTCTTGGACTCATTGTCATTGGAGCAGGTCTTGGTATTGGCCGCCTCGCAGCCGCAGCTGCGGAAGGAATTGCGCGTCAGCCGGAAGCTGCAGATAAAATTACCGGTGCAGTAAACCTTCCTCTTTTTCTGCTCGAAGGTGTGGCAGTCATTGGCGAAGTATTTGCCCTGTTAATTGTCTTGATGAAATAAAAACCTTTAGGAAATTTCATGAATAACCCTTTAGTCCAGCTTGACCCCGGACTATTCGTCTGGACCATTCTTACATTTTTATTGCTTGTGTTTGTCCTGGCTAAATTTGCCTGGAAACCATTGCTGAAAATGCTTCAGGATCGAGAAGACATGATTCGCAGTTCTATTGAGGATGCGGAGAAAGCCAAATCGGAATTGGAACGGCTCAACGAAGAATCGGAAGCAATCATGGCCAAAGCCAGATCTGAGGCACAATCCATCCTTGCTGATGGTAAAGCAGCAGCGGAAAAAGTAAAAGACGGCATCATTGCAAAATCAAAAGAACAGGCGAGTAAAATCCGTGAGGATGCTGGGAATCAAATTCAGGTCGAAAAAGATAAAGCCATATCTGAAATCAAAGAAGAAGTAGTGAACTTGACTCTTTCGGTGGCAGAAAAGCTGATTCAAAAAAACTTGAGTGATGCGGATAATAAATCCCTGATCGAGGAATCGCTGAAAAAAGTCCAAACCTATGAAGCTTGAGGCCAAGGCAAAAAATTATGCTGAAGCCCTATTGAATGTAGCGGTAAGAATCGGTGCTGAAAAAGCAGTCAAGAACTCTTTGGAACTGGTAAACAGTTCCGTAAAAGTATCTCCTGAATTTCGTGCTTTTCTCTTATCCAAGCGGATTAGCGAAGTCCAAAAAGCAGAAGCAGTCAAATCAGCTTTTGGGGACAAATGTCACCCAATTGTATCTGACTTTTTAGGATTAATCTCAGGGGAAAATCTGGTAAAACTGTTCATAGAAATTGGCAAGGCATATCATGTTAAATTTGCTGAGGCCATGAATTTTGTCGCGGTCACCGCTCACGTAACAAGTAAAATGTCTGACATTAGTGAGGCAGAACTGAAAGCATCATTGGAAACGGCCTTGGGTAAATCAACTGAACTGACGATTAATGTTGATCCATCCTTGATTGGCGGAATCAAACTACGTGTTGGAAATACATTCTTGGACGCATCCATCCAGAATCAATTGGAAAATATGCGTCATTCATTATTAAAAGTATAAAAAAGGAAACCATGGATATTAAAACGGATAATATCACTGCCCTGCTAAGAGAACAAATTGCCAAATTTGATCTCTCAGTAGATGTATCGGAAGTAGGTGAAGTTTTAGAAGTTGGTGACGGTGTGGCGCGTGTAAGCGGGTTAGAAAACGTCATGAGCTCCGAACTGGTAGAATTGCCTAATGGCGTTTTTGGAATGGCATTAAACCTGGAAGCTGACAATGTGGGCCTGGTATTGTTTGGGGAGTCACGTCTGGTTAAAGAAGGTGATCTCGCTAAGCGTACTGGACGTGTTGTGGAAGTCCCTGTTGGAAAAGCCATGCTTGGTCGTGTGGTCAATCCACTGGGTCAGCCGATAGATGGCAAAGGCCCTATCGATACAAATGATCAATTGGCTATCGAACGAAAAGCGTTAGGTGTCATGGCGCGATCACCAGTGAATCAACCGCTTCAAACGGGAATTAAAGCAGTGGACAGTATGATTCCTATTGGTCGAGGACAACGTGAATTAATTATTGGTGATAGACAGACAGGGAAAACCGCTGTCGCCATTGATGCAATTATTAATCAGAAAAATACCCATGATGGAGATAAACCGGTTTATTGTATTTATGTGGCCATTGGTCAGAAAGCATCTACCGTTGCCACCATTGTAGCAGAATTGGAAGCCAATGGCGCTATGGAATACACGACCGTAGTTGCTGCGAACGCATCCGATGCTGCACCACTTCAATATATTGCACCATACTCCGGATGTGCCATGGGTGAACATTTCAGAGACAATGGTCAGCATGCACTCATTGTCTATGATGATTTATCAAAACAGGCTGTGGCTTACCGTCAAATGTCACTGGTGCTTCGTCGTCCACCAGGACGTGAGGCATTCCCAGGAGATGTGTTCTACCTTCACAGTCGGTTATTGGAAAGAGCATCTAAACTATCGGATGATTTGGGTGGTGGATCCTTGACCGCATTACCCATCATTGAAACGCAGGAAGGTGATGTATCCGCCTACATTCCAACGAATGTGATTTCCATTACAGATGGCCAGATTTACTTGGAGAAGAATTTGTTCAACTCCGGTGTCCGTCCTGCCATTGATGTAGGAATCTCCGTTTCTCGTGTGGGAGGGAATGCTCAAATCAAAGCCATGAAAAAAGTGGCTGGCACACTGCGTTTGGACTTAGCTCAGTATCGAGAACTGGAAGCATTTGCGAAATTCGGTTCTGATTTGGATAAAAATACCCAAGCCCAATTGACCCGTGGTGAGCGGATGGTTGAAATTTTGAAGCAAGGTCAATATGCCCCGGTGAACGTGGAAAAACAGGTGGTGGTGATTTTTGCTGCTTCCAAGGGATATATCGATGGCGTCGATGTGGATAAAGTTGCTGAATATGAATCCGGGCTTTTTGATTACCTCGAAGCCAATAGTGGCGACGATTTGAAAGAGCTTGCGGCTGAAGGTGTCATTAGTAGTGAAATGGAGAAACGGCTTGAAAAATCAATTGGAGATTTCACGAAAGGATTTACTGCATAGCCAATGGCCAATCTAAAGGATATTCGCGATCGGATTAAATCCGTCAAAAGCATCCAAAAGGTAACCAAAGCTATGAAAATGGTTGCGGCGGCCAAAATGCGCCGTGCCCAGGAAAACATGGAGCAGGCAAGACCATATTCTAGTCGGTTAACGGAAATAATTCAAAATTTACTCCCGGATGTGGATCGTGGTCTATTACCCTTACTCAATGTACGGGAAGTAAAACGAGTTGCTTATGTGGTAGTTACATCCGATAAAGGATTGGCGGGGTCATTCAACAGTAGTGTCCTTCGGAAAACTCAAAATGAAATTGATGAATTAGGTAAAGAGAATGTGGATGTATTCTGCATTGGGAAAAAAGCCAGAGACCATTTTAAATCCCGCGGATACACTATTATTGAGTCACATGTGAATTTCTGGGGTAATCTTAATTTCAACTATGCCATCAAAATCGGGAATGGAATCGTCAGTCATTTTCTAAATGAAAATGTGGATGAAATCCGTGTAGTCTACAATGAATTTGTCAATGTGGCATCTCAAATGGTGCTGACGGAACAACTGCTTCCATTGGAATATGAAGCGGATGACAAAACCGTTATTGATAGATTGTATGAACCATCCAAAGATGAAATTGTGAAATCATTGGTGCCGAGACATCTCAATGTTCAGATGTGGAAATATTTATTGGAATCATACGCCAGTGAACAAGCTGCACGTATGGTGGCGATGGAAAATGCCACCACTAACTCAGAAAATATGATTAATGATTTAACATTAGAATTTAACAAAGTACGGCAAGCAACGATTACGACAGAAATGCTGGAAATCGTTAGCGGTGCAGAAGCGCTAAAAGGATAAGGAAAAAACCAAAATGTCCAAAATTACAGGTAAAATTTCTCAAATTATGGGTGCAGTAGTCGATGTCGTTTTTGAAGACGGTCGCCTGCCTGAAATATTAAACGCCCTCGAGGTGGATCGTGGTGAAGAAGGTACGTTGGTACTGGAAGTGGCCCAACATCTTGGTAATAGTATTGTTCGCACCGTTGCCATGGATTCCACGGATGGTTTAACCCGGAGTATTCCTGTGGTTGACTCTGGCATTCCAATTTCTGTACCAGTAGGTCAGGAAACATTAGGACGTTTGTTTGATGTTCTTGGAAATACAATTGATGGAAAAGAAGCATTCGAAGTCAAAAAAAGAAACCCCATTCATCGTTCTGCTCCCAAGCATGAAGATTTAACAACATCAACAGAAATGTTAATCACCGGAATTAAGGTGGTAGATCTTATGGAGCCCTATACCAAAGGGGGTAAAACGGGATTGTTCGGTGGTGCTGGCGTAGGTAAAACCGTATTGATTCAGGAATTGATACGTAACATTGCTACGGAGCATGGGGGATATTCTGTATTCGCCGGTGTGGGCGAGCGGACCCGCGAAGGAAATGACCTCTATAATGAAATGACAGAGTCTGGCGTGATTGATAAAACCACCATGGTATTTGGTCAAATGAATGAACCGCCTGGGGCTCGCCTTCGTGTGGCTTTGAGTGGCCTGGCTATGGCGGAATACTTCCGCGATGATGAAGGAAAAGATGTTTTACTTTTTATTGATAATATTTTCCGATTTACCCAGGCTGGTTCAGAAGTATCCGCTCTCTTAGGACGTATGCCTTCTGCGGTGGGTTATCAACCGACCCTTTCCACCGAAATGGGTGATTTGCAGGAACGTATTACATCCACGAAAAAAGGATCTATCACCTCTGTACAGGCCGTTTATGTACCTGCAGATGACTTGACTGATCCCGCCCCTGCAACCGCATTTGCTCACTTGGATGCAACATCTGTATTAGAACGTAAAATTGCGGAATTGGGTATTTATCCTGCTGTGGATCCATTGGCCTCTACATCCAGAATCCTAGATCCTCGTGTCATTGGAGACCGCCATTATAATGTGGCGAGACAAGTTCAAGGAGTCCTCCAGAAATACAAAGATCTTCAAGATATTATTGCAATTCTAGGTATGGATGAATTATCTGATGAGGATAAACAAGTGGTATCCCGTGCCCGTAAAATCCAGAAATTTTTCTCACAACCATTTTTTGTGGCAGAGCAGTTTACCGGTACGCCTGGGAGATATGTTGAGCTGGAAGAAACCATTTCAGGTTTTGAAGCAATCTTAAATGGGGATGTAGATGAGGTACCGGAAAATGCCTTCGCTTATGTGGGTACCATTGATGAAGCCATTGAAAAGGCCAAAAAAGAAGCGGCCTAAATAAATGAGCGCTTACACATTAGAAATTGTAACACCGACACGGCTCCTTGAAGCAGGAGAAGTGTCCTACATTCGCTGTCCCGGGACCGATGGTTCTTTTGGTGTAATGTCTGGCCACCGTGAAGCGGTGATTGAATTAGATGTAGGGGAGATCAAAGTCACCCAAGGAGGTAAAGATTTATTCTATGCCACCAGTGGCGGGTTTGCCGAAATCACGAAAGAAAAAGTACAATTGTTGGTGGAGACCGTAGAAAAAGCAAATGAAATTGATTCTGGTCGTGCAGAAGCTTCTTTGATCCGAGCTAAAGGGCGTGTTTCAGGGACAGATGGTTCTGATTCAAAAAGGGCAGAGGCGGCACTTTTTAGAGCAGTAAATAGACTTCGGGTTTCAAAACGATAAGATTATTGTAAAATAGATCCTGGATTTAAGAAACTCCGCTTTAGCGGAGT
>Ga0257108_1000266_pt1 | contig 15570 bp, 15 predicted proteins | sample LP_taG_FD_190181 | JGI IMG/M metagenome (GOLD analysis project Ga0257108, IMG submission 190181) | Marine microbial communities from Northeast Subartic Pacific Ocean, Canada - LP_J_2011_P26_1000m | ecosystem: Environmental > Aquatic > Marine > Oceanic | place: Canada: Northeast Subartic Pacific...
TGATCGTGAACTTGCCTACCGAAGAGTATCTCTCGGTTCTAGATTTTAATCTAAGTTGCATAATTGCTAAATAGTATTTAAACTCCAAAATTAAGACAAAATTGTGAAAAATCAAATTTAAAATTTTCATGTTATCATTAAGAAAAAACATTGTTTTAATAGGAATGATGGGTGTTGGGAAAACAACCCTGGGTAAAATTGTCGCAAAAGAACGCAACTTAAAATTTATTGATATAGATGAAAATATTGAAAGAAAAAACTTAATGACTATTACAGAAATTTTTGAGAAAAAAGGTGAAGATTTTTTTAGAAATGAAGAAAAAGAAGAGGTTTTAAAATCTCTAAAAAAAGAAAAGTGTATTATAGCTTTAGGTGGGGGAGCATTTATTAATAAAATTGTTAGAGATGACATTTTAAAAAATTCTATATCTATTTGGTTGGATCTTAATATAAAAACCATAAACAGAAGAGTAAAATGGAGTAATAAACGACCACTTTTAAAAGAAAAAAAATTAGAAAAATTAAAGAATTTATACGAAAAAAGAAAAAAGATTTATAAACTGGCCAATCATAAAATTGAATGTGCTAAACTAAGTAAAAAAAATATCGTAAAGAAAATAATAGAATTATATGAAAATCAGTAAAATTACGGTTAAAACTAAAAGCAAATCCTATCCAATTTACTTCGGAAATGGAATTGTCAATGCTACAGGTAAATTAATCCAAAAAAATTTACCAAATGTAAAAAAATTGTTTATCATTTGCGATACAAATATACCCTCAAATCTAGTAAGGAAATTGAAAAAATCTTTAAAAAAATATAAACTTCAGGTTTATAAATTGCCGGCAAAAGAGAAAACAAAAAATTTTAAAATTGCATATAAATTAATTGAAAGTTTGTTAAGAAGTAATTTTAGTAGATCAGATTGTATAATCGCTTTTGGCGGAGGTGTACTTGGTGATCTGTCAGCCTTTGTTTCGAGTCTTACAAAAAGAGGATTGAAATTTATTAATATACCGACAACACTTTTGGCACAAGTAGATGCTTCAGTGGGCGGAAAAACTGCGATCAATTCAAGTCAAGGAAAAAATCTTATAGGAACCTTTTATCAACCGGATTTTGTTTTAATAGATATTTCATTACTTAATAGCTTGCCGCAAAGAGAAATGATTTGTGGATATGGTGAGATGCTAAAACATTCAATAATTTTAGATAGAAATTTTTTCTTGTGGTTATCAAAAAATGCAAAAAAAATAATTAATTTAAAAAATAAAAAACTTTTAAAAATAGCTATTATGCGAAGTTGTAAAATTAAATCTGAAATAGTAAACAAAGATGAAAGAGAAAAGAATTTGAGAATGATTTTAAATTTTGGCCATACTTTTGCTCATGGATTCGAGGGAGCAAAAAAATTTTCAAAAAAATTAAATCATGGTGAAGCGGTGTTATTAGGCATGATGACCGCTAGTCAATTATCTTACCAAAAAAAACTATTATCGCTAAAAGATTTAACATTGATAAAAAAACATTATTTTAATTTAAATTTACCAATGAAATTCGAGAAAATTTTTAAAAAACAAGAAATAAATAAAATTATTCATTTTATGAAAAAAGATAAAAAAAACTTAAATGAAAAAATAAATTTGATTCTTCTAAAAAAAATAGGAAAAACTACAAAACCTAACAGTCTGGCTCTTGATAGTGATGAGATAAAAAAATTTTTAGTTTCGAACTATTGTTAATAAAATTCATCTTATCTCAATTTCTAAGGCATGAATATTATTTTTTATTTCATAATCTAAAATAAAAAAAATTTCTTTGTGTGCATTTATCTTTGTCATTTTTTTTAATTTTTCTGATTTTATTATTAGTTTTATATGATATTTAGTTGGATCAAAAGATTTATGCTTAGTGTGTAAATTTGAGTTATCTATTACCAATACCTTTTCAGGCTTAAGTTTTTTAATAATTTTTCCTTTTATTTGATCTATAAAAGTTGTCATTTTACTTCTAAAATCCTAAAACATATAATAGTTTTGTACAATGGAAAATATTTGCGATTGGGTTAATTGTAAAAAAACAGCTAAATTTAAAGCTCCAAAAGAAAGAGATAATAGTAAAAATTTTAAATGGTTATGTGAAGAACACATAAAACTATTTAACAAAAATTGGAATTATTTTGATGGAATGAATCAAAATGAAATAGAAAGTTTTCTAAAAGCAGATATTACTTGGCATCGACCTACACAAAAATTCAGTTCATTAGATAACCATTTTAATATTTTATGGAATAATGCCTTAAGTGATAAATTCAAAATTTTTAAAACGGAGAGAAAAAGAAATAGTCAGATTAATAATAGAATATTGTGCAGTAGAGACAAAGATGCTTTTGAGATTATGGAACTAGAGATAGATACCGATTGGGCAGATATTCAAAAAAAATTTAAAACTCTTGTAAAAAAATTTCACCCTGATAAACATTCTGGTAACAAACAATATGAGGATAAATTAAAAAAAATAACTTTAGCCTACAGTCATTTAAAAACGATAATGATAAAAATTTAAGGAACAAAAAAATATGACAAATTTAGCTGAAATTAATCCCGATATGAAAATATCCGTAAACCAGGTGTTTGGAATTGACACAGATATGAAAATAGATGGCTTTTCAAAAAAGAATGAGTATGTTCCTGAAATTGACAGCAACTACAAATTTGACAGAGATACTACTTTAGCAATCATTTCTGGTTTTGCTTTTAACAAACGTGTTTTAATTCAGGGCTATCATGGAACGGGTAAATCAACTCATATCGAACAAGTTGCAGCAAGAATAAATTGGCCATGTGTTAGAGTAAATTTAGATGGACATATAAGCCGTATAGACTTGATTGGTAAGGATGCGATAGTAATTCAAAATAACAAACAGGTTACTGAATTTAAAGAAGGTATACTTCCTTGGTCAATCCAAAATCCTGTCGCTTTGGTATTTGATGAATATGATGCTGGTCGACCAGATGTAATGTTTGTAATACAAAGAGTTCTTGAAAAAGAAGGTCGATTTACTTTGTTAGATCAAAATAAAGTTTTAAATCAACATCCTTTTTTTAGATTATTCGCAACAACAAATACAATTGGTTTGGGAGATACAACTGGACTTTATCAGGGTACTCAACAAATAAATCAAGGTCAAATGGACAGATGGAATGTAGTAACGACTTTAAATTATCTTAAATTTGATAAAGAATTGGAAATTATTCTCGCAAAATCAAAAAATTTTAATAATAAAGAAGGTAAAGAAACTATTTCAAATATGATTAAAGTCGCAGATTTAACAAGAAAAGGTTTTATAAATGGTGATATTTCTACTGTAATGAGTCCTCGTACTGTTTTGTATTGGTCAGAAAATTCTGAAATATTTAAAGATATTGGATACGCTTTTAGAGTAACTTTTCTTAACAAATGTGAAGACTTAGAAAAAAATATAATTGCGGAATATTATCAAAGATGCTTTGGTGAAGATCTTCCTGAATCGTCGGTCAATATAAGAATATAATTTTTGAATGGACGAAAAAGAAATTTTAAAAGAAAGATTTAAGTCTGCGGTTTCATCGGCCGTTAAAGTAATTTCTGAAAAATTTGATCTCGAAATAAAATTCGGAACGAATATCTCGTCTAAGAAAAATTCTCTTAATCTGCCGGAAGTACTTAGCTTAAAAAATTTGCAAGATTTTACCAATTTAAGAGCCTTTGCCGATTCAGAGGCTTTGAAAATAAAATACACTGATAAGAAAATTTATTTAAAAAATGAGCCCGAAGGAACAATAGGAAAATCTTTGTATGCTATTGCTGAAAAAGTTAGATATGAAAAAATAGGATCTGACAAATTGAAAGGTATTAAAAATAATATAACTAAATGTTATGAAAATAAGTTTAAAAATAAAAAAATTGAAGAGATAAAAACTGAGGCTGATGTACCTATTACAGAATCTTTTGAATTATATATGAGAAGTCATTTTTTTAAAATAAAACCAAATAAAGCTACAAAAAAAATTTTGAGTTACTGGCAAGATTTATTTGATAAAAATTTAAAAAAAAAACTTAAAGAATTAGATGATTGCCTTGAAAACCAAAGTAAATTTAATCATATTGTATCAGAAATGATTAATAAGCTTGACTTCGCAGATACGAACTCTAAAGAAAAAGAGGAACAAAAAGAAACCCAAAAAAATAAATCATCTTCAGAAAACGACTCTGGTGAAAATAACCAGGCTAATAAAGAGGAAGAAAATCAAGAAAATGAATATAATTTTAATATAGATGACGCTGATATAAATTCTATGAATGAAAATGACAGCCTAAATCAAAATGAAGCGGAAGAGATTAAAGGTGATCCGAATTTAAAAAAAAGATATCAAAAAAATTTATTTAAAGATAACTATAAAATTTTTACGAACGAATATGATGAAATAAAAGAAGCAGAAGAACTTGAAAATGAGGAAGAAATTATAAGACTTCGAAAAAACCTAGATCAGCAACTCATTAATTTGCAAAACGTGATCGCTAAACTAGCTAATAAACTTCAAAGATTGTTGTTAGCAAGTCAGAGCAGATCATGGGAATTTGATTTGGAAGAGGGAATGCTTGATGCTTCCAAGCTATCAAGGGTGATAATTGATCCGCTTCACCATTTATCTTATAAAATTGAAAAAAAAACAGAATTTAAAGACACCGTGGTTACTCTTCTCATTGATAATTCTGGTTCAATGAGAGGAAGACCAATATCGGTTGCAGCAATCTGTGCAGATATTTTATCTAGAACGCTTGAAAGATGTTCTGTTAAAGTAGAAATTTTGGGATTTACTACAAAAAATTGGAAGGGAGGAAAAAGTAGGGAAAAATGGAACTTGAATAATAAACCTGCTAATCCCGGAAGATTAAATGATTTAAGACACATAATTTATAAATCTGCTGACATACCCTGGAGACTATCAAAAAAAAATCTTGGTTTAATGCTTAAGGAAGGTTTGCTAAAAGAAAATATTGATGGTGAAGCACTTTTATGGGCCTTTAAAAGAATTGTAACAAGAAAGGAAGAAAGAAAAATATTAATGGTTATTTCTGATGGGGCGCCAGTAGACGATTCCACTTTATCAGTAAATTCGGGAGATTATTTAGAAAAACATCTCAAACAAACTGTTAAATGGATTGAGGAAAATTCAAACATAGAAGTTCTTGCGGTTGGCATAGGTCATGAGGTGACTCGGTATTATAAAAGAGCAATAAAAATTGCCGATGTTCAAGAACTTGGAGATGTAATGATAAATCAACTGACCAAACTATTCTCAAAAAAAAGTAAAAAAACTATACACTAATTTTTCTGTTAATATTTGAAATTTCCTTAATATGAGAAAGTAACAATCGAAAAGGTATTAACATTGTTATGGTGATAAACATTTTTACAAATAAATCTCCAAAAGACAAGGTTACCCAATTTATTCCAGTTCCATAAAATGAAATTGAAAAAAATAAAAAAGTGTCCACGCATGAACCAACAAGTGAGGAAACTAAAGGAGCTATAAACCAAATTTTTTTCCTTAGTCTATCATAAATATGCACATCGATTAGTTGCGCAACCAAAAATGCAGTTCCGGATCCGATTGCAATTCTAACCGAAATTAAATCTAAATAATTTGTTGCAAAACAAAGTGTTAAAATTAATCCAAATACGAAACCAAAATATACAATTTTTTTTGCTATATTTTTTCCATACTTCCTATTTGATAAATCGGTTATTAAAAATGCTATAGGATAACTTAAAGCACCATAAGTCAGCAAATTATCGAGGCTAAAATATTTTATTGGAAATTGGACTAAATAATTGGATAGAACAATTACACAAGCCATGAGCAGTGCTAATAGATAAAATAATTTGTTTTTTTTCTTGATCATCAGTTATCAAGTTTTTTCGATAATCTGATTTTTAAGCCTTTTTGCTCTTTTTGAAAGTTTATAAGTTTTTACCGTTTTTAAAAAATCATCCAGCCCCCCTTTATAATCTACTGTTTTGAGAGCAGCATTGGAAACATTTAGCCTAATATTTCTTTTTAATACATCACTTTTAAAAGTTACTTTTTTTAAATTTGGTAAAAATTTTCTTTTTGTTTTATTATTCGCATGACTCACTTTATGACCTTTTAAAGGAGATTTTCCAGTTAGTTCACATTTTTTTGACATGTTTGATTTCCTAAGCAGTATATAGATGCAGTCCATATTATAATCAAGATAATATATTAAAATATTGACAACCTATATATCGAGGAATAGTTATTATTTAAGATTTTTAAATGGAAGTAGATCTACCTAATATTTAATGAATACAACATTACCTATAGCTTTTTTAGCTGGATTAATTAGCTTTTTGTCACCGTGTGTTCTTCCATTAATCCCGGGATATATTTCTTACATTTCCGGAACATCATTTGACGAACTGATAGAAAAAAAAAGAAGCCTGGTGGTTATTAAAACAATTTTTTTTACTCTAGGTTTTTCTTTAGTTTTCATAACTTTAGGTTCAACAGCTTCATTGATTGGAAAATTTTTTTTAACTAATTCAAATGTTTTTAGAATTGCCGCAGGATTAATTATTATATTCTTTTCGCTTCAACTTATCGGAATTATTAATTTTAATTTTTTGAATAAAGACATAAGAATTTTTACTGATCAATATAGTCACAACTTAGCTTTTCCACTGTTTGTGGGTGCGGCTTTTGGATTTGGTTGGACCCCTTGTATAGGCCCCATTCTTGGATCAATTTTAACGATAGCTGCAATAGAAGAAAATGTTAACAAAAGTATATTATTACTTTCTTTTTACTCATTAGGTTTAGCAATACCCTTCATTATTTCTGGAATTTTAATTGATAAATTTTTGTTTTTTTCTACAGGTTTCAAAAAATATATATCAACTATTACAAAAATAGGTGGAGCTATTTTACTATTAACTGGCATAGCCATTTTAACTAATCAATTACAGGTTTTAGGATTTTTTATATTAGAATATTTTCCTTCATTGAGTAATATAGGATGACATTACGCACCTTTACCTATAGCTTCTTTTATATTGTTTAACCCCTCAGCTTTTAAAATTTGAATTAATTCTTTTTTTATATCTTTTGCTGCTGAAGGTCCTCTGTAAACAAAACCCGTATATAGCTGTAACAATGATGCTCCGGCAACAATTTTTTCGTAGGCTGATTTTCCTGAATTAACTCCGCCAACTCCTATAATGGGTATTTTGCCGTTTAATTTTTTGTAAAATTTTTTAATCATATTAGTAGATATTTGTTGTAAAGGCTCTCCCGAAAGTCCGCCTTGTTCCTTGATTTCGCTTTTTAAATTATCTCTATTACCATCAGTAGTGTTTGTAATTATGATTGCAGAAATATCACTTTTTGTTGCTACATCAATAATTTCTGAAATATGATTATCTTGAATATCTGGTGAAACTTTTAGCAAAAGAGGAATGTGAGTTTTGTTTTCTTTTTTTATTTTATTGAGAGCTAGTAAAAGATCTTTGAGTTTTTCTTGATCATGAAAATCCCTCAAACCCTCTGTATTGGGTGATGAAATATTAATGGTAATATAATCCGCTATGTCAAAAAAATTTTTAAGACCTAGACAAAAATCATTTTTTTGATCTTTAGTATCCTTATTAGGCCCAATATTTATCCCCAGTACGCCCTTCTTACCATCTGATTTTATTCTATTTTTTATTATCTCTATTCCATCATTATTAAAGCCAAGTCTATTGATTAAGGCACCATCGCCTTCAAGCCTAAATATTCTTGGTTTAGGATTCCCAAATTGCTTTAAGGGTGTAACTGTTCCAACTTCTACAAATCCAAATCCTAACTTTAATAGTGAATTATAAGCCTCGGCACTTTTATCAAAACCTGCTGCCAAACCGACTGGATTAGGAAAATTTTTTCCTAGCAATTTAATTTTTAACATTTGCTCATCTTCAACCTCAAACATTTTGCTAGGAAAAGGATTAATTTTAAGTGTTTTAATTGCTAAATCATGCGCAGTTTCTGGATCTAAACTAAATAAAAAAGGTTTTAAAATAGAAAACATTATTTAATACATTTATTAATTAACTCAATGGTTTCTTTAATTCCAAAAAAGCTTATAAAAAATCCCATTCTGGGACCATCTTGATCTCCAAAAATTATTTCATAAATTGCTTTAAACCATTCTCTCAAATTTTCCTGATATCCATTATCTTTGCCCACTGAATAGACTATTGTTTGTATAGCTTCAGGATCCATTTGATCTTTGCAGTCCTCTAATCTTTTAACTAAATCTTGAAGTGCTTTTTTTTCTTTTTCATTAGGTTTTTTATATTTTTTGTTTGGTTTAACTATGTCAGTAAAATATTTTAAAGCATACTCAACCAAGTTATCTAAAATGGGATGATCTGAAACTTTAATATCTTTTTTATATTTTTTTATAAATTTCCACAAAACATCTTTATCTGTCGCATTACTCGTCCCAACCAAATTTAATAAAACTGAAAATGGCATAATTGATTTTTCTTTAGGAGGATTTCCGTTATGAACATGCCAAACTGGATTGAGTAATCTATGTTTATCATCTTGTTGGTCAAATTTATCTATGCAATCTAAATATTCATCAACAGCCTTAGGGACAACATCTGCATATAATTTTTTTGCTCTTTTTGGATTTTGATACATATATAAACATAAGCTTTCGGGTGAAGCATATTTTAACCACTGTTCAATTGTTATTCCATTTCCTTTTGATTTAGAAATCTTTTCACCTTTTTCATCCAAGAACATTTCATAAGCAAAACCATTCGGACTTTTTTTTCCCAAAGTTTTACAAATTTTGCTAGAAATAATTGCACTTTCAATTAAATCCTTTCCATACATCTCATAATCAACATTGAAACTATACCACCTCATTGCCCAATCTACTTTCCACTGTAATTTACATTTTCCATTTATAACTTCTGTTTCCATTTTTTTATCACCGTTTTGATAAATAATTTTTCCTTCTTTTTTTTTAATTTCTATAATTGGAACTTCTAAAACTTGTCCAGTTTCAGGACATATGGGTAAAAAAGGACTATAAGTTTTTTGTCTTTCTTTGCCCAATGTAGGAAGAACAATATTATTTATCTGTTCATATTTTTCTAAAACCAAAAGCAATGCATCATTAAATAATCCCTTTTTATATGTATCGGTCGAACTTTTAAAAGTGTAATTAAATTTTAATTGATTTAAAAATTTTTTTAGCATCTCATTATTGTGTTCCCCAAAACTTTTGTACTTCTTAAAAGGATCGGGTACGCTCGTAAGTGGTTTATGTAAATTTTTTTCTAAAATTTCTTTATTTGGAACATTGTCAGGTATCTTTCTCAAGCCATCCATGTCATCAGAAAAAGTAATAATTTCAGTTGGTATATCAATAATTTGATTAATGGCATTTACCATCATCGTAGTTCTTGCAACTTCTGCAAAAGTTCCTATGTGAGGTAAGCCGCTTGGACCGTAGCCAGTTTGCAGGGTAATTTTTCCTTTTTTTTCGTAAATTTTTTGTCTTTCTTTAACTAATTTTCTTGCCTCAACAAATGGCCAGGAACTAGTGGCTTGAATTATGGAATTATCAATCACGATATAAAAGATTTATTAAATTTTACAAGTAAAATACAGATATAATAATGTCTTATTATGTTGAATTTCAAATATTTTTAAATAACCTCCGACTTCAAAAATGAATAATAATAAAACCGTTTTTTTTGCTATCGGTATACTCCTAATAATACTGGGAGTATTCATGCTTATACCATTTATTGTACAACTCATATATGATGAAAAAAATAGCACTTTTCTATCATCTGCAACGGTAACTGTATTTATAGGAATACTTCTTATTTTAAGCAATTTAGAGGAAAGTAGGAAACTAAATTTACAACAAGCTTTTCTTCTAACAACCTTATCTTGGTTAAGTATTGCTTTATTCGGTTGCATTCCCTTTTTATTATCTAACCTTAACCTTTCATTTGTTGATTCTTTTTTTGAAAGTATGTCAGGAATAACAACGACCGGATCAACTGTAATTATCAATTTAGATAATGCCCCCAAAGGAATTTTGATATGGAGAGCCATTTTACAGTGGCTTGGTGGTATAGGAGTTATTGTAATGGCAATAACTATACTACCTTTATTAAATATTGGTGGAATGCAATTGTTTAGAGTAAAAGGTTCCGACACTACTGAAAAAATATTACCGAGGACACGTGAGGTTACCATAATGATTTCAACAATCTATTTAGTATTAACCTTTTCTTGTGGAATTGCTTATTGGTTATTTGGAATGAATATTTTTGATAGCGTGGCACATTCCATGACAACAATAGCCACAGGTGGCTTTTCAACTTACAGCGACTCAATTGGTCATTTTCAAAATCCAAAAATCGAAATAGTTTCAATAATTTTCATAATATTGGGAAGTATACCTTTTATTGCTTATTTAAAATTTATAAAAGGAGATAAAAAAATCTTTTTTAAAGACGTTCAAATTAAAGGTTTAATTTATATTTTAATTATTTCCGTGTTGTTAATGTTTTTGTATTTAATTGTATACAATAAAGAATATAGTTTGTTAGAAAATTTAAGAATATCTGCTTTTAATGTCGTTTCAATTTTATCTGGAACGGGTTATGTAACAACTGATTTTAGTTTGTGGGGAAAATTTCCTCTTATATTTTTTCTTTTTCTAATGTTCGTGGGAGGTTGCGCTGGATCAACAACTTGTGGAATTAAAATTTTTCGATTTCAAATACTTGGATATTTCGTATTAAATCAAATTAAAAAGCTAGTTTATCCGCATGGTGTATTTTCAATAGAGTATAATAATGAAAAAATCGATAATACATTTATGTATTCAATAATAAGTTTTATATTTCTTTATTTCTTTATTTTTTTTATTTTGGCAGCTCTCTTATCTTTAAATGGCTTAGATTTTGTTACAGCAATATCTGGTTCCGCCTCGGCTATATCAAATGTAGGTCCTGGTTTAGGCTATGTAATAGGACCGAATGGAAATTTTAGTGATTTACCTAATCTTTCCAAATTAGGTTTGTCTTTAGGTATGCTTCTGGGTAGGCTAGAATTGTTTGCGGTATTGGTTTTATTTTTTCCTTCATTTTGGAAAAACTAAAACTTTTTTAATGTTATATGGAAATAATTAAAAAACAATCATTGTCAGAAACTTTTTCTGTTTACTTTGATAGACGTATGATTCGGATTCTCCTGCTTGGAATTATAAGTGGATTTCCGTGGGTTCTTATTGGAAGTAGTCTTAGCCTCTGGCTTAAAGAAGATGGTCTTAGCCGTAGTACCATTGGTTGGGCAGGATTGATATTTGGAGTTTATGCAATCAATTATCTATGGGCCCCAATAATTGATAGAATTCGTATTCCATGGTTAACCAATAAAATCGGCCACCGTCGTGGTTGGATTGTAATCATGCAATTTATTATTTTAGCCTGTCTGGTTTGCTGGAGTGTAGTTGAACCTACAGCAAATCTTGCGTTAGTAATTACTATTGGTTTGATTATCGCTATTGCTTCAGCAACTCAAGATATCACAGTAGATGCCTTAAGAATTGAGCAAATAGGAGAAAATGAAGGAACATCAATGCAGGCAGGCGCTGCGATGGCTGTTGTTGGTTGGTGGACCGGGTATAAATTAGGAGGAGTGATAGCATTGAATGCGGCAGAATATTTTCAGAACGCAGGGTTTGAAAATTATTGGCAAGTTACTTTTCTAATACTCGGCATTGTAGTAATTGCTTGCAACATTGGTTTGATGTTCGTGCATGAATCGCAACCTACTGAAAGACAAATAGCCCAAAAGCAAACTGACCAGATGATCGAAGAAAAATTAGGATCCTCTGGAGTTCTTGTAAAAACAGCAGCATGGATCAGCGGAACAATTGCTGGTCCCATCATAAGTTTCTTTAAACGTAACGGTTTTAAAATTGCTTTAGGTATTCTCGGATTTGTATTTCTTTTTAAAATTGGAGAGGCTTTTCTGGGACGTATGTCCATTATCTTCTACAAAGAAATTGGATTTTCTAAAGGCGATATTGCTCTTTATTCTAAAGGTATAGGCTGGATTACCACAGTCGTATTTACTCTTCTCGGTGGCCTGTTTGCAATACGCTCTGGAGTAGTAAAAGCAATGTTTGTCTCGGGAATATTGATGGCAGCAACAAATCTTTTGTTTGCAGCTCTTGCGTGGTCCGGAAAATCTGAACTACTTTTTGCCGTTACTGTATTATTGGATGATATTGCGGCAGCTTTCGCAACCGTTGCTTTTGTTGCCTTCATCTCATTACTGGTAGATAGAACGTATACAGCCACTCAATATGCACTACTTGCCTCAATAGGAACCCTTGGTCGTACGACATTGGCAGCCTCATCGGGAGAATTAGTTGACTGGTTAAATGGTGATTGGGGAATATTTTTTGTAATAACCGCAGTTATGGTTATACCTTCTTTAATTCTACTGTGGTTTATCCGTCATAAACTTAAATTACAGTGAGAAATAATATCTCGGTTATAAACGTATACAAAAAAAAAAGCGTAAAATCTGAAATTGCTACGCAACTTTTGTACGGGGATACATTCAAAAGATTAAAAAAATTTGGATCGTGGATAAAAATAAAAAATGATACAGATAATTACAAAGGTTATATCAAAAATAACAATTTCCCATCCAATCAAAAAAATACTCATAAAATTCATAAATTGTATGCTAATTTATATTTTAAGCCAAATTTAAAAAGTAAAATTAAAAAAAAAATTAGCTTTGGCTCAAAAGTAAAAATTATAGAAAAAAAAAATAGCTTTTACAAATTTGACAATTTGTGGATTAAAAAAAAGGATTTGAAAAAAATAAACTATAAAACAAATAATATATTTAAAAATATAAATAAATTTATTAATACAAAATATAAATGGGGAGGTAAGTGCTTCGCTGGAGTTGACTGTTCTGGACTCATACAATTATTTTTTAATTTTAATAATAAATTTTGTCCTAGAGATGCCAAGGATCAAGCCAAATATTTTAAAAAAAAAATCGAACTAAAAAATATAAAAAAAAATGACTTAATTTTTTGGAAAGGGCATGTAGCTGTCGTAACTTCAAAAAACAGTCTTGTGCATGCCTACGGACCATTTAAAAAAACAGTAAAAATGCCTATTAAAAAAACAATTGACAGAATTTATAAAACTGCGAATTTAAAAATAATAGGAATCAGAAAAATTTACTAATTATAACTACATTTGGATTCAAACCCACGATGCGATTTCTCGTATATCCACTTTCCAAGTTTATGTCGTATTTTTAAAACAACAAAATCAGTATTATTTAAACTATATGCGGACTCTTAGAGGTTTTTGAATAACAAAAACAGGTATACAATCAATCTTATTGTTGGGGGAACAATGAGACGTAAAATTGTAAAACAATCAAAAAAAAAGAATAGAAAAAAAAGAAAAGTCAAAACTTACAGTAAAAAAAACGGTTACGGCAAAACTAAAACAATAGACTTACAAAAAGTTGTAGGTTTTAAATTTCAAACATTCGGCAAATTTTATAAGAATTTTACTGAAAAGCGCAAAAAGGAAAAAACAAAGCTAGAAAAATTAAAAAGTAAAAATAGAGAAAAACAGATTAAAGAGGAACAAAAGAAATTAAAAGAGGAAGAAAAACAATTAAAAAAAGAGGAAGAGTCTCGGTTAAAAGAAATAAATATTGTAAGAATCGAACAAGAAAGAAGATCAAGAGAAGAACAAGAAGAGCGGGAAAGACTTGATCCAATTTACAAGGAAAATATAGCTAAAGCAGAACAAGAAAAATTAATACAACTTGAGGAAGTTACCAAATTAAAGGAAGAAAGAATAATTGATGAACAACAAAAACAAGAAAAAATAAATCAAATTTTTAGAGACAAAATAGAAAAAGCAGCACAAGAAAAAGTAGTGCAGCTTGAAGAATTTAATAAATTAAAAGAAAAAAGAATATCAGATGAACAACAAGAAAAGGAACGACTAGATCAGCTTCACAAAGAGAAAAAAGAAAAAGAACGACAGAGAAGACTCGAAGAAAAAGAGTTAAGAAAATCAAAAGCAGAAGAAGAAAAAAGATTGGAAGATGAAGAAACTACTAAATTAAAAGAACAACAAAGAAGTCTTAACGAAAAAGAGGAAGAAAATCTCAAAAAGGAAAAAGAAAGAAGATTAAAAGCAGAAGAAAAAAGAAGATTAAATGAGGAAGTAATAAGAAGAATAAAAGAAGAACAAGTAATTTTGAAAGAAAAGGAAAGAATATTAGAAGAAGAGTCAATAAGAATACTGGAAGATGAAGAGAATAAAAGATTTAAAGAGGAGGATGAAAGAAGATTAATAGAGGAAACAAGAAAATTGCAAGAAGAAGAAAGAAAGCTTAAAAAGGAAAAAAAAATAAAGCAAGATGAGGAAGAAGAAAAAAGTTTACAGGAAGAAGAAGAAAGAAGACTAAATGAAGAGGAAGAGGAGAGATTAAAAGAATTCAACTTAGAAAAAACAAAAAGAGAAAACCAAATTAGAAAAGAAAAACAGTTGCTTGAAAAAATAGATCAAACTTATAAAAATGAATTTGATAAAATAGAACAAGAAAAATTAACACAACTTGCTGAAATCACTAAATTAAGAGAAAAAAGAATTCAGGTTGAAAATGAAGCACGAAGAAAACTAGATAAAATCCATAAAAATAAAATAGCCGAATCAGAAAAAGATAGGTCTGATCGCCTTAGAGAAGCAAAAAAATTAATTGATAAAAAATTAAAAGAGGAGGAACAAATAAGATTAAAAGAAGAAGAAGTAAAAAAATTACAAGAGTTAGAGGAAAGAAAATTAAAAGCGGAAGAAACCAGAGTTGCGCAAATCAACGAAGTAAAAGAAGCAGAAAAAATTGAAAAAGAAAATCTACAAAAGATCGAGGAAAAATTACAAGATAAATCCTAAAATGGCGGAGAGAGTGGGATTCGAACCCACGGTACCTTTGACAGTACACAAGCTTTCCAAGCCTGCGCCTTAAACCGCTCGGCCATCTCTCCATTTAGGTCTCCTTGTTTATTTTTAAAACTCCGATAAACGCTTCCTGTGGAATTTCTACTTTTCCAAATTGCTTTGCTCTAGTTTTTCCTTTTTTTTGTTTATCTAAAAGTTTTCTTTTTCTATCTCGAGCTCCACCACCGTGAATTTTGGTAAGTACATCTTTTTTAAAACCTTTAATTGTTTCTCTTGCAATAATTTTTCCACCAATAGCTGCCTGAATAGGAATTTGAAAGTTATGTCTTGGAATCAATTCTTTAAGTTTTTCGCAAACTAATCGACCTTGTGATTGAGCAAAATCCTTATAAATAATCATGGATAAAGCATCGACGGGCTCAGCATTAACTAATATTCCCATTTTTACTAAATTACCTTCTCTATA
>Ga0257108_1000277_pt1 | contig 15199 bp, 10 predicted proteins | sample LP_taG_FD_190181 | JGI IMG/M metagenome (GOLD analysis project Ga0257108, IMG submission 190181) | Marine microbial communities from Northeast Subartic Pacific Ocean, Canada - LP_J_2011_P26_1000m | ecosystem: Environmental > Aquatic > Marine > Oceanic | place: Canada: Northeast Subartic Pacific...
GCAACACGGTCATGATCGACCTGGAGACCGGTAAGGGCACCATCACCTTGCCCGACGGCACAGTTCAGGAGATGGACATGGGTGGCCCGGGCATGGGCGATCCGGGGATGGGTGGCCCTGGTGGCCAGCCGATGGGCTGTCCGCCCGAGGGCACGGTCGACGAGGAGGCCAACACCTGCTCGTTTACCGATCCCGGTGGTAACACCATCACCATTGACCTGGAGACCGGCCAGGGCACCATCGTGCTTCCTGACGGCCGCGAACAGCCCTTCGTGATGGGCGGACCCGGCATGGGGCCGGGCACCGGTGGCGGACGCGGCGAGGTTCAGGGCTGTCCGCCGGAGGGCACGGTCGACGAGGCGACCAACACTTGTTCCTACACCGATCCGGGTGGTAACACGATCAGCTTCGACATCGAGACTGGTCAAGGATCCATCGTCATGCCCGATGGCCAGGAGGCGCCCTTCGACATGCGGGGTGGCCCCGGTGGCCCGGGTGGTAGTGGACCCGGTTGTCCGCCCGAGGGCGACATCAACGAGGAGACCAACACCTGCTCCTTCACCGACCCCAGCGGTTCGGTGATCACGATCGACCTGGACACCGGCCGAGGCACGATCATGAAGCCCGATGGTTCCATCGAGGAGATGCGGATGGACATGGGTGGCGGCCCCGGCATGGGCATGCCCCAGGGCTGTCCTCCCAACGGCCTCCACGACGAGGAGGCCAACACCTGCAGTTTCAATGACCCGCAGGGCAATCAGATCTCCTACAACCTCGACACGATGGAGGGCACCATCACCCTCGCCGACGGCAGCGTCGAGCCCTTCAACATGAACGAGATGGGAGGCCCGGGCGGTGGGCCAGGCGATCAGGGCGGTGCTCCGGGCTGTCCACCCGACGGCACCGTCGACGAGGAGACCAACACGTGCTCGTTTACCGACCCCAGTGGCAACACGATCGTGTTCGATCTGATGACTGGTGCCGGCACGGTTACGCATTCCGACGGCCGCATCGAGGACTTCCGCATGCAGGGACCGCAAGGTGGCCAGGGCGGACCAGGTGGCGGCTTCTTCCCCGGTGGGCCCCAGGAGTGTCCGCCCGACGCCACAATCGAGGGCGACATCTGCACGATGTCCGATCCGGCGGGCAACCTGGTCGAGATGAACATGGAGACGGGCCACATCCGGATGTTCGACCCGGAGGGCAACGAGATCTCGATGGGCGGGGGCGGTCCTGGCGGTCCCGGCGGAGGCCAGATGGGCTGTCCGCCGGATGGCACGATCGACGAGGAGGCCGGGACCTGCTCGTTCTCCGATCCCGCCGGCAACACGATCACCGTCAACATGGAGACCGGTGAAGGCACAATCACGCTGCCGGACGGCCGCGTCGAGGAGTTCCGCATGGACGGGGGCGGTCCTGGCGGTCCTGGTGGTCCCGGCGGCGGCCAGATGGGCTGTCCGCCGGAGGGCACGGTCGACGAGGAGGCCGGAACGTGCACGTTCGCCGATCCGCAGGGCAACACGATCTCGTTCGACTTCGAGACCGGTGAAGGCACCATCACGCTCCCGGACGGCTCCGTCGAACCCTTCAGGATGGGCCCGCACCAAGGATCCGACGGTCAGCAGGGGCCCGGGGGTTGCCCAGCTGAGGGCACCGTCGAAGACGGCATCTGCACCTTCACCGATCCGGATGGCAACGCCATCCAGGTCGATATGGCCACCGGCCAGGGCACCATCACGGATCCCAGTGGCGAGGTCCGCGACTTCGACATGCGGGGTGGGCCTGGCGACAATGGTGGGGGAGCGGGCGGCCAGATGGGCTGCCCGCCGAACGTGGTCCGCAACGAGGACGGCAGTTGCACCCTGACGAACCCGGATGGGACTCTGATGACCATCAATCCCGAGACCGGCGAGATGTCCCACACCGACCGCCAGGGACGGACACGGTCATTCCGGCAGGTTTTCAACGAAGACGGCACCATCACGACCGTTTCGTCCGACGGCCACACGGAGACCTTTGACCCCGTCAGCGGCACCCGGACCGAGACCCAGGCCAACGGCATGACCTGCAACATGTCCGAGGACTTCGACACGAACATCTCGACCCGTCGTTGCTCCGACGGGGGTTGGTCCAAGGAGGACCGGTCCACCGGACGCCGCTGGGGCGCCGATCCCAACGGCTGCGAATGGGAGGAGGCCCGCAACGAGCAGGGCCTGGTCACCCGAACCGACTGTCAGGGCAGTTCGGGCACCTTCGACCCGGATACGGGTGTCGGCACGTTCGTCGATCCGTCGGGCCGGGTCTCGAGGGAGGTCAGGAACGAGGATGGAACGGTCACCCACACCAGTTCCGACGGCTTCGCCAGCACCTGCAACAACGACACGGGTGAGTGCACGATCGTCGAGCCGGACGGACGGACCGGCACCGTCAAGCAGTACAGCGACGGTCGTCGCGAGACGACCTACTCCGACGGCAGCGTCGCCGTCTGGAGCCCCGACGGCAGCCGTGAGTACACGGGCGCCGATGGCTGCACGCAGATGGTCACCAAGAACGAAGACGGGTCGCTGACGCACAGCAACTGTGACGGCTCGTCACAGACCACGCAGAACCTTTCGGACGGTTCGACCCGGGTGTCCTTCTCCGACGGACGCGTGGCGACCATGAACCCGGACGGCGGTCGGACGCTGGTCGATGCCGACGGCAACACGTTCACCGAGGAACTCAACTCCGACGGCTCGATCACCCGGACCCGCCCGGACGGCGCCTCGATGACGCAGAATCCCGACGGCACCTTCGTCCTCACGACGGCTGATGGGCAGACCCGCGAGGCGAAGCGCAACGACGACGGCGAGCTCGAGGTTGAGTTCGACGGTGGCCAGGTCACGCTCGCCGCCGACGGATCTGGAACCGTGGTCACCGACGACGGGGTGACCGTCGAGATCAAGGTGGAGTCCGACGGGTCGACCGTGGCGACCTCCGACGGCGGCGGGCAGGTCGCCTGGGAACCCACCGGGGACACCACCCTGACGACGGCGGACGGTGATTCCTCCATCCGTCTGGTCAGCGCCGACGGCAGCATCCTGACCACCGACGAGGACGGCAGCGAGACCGTGTGGAGCCCGGACGAGGACCTCGACGCGGGTGGAGAGGCCACCTCCACGGCCGCAATCGTGGACGAAGCGGCGGCCGAACTCCTCGAGAGCGTCGGGATCCAGGAGATCACCTCCGAGGGCGGCTTCAGCACGGCGCAGGCCTCCGGCGTGGGCGCGGCGATCGACGCCCTCACGGCCCAGTTGGCGGCCGCGCAGGCGACCGAGGACCTCCGTGGCCAGGCCACCGTAAACAGTGCCGTCTTCGAGCTGGTCCTCGACCTCGAGGCGGCGGCTACCGAGGCGACGGAGAACGAGGACACGGTCGGCGCACTCGTCATCAGTTCACTGATGGAGGATGCGTTGGCGGTGTTGGACGGCTAGCAGGGGAGCGGGCAGATGCAGAACATGCGACGACGATGGGGCAGTGGCCTCCTGGCGCTGGCGGTGATCGCCGGGGCCTGCGGTGGGGGAGGTGGCGGCGAAGAGGCCGAGACCACGACGACGGCGCCGGCCAAGCAGTCGGCGTTGATGACGACTACGACGAACACTGAGGCGCCCACGACGACGGCCGAGCAGTCGGCGTTGACGACGACTTCGACGACTTCGACGACCACCGAGGCGCCCACGACCACGGTGGTCGAGACGACGACCTCGATCAACGAAGAGGGCCAGACCGTCACCGACGGGGGAGCGGTCGCCGCGTGCGTCATCGAGCCGTTGGCCGACTGTGCCGGCGCCCAGTTGAAGTTCACGAACCTGGCCGGGGCGCAGTTGGCGGGGGCGAACCTCTACCGGGCCCGCCTGGATGCCTCGGACCTGACCGGCGCCAACCTGATGGGAGCGAGCCTCTTCTACGCCGGCATGACCGGTGCCGTCATGACGGCGGCCAACCTGCGGGGTGCCAGCCTGATCAATGCTGACCTGACGGGCGTCGACCTGTCGAGCGCCGTCCTGGTCAGCGTCGACCTGACCGAGGCCAGCCTGGTCAACGCCAACCTCACCGGTGCCGACCTCACCAACGCCATCCTCGTCAACGCCGACCTCACGGGCACCGTCCTCGTGGGTGTGGTCTTCTGCAACACGGTGATGGAGTCCGGAACGATCTCCAACGAGTCCTGCTCGACCAGCAGTTCGTCGTCGGACGAGGAGACCGAGGAGTAGAGCACAAGGGCGTCCTCCACGGCTAGACGCTTTCTCCACCTCGGCGGTGGCGGTTGTCCCAGGTCGCCCGTACCCTCGTTGGTGCCGCTCGGAGTCGGCGGTTGACGACTTCCTCGCGGATCGGCCGTCGGCCTGTCGGTCCCTGGCGGAACGGCTCGGCGGCGTAGCGGTCCCGTTCGTCGTCGAATCCGCCCACCAGCAGGTCACCTGGTCCGGGTTGCTCGGGTACCTGCGGTGACCGGGATTCCCGCCCCCGGGGCCGTGACCCGTCGTCCGGCGCCCGGGGGAGGCGTTGGTCGGTGCCGCTACACTCCCTCGCTGGCCACTGCACCCTGTAGCGGCCGTGAATCACCTACACCCCGACCCACCCACGGTCGCCTTCGGGCGCAGGGACGGGGCGAGTCGAACCGATGGGAAAGGAGGGCACGGCATGGCTGTCGTGACCATGAAGCAGTTGCTCGAGGCGGGTGTGCACTTCGGGCACCAGACCCGCCGCTGGAACCCCAAGATGCGCCGGTTCATTCACGGCGAGCGGTCCGGGATCTACATCATCGATCTCCAGCAGACGCTCGACCGGATCGAAAAGGCGTACGTCTTCGTGCGGGACCTCGTCGCCGACGGCGGCCGGGTTCTCTTTGTCGGCACCAAGCGCCAGGCGCAGGATCCGATCAACTCCTACGCCGAGAAGTGTGGGATGCCGTTCATCAACCAGCGTTGGCTGGGTGGCACCCTCACCAACTTCTCGACCATCTCGAAGCGCGTCGGCAAGATGCTCGAGTACCAGCGCATGCGCGACTCGGGCGAGTTCGAGGCCATGCCCAAGAAGGAGGCACTGCTGCTGTCGCGCGAACTTGAGAAGCTCGAGCGGAACCTGGGTGGAATCCGGGACATGGAGCAGTTGCCCGACGCCGTCTTCGTGATTGACACCGCCCGCGAGCACATCGCCGTCACCGAGGCCAACAAGTTGGGGATTCCGATCGTGGCCGTGGTCGACACCGACTGCGACCCGGACGTCATCCAGTACCTGATCCCCGGCAACGACGACGCCATCCGGGCCGGTCGGCTGCTCTGTCGCATCCTGTCCGACGCCGTCGAGGAGGGGCGCTACATCGCCAACTCCCGCATCGCCGCCGACGATGACGGCCCGTCACTCGATGCCGACGACCGTGCTGCAGAGCAGGCGGAGGCGCGAGCGGAGGCCGAGGCCGACGCGGTCGAACGCGAGGCCCGTGTGTCGGCGGCCGTTGAGGCACCTGCCGACAGCGACGGGGCCGTGGAGGCGGCCGTCGAGGACGAAGAGGCGGCCGTTGAGGCACCTGCCGACAGCGACGGGGCCGTGGAGGCGGCCGTCGAGGACGAAGAGGCGGCCGTTGAGGCACCTGCCGACAGCGACGGGGCCGTGGAGGCGCCCGCCGAGGACGAAGAGGCGGCCGTTGAGGCACCTGCCGACAGCGACGGGGCCGTGGAGGCGCCCGCCGAGGATGCCGAGCCTGATGTCGACGGGGCTGTGGAGGCGCCCGCCGAGGTCGATGAGCCCGGTGCCGAGGTTGACGAGGCCGCTGTGGACGAGACCAACGTGGAAGGGGCCTGAACGCCGTGGCCGAGATCACCGCTAGAGAGGTCAAGGCACTGCGCGACGCCACCGGCGCCGGGATGATGGACGCCAAGCGGGCGCTGACCGACGCTGGCGGCGATTTCGAAGCGGCCTCCCAGTTGCTGCGCGAGCGCGGTCTGGCCAAGGCGGCGACCCGAACCGACCGGGACAATGTCGAAGGCGTCGTCGCCCTCTCCAGCAACGGCTCCCGGGCGGCCCTGGTGCACGTCAAGTGCGAGACCGACTTCTCGGCCAAGTCCGACGCCTTCATCGCCCTGGTCGGTGACCTCGCCGACGCCGTCCTGTCGGATGGAGAGGGTGCGGCCGCGGGCTTCACCGGAGCGCTCGATGACCTCAAGCTCTCGACCAAGGAGAACATCGAGGTCGGTCGGGTCACCCTGATCGAGGCAGCCGACGGCAATGCACTTGACACCTACCTGCACGTCCAGGACGGCCGGGGCATCAACGGAGTGGTCGTCGAGGGGTCGGGCGTCGACGCCGAGGCCCTGCACCAGGTGGCGTTGCACGTCGCCTTCGCCAAGCCGACCGCTCTGTCTCGCGAAGAGATCCCGGCCGACATGGTGGAGCAGGAGCGGGCGTCGCTGCTCGAGATCACCCGGGCCGAGGGCAAGCCCGAGCAGGCTTGGGAGAAGATCGTCGAAGGTCGATTGTCGGGTTGGTACCGCGAGTCGGTGCTCCTTGAGCAGGGACTCCACGGTGACAAGATCCCGGTCAAGGACACGCTCGGTGGTGGCGAGATCGTTCGCTTCGACCAGGTCTATCTGGGAGGCTGACGCTGTGACCGAACGCCTCACCCCACGTTGGGACCGTGTGGTCCTGAAGGTGTCAGGAGAGGCGTTCGCCGGCACCGACGGGTACGGCATCGACGGCGAGGTCGTCGGCCAGATCGCCCAGGAGATAGTCGAAGTCTGTAGCGAGTTCAAGGTCGACGTCGCGGTCGTCGTCGGCGGCGGCAACATCTGGCGGGGCATGTCGGGTGCCGGCGCGGGCATGGACCGTGCCCAGGCCGACTACATGGGCATGCTGGCGACCACCATCAATGCGCTGGCCCTCCAGGACACACTCGACCAGCGAGGCCAGCCGACCCGGGTGCAGACCGCCATCCGGATGGAACAGATCGCCGAGCCGTACATCAGGCGTCGGGCGACCCGCCACCTCGAGAAGGGCCGAGTCGTCATCTTCGCCGGCGGCACGGGCAACCCGTTCTTCACGACCGACACGGCTGCGGCCCTGCGCGCCGTCGAAATCGAGGCCGGGGTGGTGCTCAAGGGAACTCATTCGGGGACCGATGGCATCTACACCGCCGATCCGCGACTCGATCCCGAGGCGACCCTCCTCGAACAGGTCAGCCACCTCGACGTGATCCAGATGGGACTCCGGGCGATGGACGCCACCGCCGTCACGCTCTGCATGGAGAATGACCTTCCGATCGTCATGTTCGACCTTATGACCCCCGGAAACGTCCGGTCCATCCTCGCTGGAGAGTCCGTCGGTACTCTGGTCGCCTGAGCAGGGAGAGTCTTTGAGCGACGACATGGTAGAGCTGGTGTTCGAAGAGACGACGGAGAAGATGGGCGACGCGGTCGCCCACACACGGCGCGAGTTCTCCACGATCCGGACCGGCCGAGCCTCATCCTCGATGGTCGAGAACCTGACCGTCTCGGCCTACGGCGTCGAGATGCGGATGCAGGAAATCGCCACCTTCAGCGTGCCCGAACCCCGCCAACTCATGATCACGCCACATGATCCGACGAATGTCTCGGCGGTCGAGCGGGCCGTCGTCAACGCCGACCTGGGCCTCGCTCCGAGCAACGACGGTCGCACGATCCGGCTGTCGTTCCCGGAGTTGACCGAGGAACGTCGTCGGGACATGGTACGAATGATCAACCGCATGGCCGAGGATGGCAAGAACCACCTTCGGGGCATCCGCCGCCATGCGCGCAAGGATCTGGACGACATCGAGAGCGAGGGCCACGTGTCCGAGGACGACATCCGACATGCCGGGTCCCGGCTCGACAACCTGATCCACCGGAACGAAGGCGAGATCGACGAGGCTCGAACGGCCAAAGAGGACGAACTGCTCGAGGTCTGAGCAGGGCGATCGAGGGAGGATCCGTGAACCAGCAGCAGGACAGCAGGGACCAGCCCTTCGAGGAGATTCGGATCCTGGGGCTCGAACCCGCCGAGGACGTCGTCGAGCCCGGGCGCTCGGTGTTCGGCGGCGAGTCGCCGACCGAGGACCTGCCCCACTGGACCGAGCCGCCGACGGCCCCTGTGGCCGCTCCGTCATCCGGTTTCGCCGCCGAGGAACCCCGTTGGGCGGACGATGTCCCCGAGCACCACGAGTCGCAGCACCCCGTCGGCGCATTCGACGAGCCCACGGCGGCCGCCTTCTTCGACGATCCGTCCTCGGGGTCGGGGCCCAGCGGAAGCTTCGATCCACCGTTGCTCCCCCCCGACGATCCGCAGCCGGCCGATGTCGGCTCATCTTCGATTGCCACGGCTGCTGACTCCGGCCGTGGGCGCCGACGCCGTTCGGACCGTGCCGGCACCGACGGCGGAGGTCGCGACATGCCGTCGGCGATCATCACCGGGCTGGGGCTCGGTGCGCTTGCGCTCGTGGCGTTCAAGGTCGGGGCGTCCGCTGCCCTGGCTCTGTCGACCGCCGTGCTGGTCCTCGCCTCCGTCGAGTTCTACGGGTCGGTTCGCCGCGTCGGCTACCAGCCGGCCGCCCTCCTGGGCATCGTCGCGGTCGGCTCGCTGAACCTCGGCGCCTACTGGCGCTTCGAGGCGGCGGTCCCGCTGGTGTTGGGCCTGACGGTGCTGTTCTGCCTGCTCTGGTACCTGACCGGCGTCGACCGGGACGCACCGATGGTGAATATCGCCGTCACCCTGTTCGGCGTGCTCTACGTGGGCATGCTCGGCTCCTTCGCAGGCCTCATGCTCACCGACGCGAACGGCATCGGAATGCTGCTGGCTGCGGTGCTGGCGACCGTCGGCTACGACGTCGGCGGCCTGTTCGTCGGCCGTCTCGCCGGCCGGACACAACTTGCCGCCGTCAGCCCGAACAAGACGATGGAGGGCCTGGTCGGCGGGATGGTCGTCTGCTTCGCCGTGTGCGTGCTGGTCGTCGGCCGCATCACGCCGTTCGGACAGGGTCCGGGCGACCTCATGTCGGTCGCGGTCCTGGGCATCGTGGCGGCGGTCGCCGCCCCGCTGGGCGACCTCTGCGAGTCGATGATCAAGCGCGACCTGGGCATCAAGGACATGGGGAGCGTCCTTCCCGGACACGGAGGCCTGCTCGACCGGTTCGATGCCCTGCTGTTCGTGCTGCCGGCGACGTACTACACCGCCCGGATGCTCGACCTCTTCGGGGCCTGAGCCCCGCCCACCCGCCCCCGGGGCCCTCGGCATGCACCGTTAGGCTCCGCCGCATGGCGACGAAGCGTCCTTCCTCGAAGAGGCGCGTGGTGAGTCCTTGACGAGTGTGGCGGTGCTCGGATCGACCGGGTCAATCGGTACCCAGACGCTCGACATCGTGGTAGCACGGCCGGACCGGTACGAAGTCGTAGCGATCGGTGCGGCCCGGTCCGTCGACCTCCTCGTCGAGCAGGCGGAGCGCTTTCGACCACCGGTAGTGGCGATCGCCGATGCCTCGCTCGCCTCCGAACTGGTCGACCGCGTTCCCGCCGGAACCGAGGTCCTGGCAGGAGGTTCGGCGCTTGCCGAGGCAGCCTCGACTGCCGAGGTGGTAGTCAACGGCGTGGTGGGATTCGCCGGGCTCCCGGTCACCCTTGCCGCCCTCGAATCGGGGCGACGACTGTGCCTCGCCAACAAGGAGTCCCTTATTGCCGCCGGACCGGTCGTGCGCGAGGCACGGAACACGCCCGGCGCCGAACTGCTGCCGGTCGACAGCGAGCATTGTGCGGTCCACCAGTGCCTGCGTGGTGACGACGGTCGGGGCGCCGTCGACCGGGTGGTGCTCACGGCATCCGGTGGCCCGTTCCGCGGTTGGTCCAGCGAGGAGCTGGCCGACGTGACCATCGAGGAGGCACTCGCCCACCCGACCTGGTCGATGGGCCCCAAGGTCACCATCGACTCGTCGACGCTCATGAACAAGGGGCTCGAGGTCATCGAGGCGCACGAACTCTTCGATGTCGAATATGACCGGATCGACGTGGTCGTGCACCCGCAGTCGATCGTCCACTCGATGGTGACCTTCGTGGACGGAACGACGATGGCACAGTTGTCCCGGCCCGACATGCGTCTCTGTATCGGGTACGCGCTGGCCTATCCCGATCGACTCGACCTGCCCTTCGGCACGATCGACTGGAGCGAGGCCTCGCGCCTCGACTTCGAGCCGCCCGACCGGACTTCGTTCCCGTGCCTCGACCTGGCCTTCGCCGCAGGTCGCCTGGGGGCCACGGCACCAGCCTGGTTGAATGCCGCCAACGAGGTCGTCGTGGCGGCCTTCCTCGGGGGTGGTCTGCCCTGGGCGAGGATCCCAGAGGTGCTCGCCGATGTCCTCGAGGACTGGCCGGGCCTCGAGGCCGACAGCGTCGAGGCCGTCCTCAACGCCGATGCGAGGGCCCGTGAGGCCACTTCGGCCCGGCTGGCCGGTCGATCGTGACGCAGCAGCCGCTGACCGTCGGCGACCGGCGGGTCCGACTCCTGCTGCTGGTCGGGGGGACGCTCGCCTTTGGCCTCTTGTTCGGCCTTTCACTGCTGGCCGTCGTGCTCTCGTTCGTCGGCATGCTGGTCGTGCACGAACTGGGCCACTTCCTCGTGGCCCGGTGGACGGGCATGCAGGTCACGGAGTTCTTCATCGGGTTCGGGCCCCGGGTGTGGTCCATCCACCGGGGTGAGACCGAGTACGGCGTGAAGGCGATCCCCGCAGGGGCCTACGTCCGGGTCACGGGGATGACCAATTTGGACGAGGTGGATCCGGCACTCGAGCACCGGACGTACCGGCACCAGTCGTACCCGAAGCGGATTGCGCTCGCAGTGGCCGGCTCGGGCATGCAGTTCCTGTTTGCAGTCGTGTTACTGGTGGCCATCTTCATCGGGATGGGCCGCCCCGATGCTGACGACTGGACCGTCCGCTCGGTCGTTCCCGGTACTGCTGCCGAGGCGGCGGGCATCCAGGCCGACGACCGGATCCTGGCTGTCGCCGGTCGAACGGTGGCGGACTTCGAACGGTTCGGCGAGGTCGTCCGGTCGGTGCCGGGCCGGGTGGTCTCGGTCGAGCTCGAACGAAACGGCGTCCACCTGATCCGGTCGGTGGCCATCGGAGAGCGCCTGACCGGCAGCGGGGCCGCCGCATTCCCGGGGCTGTTCCCCGGCGACCGGATCATCGCCGTGGACGGAGTGGCGACCGCCACCTGGTCCGATGTCGAGACACTCGTCGAGGTCGAAGCGACGCACCAACTGACCGTGCGTCGAAGCGATGACGCGACCATAGGACTTACCACCGTGGTGCGTCGGCTGCCCACCGAGGCAGCAGCGGTGGTCGGCTTCTTCGGCATCTCCCCCAGGCATCCGATGGTTCGTTTGGGTCCCGTCACGGCGGTCACGGAGGCGGCGACCACGGTGGGCGACCTGCTGTGGATGTCCGCCGACGCGCTGGTCCGATTCTTCACGCCCGGCGGCCTCTCGGGGTTCGTCGGCGGAGCGGTCGAGTCCGGCAGTGGACAGGGCGAACTCGGCGTCACGACGGCCGATCCGGTCGACGACAACCGGTTGCTCTCGATCTACGGGGTCGTGCGGCTCGGTGATGCGGTGTTCGACTCGGGTGTCTACAACTTCCTGTGGTTCCTCGTGCTCGTGAACGTGTTCGTCGGCGTGTTCAACCTCGTTCCACTGCTGCCGCTCGACGGTGGCCACATCGCCATTGCCACCTATGAGCGCCTGCGGTCCCGGGGTGGGCGACGCCACATCGCCGATGCCGCCAAGTTGGCTCCACTCACCTGGGCGGTTGTCGCGTTCCTCCTCGCCCTCGCCTTGATTGCCCTCTACCGGGACATCGTGGACCCGCTCGACTTCTTCTGACGGGATCGGCGGGCTGCCCACAGCAGTCGAACAGGGGCGGTTGCCAGCCACCGGTAGCCTCCGGGACGTGGAGGTCACAGCAGCGTTCCCCCGGCGCACCACGAGGCAGGTGATGGTCGGCGATGTACCGATCGGCGGTGGTGCGCCGATCAGCGTCCAGTCGATGACCGTGACGCGCACGGCGGACCATGAGGCGACCCTCCAGCAGATCTACGACCTGGCCATGGCCGGTGCCGACATCGTGCGGTGCACGTGCAACGAGATCGAGGCGGCCGAGGGGCTGGCTCGGATCGTCCCGCGGTCGCCGGTGCCGATCGTCGCCGACATTCACCACCAGTACCGAATGGCGCTGGCCGCCCTGGAGGCCGGGGTGCACTGCCTCCGGCTGAACCCCGGCAACATCCGCAAGCCTGAGCACATCCGCCTGGTGGCGGCCGAGGCCCGTGACCGCGGGGTGCCCATCCGCATCGGTGTCAATGGAGGTTCCCTGCATCCGGACCTCTACGAGAAGCACGGCGGTCGGGTGACGCCGGAGGCGATGGTGGAGTCGGCGCTGGCCGAGATCGGCTACTTCGCCGAGGTCGGCTTCGACCTGATCAAGATCTCCGTGAAGGCCTCGAGCGTGCCGATCATGATCGAGGCCTATCGACAGTTGGCAGAGGTCACCGACCACCCGCTCCACCTCGGCGTGACCGAGGCGGGCCCTCCGCCGGCTGGGCTGCTCAAGTCCACCGCCGGAATCGCCACCCTGCTGGCCGAGGGCATCGGTGACACGATCCGCTACTCGCTCACTGCCGATCCCGTCGAGGAGGCCCGTGCCGGCCGACAGTTGCTCGAGGCGCTGGGCCTGCGGGAGCGTAAGAACGTCGACCTCATCGCCTGCCCCAGCTGTGGCCGTGCGGAGATCGACGTGGTCGCCGTTGCCGAGGAGGCCATGGCTGTGTTCGCCGATCGCGAGATTCCGCTCCAGGTGGCGATCATGGGTTGCGTGGTGAACGGGCCGGGTGAGGCAAGGGATGCCGACCTCGGCATCGCCGCCGGGCGTGGACGCGGCCACCTCTTCGTCAAGGGACAGAACGCGGCCGTGGTCGACGAGGACAAGATGGTCGACGTCCTGGTCGAGTGGGCGGAGTTCATCCACGAACACGGTGCCGATGCAGCGCTGGCACGGGTCGACACCGACCGGGCCGCCCGGGAGGCGGAGCGGGACCGCAGGGTCCTGCTCGCCGAGCAGGGTGACGACGCCAACGACGCCGGGGCCCGGATCGAGAGGATCCGCAGCCGGATCGCCTGAGACGGCGATCCTCGAGCCGTACGGGGCCCTTGGTCGGGAGGGCAGGCAGGGGTATGCTGCCGCTGCACGTAAGTCGTTCGGGGACGAGACGTGGGCTTTGCCCACGTCTCTTGTCTTTCCGGGCGAGGTATGGAAGACGAGAAGTGGTCCGGCCGTCAGCGCCGGTGCCAGCAGGAACGAGCAGGAGGAGCGATGGGTGTGACCGACCGGGTCGGTTCTTTCGTCGCGCCTCTGTGCGACCGTGTCGGCGTCGAGTTGCTCGACGTCGAGTACGAGGGCGGAGTCATCCGCGTCACGGTCGACCACCCGGACGGCGTGGGCATGGACGCCATCGCTTCCCTCACCCGTGAGGTGTCCCGGGCGCTCGACCACGAGGACCCGGTGAAGGGCCGATACACGCTCGAGGTCAGCAGCCCGGGCCTCGAGCGCTCCCTCAAGCGACCCGACCACTTCGTGCGGGCGATCGGCTCGACCGTGACGGTGAAGACGCGGCCCGATGCCGACGGCGACCGTCGGGTGCAGGGGACCCTGGAGGCCGCAGACGAGGGCGGAATCACGGTACGGACAACGGAGGACGTCGTGCGCGTTCTCCGCCACGACGAGATCCAGAAGGCGCGCACGGTCGTCGAGTGGACATCAGGGTCCGAAGCGACCCGAGGCTTGAAGGACCGTCACACAATCGACGAAAGCGAGATCGGACGATGAACCCGGACATGATGGAGGCGCTCCAGGCGCTGGCCACGGACCGAGATATTCCGCTGGACGCGCTGTTCGCAGCCCTGGCCGATGCCCTCGAGACCGCCTACAAACGCTCACCGGGAGCCCATGAGTTCTCGTGGGTCACGATCGACCCGGACACCATGGAGATCCGGGTGTTCGCCCAGGACCTCGACGAGGAGGGCGAGCCGGTCGGCGACGAGTTCGACGTGACGCCGGACGACTTCGGCCGGATAGCGGCGCAAACCACCCGCCAGGTCATGACACAGCGGATCCGCGAGGCCGAGCGCGACCTGAAGTACGAGGAGTACGCAGGCCGGGAGGGTGACATCGTCACCGGCATGATCCAACAGACGGATGCCCGCTACACCCTGCTCGACCTGGGTCGGGTCGAGGCGCTGCTGCCCCAGGCCGAGCAGGTGCCGTACGAGCGGCCCGAGGCCAACACGCGCCTGAAGGCCTACATCGTCGAGGTCCGCAAGACCGCCAAGGGGCCGCAGATCGTCGTCAGTCGGACCCACCCCGGCCTGATCAAGCGCCTCTTCGAGCTCGAGGTCCCGGAGATCGCCGATGGCGTCGTCGAGATCAAGGCCTGTGCCCGCGAGCCTGGGCACCGCACGAAGATCTCGGTTGCCTCCAACGACCCGAACGTGGATCCCGTCGGCGCCTGCGTCGGTGCGCGTGGCGCCCGCGTGCGCATGGTCGTGAATGAGCTGCGTGGCGAGAAGATCGACATCGTCCCGTTCTCCGAGGACCCGGTCGACTTCGTGATGAAGGCTCTCTCGCCGGCCAAGGTCAAGGACGTTCTCATCGACGAGGAGTCGGGGACCGCCACCGTGATCGTTCCCGACTACCAGTTGTCCCTGGCGATCGGCAAGGAGGGCCAGAACGCCCGCCTGGCTGCCCGCATGACGGGATGGCGCGTCGACATCAAGAGTGAGACCCAGGTCGCCGAGGAGGCCGCCTACGCCGAAGTCGACTGGGCCGAGGGCGAGTGGGTGGTCGATGAGGAGACCGGTGAACAGGTCTGGCGGCCCGCCGAGGGCGGACCGGCCGTGTCGGCCGGCCAGTGGGTCGAGTCCGCCGTGGATCCCGCGGAGGAGCCCGGGGAGGCGACATCCGACACCGAGGCGCTGGAAGCTACCGTTCCCGTTGAGGATGTTCCCGTTGAGGATGTTCCCGTTGAGGATGTTCCCGTTGAGGATGTTCCCGTTGAGGATGTTCCCGTTGAGGATGTTCCCGTTGAGGATGTTCCCGTTGAGGATGTTCCCG
>Ga0257108_1000283_pt1 | contig 15016 bp, 8 predicted proteins | sample LP_taG_FD_190181 | JGI IMG/M metagenome (GOLD analysis project Ga0257108, IMG submission 190181) | Marine microbial communities from Northeast Subartic Pacific Ocean, Canada - LP_J_2011_P26_1000m | ecosystem: Environmental > Aquatic > Marine > Oceanic | place: Canada: Northeast Subartic Pacific...
TTGACGACTCGGGTATCCGTCTGCTTGCCACCGGTCCGCACACCCTCCGTGCGGTGACGAATCTCACTGTGACGACTGAAGAAATCGCCCAAGTCATCACCGCCTTCGAGGAGTCGCCCTAACTTGGCCAAGCGAAGGGTGGGGACGGCTGGTCCCCAGCCGTCTGTTGTCGAAGCCAATCGTCTCCGGCGCGCAGGGGAACATCACGCTCTACCTTGCGCTTGGCCCAGCGCGGTTTTGCGGTTGTGGATATCTTCCCCTCGACCGCGTTCGGCTCGGCGATTAACGTTTGCGCGTGCCAAAGGAGGCTAAACTTACCCCGATGATGGCTCAGTACCGGCAGTGCAAAAACCAACTGCCGACTGGGACGATTCTGCTGTTTCGCCTCGGGGATTTTTACGAGATGTTTTTCGAGGATGCGCAGGAGGCGGCCGGCATTCTCAACGTCGCGCTGACCAAGCGCGGCGACATGCCGATGTGTGGCATCCCCCACCACGCCACCGGCAATTACCTCTCCAAGCTGCTCAAGGCCGGGCGCAAGGTGGCGATCTGTGACCAGGTAGAGACGGCCAAGCCGGGGCAACTGGTCAAGCGCGAGGTCACGCAGATCCTCAGCCCGGGCGCGCACTTCGACGACCGAATGCTCGAGGCCGGACGCAACAATTTTCTCGTTGCCGTGAGCGTGTCCGGCGGCCGGTTTGGTGTGGCGGCGATCGATTTGACGACCGGCGATTTCAAGGTCGCCGAGTTGGAAAACGAGAACGCCATGCTCGCCGAGTTGGAGCGGCTCAACCCGGGCGAGGTGATTTATCCGGAAGAGTCGCAGCGCTTGGCCGCATCGATCGAGCCGAATGTCAGCGTGCTCAACGGCTACGACGGCTGGGTGTTCGCGCTCGAGACGGCGGAGTTCACGCTGAAGGATCATTTCAAGGTCGCCGCGCTCGACGGCTTCGGGCTGAAGGGCCGCACGGCGGCGATCGGTGCGGCCGGCGGCGCGCTGCATTACGTCAGCCAACACTTGCGGCGCGACGTGGCGCACTTTACTCGGCTTGCGTTTTACGAGGTCGCCGACACCCTCGTGCTCGATGCCGCGACGCTGAAGCACCTCGAGATTCTCGAGCCGCTGCATCGCGAGGCGGCCAAGCCGGGGACGCTTTACGCCGCGCTGAACCGCACCTCGACGCCGATGGGCGCGCGGCGGCTGCGCGACTGGCTCTCGCAACCGCTCTCGTCGGTCGAGGCGATCCGGCGGCGGCAGACGGCGCTTGGCCAATTCCTCCACAACAGCCCGGCGCTCGACCGGTTCCGAGAAAGCCTGAAGGAAATTCGCGATCTTGAGCGGACGATCAGCCGGTTGAGCATCGGCTCCGGCAACGCACGCGACTTGGTGCAGTTGAGCGGCGCGCTTGGCCAATTGCCGATGCTGCGCGGCATGATCGCCGAGGTGCAACGCGCCATCGACCCCGTTGCGCCGACGCTGAGCGAGGAGATTTTCGACGATGCCGAGCCGGACGGCCCGCCGCCGTTGCTGAGCGAGCTGGGCGGCCAACTGCACGAGCTGCCCGAGGTGACCGGCCTGATTTCGAGGGCGATTGCCGATGAACCGCCGCTGACGATCAAGGACGGCGGCATCATCCGCGAAGGCTTTGACCCGGCGCTCGACGAGCTGCGCCGCGGCGCGACCGAGGGCAAGGACTGGATCGCCCAGCTCCAAAAAGAGGAGTCGGAAAAAACCGGCATCACCTCGCTCAAGGTGCGGTTCAACTCCGTGTTCGGTTATTTCATCGAGGTGACCAAGACGAACCTCGACAAGGTGCCGGAGCATTACACGCGCAAGCAGACCATGACCAACGCCGAGCGGTTCATCACGCCGGAGTTGAAGGAGATGGAGGGCAAAATCCTCGGCTCGGAGGAGCGCAGCCAAAAGCTCGAGTACGAGTTGTTCCAGCGCGTGCGCGAGCAGGTGCTCCTGTCGCTGCGGCAGATTCAGCAAATCGCCTCGGCGCTGGCGCAGCTCGACGTGCTCGCCGGTTTCGCCGAGGTCGCCCGGTTGCGTGGCTACGTTTGCCCCGAGGTGCGCGACGAGGGCATGCTGCAAATCGACGAGGGCCGCCACCCCGTGCTCGAGCAGGCGCTGATCGGCGAGCCGTTCGTGCCGAACGACACGCAACTCGAGAGCGACGCCCAGCAGATCGCCGTCATCACCGGCCCGAACATGGCCGGCAAAAGCACGTATATCCGGCAGGTGGCGCTGCTGGCGTTGCTGGCGCACACCGGCTCGTTCGTGCCGGCCAAGCGCGTGCGGGTGGACTTGGTCGATCGCATCTTCACCCGCATCGGCGCGAGCGACGACCTGTCGCGCGGCCAGTCGACCTTCATGGTCGAGATGACCGAGACGGCGAACATTTTGAACAACGCCACCGACCGGAGCCTCGTCGTGCTCGACGAGGTCGGGCGCGGCACGAGCACGTTCGACGGCTTGAGCCTGGCATGGTCGATCGTCGAGCATCTGCACAACCAGGTCGGCGCGAAGACGCTCTTCGCGACGCATTACCACGAGCTGACCGAGCTGGCCGACAGGCTGCCGCGCCTGCGCAACTTCAACGTCGCCGTCCGCGAGTGGAACGAGCAGATCGTGTTCCTGCACAAGATCGTCGAGGGTGGCGCGGACAAGAGCTACGGCATCCACGTCGCGCGCCTGGCAGGCGTGCCAAAGCCGGTTATCGAGCGGGCCAAGGCCATCCTGCGCAACCTCGAGGAGACGGAACTTTCTCCCGACGGGGAGGCGCGCCACGTCTCGCGACAGAGCGTCGAGCGGGAGAAACTCCGCCGGATCGAGCCCGCGCCGCAGTTGGATCTCTTCGCGGGCCAATGATACCTTGACCCCGGCCGTGTGCTTGGCCAAGCTGCCAGACCCGCTCGGAGAGATGGCTGAGTGGTTGAAAGCGCTCCCCTGCTAAGGGAGTATAGGTTAACGCCTATCGGGGGTTCGAATCCCTCTCTCTCCGCCACTTTTTTTTCACCCGCCACACTGCCAATCACCCTCCGCACAGGTCGAGGAACTTGGTTTCGTTGAGGATGGGGATTTCGAGGGACTTGGCCTTGGCCAGCTTTGAGCCGGCTTTTTCGCCGGCGAGGAGGTAGTCGGTTTTTTTGCTGACGCTGCCGGTGGTTTTGCCGCCGGTGGCCTCGATCTTCGCCTTGGCTTCGTCGCGGCTCATCGTCGGCAGCGTGCCGGTGATGACGAAGGTCTTCCCGGCGAACACGCCGTCGCCGCTTGGCTTGGCACCGCGCGGGTCGATGCCGAGCTTGGCCAGGCGCTCGAGCGTGGCGCGGCCGATCCCGGACGCAAACCAATCGAGCACGGAACGCGCCACCGACGGGCCGACCTCGGTCGTGTAGTTGGGCGGGTGGCTGCCGTTCTCTTTCGAGATTTTCGCGAAGCCAAGCGACACCAAGCCGCCGAGCATTTCGCGGATTTCTGAAACCAAGTTTTTGTACTGCTGCTCGCGCTTGGCCTTCTCGGCGTCCGAATTCGGCCGGTTTTTTCGCGAGCGCGGATTGATCCGAACCGTCTCGGCGACTTTTTCGTCCAGCGCGATGACGTTGCGCAGCAACGGCGACGCGGCGACGGCCGGCATGTCGTCGTGAAACTTGCCCAAGCTACCGGCGATCGTCCGGCCCATCTCCGGGATGGCCAGCGCGAACAGCCAGCGATCCAGCCCCATGCCGCGCGACCGCGCGACCGACTCGACGAGCTTGGTGGCATTCTTCTCGCCGAACATCCGCGGCTCGTCGTCGGTGCCCAGGTTCAGCGGGCCAAGCTGCTCGACGGTCAGCCCGAACAGATCCAGGGGGCCGCGGGCCAGTTGGCGCTCAACGAGCTTGTCCGAGACGATGTCACCGAGGCACTCGATGTCGAGCGCGGTGCGGGCGGCAAAATGCTCGAGCCGTTGCGCCGCCTGCGCGGGGCATTGCGTGTTGATGCAGCGCCACGCGACGAACGCCTCGTCCTTGCGGATCTCGCCGCCACACTCGGGGCACCGGCCGCCGGTGGCGCCCTGCATATCGAACGGCTCGGCGCCGGCCGGCCGCAGTTCCCTCAGCACGCTGATGACCCCGGGGATGACATCGCCGCGTTTCTCGATGAGAACCGTGTCGCCGACGCGGATGTCTTTTCGGGCGATTTCGTCCTCGTTGTGCAGCGTGGCGCGGCTGATCGTCGAGCCGTCGAGAAACACCGGCTCCAGCTCGGCGACCGGCGTGAGCGTGCCGGTGCGGCCGACCTGGACGGTGATCGCGTTGAGCCTGGTTTGCGTTTGCTCGGGCGCGTATTTGAAGGCCATGGCCCAGCGCGGCGCCTTGGCGGTGGCACCGACGCGCTCGCGCAGGTCGAAGCGGTTCAGCTTGATGACAGCGCCGTCGGTGTCGTAGTCGAAGCCGGGCCGGACGCGGTCCAGCTCGGCGATGGCGTCGAGGACGTCGTCCACGCCGGAGCAGCACCACGTGTGTTGCGGCGTGCGGAAACCAAGCTGGCCAAGCGCGTCGAGCAGGCCGGATTGCGAGTCGATCGCCGGGCCGCCGATGATCTCGCCGCTGCCGTACAGGACGATGTCGAGCGGCCGCCTGGCCACGAGCGCGGAGTCGAGCTGCTTAAGCGAACCGGCGGTGGCGTTGCGGGGGTTGGCGAAGAGCGGCTCGCCGGCGTCGGTTCGCTCGCGATTGAGCTGCGCGAAGCCGGAGCGCGTCATGATCACCTCGCCGCGCACCTCGAGCACTCCGGGGGCGTCCGCTTGGCCAAGCGCATTGAGCCGGAGCGGGATGGTGCGGATGGTGCGGAGGTTGGCCGTGACGTCGTCGCCGGCAATGCCGTCGCCGCGGGTGGTGCCGAGGGTGAACAGGCCATCCTCAAAACGAAGGCTGATCGCGACGCCGTCGGCCTTGGGCTCGACGAGCCACTCGAGCGGCTCGCCGGGCAGGAGCTTTTGCACGCGGACAACAAAGTCGCGCACCTCCTCCTGCGAGTAGGTGTTGTCGAGGCTCATCATTGGCATCGCGTGCCGGACCGTCTCGAAGCCGTCGATCGGCTCGCCGCCGACGCGCTGGCTCGGCGAGTCGTCGGTGCGGAGTTGCGGCTGCGCCAACTCGAGGTCGAGCAGCTCGCGGTAAAGCTTGTCGTAATCGCGGTCGCTGATCGTCGGCTGCGCCTCGACATAATACGCCCGGTCATGCCGGCGAATCTCCTCCACCAACACCGCATGCCGCTGCTGTGAAGTGTCAGGCATCAGTCAAACATCTTGCCGGGGTTCAGGATGCCTTTTGGGTCGAGGGCTTTGCGGAGTTCGCGCATGACTCGCATCTGGGCCGCGCCGGCGAACTTGGGGAGGAACTCTTTCTTGGCGAGGCCGATGCCGTGTTCGCCGGTGATGGTGCCGCCGAGGCGGATGGCTTCGTCGAAGATTTCCTTGAACGCTTCGTGCACGCGGTGGATTTCAGCCTCGTTGCGTTCGTCGGTGAGGAAGGTCGGGTGCAGGTTACCGTCGCCCATGTGGCCGAAGGTGCCGATTTTCAACTCGTGTTTCTTGGCGACCTCGGCGACGAAACGAATCATGTGGGCCAGTTCGCTGCGCGGCACGGTGGCGTCCTCGAGGATGGTTGTCGGTGCCAAGCGGGCGAGCGCGCTGAAGGCACTGCGGCGGGCGGTGGCGAGCTGCGCGGCCTCGGTGGCGTCCCTGGCCACGCGCACTTCCATCGCGCCGTTGGCTTTGGCCAGTTCCTCCATCTTGGAGGCTTCCTCGGCGACGGCGGCGGGGTGGCCGTCGGTTTCCATCAGCAACAACGCCTCGCAATCGAGCGGCAGGCCGACCTTGGCAAAATCCTCCACGCAATGAATCGTGGTGCGGTCAAGAAACTCCAGCGTGCACGGAATGATTTGCGCGGCGATAATGTCGCTCACCGTTTGCGCGGCGGCATCCATCGCGTCGAAGGTGGCGACCATCGTTTTCTTCGCGGCCGGTTTCGGGATGAGCCGCAGCAGCACCTTGGTGATGACGCCGAGCGTGCCTTCGCTGCCAATCATCACGTCCTTCAGCGAAAAGCCGGCGACGTCTTTCACGCACTTGTTGCCGAGCCTCATCACCTCGCCGTCCGGCAGCACGACCTCCATGCCCATCACGTAGTTGCGCGTGACGCCGTACTTAAGCCCGCGCAGTCCGCCGGAGTTTTCAGCGACGTTGCCGCCGATGGTGGAAATCTTCATCGAGCCCGGGTCCGGCGGATAAAACAGCCCGGCCTTCTCGGCGGCCTCGGCGATTTGAATCGTCGTCACGCCCGGCTCCACCGTCATGGTGAGGTTCGCCGCGTCCACCTCCAGAATCGCGCCCATTTTCACCGTGCACAGCACGATGCAATCCGCCGCGGGAACACTGCCGCCGCTGAGGCCGGTGCCCGAGCCGCGCGTGACCACCGGCGTTTCGGTGTCATTGGCCAGCTTGAGTACCGCGCTGATTTGCTCCGTGCTCACCGCGAACACCACACTCCCCGGCATTTCCTTCATCGCCGCCGTGCCGTCGAAAGCGTACGGGATGAGGTCCTCCCTTGAGGTCAGCACATTTTCCGCGCCGACGATGTCGCGCAGTTTGTTGAGGTTTGATTGATCCAAGGCCATCCGTCGAACAGGCGCGAAGCTTCCGTGACTTGGCCAAGCGGGGCAAGCGCGTAGGCCGCTTGGCCAAGTGCTGGGGATACCTTGTCGATAAGCACCGAGCAAGTTTTCAAGTTCTATTCGTTGCGTCGGTGCCGGGTTTGGGGTTTCCTTGAGTCGTGCCTGATGTCTTGGATATGCCGCCCACCGAGTCCGCGGATCTGAAAAAAACGCCGCGAAAAAGGGAATCAATCGCCTCCATTCCGCTGGACCGGACGCCGCCGCACGACACCGCCGCCGAGCAGGGGGTGCTGGGCTGCATCCTGCTTGACCCAAAGGAAAATCTCCCCGCCTGCATTCAGAAGGTCAAGGACGAGTCGGTGTTTTATGACCTCCGCCACAAGGCGATCTACTCGGCGTTGGTGCAGATGAGCGAACGTAACACGCCGATCGATCTGCTGACATTGTCGCACCAATTGCGCACCGACGGGGAACTGGACAACATCGGCGGCGTGGCCTATTTGGCCGAGTTGCAGGACGGGGTGCCGTCAGCCGCGAACCTTGAGTATTACTTTGACATCGTGCGGGATCGGGCGCTCCTGCGGAAGGTGATCCACACCTGCACAAAGGCGATCGCCGATGCGTATGAAGGGAGCGATGAGGTGGAGAGCCTGATCGGCGAGGTGGAGCAGGCGGTGCTGGATATTCAGCGTGAGCAAAGCATCTCCAACAACGCAACCATCCAGGAGCATGTCAAAAACGCGGTCGGCAAGATTGAACAATACTTCAAAGACAAGGGAGCCACCACGGGCATCGAGACGGGCTTCACTGATTTTGACCGAATGACGACGGGGCTGCACGGCGGCGAGATGATCGTCGTGGCGGCCCGGCCGAGCATGGGCAAGACCTCGCTGGCGATGAATATCGTGGAGCATGTTGCGCTGGAAAGGGGGCTGCCGGTGGGGGTGTTCAGCCTCGAGATGTCGGCGGACGCGCTGGTCATGCGCATGATCTGCTCGCTGGCCCGAATCAACCTGCGCGATATGCGCGAAGGGCTTCTGCAAACCAGGGAATTCCCGCGAATTGTTGATGCGTCCGGTAAATTAACCAACTCCGGGCTGCATATCGACGACACAGGCGGCCTCTCGATTCTTCAGCTCAAGGCGCGGGCGCGCCGCATGTGGCAGCAGCACGGCATCAAGTTGTTTGTCATTGACTACATGCAACTGCTTCATTCTACTTCGCGCCGCGGCGGGGAGAACCGCCAGCAGGAAATTGCGGAGATTTCCAGCGGCATCAAGGCCTTGGCCAAGAATTTGGGTGTCCCCATCATCGTGTTGAGCCAGCTCAACCGTGAACTGGAGAAGGACAAAAACCGCAAGCCCCGCCTGTCGGATCTACGCGAGTCCGGCGCGATCGAGCAGGATGCCGACTTGGTGGGGCTTTTATACAAGCCGGGTGGAGCGGATGCCGACGGCGATGAGGCGGAAAGTGAAGCCGAGCAGATCAACCTGCTCATTGCCAAGCAGCGCAACGGCCCGACCGGGGATGTGCGCCTGACCTTTTTGAAGGGATTCACAAGATTTGAGAATGCAGCCAAGATCAGCAGCGACGACGTCCCGCAGGTTGACTAACCCGGCGCGGTGGCTGCGCGCGCTTGGCCAAGCGATCATCGTCTGTGTGCTGATGTGGGGCGGACAGGCTTTGGGGCAAATCAGCGGCCCGGCTCCCAGGGCGCGGCTGGTTCAAAAAATAATCATCCAGCACGAGGGGCAGCCGGCGGCCAGCGAGCAGTTGATCCGGGCCAATATCCGGCTCAAGGCAGGCGAACCCTACTCGCGCAAAGCCAGCGATGACGACATTCACAACCTCCGCAACACCGGTTTTTTTGAGAACGTTTACGTGACTGACAAGCAGGTTGCCGGCGGAGTGGAGGTGACCTACACGCTGGTGGGCAAGCCGGTGGTCACGGAGATTCTGTTCGAGGGCAACACCGGTGGCCGCAAGTTCAAGGGAAACAAGCTTCGCAAAAAAATCCGCTCCCGCACCGGGGAGACCCTCAACCGGCCGAGAATTTTCTCCGACACACGCCTCCTCCAAAAGGAATACCAAAAAGGGGGCTACGACCAGGCCAAGGTGGGGTACGAGGTCCGGCACGAAGAGGCGCTTGGCCAGGCGGTGGTCGTCTTCCAGTTTGACCCGGGGCGGAAGGTCAAGATTGAGGACATCGTGTTCGAGAATGCCGTTGCCTTTTCCCAGCGCGAGTTGCGCAAGGTGTTCAAGACGCGCAGGCATTGGTGGATGTCCTGGCTGACTTCCAGCGGCAAATTCGAGACAGACCAGTGGGATGAGGATCTCGAGATGCTCGTCCAGTTTTATCAGGACGAAGGCTACATCGACTTCAAGATTCGTGAGATCGAGTTTGAGGACTCCGAGGATGACCGGATGGTGATCCGCCTCGACCTGTACGAGGGCTACCGTTACCAGGTAGGCAACGTCATCTTTGAGGGCACCTCGATCTTTACCGGGGACGAAATACGCCGTGGCGTGCAGGTTCGCAACAGGGCCGTGGCGCCGGTGATGCTGGAGGGCGCCATCTTCACCCCCAGTGGCTTGGGCGAGGACAGGGAAGCCGTCCGGGATTTTTACGAGACCTACGGTTACCTCGACACCCGCGTGCTTGTGTCCAAGGTGCCCAACACCGACCAGGGCACGATGGATCTGGTTTACAGCATCAGCGAGGGTGAGTTGAACTTCGTGGAGAAGGTGGAAATTCGCGGAAACACCCGCACCAAGGACAAGGTGATTCGGCGCGAATTGGCGATCTACCCCGGCGAAGTGTTCGACATGGTCAGAGTCGAGTTGAGCAAAATCCGCCTTGAGGGCACCGGGCTCTTTGACGGTGTCGACACGCAGATCGAGAAAATCCCCGAACTACCCAACCGCCGCAATCTCATCATCGGGGTGAAGGAGGGCCGAACCGGCCGCCTCATCATGGGGTTTGGGTACAGTTCCATCGAGGCGATGTTTGCCCAAGCGGGCTTCGTGCAGGGCAACTTCGACCTGTTCAATCCACCGTACTTCACCGGGGGCGGGCAGAAATTCCGCCTGCAAATCACCGCCGGCACGCGCCGGCAGGATTACCAGGTCACCTTCGAGGAGCCGTATTTTCTCGACCGCAAACAGCGTTTATCCGTGGACCTGTACCACCGCGAGATCCAGTACTTCAGCCGCTACTACGAGCAGCACCAGACCGGCATAAAGCTGGGCTTTGCCCGGAAGCTCTGGGACGATTTCACCTCCGGGGGAGTCAACCTCACCTTCGAGTCCGTAGGCATTTTCGACCGCTCCTCTTATTCCGACATGCTCAAGGAGCATGACATGCTCACCAACGGCTTGGCCAAGGGATACGACTTGCCCAGGGAACATCCCGACAGTCTGTCAGCCAACCCCTTTGACTGGACCTACGACATAGACCGGCTGCATCAGGGGGAGTTGGCCGAGTTGAACAACGACCGCTTGGTTTCGAAGCTGGGGCTGTTTTTCGCCTACGACACCCTCAACCACGGGCTCATGCCCAGTCGAGGCCAATTCACCCGGATTAACGCGGATATTGCCGGCGGCCCCCTGGGCGGCGACACCGAGATGTACCGCCTCGAGTTCGAGACGGCCTACTTCTATCCCGGTTTTGCCCCGGGCCATGTGTGGGAGGTGGTTGGCAAGCTGGGCGTCGTGGACACCTTCGGCGACAGCGGGCGGGTGCCTTACTTTGACCGGTTCTTCCTCGGAGGCGGATACACAATGCGCGGCTATGACTACCGGGACATCGGGCCGCAGATGCAACGCTGGAAAAACGGCGTGGAGGACGGCAAGCTTGGCTACTATGTGAACGTCGAGGGCGCCGACGGCAAATCGAAGGGAGTGGATTTTGTCCCGGTGAACTCGAAGGTGCCCTACTACCCATTTTCGCAGAGCCCAGAGAAGCAGCCTGCCCCGGGCGACAAGTGGACCCCGGTCATTGAAGACAGCACAGAAATACCGCTGGGAGGCAGCAGCTACTGGTTCGGGTCTGTTGAGTACAGCATCCCGATCATCGACAAATTGCGGTTCGCGATGTTTTACGACATCGGCATGGTGTACGCCGATCCCTACGACTTCGATTTCTCAAGCTACGCCGACAACTGGGGCATCGGTCTGAGACTCTTCGTGCCACTGCTGGGGCCGTTGCGACTCGACTACGGCATCCCGCTCAATAGCCCGGATTACGCCGAGGGAGGCGGGCAGTTCCACTTTGGGGTCGGCTACTCCCGCTCTTTTTAACCTGACTTGATAAACACAAAAAAACCATGAACCACTCATCCCCGGCCAAGATGGCCGCCATGATACTGGCCACAGCCTTCTTCGCCGCCACCGCCACCGCGCAGGAACCCGTCAAGATCGCCACCGTTGATCTCCTGAAAGCCTTCGACAGCTACTGGAAAACCAAGCTATCCAACGACCAACTGAAGGAGCGCGGAGCCGACTTCGACAAGGCGCGAATCGGCATGATCGACGATTTGAACCTGCTCCGGGAAGATTACAACCGGCTGAACGCCAGCATTCAGGATCAGGCCAACTCCGAGGAAAAACGGGCCGACGACCAAAAGAAAGCACAGGTCAAACTCGCCGAATACAAGCGCCTCGAGCAGCAAATAATCGAATTTAACAAAAACGCCCAAAAAACCCTCGCAGACCAGACCCATCGGCTTCGCAAGGGGCGCCTCGAGGAAATTCAGGAAGTCGTCAGCGCCAAGGCCAAGGAACTGGGTTACGATTGGGTCATCGATTCGTCGCAGGATGTCATGCTGCCGCGCACACCCACCGTTCTTTACACCAACGGCAAAAACGACCTCACCGCCGTAATCATCGGGATCCTCAACGAGGATGTCGCAGGCAAATACAAACCCAGCGAACCGGCCAAGCCGGCCGAGCCAAGCGCGGAGAAACCAGCAGCCCCCACGCCGACAGAAAAATAGTCGTCCCGAACAGTTCCAAGGGAGGAGCGAGTTCCACCTCACCCCATTTTCAGCGTCTCCAACTCACCGCTTGGCCAAGCGGTAAAGGTTGACTTTTTGAGTCCCATCCAGTAACAAATTCGCGCACTAGAGAGAGACAAATATCATGGCCGCAAAAGCATCCTCCAAGACCCCAACCGCCGGACTCGACAAACGCAGCGCTGACCTCGACTCCGCCATCGCCGCGATCACCAAGAGCTTCGGCGAAGGCTCGATCATGCGGCTCGGCGCCGAGGGGGCGAACCTGAAGATCGACGCGATCTCCACCGGCTCGCTTGGCCTCGACATCGCGCTTGGCGTGGGCGGCGTGCCGAGGGGGCGCATCATCGAGATTTACGGTCCGGAGTCGTCCGGCAAGACAACGCTCATGCTGCACATCGTGGCCAACGCCCAGAAGGCCGGCGGCACGGCGGCCTTCATCGACGCTGAGCACGCGCTCGACCCGTCGTACGCGGCCAAGCTGGGGGTGAACCTCGAGGAACTGCTAATCTCCCAGCCGGACAGCGGCGAGGAGGCGCTGACGATCTGTGAGACGCTGGCCCGCTCCGGCGCAGTGGACGTGATCGTGATCGACTCGGTGGCGGCGCTCGTGCCGAGGGCGGAACTAGAGGGCGACATGGGCATGGCGACCATGGGAATGCAGGCGCGGTTGATGAGCCAGGCGCTGCGGAAGCTGGCCGCCATTCTCGGCAAGTCCAAGACGATGTGCCTGTTCACCAACCAAATGCGCGAGAAGGTCGGTGTGATGTTCGGCAGCCCGGAGACGACGCCGGGCGGCAAAGCGCTCAAGTTTTACGCCAGCGTGCGGATCGATATCCGGCGGCGCGAACAAATCAAGGACAACATGGGCAACGTGATCGGCAACCACATCCGAACCAAGGTGGTGAAGAACAAGGTGTCGCCGCCGTTCATGGAGGCCGAGTTCGACATTATTTACGGGCAGGGTATCAACTGGGAGGGCGACCTCATCGCCGTCGGCCTCGCCAAGGGCGTCATCGAAAAGAAGGGCGCGTGGCTGCAGTTCGAGGGCGAGATGATCGGCCAGGGCAAGGAAGCCTCCCGCAAGGCGCTGCAGGACGAACCGGCATTGGCGCAGAAAATCCTCGCCAAAATCAAGGGCGAGACTGTGGAGGAACCCCCCGCAGAGGAGGAACCGGCGGAGGAAGCCGAGCCAAGCGCCGCCGAGGATTAACCGCTTGGCCAAGCGGGCCGGCCTGAAATTTGGCACTTTTCCCGCTTGACGTGCCGTGGCGACTGGGCTACCAATCCGCCCGCTATGGCAAAAGTAGTGGCAACAATCGTAATGGGACTGGTCGTACTGGCACTCGGCCGGGGTCGGGTTTGTTGCGGATAAGTTAAAATTTCCAAGACACCCACGACCCAAACGGTCGTGGGTTTTTTTTTGCAAAACCAAGTAATCCGATGAGCGAGACAACAGAAACCAAGGCGGTGACATCAACCAAGGCCAAGGGAGAGATCGGCCCGAGCATGATCGGCAGTGAGATCCTCGTCAGCGCACTCGAGCGCGAGGGCGTGGACACGATCTTCGCCTACCCCGGCGGCGCGAGCATGGAGTTTCACCAGGCGCTGACCCGATCCGAGCAGATCCGCACCATCCTGCCCCGCCACGAGCAGGGCGGCGCGTTCGCGGCCGAGGGCTACGCCCGCGCCACCGGCAAGGCCGGCGTCTGCATGGCCACCAGCGGCCCCGGCGCCACCAACCTCGTCACCGGCATTGCCGACGCGTACATGGACTCGATCCCGCTGGTCGCCATCACCGGCCAAGTGCCGCAGGCGATGATCGGCAAGGGCGGATTCCAGGAGACCGACTTTTTCGGTATGACCCTGCCGGTGGTGAAACACAGCTACCTTGTCACCGACGTCAACGAAATCCCGGCCGTGGTGAAGCAGGCGTTCAAGATTGCCACCAGCGGCCGGCCCGGCCCAGTGGTCATCGACGTGCCGAAAAACATCCAGCAGACCCGCGCGCAGGTACTGTTCCCCGACGAGGTGGACATCGCCGGGTTCGACCCCGAGGGCCTCAAGGCAAGCGAACTCGAGCTCAACGAGATCGTTGGATTGATCGAGAAAAGCGAGCGGCCACTGCTCTACGTCGGCGGCGGCATCATCAGCGCCGACGCCAGCGACGCGTTGCGCCGCCTGGTCGCAGCGACCGGCATCCCGGTCACCAGCACGATCATGGGCGTCGGCGCGTTCCCGGAGACGCACGAATTGTCGCTGCGCTGGCTCGGCATGCACGGCTCGGCCTATGCCAACTGGGCCGTCAGCGGCGAGTTCGAGAAGGATGCCGAGGGCAACTCGCAAAAGGTGGCCGAGGGCGCCGACCTGCTGCTGGCCTTTGGCGTGCGGTTCGACGACCGCGTGACCGGCAAGGTCGAGAAATTCTGCGAGCACGGCACCATCGTGCACATCGACATCGACCCGTCGGAGATCAACAAAAACCGCAAGGTCGCCCTGCCGGTGGTGAGCGAGATTCGCTACGCGCTAGAGCAACTGGCCGACATGATCAGCGAGCGGCCATTGCAGAAAAAATTCACCGTGTGGCAGAAGCAGATCGCCGAGTGGAAAACCAAGGCGCCGTTTGGCTATCGCGTGACCGACGAGGTGCTGAAATCGCAGCACATGAAGGATCATCTCGACGGCTCGGAGGACGAAGTCATCCTGCCGCAAATGGTCATCGAGATGCTTTACGAGTTGACCGCCGGAGAGGCCATCCTGACCACCGGCGTCGGCCAGCACCAAATGTGGGCCGGCCAATACTATTTGTCAGACAACCCCCGCCAACTCATCACCAGCGCCGGGCTGGGGGCGATGGGCTTCGGCTACCCGGCGGCGCTAGGGGCCAAGGTCGCCTGCCCTGACAAGCAGGTGATCGACATCGACGGCGACGGCTCGTTCCTGATGAACGTCCAGGAACTGGCTACCGCGCGCATCGAGAAGATCGCGGCCAAAGCCATCATCCTCAACAACCAGCACCTCGGCATGGTGGTGCAGTGGGAGGACCGCTTTTACGCCGGCAACCGCGGCCACACCTACCTCGGCGACCCGGACGACATGAAGAAGATTTACCCCGACTATGTGAAGATCATCAAGGGCTTCGACGTGCCGGCCGAGCGGGTCATGTACCGGCGCGACCTCCGGGCGGCGTTGCAGCGGATGCTCGACTCCGACCAGCCGTACGTGCTCGACATCATCGTGCCGTACACCGAGCACGTGCTGCCATTCATCCCCGCCGGCAAGACCGTCGCCGACATGATCTGGAAGGTGTAGGCAAAGCGAATATACAAGGGACGCCCCT
>Ga0257108_1000297_pt1 | contig 14781 bp, 14 predicted proteins | sample LP_taG_FD_190181 | JGI IMG/M metagenome (GOLD analysis project Ga0257108, IMG submission 190181) | Marine microbial communities from Northeast Subartic Pacific Ocean, Canada - LP_J_2011_P26_1000m | ecosystem: Environmental > Aquatic > Marine > Oceanic | place: Canada: Northeast Subartic Pacific...
AAGAGCAGTGGTCGATCGCCGACATCCTCCACCGGTCCTCCAACGTCGGCACGATCCTCTGGGCGGTCGACCTCGGCGAGGAACGCCTCTACGAGCGACTGCTCGAATTCGGCCTGGGCCGGACCACCGAACTGGACTTCCCCGGAGAGGCGGCTGGCATCCTGCCCGTCGTGGGCAAGTGGTCGGGAACATCGCTTCCGACCATCGCCATCGGCCAGGGAGTTGCCGTGACCCCACTCCAGATGGTCACGGCCTTCTCGACGATTGCCAACGAGGGACGTCGACCCGCGCCCTCCCTGGTGCTTGGAACGCGGGACACTATGGGCGTGTTCCAACCCTCCGAACGAGCTCCCGATCAACAGGTCCTCGAGCCGGAGACATCCCGCCAACTGCTCGCCATGCTCGAAAGGGTGGTCGAGTCGGGTACCGGCACGAGGGGCCAGGTCCCCGGCTACCGGGTGGCGGGCAAGACCGGCACCGCATGGAAGCCCCGACCCGAGGGGGGATACGGGGAGGGCAGCGGCAACATCGACTATGTGGCGAGCTTTGTCGGGATGCTGCCCGCAGAGGACCCGAAGCTCGTGGTCCTGGTGGTCGTCGACGAGCCGGCGCTGAGTACCTACTCTGGCGGTCGTGCCGCGGCACCGATCTTCGCCGACTTCGCGCAGTTCGCGGTTCGACAGCGCCGCATCCCCTCCGAGGCTGAACGCATCGGCCTCGAGGAGACCGGCCGGGTGATGGCGGCGACGCCCGCCCAGGTGGCGGCGCTCGAGGCGGCCGAGGCGCTGGCCCTGGAGGAGGCCGAGCGGAATTCAGGCGAGGTCGCTGCGTCGACCGGGGGCTGACATGGACCTGGGCGAACTCCTCGAGGTGGCGCGCAACGAGTGGGGCGACGACCTTCCGACGGACGGGATCGAGGCCGAGGTCACCGGCATCGCCTACGACTCCCGCCAGGTGGTCCCGGGAGACCTCTTCTGCTGCCTGCCGGGAGTGGTCGAGGACGGACACGACCATGCGCCAGAGGCGGCGCTTGCCGGTTCCTCGGCACTCCTCGTCGAACGCCCCCTCGACCTGAACGTGGCCCAGGTGCTCGTTCCCGACGCCCGCCGGACCATGGCGCTGCTCGCCGCCGTCTTCCACGGCCGTCCCTCCCGCCGACTCGACGTGGTCGGGGTCACGGGCACCAACGGCAAGACCAGCGTCGTGCACATGCTCGCAGAGGTACTCCGTCACGGTGGCCGACACGTCGCAGAGTCGGGGACTCTCACGGGCATCCGTACCACTCCAGAGTCCCCCGACCTCCAGGCCCAGTTGGCCGCCTGGGCGGACGAGGGCGTGGAAACCGTGTGTATGGAGGTCTCGTCGCACGCACTGTCGCAGCACCGGGTGGACGGCATCGGGTTCGCCGCGGTGGCACACATGAACCTGACCCGCGACCACCTCGACTACCACGAGTCGATGGAGGCCTATGCGACGGCAAAGCAGCGCCTGCTGGTTCGGGAGTTCACCGGCCGGGGGGTGGTCGTCGCTGACGACGACGGCGGCCGGGAGAGGGCTGCAGCCGCCCGACGTTCAGGCCTCGAAGTCGTGGAGGTCTCGACATCTGGGGCAGCAGCCACTGTCGGCCCGAGTGGGTCCCGGTTCGAATGGCGGGGTGGCGAGGTCGACCTCCCGCTCCCCGGAGGCTTCGCCGTCACGAACGCGCTTGTGGTCGCCGAACTGGCCGCCCTCCTCGGGATGTCGGCGGCGGAGGCCCGTGAGGCTCTCGGCACGCTCGAACCCGTGCCCGGCCGCTTCGAACACCTGCCCGAGGTCGCCGGCATCAGCGTGGTCGTCGACTACGCCCACACGCCCGATGCGATCGCCTCAGCGCTGGCGGCCGCGCGGGTGGTGGCGGATGGTCGGGTCCTCTGCGTCTTCGGATGCGGCGGTGGAAGGGACCGGGGAAAGCGGCCCGAGATGGGTCGAGCGGCCCTGAGGGGCGCTGATGTCGTCGTGGTGACGTCGGACAATCCGAGGGATGAACCACCTGAGGGGATCATTGAGGACATTCTTTCCGGTATGGATGCAACTTCGCTAGGGGACGCGACCTCCGAAAGGGGGGCCACCGAGGTGATCGTGGAGCCCGATCGACGTACTGCGATCGCGAAGGCGATCGGCCTCGCTCTCCCCGGCGACCTCGTTCTCGTGGCCGGGAAGGGGCACGAGTCGGTGCAGGAGGTCGGTGCCCTCCGCCTGCCATTCGACGACCGTGGGGTCGCCGCCGAACTGCTGGGGATGCGGTCGTGATCCGCCTCCTCATCGCCGCTGGCGTGGCGATGTCCACCTCGCTCATCGGGACACGGGTCCTCATCCGGTGGCTGTCCCGGTTACGGATCGGCCAGCCGATCCGCAACGACGGCCCCGAGGGCCACGCCACCAAGGCGGGCACCCCGACCATGGGCGGCTTGGCGATCGTGACTGGCGCCTTCCTCGGATACGTCCTGAGCGACCTCTACCACGGCATCTACACGCGCACCGGAATCTTCGTGATGCTGGCGATCATCGGTGGCGGGGCCGTGGGCCTGCTGGACGACTGGATCAAGGTCGTTCGGGAACGAAGCCTGGGCCTCAACAAGCGGGCCAAACTGTTCGGTCTCGTTATCGTCGCCATCGGATTCTCGATGCTGATGCTCCTCCACACGGGGGCCCATACCGAACTGTCGTTCACCCGCATCGGCCAGCCGGGCATCGACCTGGGAGACACGCTCTGGACCATCTGGGCTGTGTTCCTCATCATCGGCTCCTCGAACGCGGTGAACCTCACCGACGGCCTTGACGGCCTGGCTGCCGGCGCAAGCACGTTCTGCTTCGCCGCCTTCACCTTCATTGCCTTCTGGCAGTTCCGCTACCCGGTGGCCTACGAGGTGCCCCATGCCCTCGATCTGGCGGTGGTCTCCGCCTCAATGGCCGGAGCCTGCCTCGGCTTCCTATGGTGGAATGCCGCCCCGGCACAGATTTTCATGGGCGACACCGGCTCGCTGGCGATCGGCACCGGCCTGGCGGCACTCGCCCTTGCCACGAACACGCACCTGCTACTTCCGATCGTGGCGGGCCTGTTCGTCATGGAGACGGTCTCCGTGATCCTCCAGATCGGCTCCTTCCGCCTCTTCGGAGGCCGCCGGGTGTTTCGCATGGCGCCCGTCCACCACCACTTCGAGTTGGGCGGCTGGCCGGAGACCACGGTCATCGTGCGCTTCTGGATCATCTCGGGCCTTTGTACCGCCGTGGGCCTCGGGCTCTTCTATGCCGACTCGATTGCCGCGGGCGTCACGGAGGTGGGCCGATGAGCTCCACCGTGCTGGTCCTCGGCCTCGGCCTGACGGGGCGCGCCGTGGCAGAGGCCCTCCTGCGACGGGGCGAGGACGTTCGACCCGTCGACGATCAGCCCGAAGGGGCGGTGCGACGTGCTGTGTCGGAACTGGGACTCGACCTGGTGGCTGCTCCGGAAGCGGGAGAGTGGCCGGGCCTCCTCGCCGGTTGCGATCGGGTCGTGGTCAGCCCGGGCGTCCCCGACGCCCATCCGGTCTTCGGGGCCGCCCTGCAGGCCGGTGTGGTTCTGCTCGACGAGTCGGACCTGGCTGCCGACTGGGATGCCCGACCCCGCTGTGCGGTCACCGGCACCGACGGCAAGACCACCGTGGTGACGCTTGTCGCCGAAATGCTCGAGCGTTCCGGGATCCGCGCCCTACCCGCCGGCAACAACGAGACACCGCTGGTCGTCGCGATCGACGACGCAGAGGCCGAGGTGTTCGTGGTCGAAGCCTCCTCCTTCCGATTGGGGCACGCACGGTCTGTCCGCCTGGGACCAGCAGCCTGGCTCAACTTCGCGCCCGACCACCTCGACGTCCATGCCGACCTCGAGGCCTATGAGGCAGCCAAGGCCCGCATCTGGGAGGCGATAGAGGAACCGGCCGATGCGGTCGCCAACCTCTCCGACCCAGTGGTTCGATCCCACGCTCCGGAGGGAGCCACCGGATTCGGCACCGGGGCAGCCGCCTGTCGCGTCGAGCATGGACACCTTCTCCTGGGCGAGCACCGGATCGTCGCAGTCGACGAGATGCCGCGTCGCATGCCCCACGACCTGCTCAACGCACAGGCGGCCACCGCCCTAGCGACCCGGGCCGGAGCGTTGCCCGAAGGTTGCGCCGACGTCCTTCGCTGCTTCCGTGGCCTCCCTCACCGGATGCAGTTGCTCGGCGAGGTGGATGGTATCCGCTTCGTCGACGACAGCAAGGCGACCACCCCACACGCCACAGTGTCGGCGGTCAACGCACTGCCGGGTGCCGTTCTCATCGCAGGTGGCCGGAACAAGGGCCTCGACCTCACCCCCATGGGTGCCTCGGCCCCCCGGGCGGTGGTGGCCATCGGCGAGGCCGCCGACGAGGTCGTCGCTGCGTTCACCGGCCGTTGCCCGGTGGTGTTGGCCGATTCGATGGAGTCTGCGGTCGCCCAGGCCCGCCGGGAGGTCCAGGGCGGGGGAGTGGTGCTGCTCTCACCCGGCTGCAGCTCCTTCGACTGGTACTCCTCCTATGCCGAGCGCGGGGACGACTTCGCCCGGGTGGTCCGGGAACTGGAGCAGGCTCGATGAGCCCGGTGGCGACCAGGGGCAGCAGGTCCGAAGGGCGGGCGAAGGATGCGAAGGCGAAGCGTCGACCCCCCGGCACCCGGTCCCTGCGCTTCATGGTGCTCCTCGTGGTGGCGCTCCTCCTGTGCCTGCTCGGGGTGGTCATGGTGCTGTCGGCCTCTTCGGTGAACGACCTGCGCTCCTACGGCGATGCCTGGCACCACCTCAAGCGGCAGGTGCTCTGGTTCCTCGTCGGCCTGATCAGCATGGCAACGATGATCCGGATCGACTACCGGCGACTGCGCCCGCTCGCCGTGCCCGGGCTCCTCGTATGCATCGGCCTGTTGGTACTCGTCCTCATTCCCGGCCTGGGCCTTCGTACGAACGGATCGGCCCGCTGGCTGGACCTCGGGGTGGCTTCCCTGCAGCCATCCGAGTTCCTCAAGTTGGCACTGGTCCTGTACTGCGCCGACCTGTTGTCCCGACGCAAGCGCCCGCTCACGGAGAAGAGTCTCACGCTGTACCCGATCATGGGCGTGGTCGGCGTCATCGGTGTGCTCCTGATGATGGAGCCGGACCTGGGCACCTCGATGATCGTGGGAGCCATCGCCGTGGCGATGCTCTTCTTCGCCGGCCTGCGATTGCGGCTCCTCGCCCTGCTGGTCGGCGGTGGCGCCATCGGCGCATTCGGCCTGGCCATGAGCGCCGGCTATCGCAGGAAGCGACTGTTCGGCATGCTCGACCCCTGGACGGATCCGCTCGACACTGGATGGCAGGCCATCCAGTCCGGCGTGGCCATCTCCAACGGCGGCCTGTTCGGAATCGGGCTGGGTGCGAGTCGCGCCAAGTGGGGATTCCTGCCATTTGCCCACACCGACTTCATCTACGCCATCATCGCCGAGGAGTTCGGCTTCGTCGGTGCCGGACTCGTCATCGTGGGCTTCCTCGTGATCGGCCTGGTTGGCCTGTCCACGGCCCTGCACGCCCCGGATCCCTTCGGCCAACTCCTTGCAGCGGGGATCACCACCTGGATCCTGATCCAGGCGTTCGTCAACATCGGTGCCGTCCTGGGCAGGCTTCCGATCACCGGCGTGCCGCTGCCGTTCGTCTCCTTCGGCGGATCGGCGTTGATCGTCACGATGACCGCCTTCGGAATCCTGCTCAACATCGCCCGCCAGACGCCGTGACCTCCGGGCGCCGGCGCGAGGTGGTGATCGCCGGAGGCGGCACGGCGGGGCACGTCCTCCCGGGCCTGGCCATCGCACGGTCCCTAGTCGACCACGGTGCGGTCGAGGGGGTGGACTCCGTGCGTCTCGTCGGCAGCCGTCGCGGGATCGAGCGGACGCTTGTTCCGGCCGCCGGCTTCCCGCTCACCCTCCTGCCCGGACGCGGGATCCAGCGTCGCCTGACGTTCGCCAACGTGGGGGCCCTCCTGGGGCTGGGCCTGGCCTGCGCGCACGCTGTGGTCCTGCTCCTGCGCCGCCGCCCCAGGGTGGTCGTCGCCCTGGGCGGCTACGCCAGCGTCCCCTGTGGCCTGGCCGCCGTCCTCCTCCGGATCCCGATGGTCGTCGCTGAGCAGAACGCTGTTCCGGGAGCGGCGAACCGACTCCTCGGCCGCTTCGCCAGGGCGTGCGCCGTGCCTGCTGAGGGCACGGGACTGCCACGGGCGGTCGTGACGGGGAACCCGGTCCGGGCGGAGGTCCGGGTGAGGTCGGCCGGTGCCGGGCGCGCTGCAGCCCGCCGGTTCCATGGACTCGATGACCGACCCTTCGTAGTGGTCTTCGGCGGGTCGTTGGGTGCCCGACGCATCAACCGGGCCGTGTTCGAGGCGATACAGGATTGGGACGGTGAGGAGATCATCGTCCACCATGTGTTGGGGAGCAGGGACTGGAACGACCCCGGGTTCATTCGACATCCCGCAGGCCCGAACGTCGAGCACCGGGTCGTCGAGTACGAGCACGACCTTCCTACCGCACTCGCTGCGGCTGACCTCGTCGTCTGCAGGTCGGGGGCAACGTCGGTGGCCGAACTTGGCGTGATCGGTATTCCCTCCCTCCTGGTTCCGCTCCCGGGGGCTCCGGGCGACCACCAGACCGCCAACGCCCACCTGTTGGCCGACGCCGGGGGCGCCCGGATCCTTCCTGACGCCGAGGTCGACGGCACCCGTCTGCGGGCCGAACTGGCCGACCTCCTCGGAGATCCTGTTCGCCGGCAGGCGATGGCACGGGCTGCCGTCGGCGTGGGCATCCCGGACGCCGCCGACCGGGTGGTGGACCTCGTCCTGGAGCATTCCCGTGGCTGAGGGTGTGCTCGACCTGTCGGTGCCCCGGCGTGTACACGTCGTCGGGGTCGGCGGTGCGGGAATGAGCGCCATCGCCGAGGTGCTCGCGGCGATGGGACACGACGTGACCGGATCCGACCTGAAGCCCTCTGCCGGCCTCGAACGCCTCGAGGCGCTGGGTGTTGCCGTGACCGTGGGACATGCAGCGGCGAACCTCGGGCAGGCCGAACTCCTGACGCGTTCAACGGCCGTCCCCGACAGGAACCCGGAGTGTCGTGCCGCCGCCGAGGCGGGGATCCCGGTGCTGAGCCGTGCAGACGTCCTGACCGCCATTTGTGCGCAGCGCACCACCGTCGCCGTGGCGGGGACCCACGGTAAGACCACGACGGCTTCCATGCTGGCCCTGGTCCTCCGCCAGGCGGGTGTCCGGCCCTCGTTCATCATCGGAGGCGACGTAAACGAGATCGGCACCGGCGCTGCCTGGGACAGCGGTGACCTGTTGGTCGTCGAGGCCGACGAGAGCGACGGAACCTTCGTCCGACTGCCCCGCAGTGCCGCGGTCGTGACGAATGTCGAGCCCGACCACCTCGACCACCATGGCGGATACCGAGAACTGCTGGCCGCCTTCAGGCGCTTCGTCGAGGAGACCGGAGGTCCCGTAATCGTCGGGGTCGACGATCCTGACGGTGCCCACCTGGTCGCGTCGACGGACGCTGTCGGTATCGGGACGGCGGAGGGTGCGGACTGGCGGATCACCGACGTCGGGGAGGCCTGGGAGGGCGTTCGCTTCACGCTCACGGCGCCGGACGGAGATCGCCTCCCCCTCTCGCTACCGGTGCCCGGCCTGCACAACGCACGAAACGCCGCCTGTGCCGCGGCCATCTCCCGACTCCTGGGGATGCCGTCCGATCCGATCGTCGAGGGCCTCGGAAACTTCGGTGGTGTTGCCCGCCGCTTCGAACACCGTGGTAGCTCCGGCGGCGTCGAGTTCGTGGATGACTACGCCCATCTTCCGACCGAGGTTCGGGCGACGATCGCGGCGGCATCCAGCGGATCGTGGCGACGCCTGGTGGCGGTGTTCCAGCCACATCGCTACAGCCGTACCGAGGCGCTCTGGTCGGACTTCGGCACCGCGTTCGAGGGAGCCGACCGGATCTACGTGACTGATGTGTACCCGGCTGGGGAGGCTCCGCGGCCGGGCGTCTCCGGACAACTCATCGTGGATGCCGTCGAGCGGGCGTTTCCGGGCACCGACATTCACTACATCCAGCGCCGTGAGGAACTGGTCGTGGCGCTGGCAGACGACCTGGTGGCCGGAGACCTGTGCCTCACGATGGGTGCCGGCGACCTGACCTCCGTACCGGACGAGGTCCGAGGCCGGCTCGATGGCTGACGGGACCATGAGCGATCGACTCGAGGCACTGGCCCAGCACCTCGACGACCTCATGCTCCGTGAGGGGTGTCGACGCGAGCATCCACTCGGCCCGATGACGACCTACCGGGTCGGGGGAGCGGCGGCGATGTACGTGCGGCCACACGAACGCTCCGAACTCGAATCTGTCGCTGCCGCGCTGGCCGGAACAGCGGTGCCGGTCGCCGTGGTCGGGCGTGGATCGAACCTGCTGGTGGCAGACCGGGGCTTCGCAGGACTGGCCCTGCAACTCGGCGACGGATTCGAGGGCGTGGATGTCGCTGGCTCGGTGGTGGTCGCCGGAGGCGCGGCCAGCCTGCCCGTCGTCGCCCGCCGAACCGTGCAGGCCGGCCTGTCGGGCTTCGAGTGGGCCGTCGGAGTTCCCGGCTCGATCGGAGGCGCTGTCCGGATGAACGCCGGCGGGCACGGATCCGACATGGCAGCGGTCCTCGGATGGGCCGATGTCGTCGACCTGGGCGACGGCACCACGAGGCGCATCGAGGTGGGAGAACTCGACCTTGAGTACCGACACTCGGTGCTTTCACCGGCACAGGTCGTGGCTGCAGCCGGACTCCAACTCGAGGTCGACGATGTCGGGAACGGGGAGGCTCTCCTGGCCGAGGTCATCCGGTGGCGGAGGGAGAACCAGCCCGGAGGCTCGAACGCAGGCTCCGTGTTCACCAACCCTCCCGGCGACTCCGCCGGCCGCCTCATCGACCTGGCCGGGGCGAAGGGGCTCCGCATCGGCACAGCGGAGGTGTCGGCGAAGCACGCCAACTTCATCCAGGCGGACGCGGGCGGCAGTGCTGACGACGTCCGCCGACTCATGCAAGAGGTCCACAGGCAGGTGGCCGACGCACACGGTGTCTTCCTGCATCCCGAGACGATCCTGCTCGGCTTCGAAGCGTCCGATGGATGAGCCGGAAGCCATGAGCGGCCGGTTCACGGGGGGTAGCAGTCGATCATGAGTGGCGACGCCGATTTGGCGGACCGGAGCCTCGTCCGGCGCCTCTGGTGGCTCTGGATACCGGTAGCGCTTCTGATACTCGTCGCCCTGGTCTACGCGTTGACGCGTACCTCGCTCCTCGATGTCGATCGCATCGAAGTGGAAGGGGCCGGCCCCAGGGTCACGGAGTGGGCTGTCCTCGAGGTGGCGGCCATCGAGGTGGGCCAGCCGCTGTTCGACTTGGACCTGGACGCGGTCGACGGCCGCCTCACGGCACTGCCGTGGGTGGCCGAGGCGACGGTGGACCGCGAGTGGTCGGGGACGGTGCGCCTGAGAATCCTCGAACGGACACCGGTGGTGGTGGCGGTCGATCCTGTTGGGGCGCAGGTCCTTCTGGATGCCGTGGGAGCGGTCCTGGATGCGGTCGACCCGGGGGCGCCCGTCGATCCGACACTGCCTCACGTCCGCATCGATGGGTTCGGTCCGCCGGGGAGTCGGGTGTCGGGCATCGGGCCACTGTTGCGCGCCGCCGAGGCCATACCACCGGACCTGGGTGCGTGGATCGTCGCCCTGGTGCCGACCGGGGACGGTATCCGTGCCGATCTGGTTGGGGGCGCAGTGGCGCAACTGGGCTTCAGCGACGACTACCGGGATCAGGCCCGGTCCCTCGCCACGGTGCTCACCCGGGTCACGTTGGCCTGCCTCCGGGAGGTGGACGTCTCGATTCCCGACAATCCGGTGGTTCGGCGCGGCACCTGCTGAAGGCGTCCCTGGGTCCCGTGCCCGGCCCGTGCTTCCGTGGGGCAGTGCTTCCGGCACTGGGGCCCTCCGAAAGACTTTCCCGATCGGGTTGACATCGGACGACTACTCAACGTAGTCTCTCGACCACAACGAGAGGTTGAGTTTTTGAACTCTGACCCTCCACTTCAGGGTGGGGGTTGTAGCTCGGAATAGCCCAGCCAGAGACAGGACCGATTCGGTGAGCGGGTCGGCAGAGAGCACTAGGAGAAGCGATGATGTCGAACCCCCAGAACTACCTGGCTGTGATCAAGGTGATCGGTGTCGGTGGTGGTGGCGTGAACGCCGTCAACCGGATGATCGAATCGGGGCTGCGTGGCGTGGAGTTCGTGGCCGTGAACACCGATGCCCAGGCGCTGCTGATGAGCGACGCCGACGTGAAGTTGGACATCGGCCGTGACCTGACCCGGGGCCTCGGCGCCGGCAGCGACCCGGACATCGGTCGCCAGGCGGCGGAGGAGCACCGTAACGAGATCGAGCAGGTGCTCGAGGGCGCCGACATGGTCTTCGTGACCGCCGGAGAGGGCGGTGGCACCGGGACCGGTGCAGCCCCTGTCATCGCCGAGTTGGCCAAGTCCCTCGGCGCCTTGACCATCGCCGTGGTGACCCGTCCCTTCGGGTTTGAGGGTCGCCGCCGAGCCGTACAGGCCGAGAACGGCATCGTGAGCCTCAAGGAGAAGGTCGACGCCCAGATCGTCATCCCCAACGACCGCCTCCTCACCATCTCCACCGACAAGACGGCCTTGCAGAACGCGTTCGAGATGGCCGATGAGGTCCTGCTCCAGGGCGTTCAGGGAATCACGAACCTGATCACCACGCCTGGCCTCATCAACACTGACTTCGCCGACGTGAAGATGGTGCTCGCAGACGCCGGCTCCGCGCTGATGGGCGTGGGTCAGGCCACCGGCGAGAGTCGGGCCCTGAACGCCGCCCGCAACGCCATCTCCAGCCCGCTGCTGGAGGCCTCCATCGAGGGCGCCCGCGGCATCCTCCTCAACATCTCGGGTCCCAGCGACCTGGGCCTGTTCGAGCTCAACGAGGCCGCCGAGGTCATCCACGGCGTCGCCCACCCGGATGCCAACATCATCTTCGGTACCGTCGTGGACGACGAGATGGAGAACGACGTCCGAGTCACGGTCATCGCCGCTGGATTCGACCGCTGGGATGGTGACCGCCCGGCTTCCCGCTCCCATGCAGCCGGCACGACCGCCGGTGTCAGCTCCGGGGCGCCGGACAGCGATCCGTTCGCCGTGGCAGACGACGACGAGCTCGACGTTCCGAGCTTCCTGAAGTAGGGACCTCCCGCGCCAGCCGGCGCCTGCGAGGCGATCGGACCGACTGATGGCCCGGAGCCTGGCCTGCTGGCACCAGCTGACGGGGTGGACGGTCCGGGTACTGGTCTCAGAGGTCGTCGACGGCAGCCTTGCCGTCGACGACCCGGCCGGTGCCCTCCTCCAGCGCCGAGAGGCGCTGCGGCCCGGACCGTGGACCTGGCTTCGCCAGATCCACGGTGATCGGGTGGTCCTGGTCGACGGGCCGGGTGATGGCGTCGGGTCGGAGGCGGACGCCTCGGTCACGGTCCGGTCCGACACCGTGTTGAGCATCCAGGTCGCCGACTGCGCGCCCGTCGTACTGGCCGCACCCGGTGGACTCGCCGTCGTCCATGCCGGATGGCGGGGGCTCCGGGCAGGTGTCATCGAACGGGCCTCGGAGTGCCTGGCGAAGGCGGCTCCGGGTCCCCAGGCGGCGGTCGTGGGCCCTTGCATCCGAGCCTGTTGCTATGAGTTCGGTAGCGCCGACCTGGACGCCCTCTGCGCCCGGTTCGGGGATGGCGTGCGGGCACTCACGAGCCAGGGCCGGCCGGCGTTCGACGTTCCCGCCGCCGTACGGATCGTCCTCGAGCGCTGCGGTGTCTCGAGCATCGAGTTCGACGGTGTGTGCACGGGCTGCGACGATCGGCACTGGTCGCACCGGGTCGATGGGTCGGACCGTCGCCAGGCACTGGTGGCCTGGATGGAGGCGTCATGAGCGGGCCCCTCGACGTGAGTGCTGCAGTGGAGCGCATCGAGGCGTTGTCGGCAGAACTGGCGGAGCGCAGCGGCGGCCGCACCCGGCTGCTTCCGGTCACGAAGGCGCTTCCGGTCGCTGCTGTGGAGGCCGTCCGACGGGCCGGGCTCCGGGAGGTGGGCGAGAACTACGCCCAGGAGCTCCTCGCCAAGCACGGGGATCCTGTCGGCGGAGGAGTGGGGGACATGTCGTGGCACATGATCGGCCGCCTCCAACGCAACAAGGTCCGACGCCTCGCAGGGATCGTCGCCCTCTGGCAGACCGTGGACCGGATCGAACTCCTCGACGAGATCGCCAGGCGCGAACCGTCGGCGAGTGTCCTGGTCCAGGTAGATGCGGTCATGCTTTCCGGTCGTGGAGGCTGTTCGCCGGGTGAGGTCGAGGGACTGGTCGCCCACGGGCTCGACCTCGGGCTGGACGTCCGTGGCCTCATGACCGTGGGCGCCCCCGACGATGCCGGCGCCACCCAGCGAGGGTTCACCACCGTCGCCGGCATGGCCGAGCGAATGGGCCTGCCGGAGTTGTCGATGGGAATGACCGATGACCTCGAGATCGCTATTGACTGTGGCTCCACGCTGGTGCGCGTCGGGCGTGCCCTGTTCGGAGAGCGACCCTCGACGTAGAGGACCGGTCGCCGATGCCCGGCCTCCCGGCCATGCCCCCCGGCGGGGTCGCTGGGCCGGTACGCTCCGCGGGATGTTCAAGAAGTTCATGCTCTATCTCGGCCTCGGTCCCGACGAGGCGTACGAGGAGTTCGACATCGGTGACCCGGTGGCGCGCGATCCGCTCTCGTCGAGCGAGTTCGTCGAGGCCCGCTCGAACACCGACGCCTCCAGTCGTTCGTTGTGGGGTGTTGAGCAGGCTTCGACCACGGTCCGTGCGGTCACTCCGGTGTCGACGGGAACGGTCAAGCGGATTCCTCCGCCGGTTGCCTCCCGGCCCCACACGGTCGCTCCGACCTCCTTCGAGGACGTCCAGGAGATGGCCGACCGTTTCGGCTCCGATCAGCCGGTCATCGTCAACCTGCAGGGTGTCGAGAGCGAGTTGTCCCGGCGCATCATCGACTTCGCCAGTGGCGTCTGCTACGGCGTCGGTGGAGAGATGGAGAAGGTGGCGAACCAGGTGTACCTGCTCACCCCCACGAACGTGGAAATCTCAGCCGCCGATCGTCTCCGTCTCGAGGATCCCGACCACGCCGGCTGAGCCGGCTGCGTCGAGCGATCCATGAGTCAGTATGTGGAGTACCAGGCCGTCCTTCGACTGCTTGAACTGACGGGGGGTTAGGCCGCCCATGAGCATCGTCTGCGCGTTGCTGATCCTGTACTTCTGGATCCTGCTCCTTCGCGTCGTCTCGAGTTGGTTCCCGATCTCCCCCCAGGGAACCGCAGCCTCGTTCGTCGGGTTCCTGCTGCTCGTCACCGATCCCGTGCTCGTGCCCCTGCGCCGGATCCTGCCACCGGTCCGCCTCGGAAGCGTCGGCCTGGACCTGTCGCCGCTGGTGGCCTTCTTCGGACTGATGTTCCTCCGAGGGCTCATCTGTTCCTGATCGAACAATGCAGGGGCACCCCGTGGGTGCCCCCCTGGAGGATTGTCCCGGCGGTACGATTCCGGCCATGGACGGCAGCGACATCCTCCGCGAACTGGAGGACACCCAATTCCCCCAGAAGTTGCGCGGCTACGACCCCGCACAGGTCGATGCGCTGATCGACCGTGCCGTCCGGGAGATCGCCGACCTCCGCGCCGAGCGCAGGACAGCGCTGGATCGGGCGGAGATGGCCGAGAAGCGCATCGACCAGGAGTTGGACGCCACCCAGAGGGCCCGGGCCACGGCCGAGGCCGAGATCGCCACCGCAGAGGCCGAGGGGCGGCGCTACGTGGCCGAGGCCGAGGCCGAGGCGGCAACCCTGCGCTCCGCGGCCGAGACGGAGGTCCGGGCGGCCATCGAGGCGGCCCGCCATCGCCTGCTCGACGAGACGACGTCGCTCGAGGCGGCGCGCGATGCCGTACGGGACGACATCAGCATCATGGAGCGGCACGTCGACGCTCACCGGGAACGGCTCTTGAGCACACTCGGTGACCTTCGCAAGTTGGTCGAGGCGACACCCGGACGACCCCTCGCCGAGAAGCGGCCTTCCCGGGAGGCGAGACGCCCGCCGGAGCCATCGCCCCCGCCCGAGCCTGTCGAGGTGGCGTCTGACGAGCCGGAGGACTCCGTGGGGCTGGATTCGGCGGCGCCTGCTGCAGCATCGACTTCGCCGCCCAGCGTCCGCCGGGAGGACCTGCCGACGCTGGCCGTACCCGGCGGAGGGCTTCTCGATGAGCTCCGACAGTCGGTGGGCAGCGAGGGTGCGGCGATGGACGCCTTCTTCACCGACGACGATTGATCCACGTCGGAATCGGCGCCTGGGCGCATCGGTCGCCCGCAGCGGCACGGCCCCCCGGTACGATGCCCCGCTCGGAGCACGGGTGATCCGGTGATCCGAGGCCCCAGTTGAGGCTCTCGGGGCGGGCAGATGATCAGGAGATGGCGATGGCCACGAAGAAGGCGAGCACGATGGTGAAGAAGGCTGTAGCGAAGAAGGCTCCGGCCAAGAAGGCTGTAGCGAAGAAGGCTCCGGCCAAGAAGGCTGTAGCGAAGAAGGCTCCGGCCAAGAAGGCTGTAGCGAAGAAGG
>Ga0257108_1000298_pt1 | contig 14772 bp, 7 predicted proteins | sample LP_taG_FD_190181 | JGI IMG/M metagenome (GOLD analysis project Ga0257108, IMG submission 190181) | Marine microbial communities from Northeast Subartic Pacific Ocean, Canada - LP_J_2011_P26_1000m | ecosystem: Environmental > Aquatic > Marine > Oceanic | place: Canada: Northeast Subartic Pacific...
ATAGGTGGCTCTCACCCACCAGACCCGGGTTCAATTCCCGGACGGGGAAGATGGCCTCCAGAGCTCCGTTGGCAGAGCGGTCGGCTGTTAACCGACAGGTCCTTGGTTCGATCCCAAGTGGTGGCGATTAGCTTTTTATGTTTTGGTTGTAAGGATAACAATTAAGTTTCGCGTCCGAATCCTGGGCATCACGAACCCATGGCGCAACGGCAGCGCGTCGGATTCCAGACCCGAAGGTTGGGGGTTCAAATCCCTCTGGGTTCATTCACTCGCCTCCAGAGCTCCGTTGGCAGAGCGGTCGGCTGTTAACCGACAGGTCCTTGGTTCGATCCCAAGTGGTGGCGTTCTCTTTTTGGCTCGCGAGGCCACCGTGCATTTTTGGTACCCGCACGGTACATGGCGCACGTCCCTGTGGCCAAATGGACAAGGCGTCGGTTTCCGGAGCCGAAGATTGTGGGTTCGAGTCCCACCTGGGATGATACCAGGATTCTTTTGTCAAAGTTTTGTGTGCCGATCCAGTTGCCTTTTCACAAATTGTAAAGTACACTCCAGTAGCTTAGCGGTAGAGCACCGGTCTTATGAGCCGGGGGTCGCGGGTTCGATCCCCGCCTGGAGTAGCGCTTGTAGTGTAATGGTTATCATTGGTGCTTCCCAAGCACTAGATCCGGGTTCAATTCCCGGCAGGCGCAACTGCGAACTTTTTCACACTGGGGCATTAGCTCAATCGGAAGAGTGCGTGCTTTGCAAGCACGAGGTACGGGGATCGAAACCCCGATGCTCCATTTTGCATCACACGCGTTCCGGCTTTCCGACACGGCTTGCTGCGTGCGGCCGTGCTATCGCTCTGGTAGCTCAGTTGGTAGAGCATGGGTCTAATAAGCCCAGGGTCGGGGGTTCGAGCCCCTCCTGGAGCATGTCGTGCGGTCCTATAGTGTAATGGTTATCACTAAGGATTCTGATTCCTTCAATCCGGGTTCAAGTCCCGGTAGGACCTGACATTTTTGGTTTGTAGTTGGTGAACCCACCCGCGAAAACGAAACTTTGGAAACCAAAGTGGTGTGCCCTTGATGTGTCTGCAGGGCGTTTAGCTCAGCGGTAGAGCGTAGGATTGCAGATCCCGAGGTCACCGGTTCGATTCCGGTAACGCCCTTTACTTTTTTTTATGTTTTGTGTCAGTTTTGGTATTTGCCTGCCGCCGCGCGCACCGCGCAGCGTGCTTGCACCCATGGGGCATTGGTCTAGTGGTATGATTCTCCTTTAGGGTAGGAGAGGTCGGGGGTTCAATTCCCCCATGCCCCCTTTTTGGTTTTTGCTGGAAGGATTTTGCGGCGCCGCGAACGTGGACACGGCACGCGCACAAGAGCTGCGGGCATCTTGGCCGAGTGGTTAAGGCGATTGATTAGAAATCAATTGGGAACTTTCCCGCGGGAGTTCGAATCTCTCAGATGTCGTTTTGTACTTTTTTTTGCCCCGCGGCGTGTGTTGGCCATAAGCGACGCGCCGCCGACGAATTTGCGGTATAGTAGCAGCGGCGGAGGTTGGAAGTGGGTGCAGGCCTCCGGGCTGTGATTCGGCTTGCCGAATGTGTGTCCCGCTTGGAAAGCATCGGTCAATTCCAATGCAGCTGCTCAGCTTGCTGAAGGGTGTTCCCGTTCAAGGTTGTGGTTGCCAGCGGCGCCTGAGCGTAGGCTCTGGGCGTCGTGGGCTCTGACGAGGATGGCACCGCCTCAGGCCGGCAACGGAGCAGGGAAAACATTCCGCCGCGGCTAGTGAAGGGTTAGACGCCCCGAGAGCCGAGCAGCAGTAACCGTACCGGTGTTAACCTTTTTTACTTTTGCGGTGCGGGTGCCCGTGGCACGCACAACACGGCGTGGTGCGCAGCACCTTCGCCTCTATAGCTCAGTTGGCAGAGCATCTGCCTCGTAAGCAGAAGGTCACGAGTTCGATCCTCGTTGGAGGCTCAGTTTAAGGGCCGTTGGTCTAGAGGTATGATTCTCCCTTCGGGTGGGAGAGGTCGCGGGTTCGATTCCCGCACGGCCCCTTGGTTTTGTTTTGGATAACAGGACATGTTTTGCGGTTCGGGTTGCAGTGCGAGGGCGTTGTATCAGCGAATTGGCGCAGCGGAAGCGCGTTAGGCTCATAACCTAAAGGTCCTAGGATCGAAACCTAGATTCGCTAATATTTTTTTGTATGTTATTTTCACAATTGCATATCGTTTTACCAGGTTGGGATTTTGCTGTGGAAATAAAAATGTTTGGGCATCATGCGGAACCTCGAAAGAGGTCATCCGCTAAAATTGGAACGATACAGAGAAGATTAGCATGGCCCCTGCGCAAGGATGACACGCACAAATCGAGAATGTATCACTTTTGCATTTTTGGTGGAGGCAATGTGCTATATTAAGGGCATTTTGGAGGATCATAAAGTGCCGGTCCTATAGTGTAATGGTTATCACTAAGGACTTTGAATCCTTCGATCCGGGTTCAAGTCCCGGTAGGACCTTTTTGTACTCGATTTCCAAAAATCAAAATATTTTTTCACAAAACAACACACTTTACGCCGAATCATTGCCCCGTTGGCGCAATTGAATAGCGCATCAGACTTCTAATCTGGGGGTTGCGGGTTTGAATCCCGCACGGGGTGTTTTGGTTTTTTTGTGTGCAGGATTTATTAAGTTGGACACGCCATGGATTGCACATGGTGTGTCCCTGTGGCCCAATTGGATAAGGCGTCTGACTACGAATCAGAAGATTGGGGGTTCAAGTCCCTCCAGGGATATAATTGCCTGGATGCCCGAGGGGTCTAAGGGGGCAGACTTAAGATCTGCTGGGCGTTTGTCCGCGTGGGTTCGAACCCCACTCCAGGCATTATCTTTTTTCATTTTTTTGAAAACTTCTTTTTTACAACTAAGGGTTGTAGCGACACCTTTCACTGCCTCCATGGCCTAATGGATAAGGCGCACCCCTCCTAAGGGTGAGATTGTGGGTTCGAGTCCCACTGGAGGTGTCTTATGTACTGTCCCAGTGGCCAAATGGACAAGGCGTCGGTTTCCGGAGCCGAAGATTGTGGGTTCGAGTCCCATCTGGGATGTTTTTCTACTTTACGGCCGCTATTTTTTGGTGTGCGCGTGCCGCGTCCACTGCAGCAGGCGCTTGTAGTGTAATGGTTATCATTGGTGCTTCCCAAGCACTAGATCCGGGTTCAATTCCCGGCAGGCGCAGGGTCGGGGCATTAGCTCAATCGGAAGAGTGCGTGCTTTGCAAGCACGAGGTACGGGGATCGAAACCCCGATGCTCCATTTTGCACAGCGTGCGGGTGCCCGGGACGTTTTCGTAGTGAGCGCTTGCCCAGCCGTTGCAAGCTTGGATGGCCGAGCGGTCTAAGGCGCTCGACTCAAGTTCGAGTCTCTCCTGGAGGCGTGGGTTCGAATCCCACTCCAAGCATTGAAATTTTGTTTTTAAGTTTTGGTTTTGCACATGGAATGCGATTTGGTGTGCTGTTGCAGCGTGGGGCATTGGTCTAGTGGTATGATTCTCCTTTAGGGTAGGAGAGGTCGGGGGTTCAATTCCCCCATGCCCCCTTTTTTGATTTTTTTTTCAAAAAGAACTTTCCAGTTTCGTGAACTTGTAACACGGCGTCGCGGCATTCTCGCCGATATAGCTCAGTTGGGAGAGCGTCAGACTGAAGATCTGAAGGTCCCTGGTTCGATCCCGGGTGTCGGCAACTGCTCTGGTAGCTCAGTTGGTAGAGCATGGGTCTAATAAGCCCAGGGTCGGGGGTTCGAGCCCCTCCTGGAGCAAGTTCCTTTTTTTGCAGGTTTTGGTCCGGACGTGGCCGGCCTTTGCCGTGCATTCAAAAATTGTACTGGTCCTATAGTGTAATGGTTATCACTAAGGACTTTGAATCCTTCGATCCGGGTTCAAGTCCCGGTAGGACCTTCTGTATGTTCCTGTGGCCCAATTGGATAAGGCGTCTGACTACGAATCAGAAGATTGGGGGTTCAAGTCCCTCCAGGAATATTTTTGTTTTTGGTTTGTAATAAAGAAATAAATTGGTGTCAAGGTTTGTAATGCCGGCGCTGTCTTCGCCGATATAGCTCAGTTGGGAGAGCGTCAGACTGAAGATCTGAAGGTCCCTGGTTCGATCCCGGGTGTCGGCATATTTTTTTGTTCGGGCGGGCCCGGCCGCCGTCGCTTAAGTTATCCACCACGCGACGCCGTACCATGGCATCTTGGCCGAGTGGTTAAGGCGATTGATTAGAAATCAATTGGGAACTTTCCCGCGGGAGTTCGAATCTCTCAGATGTCGTTCACGGGTTCTCGTGGCGCAATGGATAGCGCACCAGACTTCGAATCTGGGGGTTGCGGGTTCGAATCCCGTCGAGAATGCACTCTTTTGTTGTTCGCGGTGCGCAAAAGTTGTTGCATTACGCGGCGCGGTGTTTTGGTTTCGCCTCTATAGCTCAGTTGGCAGAGCATCTGCCTCGTAAGCAGAAGGTCACGAGTTCGATCCTCGTTGGAGGCTTGACAAGGGCCGTTGGTCTAGAGGTATGATTCTCCCTTCGGGTGGGAGAGGTCGCGGGTTCGATTCCCGCACGGCCCCTTTTTGGACGTCCCGGCATGCCAGTAACACGGCGCCGTAACGTCGGCACGCACGGTGGACGTCCCTGTGGCCCAATTGGATAAGGCGTCTGACTACGAATCAGAAGATTGGGGGTTCAAGTCCCTCCAGGGATATTTTTGTTGCACTTTTTATTTTCACAATTGCATAATGTTTTTTGAAAAAGTTGCAGCGCGGTGTAAATACATTTTAAAATCTCAAAAGTGGAACCTCGAAAGAGGTCATCCGCTAAAATTGGAACGATACAGAGAAGATTAGCATGGCCCCTGCGCAAGGATGACACGCACAAATCGAGAATGTATCACTTTTTGTTTGCCATGGTGTTCAGCTAGCAATGTAGGAGGGCTCCCTGGCTTAGCTCTCGGCATCATGGCCGAGTGGTTAAGGCGTTAGACTCGAAATCTAATGGGCTATGCCCTCGTCGGTTCGAATCCGGCTGATGTCGTGGCTATATTTTGCCTCGCATGCACGCCGCAGAGCCCAGATGATTTTCGGAGGTCGTGCTATCGGCATCATGGCCGAGTGGTTAAGGCGTTAGACTCGAAATCTAATGGGCTATGCCCTCGTCGGTTCGAATCCGGCTGATGTCGTAGCTATATTTTGTTTTTGGATAACACCAAACCACGCAGCAGAACCAAGTCTCCGACGTCGAAGCTTAGCGGTGGCAGTTGTTGTGCGTCCATAGTACAAGGGTAGTATTTATCCCTTCCAAGGATAAGATTCGGGTTCGAGTCCCGATGGACGCACATGGGGGATTGTTGTACATGGTAGCATACAACCTTCGCAAGGTTGAGAACCGGGATCGATACCCGGATCCTCCACACCCTCCGCCGCTATAGTATAGGAGCAGTACCCCGGCTTGTGGCGCCGGTAGCCCCGGTGCGATTCCGGGTGGTGGCATCTTTTTTTATTTTGAAGTTTTGTGGGTGGGTGGAGGACGGACGTGGCCGCGGTGTGCGCTGCTTTCGCCTCTATAGCTCAGTTGGCAGAGCATGCGCTTAGTAAGCGCAAGGTCACGAGTTCGATCCTCGTTGGAGGCTCACCTACCAGTCCGATATGGTGTAGTTGGTAACATCTCTGCCTGTCACGCAGATGCCCGGGGTTCGATTCCCCGTTTCGGAGTTGTTTTATTTTTTTTGTTTCGCATGGAAAAAAAAGATTCTGCGTTGTGGAATGAATTTGGTATTTTTTTCGACGAAACGCTTTCGACACTTTGCCCGAGTGGTTAAGGGGCTCGCCTGCTAAGTGAGTGGGCTATGCCCGCGGGGGTTCGAATCCCCCAGGTGTCGACTACTATGGGGTATTGGCGCAATCGGAAGCGTGCGTGCTTAGCAAGCACGAGGTACTGGGATCGAAACCCAGATACTCCATTAGCCATGTTCGTATGGTCTAGCCTGGTTATGACGCTCGCCTAACACGCGAGAAATCCTTGGTTCAAATCCGAGTACGAATACTAGGCGCCGGTAGTACAGTGATAGTATACGTCCCTGCCACGGACGAGACCCGGGTTTGATTCCCGGCCGGCGCATTTTGTTTTTCTGTGTGTGTGCCGTCCGTGCGGTGCGTGTAACAAACCCCCTCCGCCGGCACAACGCTTTCGGCTGGATGGCCGAGCGGTCTAAGGCGCTAGTTTCAGGTACTAGTCTCTTCGGAGGCGAGGGTTCGAATCCCTCTTCAGTCACTTCCCTTTTTGTTTTTTTCCTTTGGAACATTCGTTTTTGTGCGGGCGCCGCGACCCGCGCACACGCCACGCTTTCGGCTGGATGGCCGAGCGGTCTAAGGCGCTAGTTTCAGGTACTAGTCTCTTCGGAGGCGAGGGTTCGAATCCCTCTTCAGTCACTTACCTTTTTGTTTTGTCGTTTTGCAATCTTCAAACGTGCGGATACCATCGATATACGTACCAGTTCCAGGGAGGATGTCCCGCCTAGCTCAGTTGGTAGAGCGCAAGACTCTTAATCTTGTGGTCGTGGGTTCGAGTCCCACGGTGGGAGTTACTTTTTGTATTTTTTGTACCGGCTTTTCCAGTTTGGGCAGGCGGCCCCGCACCTGGCCATGTTTTCGCTCCTGTGGCGCAGTTGGCAGCGCGTAGGTCTCATAATCCTAAGGTCGCGAGTTCGATCCTCGCCGGGAGCATTATCTTTTTTTATTTTCGTCTACCGTTCCGGGTTTTGGTTTGGGCTTCGCATCGGGCGGCCTAGCTTTCGGTTGGATGGCCGAGCGGTCTAAGGCGCTAGTTTAAGGCACTAGTCTCTTCGGAGGCGAGGGTTCGAATCCCTCTCCAATCAATTCTCTCTCCCCGTTAGTCTAGTTGGTCAGGATAGGCGGCTCTCACCCGCCAGACCCGGGTTCAATTCCCGGACGGGGAATTTTTAATTTTGTTGTTGGTTTTTGGAAAATGTCGTAGGTAGGTAGGAAAGGGAACATTCGTGGCAGGCGTCCATAGTACAAGGGTAGTATTTATCCCTTCCAAGGATAAGATTCGGGTTCGAGTCCCGATGGACGCACGTTCCTTTTTGTTGTTACAACAGTTTTGGCTTCGGTATACCAACCACGTTGGGCCGGAACTTTAGGTTGGATGGCCGAGCGGTCTAAGGCGCTGGTTTTAGGCACCAGTCTCTTCGGAGGCGTGGGTTCAAATCCCACTCCAATCATCAGAATTTTGTTTTTGTTCTCAACAAAAGAATTTTTGCCTTTATGTCGTACGGGTGCCCCGTGTTCTCAGCGAATTGGCGCAGCGGAAGCGCGTTAGGCTCATAACCTAAAGGTCCTAGGATCGAAACCTAGATTCGCTAACAGTGTCCCGCCTAGCTCAGTTGGTAGAGCGCAAGACTCTTAATCTTGTGGTCGTGGGTTCGAGTCCCACGGTGGGAGTTACTTTTTGTATTTTGTGTGTGCAACAATGCGCTGGAACTTTTTGTGTGTGTACAACGCGCCGTGCTTTCGCCTCTATAGCTCAGTTGGCAGAGCATGCGCTTAGTAAGCGCAAGGTCACGAGTTCGATCCTCGTTGGAGGCTTCCAGTGTTCGTATGGTCTAGCCTGGTTATGACGCTCGCCTAACACGCGAGAAATCCTTGGTTCAAATCCGAGTACGAATACATGCGCCGGTAGTACAGTGATAGTATACGTCCCTGCCACGGACGAGACCCGGGTTTGATTCCCGGCCGGCGCATACTATCCCCAATAGTCTAGTTGGTCAGGATATGTGGTTTTCACCCACACGACCCGGGTTCGAATCCCGGTTGGGGAATTTTCCTTTTTGTCTTGCGCGCGTAGCGGGTGTCAAACCCTCACACACAAAATGTTGCTTAGGAGTGCGCGTGTGGTCTAGTCTGGTTATGACGCCTGCTTCACACGCAGGAAATCCCGAGTTCGAATCTCGGCATGCGTACTTGATTTTTTTTTTGCCTTTGTGTGTGTACACACGAATCCTTTTTTGGTAGCAGGGGGCGTGCCTCTCGACACTTTGCCCGAGTGGTTAAGGGGCTCGCCTGCTAAGTGAGTGGGCTATGCCCGCGGGGGTTCGAATCCCCCAGGTGTCGACTACTATGGGGTATTGGCGCAATCGGAAGCGTGCGTGCTTAGCAAGCACGAGGTACTGGGATCGAAACCCAGATACTCCATTAGTAACATCCGATATGGTGTAGTTGGTAACATCTCTGCCTGTCACGCAGATGCCCGGGGTTCGATTCCCCGTTTCGGAGTCTTTTGTTTTGTGTGTCGTTCTGTATGTAAAATCAGGATACGCGCCCGAAACAATCAGGTCGTCATACGGTCATACCACGGTGAAAGCACCGCATCCCATCCGAACTGCGAAGTTAAGCACCGTTGGGCTGGATCAGTACTTTGGTAGGGGACTACAAGGGAATCTCCAGTGCTGTATGGCATCTTTTTATTTTTTGCGTTTGCATTAAAAATATTTTTTTCCAAAAATAAAAAAATCCGGAGAGGGAGATTTGAACTCCCGACCAAAGGATAGCTGCGCTTGCGCACTTTACAGTCCTCTGCTCTACCGCTGAGCTACCTCCGGACAACCTCATTTCCACGCAACAAATTCCCGTCGTGGCGTGTGGACGTCCGGACGTCTGCAACTCGGCGTGTGGACGCACACACGCGCAGCGTTCACTCCCCGTTAGTCTAGTTGGTCAGGATAGGTGGCTCTCACCCACCAGACCCGGGTTCAATTCCCGGACGGGGAAGATGGCCTCCAGAGCTCCGTTGGCAGAGCGGTCGGCTGTTAACCGACAGGTCCTTGGTTCGATCCCAAGTGGTGGCGATTAGCTTTTTATGTTTTGGTTGTAAGGATAACAATTAAGTTTCGCGTCCGAATCCTGGGCATCACGAACCCATGGCGCAACGGCAGCGCGTCGGATTCCAGACCCGAAGGTTGGGGGTTCAAATCCCTCTGGGTTCATTCACTCGCCTCCAGAGCTCCGTTGGCAGAGCGGTCGGCTGTTAACCGACAGGTCCTTGGTTCGATCCCAAGTGGTGGCGTTCTCTTTTTGGCTCGCGAGGCCACCGTGCATTTTTGGTACCCGCACGGTACATGGCGCACGTCCCTGTGGCCAAATGGACAAGGCGTCGGTTTCCGGAGCCGAAGATTGTGGGTTCGAGTCCCACCTGGGATGATACCAGGATTCTTTTGTCAAAGTTTTGTGTGCCGATCCAGTTGCCTTTTCACAAATTGTAAAGTACACTCCAGTAGCTTAGCGGTAGAGCACCGGTCTTATGAGCCGGGGGTCGCGGGTTCGATCCCCGCCTGGAGTAGCGCTTGTAGTGTAATGGTTATCATTGGTGCTTCCCAAGCACTAGATCCGGGTTCAATTCCCGGCAGGCGCAACTGCGAACTTTTTCACACTGGGGCATTAGCTCAATCGGAAGAGTGCGTGCTTTGCAAGCACGAGGTACGGGGATCGAAACCCCGATGCTCCATTTTGCATCACACGCGTTCCGGCTTTCCGACACGGCTTGCTGCGTGCGGCCGTGCTATCGCTCTGGTAGCTCAGTTGGTAGAGCATGGGTCTAATAAGCCCAGGGTCGGGGGTTCGAGCCCCTCCTGGAGCATGTCGTGCGGTCCTATAGTGTAATGGTTATCACTAAGGATTCTGATTCCTTCAATCCGGGTTCAAGTCCCGGTAGGACCTGACATTTTTGGTTTGTAGTTGGTGAACCCACCCGCGAAAACGAAACTTTGGAAACCAAAGTGGTGTGCCCTTGATGTGTCTGCAGGGCGTTTAGCTCAGCGGTAGAGCGTAGGATTGCAGATCCCGAGGTCACCGGTTCGATTCCGGTAACGCCCTTTACTTTTTTTTATGTTTTGTGTCAGTTTTGGTATTTGCCTGCCGCCGCGCGCACCGCGCAGCGTGCTTGCACCCATGGGGCATTGGTCTAGTGGTATGATTCTCCTTTAGGGTAGGAGAGGTCGGGGGTTCAATTCCCCCATGCCCCCTTTTTGGTTTTTGCTGGAAGGATTTTGCGGCGCCGCGAACGTGGACACGGCACGCGCACAAGAGCTGCGGGCATCTTGGCCGAGTGGTTAAGGCGATTGATTAGAAATCAATTGGGAACTTTCCCGCGGGAGTTCGAATCTCTCAGATGTCGTTTTGTACTTTTTTTTGCCCCGCGGCGTGTGTTGGCCATAAGCGACGCGCCGCCGACGAATTTGCGGTATAGTAGCAGCGGCGGAGGTTGGAAGTGGGTGCAGGCCTCCGGGCTGTGATTCGGCTTGCCGAATGTGTGTCCCGCTTGGAAAGCATCGGTCAATTCCAATGCAGCTGCTCAGCTTGCTGAAGGGTGTTCCCGTTCAAGGTTGTGGTTGCCAGCGGCGCCTGAGCGTAGGCTCTGGGCGTCGTGGGCTCTGACGAGGATGGCACCGCCTCAGGCCGGCAACGGAGCAGGGAAAACATTCCGCCGCGGCTAGTGAAGGGTTAGACGCCCCGAGAGCCGAGCAGCAGTAACCGTACCGGTGTTAACCTTTTTTACTTTTGCGGTGCGGGTGCCCGTGGCACGCACAACACGGCGTGGTGCGCAGCACCTTCGCCTCTATAGCTCAGTTGGCAGAGCATCTGCCTCGTAAGCAGAAGGTCACGAGTTCGATCCTCGTTGGAGGCTCAGTTTAAGGGCCGTTGGTCTAGAGGTATGATTCTCCCTTCGGGTGGGAGAGGTCGCGGGTTCGATTCCCGCACGGCCCCTTGGTTTTGTTTTGGATAACAGGACATGTTTTGCGGTTCGGGTTGCAGTGCGAGGGCGTTGTATCAGCGAATTGGCGCAGCGGAAGCGCGTTAGGCTCATAACCTAAAGGTCCTAGGATCGAAACCTAGATTCGCTAATATTTTTTTGTATGTTATTTTCACAATTGCATATCGTTTTACCAGGTTGGGATTTTGCTGTGGAAATAAAAATGTTTGGGCATCATGCGGAACCTCGAAAGAGGTCATCCGCTAAAATTGGAACGATACAGAGAAGATTAGCATGGCCCCTGCGCAAGGATGACACGCACAAATCGAGAATGTATCACTTTTGCATTTTTGGTGGAGGCAATGTGCTATATTAAGGGCATTTTGGAGGATCATAAAGTGCCGGTCCTATAGTGTAATGGTTATCACTAAGGACTTTGAATCCTTCGATCCGGGTTCAAGTCCCGGTAGGACCTTTTTGTACTCGATTTCCAAAAATCAAAATATTTTTTCACAAAACAACACACTTTACGCCGAATCATTGCCCCGTTGGCGCAATTGAATAGCGCATCAGACTTCTAATCTGGGGGTTGCGGGTTTGAATCCCGCACGGGGTGTTTTGGTTTTTTTGTGTGCAGGATTTATTAAGTTGGACACGCCATGGATTGCACATGGTGTGTCCCTGTGGCCCAATTGGATAAGGCGTCTGACTACGAATCAGAAGATTGGGGGTTCAAGTCCCTCCAGGGATATAATTGCCTGGATGCCCGAGGGGTCTAAGGGGGCAGACTTAAGATCTGCTGGGCGTTTGTCCGCGTGGGTTCGAACCCCACTCCAGGCATTATCTTTTTTCATTTTTTTGAAAACTTCTTTTTTACAACTAAGGGTTGTAGCGACACCTTTCACTGCCTCCATGGCCTAATGGATAAGGCGCACCCCTCCTAAGGGTGAGATTGTGGGTTCGAGTCCCACTGGAGGTGTCTTATGTACTGTCCCAGTGGCCAAATGGACAAGGCGTCGGTTTCCGGAGCCGAAGATTGTGGGTTCGAGTCCCATCTGGGATGTTTTTCTACTTTACGGCCGCTATTTTTTGGTGTGCGCGTGCCGCGTCCACTGCAGCAGGCGCTTGTAGTGTAATGGTTATCATTGGTGCTTCCCAAGCACTAGATCCGGGTTCAATTCCCGGCAGGCGCAGGGTCGGGGCATTAGCTCAATCGGAAGAGTGCGTGCTTTGCAAGCACGAGGTACGGGGATCGAAACCCCGATGCTCCATTTTGCACAGCGTGCGGGTGCCCGGGACGTTTTCGTAGTGAGCGCTTGCCCAGCCGTTGCAAGCTTGGATGGCCGAGCGGTCTAAGGCGCTCGACTCAAGTTCGAGTCTCTCCTGGAGGCGTGGGTTCGAATCCCACTCCAAGCATTGAAATTTTGTTTTTAAGTTTTGGTTTTGCACATGGAATGCGATTTGGTGTGCTGTTGCAGCGTGGGGCATTGGTCTAGTGGTATGATTCTCCTTTAGGGTAGGAGAGGTCGGGGGTTCAATTCCCCCATGCCCCCTTTTTTGATTTTTTTTTCAAAAAGAACTTTCCAGTTTCGTGAACTTGTAACACGGCGTCGCGGCATTCTCGCCGATATAGCTCAGTTGGGAGAGCGTCAGACTGAAGATCTGAAGGTCCCTGGTTCGATCCCGGGTGTCGGCAACTGCTCTGGTAGCTCAGTTGGTAGAGCATGGGTCTAATAAGCCCAGGGTCGGGGGTTCGAGCCCCTCCTGGAGCAAGTTCCTTTTTTTGCAGGTTTTGGTCCGGACGTGGCCGGCCTTTGCCGTGCATTCAAAAATTGTACTGGTCCTATAGTGTAATGGTTATCACTAAGGACTTTGAATCCTTCGATCCGGGTTCAAGTCCCGGTAGGACCTTCTGTATGTTCCTGTGGCCCAATTGGATAAGGCGTCTGACTACGAATCAGAAGATTGGGGGTTCAAGTCCCTCCAGGAATATTTTTGTTTTTGGTTTGTAATAAAGAAATAAATTGGTGTCAAGGTTTGTAATGCCGGCGCTGTCTTCGCCGATATAGCTCAGTTGGGAGAGCGTCAGACTGAAGATCTGAAGGTCCCTGGTTCGATCCCGGGTGTCGGCATATTTTTTTGTTCGGGCGGGCCCGGCCGCCGTCGCTTAAGTTATCCACCACGCGACGCCGTACCATGGCATCTTGGCCGAGTGGTTAAGGCGATTGATTAGAAATCAATTGGGAACTTTCCCGCGGGAGTTCGAATCTCTCAGATGTCGTTCACGGGTTCTCGTGGCGCAATGGATAGCGCACCAGACTTCGAATCTGGGGGTTGCGGGTTCGAATCCCGTCGAGAATGCACTCTTTTGTTGTTCGCGGTGCGCAAAAGTTGTTGCATTACGCGGCGCGGTGTTTTGGTTTCGCCTCTATAGCTCAGTTGGCAGAGCATCTGCCTCGTAAGCAGAAGGTCACGAGTTCGATCCTCGTTGGAGGCTTGACAAGGGCCGTTGGTCTAGAGGTATGATTCTCCCTTCGGGTGGGAGAGGTCGCGGGTTCGATTCCCGCACGGCCCCTTTTTGGACGTCCCGGCATGCCAGTAACACGGCGCCGTAACGTCGGCACGCACGGTGGACGTCCCTGTGGCCCAATTGGATAAGGCGTCTGACTACGAATCAGAAGATTGGGGGTTCAAGTCCCTCCAGGGATATTTTTGTTGCACTTTTTATTTTCACAATTGCATAATGTTTTTTGAAAAAGTTGCAGCGCGGTGTAAATACATTTTAAAATCTCAAAAGTGGAACCTCGAAAGAGGTCATCCGCTAAAATTGGAACGATACAGAGAAGATTAGCATGGCCCCTGCGCAAGGATGACACGCACAAATCGAGAATGTATCACTTTTTGTTTGCCATGGTGTTCAGCTAGCAATGTAGGAGGGCTCCCTGGCTTAGCTCTCGGCATCATGGCCGAGTGGTTAAGGCGTTAGACTCGAAATCTAATGGGCTATGCCCTCGTCGGTTCGAATCCGGCTGATGTCGTGGCTATATTTTGCCTCGCATGCACGCCGCAGAGCCCAGATGATTTTCGGAGGTCGTGCTATCGGCATCATGGCCGAGTGGTTAAGGCGTTAGACTCGAAATCTAATGGGCTATGCCCTCGTCGGTTCGAATCCGGCTGATGTCGTAGCTATATTTTGTTTTTGGATAACACCAAACCACGCAGCAGAACCAAGTCTCCGACGTCGAAGCTTAGCGGTGGCAGTTGTTGTGCGTCCATAGTACAAGGGTAGTATTTATCCCTTCCAAGGATAAGATTCGGGTTCGAGTCCCGATGGACGCACATGGGGGATTGTTGTACATGGTAGCATACAACCTTCGCAAGGTTGAGAACCGGGATCGATACCCGGATCCTCCACACCCTCCGCCGCTATAGTATAGGAGCAGTACCCCGGCTTGTGGCGCCGGTAGCCCCGGTGCGATTCCGGGTGGTGGCATCTTTTTTTATTTTGAAGTTTTGTGGGTGGGTGGAGGACGGACGTGGCCGCGGTGTGCGCTGCTTTCGCCTCTATAGCTCAGTTGGCAGAGCATGCGCTTAGTAAGCGCAAGGTCACGAGTTCGATCCTCGTTGGAGGCTCACCTACCAGTCCGATATGGTGTAGTTGGTAACATCTCTGCCTGTCACGCAGATGCCCGGGGTTCGATTCCCCGTTTCGGAGTTGTTTTATTTTTTTTGTTTCGCATGGAAAAAAAAGATTCTGCGTTGTGGAATGAATTTGGTATTTTTTTCGACGAAACGCTTTCGACACTTTGCCCGAGTGGTTAAGGGGCTCGCCTGCTAAGTGAGTGGGCTATGCCCGCGGGGGTTCGAATCCCCCAGGTGTCGACTACTATGGGGTATTGGCGCAATCGGAAGCGTGCGTGCTTAGCAAGCACGAGGTACTGGGATCGAAACCCAGATACTCCATTAGTAATGTTCGT
>Ga0257108_1000306_pt1 | contig 14718 bp, 14 predicted proteins | sample LP_taG_FD_190181 | JGI IMG/M metagenome (GOLD analysis project Ga0257108, IMG submission 190181) | Marine microbial communities from Northeast Subartic Pacific Ocean, Canada - LP_J_2011_P26_1000m | ecosystem: Environmental > Aquatic > Marine > Oceanic | place: Canada: Northeast Subartic Pacific...
ATCTCATCAACCAATCCCAAAGTTTTACAGGTTTCTGCATCCCACATCAAATCGTGTTTTAATATTTCATCAAGTTTCTTTTCAGGAACTTTTGTATATTCCTTATACACCCTTTTAATCGTTTCCATCATCAAATCAAGATTCTGTTTCTCATCTTCAAATTCAGTATACTTACCCCAAAAATTTGTGGATAACTGATGAATTAACATATAAGAATTTCTACTCATAAATCTATAACTACCAACTACCGAAAGAAATGTGGCTGCACTTGCACAGAATCCATCTACATAAGTATGAACTGGAACTTTACATCTCAGTATCGTATCCATAGATGAAATACCTGCAGTGATTGAACCACCTCCTGAATTTATCAATACTTTAAGTGTGGGTGGGTCTATATCTAAAGTATTTGCTAATGTCAAACTCTTGGATTCTATCTCACCTATCTTTTTATTTAATTCTGCTGCACTTTCCCTATTCACTCCAGCATAATAATAAATCTTGTTCTCGTGAACTGCTATATGTTTTTCTGGTTTATTACCATTTGGTTGTGCATCCTTTTTAGCAGGTGATTTCTTTTCACCCCAATATTTTTCATTCATTATTTTACGCTCCCTTAAATATATTATCAGTTCTAATAACTAAATGTTGAATAATCTCATTTAACAATCTACTTGCCTTATCTTTATCTTTACAAAGTGGAAATAAATCAAATAATTGATTTTCTAATTCCCAAATATGATCATCCCTTGTCTTTGGTTCTGGGGGAAATCTTCTCATTTTATAACTCCTAATAATTCTATTACCATAGCCATAGCATTGATTTCCTTATCAACTACCTGACTATCACTTAATTCATACTTTCCTAATACTAAAATACATTCGGCGATATGTCCCTTACCATAACTATCTACTTCATCATATAGTAGTCTAAATAAGTCTGCATAATCCTTAACTTGACTGTCTGCTAATAACTGACGGATGTTTTTGAATGCATTTTTCCTATCTTGTGTCTTTAATATTTCTAATAATCTTAACTTGTAATCATTCTCTATAATACTCTGTTTATCTATTACCAATTCACCGTGTACTGATTGTCGTTGTGCAGAATTGATAACTCGTCTTATATCTGGATATGCACTGTTTATTAAAAGTGCTATATCAGATAGTTCATGTCCTACTTCTTCAGTTTCCAATATTTTTGATAAGTGAACTGCCACTTCCTTTTTAGATGGTGGTGTAGTTTGGAATGTCTGGCACCGAGATTGTATCGGGTCAATTATTCTCTCTACAAAATTACAAGTTAAAACAAACCTACAATGTTTACTGAATGTTTCCATCAAGTTTCTTAGTGCGGCCTGGGCGTTTGGTGTGATATAATCACACTCATCAAGTATAATGATCTTGTAATCCTTAAACCCTAATGTAGATGCAAACATCTTCACTTTGTTTCGAACTGTATCTATGTTGTTTTCATCACTTGCATTTATATAGATATAATCACACTCAATATGTTTTATGAGTATCTTTGCAAGAGTGGTTTTACCTGTACCTGCTTTTCCATATAATAAAAGATGTGGTATATCTCCACTTTCGAGATAAAGAGATACCTTACTCTTTAAATGTTCATTTCCCAAATACGTATCTAACGAAATTGGTCTATATTTTTCTACCCATAGGGTATGTTCATTTTGCATTTTTTAATTCCTGTAAATAACTATTAAATTCTTCTTCGAAATCTTTTGCTGACATTTTATTTTCTGAAAAACCACCTTTAAGATGAGTTAGAAATGGTTTATCTTTATAGTAATATGTATGTAAAGTTCTGCTCCATTCTTCCCCTTCTTTTGTTGGAGATTCTGTTTCCCAATTTGGATTGTCATAATAAGGGTCCAAATGAAGATACTTTAAATCATGATAAAGACAATATATAGTTGCCCCATGATTCGTATCACCGTAGTACCAGTCTATATTATAATTATCAAAGAACTTTCTCTTACACAAGAAAAAATACGCATCTGCAAAACCAAGTTTTTTCGTTTTTACATATCCACCATTTTCTGGACTCATTGTGACTGGCTGTTGTGAATATTCTTTTATATATTTATCTAAAAATTCTTTATTTAACAAATAAGTTGAAATCCATATCTTCTTATTATCAACTGAAATATATTGTAATTTTTCTTCTTTCATATATTCAATCATCTCATCAATACAATCTTGATGATAAAAAGTATCATTATGTTGTAATACAATATACTCACCTTTTGCTTCTTGTGTTCCCAAATGGAATGCCATAGATACCCACATAGTCAAACAACCAAGATTGTCCAAACTTGCCTGTATATCTCTATGATTCATATATTCAGGAATCTTTTCAAGTTCCTCTACTGGTAATGCTTGCCATCCTTTGATTACTCTAACATTCGGTAAATCTACTTCGGGCCAAGTATGACTATTATCTACTAACAAAATTTCCTTTTCACATTTAAGTGAATTTATATTTTTAATTGTTTTAATAGTAGAATATACTATATTTGCAGCATTATTTTCTTCCCACAAATCTTCTTTTTCATTTAAGTTTAAAAACTTATCCTTTTCTATTGTAGAAAAGGGTATAATAAAACTAATCATTTTTTTCTCCTAATATCCTGAATATTCTTGAAATTTATTTAAAAAATCTTCTATATTTCTTTCTTTATTATTATCATAATACTTTATAATCTTTCTTAAATCTACCATTCTTGCATAATCTCCATCTAAATCAACCCACCTATGTACTAAACTCGATGGTTCTATACCCCGTATTGTAAAACTACCAGTATAAGAACAATTTAATAATCCATATCTTCTATACTTACAAACCATTTCTTTATCTTCATATTTTGTTATAGTAATAAATAACTGTTTTTTTTCTACCGACTTCAAAATTTCTTTATTTCTTGGGTAATCACCAATCCATTGTGGTATTCTCATATAACAAGTATCAAGAAAAAATCCATGAATGTCGTATGCCAAATTAAACATATCTACCATCAAATTTTCAAGTTCTTTTAATGTAGCATGTTGTCCATCTCGTTTTGTTATTAACACATCAAGATCTTTAGTTTCATAAGGTCGAGATATAAATCCACCCCACAAATAGACATTAAACTTTTCTAAAGTTGGATGGTCTTTTATATCCATTAACCAATTAACAAATATATCAATATTAGGAATAATGGGAGTAAGGTCTTTATTTCTTAACCAACTCTTTCTTATTACTCTCTGATAAATTTCATCAGGAGATGCACCTTTATCATAACTATATAACTCCACCAAATCTTCATCATCAATACTAAAACCCAATTTTTTGTATTTTTTAATCCTGTATAGTGTTTCGGCCACACGATTTTCACTAATAATAGTGTTTAATTTTATTTTTTTATTTTTTATATCTTCAAAATATGTTTTTAAATGTCTAAATTTATTATTTTTAAAATCAAAACATCCCGTAGATATAGTAAAATCAAAACTCGAAACAATATTTTCAAATGTTCCCATAAATTTTTTATTCTTTATAAGTTGAACAATTTTAAATCTCTGGGAATTATAACTCTTAGATAATGGTGATTCAGATAAAAAGATAAAATTATTTTTAAAATAATCATCTACATTTTTATAACTTTCATAGTCTACAAAATAAAAATCCAAATCCGTATTTAATGGTAAATTCATAAATAATCTTAAAATGGATCCTCCCATAAGATACACTTCATTTTCTTTTAAGATTTCCATATCAATACCATTGGATTCTATTATTTTTAATAATCTATGTTTATAATCATTAAAGTTATATTCCCCATCTAAATAAATCTCATACTCCCCCCAAACATATTGTGATGGTTTCCAATTACCCGTTAGTTTGTGGTTTGTTAGATTCACGGAATTTTGACTCAACTCAAACCCAATAAATTTTCTATTTGTTTCTTTACATGCGACTGCTGTTGTTCCACTACCACTAAATGGATCTAAAACAACATCATTTTCATAACTTAATAATTCTATACATCTCTTTGGTAACTCTATTGTTCCAAAGGCAGCCCTTTGTCCATGACCGCTTGAAGTTTCTATATCCCATAACTGTTTTGTCGCCTCTCTAAAATCAGATTCAGTAATAGTATCTATTCCATCTTTTGATTTTTTCCATTCATTTTTATATGAGATCAAAATAGATTCATATGGTGTATTAATATATGGATTTTCTGCTGACAAGTGACTCGATTCAATTTTCTTATCTTGAAGATACTTTATTGGAGAACCTTTCCATTCCCAATTTGTTCCATCTTCCCATACAATCAATTTATGAACATTGAAACCAATTTTTTCTTGAATGTTTCTGATATCCATTATAGGAAATCTACTTATTTTATGATTTACCTTATCCGTCTGATTAATAACATGATTTACACAAATTCTACCATCATCTTTCAATACTCTATAACATTCTCTTAACCACTTTTTCGTCCACTCTAAATAAATTTCCCATTTTAAATTATCATCATAAGTATCGTATTCAATCCCTATATTATATGGTGGACCGGCAACTATTAAATCAACTGAATTATCTTCAAGTTTTGGAAATAATTCTAAACAATCACCCAAATGTATTTTATTAATCATTTTCAAAAACTTACTCTTTCTTTTAATATACCATTATCATGATATATTTTTGCAATACCAACTGGATTTCCAAAATCTAAATTAAATTCTAATTCTTTTTTCCCATTATGATACCAAAATATCCACTTACCATCCATCATACCATATAACATATTACCTTCTGACCTCTTTTGTCCCCCTATATACCACTCTATCCACTTTCCTACTCTTTTTCCGTCTTTATATGTTATATGTAATTTTTTATCTCCACTACTATACCAAATAATATGTTCACCCTCTATTCTTCCTTCATTATAGTTTTTTTGTTCCAGATTCAAACCTTCTCTATTCCAATAAGTCCATTTACCATCTTTTTTTCCATTCTTGTAAGTTTCTTCTGAAAACTTCTGCCCATTCTCATGCCAAATAATACACAACCCTTCTTCTTTACCGTTCCTTAAAATTCTCTCTGACTTTTTCTTTCCACTCTCATAATATTCAATAAACAATCCACTTTTTGGCACCTCTCCAGTTGTTCCTTCAAATAAACCATCTACTTCTTGTATTTCTTCATCATCTGGAGATATTTTAGATCTTAAAATCAACTGTCCTTTTTCATTATACCACTTCCAAATACCATATTCTTTATGTGGAGCACCAAGATTATACAACTTTTTATTTTCTATTTCTTGTTCTAAATTATCTATTAATCTTTCCTCTAACTCAGGATTTTTATCTCTCCATTTCAAATATTTTTTATACCTTGGATCAAATGACAGTACTACCTTTCCATCAATTTCTATTGCATTTTCATTATTTGATATTTTTTTATATTTCATCTTCAAAACTTATCTTTTTCTTTAATACACCATTATCATACCATGCTTTTGCACCGACGTGTGGACTTCCAAAATCAAATTCACATTCTAATTCTTTTTGTCCGTTAGGCCACCAAAATATCCATTTACCTTCCATCATTCCATGTTTAACATTACCTTCTATTCTTTTTACTCCATTAGTATACCATCCTGTCCATTTACCATTTAATTTGTGCCATTTATAAATTCTGTGTTCTTTTTTATTTCCATTCTTATACCAAACAATATACTTACCATGATTTAATGCGCCATCACGTTCTACTTCACTTGCCCTTTGTCCATTTTCATACCAATCTATAACTCTCTTTAATTTTGCCTTTTTATAGGATTCTTCTTTCAACTTTTTTCCAGTTGACCAATACCAAGTCCATACTCCATCACGATAATTATACTCATAATTTCCTTCATATCTTACATTTCCATTTATATAAAAATGTTTCTCTATTCCAGATTTTATTCCAAATGCATAATTTTGAATTATTTGAATATTTCCATCAGCATAATAATTTATTATTTCTCCATCTTTATGCCCCGATTTAAAATAACCACTATGTTCTAATATATTATCTTTATAATAATATTCATATTTTCCTTCTAAAACACCATCTATAAAATTTTCTTTTGACTCTAAAGTTCCATCTTCTTTATATTGAATCAATTCACCATAAACAATATCATCTTTGTAACTACCTTCCCATTTTTTGTTACCATTTTTATAATGAAATATCCATAATCCATCTCTTTTTCCATTTCTATAAATTCCTTCTCTATCCTTTATACCATCAAGATTGTAATATTTAGACAATCCATTTCGTTTGCCATTTTTAAAAATCTCAGAAAAATGAACTTTACCCTCAAAATAAGTTATTTTTTCTCCATTTTCTTTACCATCTTTTAAATGACCATCAGTAAGTATTTGTCCATCCTCATCATAGTAACAATAATAACCTTGTTTATCACCCTTTACAAAAATTTCTTTTGACTTTAATTTTCCATCTTTACCATATTGTAATACTTCTCCTTCTAAAACACCATCTTCATAATACCCTTCCCATTTTTTATTTTTATTATCATGATAATGCATCCATTTACCTTCATTTTCACCGTTCTTAAAATTTCCTTCCTTTTCTAATTCACCATTTTCATGCCAACTTTTTGATTGACCATGAGTTACACCATTTAGATAGTTAAATACAAACCTTTTACTGCCATTCTTTCTATAAAAAGTCCACCATCCTACGTTTTTACCGTTCTTAAAACTTCCTTCCCTTTCTAATTCACCGCTCTCATACCAACTTTTCCATAATCCATTTGGTTTATCATTTTTATACATTAATTCTAATTTCTTTGGCTCACTATCGGATTGAAATCGTTCAACCCACAATCCTTCTTTTTTACCATCTTTATAATTTCCTTCTCGATCTTTTTTACCATCAAGAGTATTATATGTAGCCAATCCATTTAATTTTCCATTTTTATAATTTTCTATAAAATAAATTTTACCGTTCCTATAACCTCTTTTTCGCCCATCGTTTTTACCATTTAAAAGATATCCATCCAGTTCCTTATTTCCATTACTCTCCCATTGATAATATCTACCATTTTTTATACCATTTATAAATGTTATTTTAGTGAATATATTACCATTTTTATGATAATTCCATTGTATCCCATGTGTCTTATCATTTTTCATTTCTGATTTAGTTGTTAAACAGCCATCTATGTCATACCATTTATAAATGTTATTTTCTTTATGGGGTTCTCCACCATTCCACAGTCGTTCTTTGTCTAATTCTTGTTCCAATTCATCCAATATATATTGTTCTAAATTAGGATTTTTATCTATCCATTTTAAATATTCTTTGTATTTAGGATCGAATGATAATACAACCTTTCCATCAATTTCTATTGCATTTTTATTATGTGGAACTTTTTTGTATTTTATTATTTCAAATATCTTGGGTTTCATTAGATCCTTCCCAAGTTAAATTAAATCTTAAGCCTTCTTTTTCATTACCATCATCGTCCCAAACTTTACCATCAATAAGATTACCATTTTTACAAATAACTTCACATTCTTTTTGACCATTGTGATACCAAAATGTCCATTTACCTTGCATCTTATCATTTTTCATTATTCCATGACTAAATTTTTTACCACTATGATGATACTCTGTATAACTTCCGTCAAGCTTACCACTATTATACACCAAGTCTAACTTTGGTTTACCATTTTTATACCAATAAGTTGATTTTTTATTTAATTTGCCATTTCTGTAATTTAATTCATAAACCAAATGTTCTGTATCATCCCATTTTTTATCACTAACTAATTTATCATTTTTATAAACTATTTTTCTTCTTTTTGTTCCATTTATATGTGATGTATTCCATTCTCCTACTTTTTTATCATTTTTATATTGACCTTCTTCATTTACTTGCCCCATATAAAACCATGACTTAAACTTTCCATCTAATTTTTCATTTTTATAAAGCTTTTCAAAACTCATATAACCATTATCATGCCAATAAATCCATTTTCCACTTTGTTTATCATTTATATATTTACCATTTTTCCAACGCTTTCCATCTTCAAAATAATATTTCCACTCACCTATTTTTTTTCCTAATTTATATAAAGCACTTAAAAACTTCACACCATTTTTATGGTATTCTATATAACTACCGTCTAATTTATCATTTTTATAATTATTAATTTTCCATTTCTTCCCATCTGGATGCCATTCTTTATAACTTCCATCCAATACTCCATTTTTATAATTTTCTTCTTTTCCTACCCCTCTATTCTCATTTGTATAAATCCATTTACCCACTTTTTTATCATTTTTATATTGACCCTGTAGAACTATTAATCCCATATCATTAAATTCAATACATTTACCATCTAACTTTCCATTCACATAACTTAACTCACCTGATATCTTTTCAGTATCACGATCAAAAATAGTCCACTTACCTACTCGTTTATTATTTTCATAGTTCCCTTGATATTGTTTTTTTCCATTATCATAACAATATATCCACTTACCAACTTTATTATTATCTTGATATTGTCCTATATATTCTGGTACTTCATCATATCTCCACCTTTTGGACTTACCATCCATCTTATTATTTACATAGGTTTGTTCATCCCATTGACTTCCATCATCATGCCAAGATTTCCAAATTCCTTCTTTTAAACCATTTTTATATTCCCTATAAAAACTCATCTGTCCATTAGAATGATACAAAATCCATTCACCATCTGGTTTACCATTTATCAAAGTATATTTTTGCCAAAGTTGTCCATCACCATGATTATAAGAATGTTCTCCATCTGTAACATCTAATTCACAATCAAAATTTCCATGTGTATACCATTCTATTCTTACAAGTCTACCATCATCATCGTGTATATATTCACCGTGTTTTTCTTTAGAATTTGTCATTATACTCCTTCCATACTGGATAAAATCTTAAATTATTTTTATCCCATTGTGCAGAAAATCTACCAAAATGAACACTAATAATTCCTTCTTCAGTATAATCTCTATCATCATGAAAATTCCCCTTCAATAAATTAGAATCCCAATTAAGTTCTTCATGTCTATCATAAAAATTAATAAATTCCTTCCCTAAATCATACCAATCAAGTGGCATATTTAAAATACTCTGTGCCAAAGTAAGTTCATTAGTAATACCATGAAATACGTGATACTCATAATAACAGTTCATTAATTTATCAAACATATTATCTTTAACCATATCTTTAGGATTAATTAACATATAACATGCCTGAAACGATTTCTCTTTATTAAACTTTTTAAGAAGTTTCTTATTTACTCCACTAAACTGTTTTTCAAACGGTAAACCATCTTCTTTGGCATAAAATGATTTATCTCTTTCTTCTAATTTTAAATCAATTTTATTAAAAAATAATACATCTAAATCTGAATAAAAAACCCAATCCCATTTAGTAAAATATTCGGTAAATAAATAAAATGAATAAAAATCAGGATGTCCACATCCAAGTATTGTTGGAGCAAAAAATATCTCAATTCCTTTATCAGTAAATTCTGTAAAATCATATGAATCTTTATCTTCCTCTGGAACCATTAAAAGAAAATCTCCATCCCATTTATCTTTTACATTATAAAACAGACTTTTTGAATAGGGAATATACTTTTTATTTGCTAATGCTACAAAAACCTTTTTCATTAAAATAACTCTGTTAAATAACCTACCATTAAATCTTCAACTCCTGGTATATTCTTTGCCATGTCTTTGGCAAACTTTTCTTGTTCACCTATAAATATACTTAAATCTCGTGATACCATAAAATATTTGCCTTCATACCATTGAATATCAGTTTTAATAAAATTTAAATTATAATCTACTTTATTTTTACCATAATGTCCATCAAAATATATTTTCCATACTTCATCTGAATGTGGCCCTATATAATTTATTCCCCAATAGTCATCATTATTATCTTCACAAACTTTTGACCAACTTTGGTCTCCCCATCTATCACAAGTATAAGAAAATCCATCTCTACCTTTTACAAAAATATTCTCATATGTAAATCGTGGTCTATAAAATTTCCAAATATCATTAAAAATAGTATCATCACATTTTATTAAATAATCATACTCTTTATTTTCACTACACCACTTCATCATTTCTTGGGTCTTTATTGGTAAATCTCTGTAATCTGTATGGAAATCTGCACCCCATTCTATAACCTCAATGTTGGGATCATCACAAATTTGTTCATAGAACCTTTGTTTCTTAAAATAACCTAAGTGTTTTTTGTATTCAATATCAGTATAAATACAAAATAAATATTTCATTTTATAATACCTAAATGTTTTAATACAGTTTTAGCTTGTAAACGTTTCCAATGTGATAACTTACCTTTATCTTTTTCTTCAAATGAATTAAATTCTGAATTATAAACAGTATATAAATTGTTCTTTAAAGTAGATATCATGCACATAGTCTCGTCATATAAATAACTAAATTCAAAAACCTTTCCATTTATCATATCAAATTTTAAATTGGGAGTATTTAATTCATTTTTAATATTTAATATAAATTGAATCAAATCAGGATTCAATTCTTTTTCATCTAATACTATATGTTCTGGATTATACGGTTCTCCCCAAGAACGGCCGTCATCTACTGGATTTAAGTACTGAAATTGATCCCAAGCCCCTTCAATCGGAAAGTTATAGGGAAATGAATTAGGTGAACTATACTTTTTCAATATATTTTTTTTATAACCATAAATCTCATCACCCGTACTAAATATAATATATTCCCAATCATAATCAATATATTCTTGAATAATACATGGAAAAAAATTTTCACTATTATAAGAATTAGAAATATATTCTTCTATATGATTTAAATGTTCTTTTTCCCATATATAAAAACAGCTGGATCCACCTGCTCCATACGTAGATTTAACTACAGTTCCAACTGATACATCATTTAATAATTCATCTAAATTATTACAAATAACACTTGGAATATGCCTATCATATTTTTTTAAAAGTTCATATTGTCTAACTTTATCATCGTAATAATAATATGTCTGTTTATTGGGCCACATATTTTCACCATAATAATCATATATCACATCATAATTCTTAGAATGATACTCTTTATCTGATAGTTCATGACCAAAACGTGCTACAAAATAATCACCTTTCCAATCATCATAATCTTCAAAATTATCGCTAACTCCAAAGGGTGGGTGTCTGTAATCTATTATTCGATATGAAATATTTTCTTTATTTAAAAGAAATTCAAATTTCGAACTATAAAATCCATATTGTTCTCCTTGAAGTGGTATATAAGCAGAACTGTCTTTGTAAATTATAACCATTTATCATTTTTAATGCATTAAAAATACGTAGTACCAATATTCCATGCTATAAATATCTTTGGTACTAATGGATCCCCATCAGATCCGACACAATAATAATCAGAACTCATCAATTGTGGTTGATAGTAAGTCACAGAAGATGTGGAAGCAGGAAGTATGGCAGTACAGTCAGTGCATGAATTTGTAGCACCTTTCAGTTGTGCATCCGTAGCAGTAATAAACAGATCCCCTATGGCGACTGATGCTGCTACAACATCATCCCACATACTTATGCTGTTATCGAAAATAGGGAGAATGGTCTGACCTACCAACCGTACCGTCTGAGTAGTGGTTGACAGGGTGTTGCAAGCAATTGAGGCATTTATCGAGGTGATGGCCGTTACATAGGTGGCCTGTCCAGGAAAAGGGGCGTTTGTGTTATCGCGCCAAGCTTGGCTGCCGCCGATTTCTTGAGTAGCTTGATCAGGTTCTTGTCCCAGACCAGCGATACAGTCATGGAATGCCATGGTATCTATTTGAGCTTCCAGATAATTTGTCTCGTCTGTACTTTTCATGAATATTTGTTTTAAGCCAGAAGTGGTCAGAGATCTTGTTGGTCCTATAGCGGGGTTTGATACACTCATTTATTTCTCCTATACATATATACACTTATAAATATCTATCAATTAATTTTTTCAATTCTTTTTGATTCCACAAACTTCTATATAAATGAACACCATAGGAATCAAAATTATGTTCAAGTACATCTTTATATGATTCCCAATCTACTGGACAAAAATGTTCTTTTGGTAAAACATATTTCTCTAATTTGTTATCAATAACAAGTTTTGTAAATAAATTAGGTCCTAAATCTCCATGTTTTATAATTCCACTTTTCATGGATAATATCCAATCTGCCCAATCATCAAATATTCTCCCCCCCTTATTTTCAGAATATAAAATACAAGTTGCCAAATGATAATCCCAACCACTATCTCCTTGCTCTGAAAATACAAATCGTTTATTAAAATCATATGGTTTTAAACAAAACACATCCAAATCTGTATATAAACCACCAAGTTTATAAAGTAATCGAGCTCTAAATAAATTTGAAAATGCTACTGGAGTACCTTTTGAAACTCCACCATCATATGTAAAATACTGATTAAAATAAATTATCTCATCTGCATTTTTTACAACTACACCTTTAGGAACTTCTATATCACCATATAACCAAAGATGAAATTCATATCCATTCTTTATCCAAGAATTAATACATAACTTTTCAAGTTCACCTAACTCTGAACCATACCAAAATCCATTTACTATCATTTATTTCTTCTCTTTTGGTCTAAAAATTTTTTCCCATTTTTCTTCCCACTCTGCCTGTGAAATTTCCATCCTATGTCTCTGATTTTTTGCATCTATCTTTTTCTGAGATTCTTTGTAGGCTTTTAGATTTTTAATTCTTCGTCTTTCTTTATTCCGTTTCTGTAAATCAGATTTATAAAAACCTTCTATAGTTGGTTCTTCTCTTATCTTACCATAATTAGATTTTTGAAATTCAAAACCTTTCTTTTTCTTCTGTTTATCAGAAGGTTTAGTATCAGTTTGATAAAAAGTTGGGGCTTTTTTCTTCTCTACTTTTTTAGGTTTTTTAGCCTTACGCCAGGCCATTATTCTTTTTCCATATCCATATAGGTTCTCCAAATAGTCCTTCTTTTTCTGGTAATATATATTCAGGTTTTCTATTAGTTTCTTCAGTTACTTTAGCAGTTCCAACACCGATACAGTTCGGTCTTTTTGCCATTTCATATCCAATACACCCTTGATATTCACTATCTTCAAATGTATCTAAAAAGTCATTCATAGGATCACAGATTGGTAGCCATCCTTTTGACTTTTTACCTTTACTTGAAGCGTTTACATCACTTATATTCACTAATAAATATCCACCTGGTTTAATTGTTTTCCATACATTATCTAATGACTTCTGTAAAAATAATTCATTCCAATCATCAATATCTTTGTATCTAACCCAACTTTGAGTATCATCATAACTATATCTTTCAACGTTAAAATATGGTGGACTTGTAAATGCTATATCAAAGAAATTTTCATATTTACTCAAATCTACATCCTCGGCTGGTTCACAAATAAAATCTGACTTTTTTTCATGTTCGAAAAACCCTAAATGTTTATTGTAAAACTCAGCTTGTTTCTTATAAATAGAATGATTCTCTTTTCGTGGATCTATTCCTAAATAATACTCCCCCGTTTCTGATGCGTAAAATCCAGCCAATCTATCACCCCACCCTGCACTGAAATCAAGTATATTCTTTGACTTAAATATATCATAAATGGATTTTGCTACATTAGGTTTGAATTGAGAACAAATGTACTTACGAAGTCCAATACACGACCTTAATGTTCCCCTATCTACCTTCTCAACCTCAAGTGTGAATAACGAACCTAACAAAGTGTACATAAACTTTGGATTTTCCCAAGTCCTAACTGGACCTGGAGAAATAGTTCCATCTACCGACCATCTATTATACTGTTGGAAATAATTACTAGCATCATTTCCTCTATTTATTCTCCGTATGATTTTCTTACTTAACGGCCACTTATACTCTGACCTTGCATACCACTCAGTTTCTATTAAATAATCTGGCCATTGGATTCCCTTTAATTTCATAAAATCTTTGTAAGCATCTTTTTTGGTCAACTCTTGAGTAGGTAACTCATAATCCTTCAAAATCTCTACAAGGGTTTCCTGAATGTCTGGTCTATCAAATGTTTCCTTTATATAGGCCCATTCCTTTTTACCTATTTTAAGATAGGGCTCCATATCTCTAAATTTATCAAAATAATTTAAATACATTAAAAAAACTCGTGTTTAATTGTTTGTTTCATTTCCATTTTTATTTTCTCATAATACTCTTGACCATATTTCTTAATAATATGTTCTTTTGATTGTAACCAAATCTGATGAACTACATTTTCTATTTTGTCATCAAGTATCATTACATCTCGTTTATTTTTATGTTTTTTCTTCAATTTGTAATGGTATTTTCCATCTACTACTTTATCCAACTTGTAATTATCGGGTTTAGGACAATGTAAATATGCCCAATTATTAATAACCATTCTATTAGACTTATTCTCTACTAACGGATACAACTTACAAAATAATGGTCTATCATCTCCTAAACTACATCCTGTATTGTCATCTTTTAACAACTTACAACAACCATCTTGGCTCCATTCTAATTCAAGGTCTAATCCATACTCTTTTTGGTAAAATTCTTGTTCGTCCTCTGT
>Ga0257108_1000310_pt1 | contig 14628 bp, 13 predicted proteins | sample LP_taG_FD_190181 | JGI IMG/M metagenome (GOLD analysis project Ga0257108, IMG submission 190181) | Marine microbial communities from Northeast Subartic Pacific Ocean, Canada - LP_J_2011_P26_1000m | ecosystem: Environmental > Aquatic > Marine > Oceanic | place: Canada: Northeast Subartic Pacific...
ATCTGTATCGGGCCCGCTTTTAAAAATATCTTCATTAGATAAAAATAAATTTTCTAATCTATCAATATAAATCTTATAATCTTTTTTGCATCTAGCAGGATCTAAGACACCCGGATTTTGCACCCAATTACCAAACACCATACATTTTTTATTTGTTTTTTTAACAATTTCAAATACCCATTCAAAATATTCATACATATATTTTATAGAAAAAATAGAAGGAGAGGGAGACAAACATATATAGTTTATTTTGGGATGGTTTAAATACGTTTCAAAGTTTTTTGAAAATTTATCCCAATTTAATCCCCATCGTATTAATTTTGAAGGTTGGACAGATTCGTTACTTATAGATAAATTTATATCCCAATTAGAAGGTAAATTATCAAAACAATTAATTATTTTATTCATATTATTTTGATTTGTATTGCAATTTGTTAATATGCCAATATGTATGTCTGCAGATATACTCATTTTTAATCGTTCTACAAAATTATAAAAATTTTTACTGGCAGTAACTTCGCCTCCCAAAAAGTTTATACCTATATTATCAAGTTGAATTGTTTTTAACCAAATAAAAAATTCATCAATGTCGTTTTGAATAATAGAATTTTTAAATGATATACCTTGTTCTCTTGCGATTTTACTACTATCATTAGGGCAACAATAAACACACGACATGTCACAAGTATTATCTAAAAATATTTCTATAGTTTTTATTTTATCCGATACATCATTTATGGTTGTCCATTCATTTTTTATATCTCGATATGCGGTTCCGGTAGTTTCGTAATCTTTCCAACATTTACTACATTGATGGTGTTGCTTCCCATTAATTAAATCGATTCGTCGGTCCACAACACCTTGACTTTGATTAAAAAAGGTAGAGTTTAATTCATGAGGAAAAAATTCTTCATTTGCTCGGCAACAATGTCGTACAAATCTATCAAAAAAATTTATATTAATATCTGTCCATGCGCCACTACAAATAGTATTATTCATGCATGAATAACAGTCTCTCGGCGATTTTTAAATGAAGGAAACATTGTATCACTATCTTTGTGATGCTCTCGCCGATTTCGAGTCGGATCAGGATAACCAATACCCATAAGAAGTATTGGGTCACCATGTTCGTCTCCTATTATTTCTTGAATAGGCTCTCCATCAAAACACCTGCAACAACCAGTCTCATATCCTAACATAGTTGAAACTAGATTAACATAGCCAACTGCAATGCCTACTGACATTAATCTATCATCATGGTTGCATTTTGTCTCGTGTTCTTCATTCCATATATGTTCTCGTTCTTTTCCGTGTTCATCGGTTTTCCTAAACCATTCTCGTTTCATCCATTTAGTTGGTTCATCTTGTGTAAATGCTATTAATACATTTGCTAAAGTTTGAGAGTTTGTATTACGTACCCCATCAATATAAAACCCTGCTGTATGATCGTGAATTTTTTCTATTTTATCTCGATCAGTAATTATATGAGTTTTATAAAAATTTAAATTTTGTTTTGCCGGACACTGAGTTGCTGATTCGATAATTAAATCAACATCTTCTTGTGGTATAGTTTTTGATAAATCCCAATTGCGGTTGCAATGTTGAGATTTATGAATAGATTTCTTTATCATTTGATTAAACATTTTTTATCTCCTTTAGTCAGAAAATCGGTCTGCTCCGATTTATTTAAATGCTCATATTTATTTATTAAATTATGCTTTAAAACGTTCTGTCTCCAGGCCATAAAGGTAATTTAATACCAGGTTTACGTTTAGGTATTTTACTATCAGCCGAACTTACACAACTATCACTAATACAAACTTTTGGACTATCAAATAATTTAAAATTATCATATATGTAACCTAGCGGTTTATCATCACAACTATAACTTCGTTTTATACTGCCATCAGGCTCCCGTATTATAATACTTCTATACCCACTACTACATTCCCATCCTTTAAAATTGTTGAATTCAAAAGCATTAAACCGTTCTGCTTGATCCATATACCATGGATCGCCGTCTCTGTCTCTAAATTCTATTTGAAAATGTTGGGGAACATTTTTATTACTTTCTTGATATATCGGATCAGGACTTTTAATAAATGTAGGTATTGGTCGTGTTACATGTTTACGTTTAGATTCAGTGTATCCTCGTTGTGGCATACCATTATGTAACTGTTCAAGCATTTTATCGTCATATCCTTCTACTACAAAATTAGCATGAGGATCACTTTGTGGCTTTAATGTTACATTAATACCACGTTCATGGAAATACATTACTTCATCCATTATTTTCCAAAACCACTCCGGTACCATAACACAATTGATTGTAATCTGTACATCGTGTTCTTGGCATAGTTCCAATTTATCTGCTAATATTTTGCGCCGTTTAATTTCACTATTATATTCACGATGATAACTGCATGTAATACTTGCTCGATGAAATGGTGTTACGGTCTTTACATATTTTTCAAACCAACGCATACCTGGTGAACAGTTGCTTGTCATATGTACAGATGTATAATTTGTATTTTCAATATCATCACCTAGATACTTAAGAATTTCAAGATAACCAGGATGCAAAGTAGGCTCACCACCAGAAAGACTAAAATGGAAACTATTAAATCCTCGCTCCCTGGCCTGTTCTTTAATTTTGTCAATTGTTTTAAGACAAAGTTCTGTAGGTCTATGGTCCTTATCATCACTTCTCCCATGTTCCCAACAATAACTGCAATGATAATTGCAAAAGCGGCCAAGCAACCAAGAGACTGTGAACAAATCTCTATAGAGCATATTACGTTGACCTACCCGTACAAGTTTATTAAAAGGTATTTTTGTAAAATCATACCCACTTATATTTTCCATTCCATTAATCTAGTAAAAATAGGATCTAAATCTCTTATATTAGTGCCTCGTATTTTATCATACCGTGTAGTAAATTCTTTAAATAATTTTAAATATTCTGGATCATATTCGTATTGATTAAAGACATTAATTGCTGTTTGAGCATGGGTATGATCTATTTTAGATAACCATTCTATTTTTTCTTGTTTTATTTCATTAGGGAGTGCTTTTAGACATAATCCTTCTGGAGTAATAATACTCATAAATAATGCATCTTGCTCATTAAAATAATCAAACCATTTTTCTATAACAGGAAAATTATACATACCAGTAGTAACATTATATTGCCATCTAAATGCATGTTGTTTTAATATTTCTACATTTCGTTTAAGAATGTTCCATTTACAACCTGTACGAATATATTCTACAATATTGTCGGTAGCATCTATAGAAAAATTTAAACTTACTTTATTCCATTTGCGTAATCTAGTTAACCATTTAGAATTAACATTAGTACAATTAGTAGTCATTCTAATTATTACATCATCTGGCCTATAAAAATTTTGTTCTAAATAGTCTAAAAATTCAGATACTTTAGGATCGATTGACGGTTCGCCTCCTAAAATTTTTATTACTTTAATACGAGAAAAATCTAATTTAGTTATATCACTAACATCCATACTATGTAAATTTAATCCTTGTTCTTCTTCAATCATAGAAGAATTCGGAGCACTACACATTCTACATTTTAAATTACATGTATTACCTGGTCGAAAATCTAAAAAATGAATACCATCTGTTGACCATTCCCTATTTTCAATTTCTCTATGATAATCCATTCTTGACGAAGTATTACCTACACTTTCTTCTATAATACATTCTTCGCAAGTTTTAGATATTACACCCATATCATGATTTAACATAACTTGTTTTATATTTTTTAACCAATCTGATTTAAAATAATCAGTCACCGGACCTTGAAAAAAGTTCTTTGGTTCGGTTTGATTGCCTCGCCATTCGCAACAAGGTTCTGTTGATCCGCCATGTCTAATTGCATTATAAGTTAAAGATACCCATGGTGCCCAACAAAAAGGTTTATCGTGGATCATATCTATCTAACTCCATTTCTTTTAAATTAATCCGCCAATCTATGTTTCTAGCTTTCGATAAATCATCTAAATAATTCATAAAAACTTTACCTTCGGTTGGCCATAAATCTTCTTCCATCATATGATCTATATAAAATCTTTTTCTTTCTTGGCATAGTTCATCAAAAACATAATTATCTATATCATTATATATTTTTTCTTTTAATTGCATAGGTAATACTTTTGCACTCATATGTAAAGGACTTTCAACATGATTACATAACCAAAAAGTTAAATTAGAAAAATTATTTTTAATTATATTATATGATTTAATTAGATAGAACATACTTATATTACTACAAGTCCATTGAATAGATGAAGCTATACCTGTACTTTTAACAACATTACTAACATTACTAACATTACTGATTAAATTTAATGTTTCCATATAATTTTTCCATTTCAACGGAAATCTAAAAAATTCGCCTGCAAGTTCAGGAGCGTCTAAACTAACTGCTAATTCTACCATTTTTATTTTAGATAGATATTTTAAAATTTGTTCTGTTATTAATGTAGCATTTGTTACATAATGAACTGTTATTTTTTTTCTAGCATCTAATGTTGAAAGTTTCCTTAAAAAATTATTATGTTGTTTATTAGCAAACGCTTCGCCGCCCAAAAAACTTAATCGTTCTATATGATCGATGTTTTCTATTATATTATCCCAAATAAAACTTTCATGTTCTATCCATTTATTATCAACATTATAATTTGTGGTATTTGAATATTTGTCTAATAATTCTTTATCTTCATACCATTTACTACTACATCCAGTACCACAATGAATACATTTTAATGTACATATTGTACCTACCCTCATATCAAGAGATATGGGAAAATGTGATACATATCCGGCAGAAGTTGTTTTATCTATTAGACTAAAATAATCAACATCATGTACTTCGAGTAACATTTTTGCTCGATTATTTTCATCCATTCGTTTACTAATACCACCTTTTTCTTCTACATACATACATCTTGAACAATTTTCTGGCCATTTACCAGCTAAAAAATCTCTACGAATAGATTTAAAATATTCGCTATTCCATGCTTCAGAAACACTACTATTTTTTATTTTTTCGTTTTTACCGACAATATCTTGATTACTATACCCACAAGGTCTAGGACGACCATAAGGATTTGTTCCAAAGTTTATCCAAGGTAATATGCAAGGTTTTAAAGACATCTTAATAAGGGCCTAACTCCTACTGGTTTGTTATCTACTGTTTTTGCTAAATGAATGGTTTTAGTAGGTAACAAATTAAAATCACTACATACTTTTTTATATTTAGATTCATATTGCTTCCAAAAATATTCCGCACCGAAAGTATCTATAAACTTAATACCCATGCTAACTAAACTTTGACAGTTCATGCTAAAATCATTCATCATAGTTATTGCACCTTCTGGTCTTTTTTTACTAAATCTAATACCTATTCTATTTCCGCCTAATCCTCCTTTACTTAGGCTAATAGCAAAGGTACTAATAGCAGGATGATTAAAATCAAATGTAATATCACGGCAACAACTTATCCATGCTCCATCTATATGTACAGGTATATTTAAAGCCTTACATTTATCTAAAATATTTTGCATGTTAGGATGAATATCACCACCATAAGGAAAAGGCATTGCAATTATTAATTCTTTGGTTGACGTTAATGTATCTAATCTTGTATAATTAATATTATTATTTAAACGCCAATGATATTTGTAATCATTTTCAAATATCATTACATTTTCTTGACCTAATCGTTGATAGATATCATCTATAAATTGGGTACATCCTATGCATATATCTAAATATTTGAAGTTGTTGTATCCTGTAAAAGAATTTAATGTATGGCTAGTTAACCATTCGACAAATTTATTTTTAAAAATATCATCTAGATTGTGTGTATGTACTGGATTTTCTTTATAAAAATCATTATAAAATTTATTAATAGATTTATCATACATAGGTTGGGGTCTATCGAATTGTAACCATTCTTTTGTATATTGTCTTTTTGTACTATCTCTCATATATCTTCTACACGTTTTCTTATATTAAATCTTGCTCCGCCTTTTAAATTTGTCATGCTATGTTTATCATAACCTGTGGTATGTAATTGGTATGTATCGATAACAATTATATCATTAGCTCTGTAAGGTAATATATTTTCTATAACCATTCCGTTAAATGTTTGTTTAGGTAAATGAATTAAATAATCATTATAATCGTCCCATGAAATATGCTGTTTATTAATATTATGTTCGAAAAGGTCGCCATTAGCATTTATCCAAGGAAGATTACTGTAATCTGTAACATTTTGTTGTTTTCTTTTACCATACACTTTACCTTTATCTTTAGCAGAAAAATTAGCTTCCCAACCAAATAATCTATTTTTAAATGTAATAAAAGTAGATTCATGCGTAGATTCAAAATCTTTACATGTAAAAAATGGTATAACAAATGCTTTAACACTAATTAACTTTTTTTCATAAAAATCTTCAGGTTCTTGAGAATCATAATGTAAATTATAATTTGTTGATGTAATATAGCCATTTCCGTTCAATTGATGCTCCCAACACCAAGGACTGCTTTCATGATTACAATAATTTTCTTTTTCTAACCATGTTAATTCTTTTTTTAATTTAGGATAAATTATATTCCAAACCAAATCTAAAGTATCATGGGTTAACCTTGCCCATATTAATGAGCCTCCTGTAAAAGTTCTAAAACCTTTTACATCTTTAAAAATACTTATAGTAATTTCTTCTAGCTCATCATCTGTTAGTGCATTTTCTAAGACAAAAGACTCACCTAAATATTTTTTTAATTTATCATCCAAATAAACAGGCCATTTATCTCTTGGTTGTAATGGATTTTCAAACATATTGTTTTTCATATCTAAATTTAGAAATATTTGGAGGATTTAATTTTTTATTATCCTTACTAACTATCCACAATCCGTCAACTTCGTATAATTCATCTACAAGAATTTTAACATCACTTTCATTTTCGTACCAAAAGGGATCATAATCATGACCACAAAGAATTCCGGTTGGTTTCACAAATTGTTCCCAATGATCCATATTATGACGTATTGTAGGTAAACTATGATTTGCATCATCAAAATATAAATCTATAAATTTATTCCAATTTTTTATTATTTCATCAAATGGACTATCGGCCTGTATGGAAATAATATTAGGGCAATCTTTTGTATTTTCTTTAAAAACATCAAATGAACACAGACCTTTACCAGCCATATTCTTATTATCCCATTTATCTATACAATAAACAGTGACAGAAGAATGAACACTTTTCGCCAATGCATATCCGGTGCATCCTAAAAATGATCCTACTTCAACTACAATTCCGTTTTTTGGAACCAATGAAGCTAAATATTCTATTGTTTTAAGGTCTTCTACAGACACAGCACCGCGAATATTTGTATCATACATATTTTAATTCTGGTATTAGTTCTCGCCATGTATATTTAACATTTTGGATTTTATCCATGTTATCGCTGTATAAGACAAATTCTTCTAATAAATTTTTATGTAAATCACAACTTAGTAAATGTGATATTTGTTCATTAGTACCGTTTATTGCTTGTTGTTTGTGTTTACTAGTCCAATTAGGATGTGTCTTATTTTCTATACCATCTTTATATTGTTGTAATTTTTTTATCAATTTGTCTTTTATAGATGTTGGTATAATTCGCATATCTAAATATGGAGGACATAAAACTCTATATGTAAAAATATTAATATTTAAATCCTCAACAAAAGCATCAAATATTTCTGGTAGCGAAAAAATATTATAAATTTGAAATGTACAATGCCCTCTAATTTCTTTTATATTTTTATATGTTTGTACTTCTTTAATATTAGATCTTAATGTGTCATAATTACCATTTTGTCTGATATAATTATATATGTCATCTATACCATCTATACTTAAACTTAATTCTACATTTTTAAATTTTTGCCATAACTCATCTAAATTATTTTTTTTATAATTAATAATAGATAAATTTGTAGAATAATCTAATGATATATTTTTTGTATATGGTAGTATTAGATCCATTACTTTATAATGAGACGGATCTATTAGAGGTTCACCTCCTGCAAAATCTATTCTAGATAAATGAGGTGCAACTAATTTAAAATCGTCCCAAAAGCCGTTATTATACCAATCATTTATATAAGATTTATTTCTAAGTTTAAATTTATTGCTGTCATGTATTTCTGGTAATATTGATTGTAATTTTTTCCAATCTGCATGTAGCGACGAACTTTCTAACGGGCTACACATTCTACATTTTAAATTGCAAAGATTACTTAATTTTGCTTCAAACGTTTTTATTTCAAATGGCATATTATATTGATCATCTAGTTTATCTAATTGATCTGAAAATTCTTTAAATAAAGCATCTTTAGATCGTTGCCGCATACTAGGTATATTATTTTCTTCATCATTCCAGCATCTAAAACATTTTTCTGGTTTATTACCAGTTAATAATTCTTTTCGTATATTTTTATAATATTCATTGTTCCATAAATTTTTAAAATTATCTTTTTTAATATTTCCAATGTTTTCTCCTCGACAACAAGTTCTTACACCTCCATCGGTGGTTGTAGCAAAATGTATAAAAGGATACATACAGAAAGTTTTACTATTAAGTGCTTTTTCTTTAATATTTTTCATGAATATAACCAATGAAATATATTAGTATGATCTAATCCTCTAATAGTGTCTAACTTTTTAAAATAATTTTGTAATTGGATGGGGGTATTATTTGTAAATTTTAATGTTTTTAATAATGACTTAACTCGTCTACTAGAACATTTTTGATATTTGTTTATGCAATATTTTTTATCAGTATTTGTCATATTATGTATAGTCATCCACTTTGGAAATTCAACAATTGATATATTATATTGATTATCTACATTTAAATTATATTTTTTTGTTAAATCTATAATACTTTGTAAATCATGAAAATTATGGGCACCAAGAGCTATTTGCAATTCTGTTCTAATTGTAGGTTGATTATTTAGTAATTCAATTACATTTATTATTTTATTATAAGATACCGGATACCTAACATATTCATTTACTTTTTTTCCACCATCAATACTTAAATGAATTAATATATTTTTAAAATATTTCCATTTTTCCATCCAAATTTTATTAATATATGTACCATTTGTATCATATTCTAAACTAATTTTATGTGCTAAATTCGATTCTATTAATTTATCAAGTATTCCAATATGTTTTTTATTTAATAATGGTTCGCCTCCACTAAAATACATAACTTCTACATCTTGTAAATTATTCATTATACTATCAAGTAGTTTTCCGTCCGCCCATGTAAATCCTTCGTGCTGATTATGAGAACCTAAATGTTCTATCAAATGACTTTCGGTTGCCCATAATGAACTATTAGTAGGATTACACATAATACATTTTAAATTACATGTATTACCTAAACGTAAATCATAATAATGTATTTTTGGTTCGTTTATTAATTTATTGAAGTCTAGATGGTTCCATATTTTTAGTTGATCTTGTCGACGGCTATCAATACCTTTACTTTCTCTACTTTTGCATATATTACATTCGTCTGGCCATTCACCATTTATAAATTTATTTCTTATATCATTATATTTTTTACTATGCCACAAATCCTTTATATTTAAATTTTTAATATCAATGTCTTTCCATGTAGATGCTTGGCAACATAATCTAGGATGTCCATCATTTGTTGAACTAAAATTTAAAAATGGTACTATACAAAAAATATCATTATTCATATTTCCTTTTTCTTGTTTCTATGTCATCATTACAACAACACATATCAATAGGACATATCACTGTATTTGAAGGAAAGTTATAATCAGAGTCATGTAAATTGCTATTCATTCCGATCGGGCAATCGCCGCCTGAAAATATTTCTCCTCTATGATTTACATGTATTGTATCAATGCCTGCATAACAATGCCAATTTTTAAAACGATTAATTTTATCTTTAATCATGATAGTAGAAGACAACTCTTGAATTTTTAAATTATTATTATATAATTCTGATCCTCGGTCAAATGGCAACGGTCTTCTTATCAATCCTGCCCTGAATACTGTATTAAATATTTTTAATTGTTTTGATGTATAATTATAATTATCTACCACATAAGGTATTAATATTTTTGGTGAAACTCCAAAATTATACTTACTGGTTAATATAATATTTGCATGATCTATACAGTTTTCCCATTGGTCGGGTATCATTATTACTAATGCATGTGCGAATTTTTTATTTTCTACTATTAAATCGCCCAACTCTTTAGTATGATATGGATCTGCAAATTCTACATGATGACTAATAATTATGTTATCAAATAAATGAATATACTTTAGCCACCATTTTAATTTTCTATAACCATTAGTTAAAAATTCAATACCAACTGTTGCATTATATTTTTCCTTTTTGGTATGAATATATTCACATAAATTAGTTAAATTTTTATATAATGAAGGTTCGCCTCCCAAAAAATTAAAAGTAAAATATTTTTTATTATGTATCTTAGTATAATGTAAAAATAATTTATTTATAAATCTTTTTAAATCGTCTATACTATGCCACGAAAAACTACCATTATGTAACTCAGGAACACAATAACTACAAGAAAAATTACAAGTATTTCCTAACGCTATATCTACATAGATATGCTGTTTTTGCCGATCATGTTTGTATTGGATTTCATCAAACTCTAACATTTTTTAATTCAGGAATTTCTTTAAAATAATCTATATTTGATTTTTCTTTTATAAAGTTACAATGCTTATAAAACGCATTAATTTGATTTTTATCTTTACTTTTTTCTTCTTTAATAATATTAATTAAATGGTTCAATCCGTAATGTTCTAAAGGTATATCACTTTTTTCAATTTCATTAACAATTGTATTTCGTATAGATTGATCTAAAGAATAAAATGTCATTCCGTCGGGTTGAGTAGTTATTGTATAACTAATTTGTAAATTCTTTCGTGTGGGATATAATTTATCAAAAAACCATTGCAGGAAATCTTTTGTTCCTAACACATTATAAATAGAAAATGTAGGTACTAATACTATTCTCCATTTATCATGTAGATTATTACAAAAATTTAACATATTTTCTTCAATAATTTTCCAATTGCTACCCAATCTTTGTAATTCTATCCACTTGTTTACACCATCAACAGAACAATGCAATCTTCCTTTTTTAAATTCATTCATCATACCTATAATTTCATTATTACATATACTAACATTAGTAATAAATTTTAATTCTACATCTCTATCTAAATGATTTAAAATTTTATATAATATTTTTTTATTATAAAAAGGTTCTCCGCCCGCTAAAGAAATTCGTTTTAAATTTTTACAAGAAATAATAAAATCCAATATTTCATCTTCTTTATCGCCCCAATTAATAATAGGATCGTTAAATTCACGCAATTTCCCCCATAAATGACTATCGTCTGTTCCGCACATTATACAAGTAAAATTACAAATATTACCTACCCGAACATCTATATATTCTAAATTATTTTTGTCAATAAAAGGAGTAGCCTTGTGATTTAAAGGAAAATATTTTCCTAAATTCTGTCGTTGAGATTCCCATTCTTTATTATGTTTCCATCTTTCTTCTTCATTGAAACAGTTTATTTGACATTGATCTATAATTTTTCCATCTATAACATCTTGTCTTAAATCCATTAAGTTTTTACTATTTAAACTTTCACCGCAATGAGGTGAATTTATTCGACAACAGAACGTAAATTCACCATTTGTTTTAATTCTACATGCATTAAACGGTGCAGAACAATATGTCATAATAACTCCGCCATTTCAAAAAATGTATCTCTAAAATTAGTTTTACGTACTTGATCATTAAGTATAATATATTCTTGGAATTCAGGCATGCGCCTAGACCAATCTTCTGACATCATAAAATTAATCATACCTTGCAATCGTTTTATTCCATAATCTGCTTCACGCCATTTTTCATAATCAACTTTATCTTTATGCCAAGACGGAATGCCTTTTCCCCAATTCTTTTCCCACCACGGATAAAAGTCTTCATATTTTTGCTTAGTTTTTTCTTTGAACCATTGAGGAAATATTTTAACATTAAGATGAGGAGGCCAATATACAAAATGATAATTAACGCCGCCTGCCCCAAACGGCCACATATTAATTTTTCTAAAGCCTTGTTCAAGTTTCCACCTTATTAAATCTGGTATATAGTATATATTTAATGCCTGTACTGCACATGCAACTGTTACTTCTACATTGTCATCTGTATTATCCAACACATGAAATTGCTTTACTTGATGTTCCCATTTACTAGGAAAACGGATATAGTCATTCATTTTTCCTACAGAATCTATACTATAATGGAATCGTATTCGCTTAAATTTATCCCATATATTAAATAATCTATCATTTAGTATTATACCATTACTGTTATAACGCAATTCTATACCAGAAGCGTAACCCATTTCAATTACTTTTTCAAGTAAAGTATAATGCTCTTCTATTATTGTACTTTCTCCACCGGCAAAATACAATTGATAAATGTTTGGGATTTGGTTATACAAGTCTTTCCAAAACTTAGGATTTTTCTTATACCAATTATATGTTGCACCCCATTCGTCTGCTCCGCCTCCATGCCATTGACACGAGTCTTTAAGTGTTTTGTTTTTTACTTGGGGATAAAACGCTTTCCAATCCTTAACCCAATCACTTGAATCATGTGGACTACACATAATGCATCTAAGTTGACACTTAGATCCTAACCGTAAATCTATGTATCTTATTTTAGGAGGTATTTCGCCATCTTTTTTGGTTTCCTTTATCAAATCATCTAAACTAAACCGATCAAGCCAATACTTAGTTTCCCATTGACGTTTAGATAAATGACCAGCATCTTCCTCCTTATAACATTTTGTACAACTAGGAGGCTTCTCTCCAGCGAGCATTTGCAATCTTACATTTTTCATGTAAGAATTATTCCATGATTCATTTAATCCTGCTACATTTAAATTAGCAGGGCTACCGTCATCAGTACGAAGCTCACCAACTTTACCTCCATATTCTTTGTCATTAGTGGCGCCCACACTAGATGCATTTGCAGTACAACAGACTCGCATAGCACCATCAGGCCGTGTACTAAGATGCATCCAAGGTAATGCACAAAATGTTTCGCTTGGTAGTTTCATATATTTTTAATTCCTATTAAAAAATTATCCATCATTCATATTTCATAAACTGGCGGGGCATTAATACCAGGACATTTATTACATGTTGTTATAGTTTTGTTTTGCCAAGCATTTTTTAAATAAGAATTAAACATATTACTATCTAATATTTCATTTAATGTTTTATTTTCAATATTCAATGTATGATCATAATTAAAATTGTTATTTTCAAATCTCCTGCCATTTAACCAGCAACATGGCCATACATACCCTTCCATATCAATTTGAATCATTCCTTCTTTACCATATAGACAATTAAAAGTACCTATTGGGCGTATTGAATGGTTCTGTCTAAATTTTTTATGTTTAAAATTTTCATTTTTGAAAATTTTTTGTACTTTATATTTTGAAAAATCTTTTGGAGAAGTAATTGTAACATCAGGAAATTTTTTATATGATGGTAAATGCATCGGAACAATATTATGATTTCTATTAGTTTGGAATACCGAAAATCCTTGTTCTTTGGCAAAATTTTCGATATTTTTTAATTGATTTGTATTATAATCAAATACTATACATTTCCATATTGCATAACCGTTAGCATTTATAAATGCTCTAGCATTTTTTATACGGGCATTCCAATTTAATCCTCTTCTATATATATTATGTGAATCTTCTAAACCATCAATTCCAAATACTACTCTATGATTATGAAATTTATTTAATGTTATTCCTAATTGTTTCCAAAATGATTCATTTCTAGCACCTCCATTGGTATGTGCATTTATGAATAAATCTGGGTCAACTTCATTTAATTCTTCAAGCATATCTATAATATTAGGATGCATAGAAAAATCACCAAAATTTCCATTAAATTTTATTTCATTTATATATTTTAAATTTTCTTTTGTAATTAATGATTTCCATTTATTATAAGATAAATTAACCAAAGGTAAATTCTTAACTACTTCTCCTCCGTTTACGTTTCTATCACAACTACCACAATATGCATTACAGTAAGACGAAACATCTATCTCAATACAGTTAATGGTTTTAATATCATAAAAATTGTTCTCTGAATGCATCAAATTTTACTCCACATTTATTGGCACAGACTTTTAGTTTGCCATCTTTAACACTAGAACATGACCATGAATCTTCAATTGCTTTAAAAAATGGGCCTTCGACGATATCTCTTAATGAATGATTTCGTAAACTAATGTTATCAGGATCTTCTATTAATTTCCAAATCGGTGCTTCACGAGGTCCCCAATACCATTTATATTGTTGCCCTGCTGTCCAGCAACATGGAAACACATGTCCTTCTGCTGTAACAAATATTTCTGATTTTTCAATTGCTTTGCATTTTATCGGGGTTGCATCGTAATATGCATCCAT
>Ga0257108_1000316_pt1 | contig 14379 bp, 18 predicted proteins | sample LP_taG_FD_190181 | JGI IMG/M metagenome (GOLD analysis project Ga0257108, IMG submission 190181) | Marine microbial communities from Northeast Subartic Pacific Ocean, Canada - LP_J_2011_P26_1000m | ecosystem: Environmental > Aquatic > Marine > Oceanic | place: Canada: Northeast Subartic Pacific...
TCAAGAGATTCTAATATACTTATCCACATACTATCACACCAATTTCTTGATTCTTTTGAATTATTTAGTTGTGCATAATTTTTAGTCTCTCTGTTTATAGTTGTATAAACTTCATGAGGTGGAGCTGATTTATATTCAATATCTTTAGATACATTTAAATTTATAATTGGATCAAAATTTAAACGCATAAGAGTTCTTAATGCTAAACTATCATTATCTAATAAAACTTTAGCCCTACTTTCTCCATCATTTTTTCTTCCTAAGTCTGTAAAAACTTCATGTATTTCCATTAAAATTCTCCAGCATTTTCAATTAACATTTTCATTCTATTCTCTATTAAGTAAGTTAAAATATTACTTCGTTTTGGATATTCATAATTTTCATATTGGTCAATAGATTCTTTTTTAATATTCTCAGGTGTTCTATCTAAGTCTATCATTTCTCTATTACGTATGTAATTTCTAAATACTTCTTGTGGCATAACTTCTTTAAGTCTATCTTTATTATCCCACCATTCTCCTATCTTCTTTTTAGTCATAGGACTTTGTCTAATGTGATTTACCAAACAATCGTCTGGACTTAATACATTAGGAACACCATCACCTGAGTCACCTTTACAAAGATGCTCAAATAAATACTTTATTGGATTATTATCCTTTACGATTTTATTAAACATAGGTGACCACTGAATAACATGGCCATGCTTTTGTAATTGAATAAAATCTTTATCTGCGGATATAATCACTACATCCTCTCCTATAAGAGGAATCGATTTATGTATAGTTAAAGCACCAATAATATCATCTGCTTCTGCTTTATCTATTTTAATAACTGCGTATGGAAAATTATTTCGTATATCATTTAATGTTGAGTCAATTAAATCAAAAATTGCACCCCAATCATGTTTGTCTTTTTCTCTTCCAGTTACTCTATTTGCTTTATATTCTGGGTATACATCTCTACGCCAAGATTTACTATCGCAACATATTACTATTTTGCCATATTTATTTTCAGAATATTTTTTCCTATATAACCTAAGGTTATTTAGAATAATATGTTTAACTAAACTTTCAGAGAGTCCTTCACCTCTATTTAAAGAACCCATTATTGAACCTATTGCTAAACCATTGAAGTCAACTAATACCATAATATATCTATTATATCATATTTTACTTTGATTGTACATACCTTTCTGCTAATTCTTTTATAGAACCGCCACCTATTTTTATAGCTATTATACCATTATAATTTTGTTCATTTAATAATACATCCTCATCAAATTGTATCTTAGCTTCCATATAATTTGTTTGACCTCTGGTCTTACATAAACAAATTATTTCACGTTTAAAATTTTCCTTTCCATATTTATCTATATCTTCTAAAAGTCGCTTACTTGAACCCCAATAATCCTGCCAATCTGTTTCTTTTATTTTATGTCTTTTATTCTTTCTACCTATTAAAGGTCTAAGCTTGCGAACGGTTTTAAAATATTTTCTTCCAACATAGTCATATCCATTAATATTGTTGGTAATGCGATACACAAAACCAAAATAATCCCCGACCATACTAGAAGAAAAACTTTCTCCATTATACATCCAATCGGTCTTCATCATATTCACCTGCATCATATCCTCCACGTTGAGCCCATTCAATATCTGACCCACAAAATGGACAATGAGTTGCTGGTTGATCTAATTCAATAGCTTCAGTAGCGAAACCCATTTCATCTTTAACCATAACTTCAAATGGTTCACTATTACAATTATTACATATCATAACTTTAATTGCCCCAATTGCAAATATGATATCATCGTATCATATCCACCTATGTATTTAAAATCAATAAATATTTGAGGAAATGTTCTTGCATTTGGAACTGCCTTAAAAAAATCTTCAGGTGTCCAAGGACTAAACTCATCTTCAATATTTCTTTCTTCATAACCAATTTTTTTACTATCTAATAACGCCTTTGCCCTAGTGCAAAGTATACAATTGTTCTTACTCCATATTACTGCTCTCATAAACTTAATCCCTCAAATGATTTTTTATTGACATCTTGTTTAACGCCACCTACGACGTATGATGTTATCTCTGTTTCTTGTGGTGCTACTTGTACAGTGGAACCACTTATCCATTTTTCAGTCCACGGAAGTGGATTGTGTAGGTGTGTATGGAATGGTACATGATAATTAAGACTCTTAATCCTTTTTGCTCCAATCCAACGTACATATTCTTTAAGAAGCTCAGCGTTTAGTCCAATCATTGAACCATTATCAAATAAGTAATCACACCACTCTTCTTCTTGTATTAAACTCTTTTCAAATAATTTCATTACTTGATCGTGTGTTTCATCTTTAATTTGGTCAAAGTCTTTATCGTCTTTAATTAAAGTTTTAATTATATTAAGTGATGCTGATAAATGTATGTTCTCATCTCTTGCTATTAACTTAATAATTTTTGCATTACCTTCCATCTGTTTAAGCTCTGCGAATGCCCATGAACACGCAAAGCTCACATAGAATCTTATACCTTCTAATATGTATATAGAAATTAAACATAAGTATAATAATTTTTTATGTTTATATGACCCGTAAGGTCCTTTATAATTAATTAGGTTATCATAGTGTTCGGATATATCATTACCACATTCAAGTATCTGAGGTATAGATGTTATTTCATCAAATATTTTTGATGGGTTAGGATAAACATTTCTGATTAAATGTGTGTATGAGCGAGAATGAATAGTCTCAAAGAATGCCCATGTCTCTATAAGTAATTCTAATTCAGGATTACTTGCTATAGGTAATAATGCTAGGTCAGGCGATCTGCCTTGTACTGAGTCTAAAAGGATTTGTCTTTTAAGATTTGCTGTAAAGATATGTTGTTCATTTTTTGTTAGCTTAGAAAAATCAATCTTATCTTTTGTGACATCAATCTCATCAGGTGTCCAATAAAATGACAACATCTTTTCGTAAAGCTTTTGAAATAATGGGTACTTGACTACATCATATCGTGCAATATCAACACCTTCATCAAAGAATAAATCTTTTTCTAAATGACTTTTTGTATTTACTTTAAATACACTTTTCTTCATACCGTAAAGCTTTCTCCACATCCACACCTAGCTTTTTCTTTTGGATTATAAAATTCGAATCCTTCGTTAAGACCTTTTTTTCTATGGTCTATCTCTGCACCTTCTACATATACTTGACTTTTCTTATCAATAATAACAGGAATACCTCTAACCATAAACTTATCATCTTGGTCAGTTTCCATTATGTTATATTCTAAGTGGTACGCCATACCTGAACAACCGGTGCCTTTCACTAAGACTCTAAGTTGCATAGTGCCTGTGATTAAGGTTTCTAATTTTTCTAGAGCTTTGTCGGTTAGGGTAATCATGATAATATATATAAGAGAAAAAAATGGACCGGAGTATTGGGTAATAAGGAACTCCGGAGGAAACCCCAACTAGCTTAAGCAGCTAGTAAGTAATCGTTATTGCCGATTAATTTTTGATTTTAAAGTCTTTCTTGACTGACGAGTTATTGGGCGGATCTGCTAACTAATCGAAGCCTAGGTCTCCCCCACTAAATGGTACCCATGACACATGTGCCTTATACCATTTGGTGGAGGAGGCGGGAATTGAACCCACGTGTTAATTGCTCCTACCCTCACCTTTACGTCGTTATTCACTTCACGTTTGAATGAATGTTATGCATCATCAGATGTTAGTAATTTCCAAAGTATTCCTGCAGAAATTAGACCAACTAAACCAGCGTCTCCTAGCTGATGTACTATGCCGATTATTGTACCAATGACGTCACCGCCAAGGAAAGGTACACTACCGCCAAAAACAACCTGTAAAACGATTGCTAAGCTAATTAGTGATATACCAATAGCTGTTGCAGCGGCTACGCCGCTTATGATTTTATCTAACATATATTCTCCTATGTCGTTTTTAAAAATAGTTTAACCTTGTTTCGAAGGTAGATCGTCCTTAAAGTTAATTACTTCATTAGCTTTAAGGAAAAGTGGGAAGATAAAGTTTGATAAGACTGCAATAGTTGCAACCGTTATCATAATACTAAATCCCACAATTTCTAAAAATTCTATCATTATTTATATATATGCTTCTACCATGTCTGCTTGAATTTTATATTGTTTATTATTATTGAGACATGTCACCGACACTGGGTACTTAGGTCGTCTAATTACGTAGTCTGTAATTTTAACTTCACCTAACTTAGGAATATTTATAACATCACCTATCCTGGCTCCAGTCATTGTATAACAATATTCTGATTCAAATGTTTGTTTCCCGTGAATAGTAGCAGACAATTCAATTGTTGCTGATGTAGTTCTGTAAGCTCCTCGTTTGATTTCAATATCGACTCCCGTCTCTTTACTGAATTTTTCGAGTACTTTCTTTAATTCTGATTTGAATTCTGGAAATGTATCTGTTTTAAATAGCTTCACCTGTTTCATGATCTAGTCGCTTCCTATAGCTTTATTAACTTAGGTATCTATTATATAATAATTTATATCGTTTGTATATAGCTTTTACGTTTATTTTTAGAAAATAGTAAAGATTTTCTATAAAATCCCTATTCTATAGAAAAATATTCTATTTAATCATAATAGAAATTAGGTGGGTTTAAATTTAGATTATTATAATCTTCCATCTCACCTATAGCAAATTTCCATAAATTTTCAGTTTTTTTAAATCTTTGTTCTTTTACCAAGTTTGGTCTAGCTTCTAAATTCTTTTTTAATAATTCTCTATCTTCTGCATTTGGGTCAGGTTCTATACCATGTTTAATAAAATTACCAACCATTTCACCAATATATTTATGGCCATCTTCTCCTCTATGGTCATCTACAAATAACTTAGAGCTATCTCTACCTCCATAATCTATCATATCACCATTAGCAATTATGCCTTGTTTTTCAAGCCATGAATCTAGTCTTCTTATATTACCAAACATTTCAGTACCATATTTAGGTTTTAAATAAAAAACATCTACCATTTCACTTTGTTGCCAATTATCTACACCCCACCAATAATATGGAATATCCCTGGCTTTACAATAAGATGCAACCCAATTCTGAGCTTGTGCCCACTTATGTATAGTATAATCTCTAACTGTAGGTAAATTACAAACAGCCTCTCTATAATTTACATATCGTTTATAATAATCTATTATATTCTGTATATGTGGGCTATCACTTTTATCTAAAAAATATGGATGTATATCTTGTTTAAAGCCAGCTTGAAAAAGTATATCTGGAAAAGTTAAACCTAAATGATTAATTTCTACATTTGTCTTTTGTAACATATCATTTTCATCTTTATTAACATAAATTCCTGTAGAGGTTAACCAATTTATACCTTCTCTAGGATATTGTGCTAAATAAACCCATGAATCTGAGATAGGTGGTTCTTCACCATGACTAATAGATTCAGCAGTACCCCAATCTCTAAATGGGTCATCAGCATATCTACGGTGATATGGAATTTCAAATCTTTGATGATATGTCCATTGTATAATAATCATATCAGGTTTTATTGTATTTGTTTCTAACCAATGAATAGTAGAATCTGCTATACACATGGCAGAATCTCCTCCTTTAGCTAAATTAATAATATCGGTATCACCTATTATTTCACCTGCTATATTTGGCCATAACTTATCTTTATAGTTTTTTATATCTGCATGCTTAGTACCATGAGTATGAGAACATCCATTAACTAATATCATTTAATCTACTCCACTCAATATAGTTTTTATAATCATCCATATTATCTACTATTGGCATACCTTTTCTATTTAAAGAAGTATTAAGCAATACTGGACATCCAGTTTCTTTATTCCATAATTCTAAAACTTCTCTTAATACACTTTCACAATTCTTTTCAACAAGTTGTACCCTTGCACTATTATCGATTGCTGTGACAAGAGGAAGTAATGTTGGTTTGTTCCGTCTTTGATTTTCTGTATTATGCAAAGCTGTAAATTGCATATATTCAGAAGCTGGTCCTATAAAATATTCATCATATTCTTCTGCTAAAATTGCTGGAGCAAACGGTCTCCATTGTTCTTTTCTTCCTTTTAATTTATCTATTTGTAATTTTGTTACTTTTCCTCTTGGGTCTGCAAGTAAAGACCTATTACCTAATGCTCTTGGTCCAAACTCTGCTCGACCAGAACATACTGCGGCAATACCCCAATTTAATAATTCATCTACTATTTTTTGTGGGTCCATTCTTGGTACTTCAGTTCCAAGGTATGGTCCTTTCCATTTTAGTTTCTTTCCATAATGCCTAGCTGCTGCTCCAAGAGCTGAACCACCATCTCCAGGATTAGGCATAATCCAAATATTTTTTCCTCTAATTTTAGAATTAGCAACACAATTAAGAGCACAGCCTCCACCAAGAATTAAATTTTTATGAGAGGTATGTCTTTGAATTAATTTTGTCAAATAAAATTCATAATGAGATTGAACATTTCTTGCTAAGTCACGTGCCTTTGGTATAGTCATTTTACTTATATCTATTCTTTGATTTTCATATCTTGGATGAAATAAATAATGGTCAATGTGAGAATAACCACAAAACATTGGAGCTAATTTAGGTACTGCATCAACAAACCCAAAAAGCTTTGGGTCTTTTCTATCATATCTACCACCTAAAGCTGCCATAGCCATAATAATATATTCATCTTGCATTGGTGTATAACCTAATTGGGAAGTTATTTGAGAGTATGGTAGACCGTAAGATTTAGGATATTTCATTCCCCAAGTTTGTTTCCATATACCATCACGTACTTCCCAGGCTGAAGCTGTATCCCATTCTCCTATAGCATCTATAGTTAATATATCACAATCGTCAAATGGGGATGTGGCCCAGCCAGCCCAAGCATGTGTTTCATGGTGGTTATATTCAACATCGGGAACGATGTTTCTTTTCATTGGTTCTTGATAAGACCATTTTCGGCGTTCATTTACTTTATCAAGAAATTGATGGCCTACTATAACATCAGCATCTGGTAATAATTTTGGGTTTAACCATTTGTCATTTTTAATATGTGAATGTCTTTCTGCATGGTGTGCTTCTAATATTCTACCATTCTCAATTAATGCCCAACACGCATCATGTGAGCCTTCACTTATACCTAGTATTTTCATTATATTTTACATGAATCACAATCTTCCTCCTCACCTGCCATATCATTTGTATTAAAATAATATAGTTGCTTACCTCCATATTTATAAAAGGTAATTAAGTCCTTAAGCATAATAGACATAGGTATTTTCATATCCTCATATTGAGATGGGTTATAACTTGTGTTAACAGATATTCCTTGGTCAACATATTTTTGAAGTACTGCCATGATTTTAAGGTAACCTTCTGGTCCATCTTGATCCCATAACAAATCATACTTATTTTTAAGGTTATGGATGTTAGGGACAACTTGTGCCATTATACCATCTTTAGACTGCTTATATGATACAAGAGCTCTTGGTGGTTCTATACCATTAGTTGAGTTACTTATCTGAGCTGAGGTTTCAGCCGGCATGATAGCCATTAAAGTGGAGTTTCTAATACCCTTTTTCTTAAGCTGCTCTCTCAACTGCTTCCAAGGCATTCTTTCTTTATGCTTAATTAGTTCATCCACTTCTTTTTTATAGGTGTCTATAGGGAGAATACCGTGCCCGTATTTGGTCTCCATGTTTTTATAACAACAATCCTTCTCTTTAGCTAAATCTGCACTAGCTTTAATTAGATAATATGACCATGCTTCTGCATATTCATCAACAGTTTCAAGAGCATCATCATTATATTTGAGACCTCTCTTAGCTAGGAAGTATGCAAAGTTAATTATACCAACACCAAGTGGTCTCCTATTCATCGTTGACCTTTGTGCTGCTATGACTGGATAGTTTTGATAGTCAAGGAGAGCATCAAGAGCACGTACAGCTAATTCACAATAATGTTTAAATTGAGATGGGTCATTTATTAATCCCCAGTTAATTGCACTTAATGTACATAAAGATATCTCACCTTTATTCGTATCATCATACGATTCTAAACCATGTGAAGGTAAATCTATTTCACAACATAAATTACTTTGGTGAATCGGTGCTTGCTTCTCTATAAATGCACCATGTGTATTTGCATGGTCTACATTTTGTAGATATATTCGGCCAGTTTCTTTACGTTCTTGTAAAAATTGAGAGAATACTTCAAGGGCTGGTAAAGATTTCTTACGAATCTTCCATGACCTCTCATACTTTTCATATAACTCTTTAAACTTATCCTGGTTTTCAAAGAATGCATCGTATAGTCCGGGCACATCGTCAGGTGAGAAGAATGTTATCTTACCACCCTCTAATAGTCTTTCATACATAAGCTTATTAAATTGAAATGCATAGTCCATATGACGTACACGAGTCTCTTCAGTACCTCTATTATTTTTAAGAACTACTAAGTCCTCAAATTCATAATGCCATACTGGTAGATAGACTGTTGCAGCACCTCCACGTACTCCACCTTGACTACAACTTTTTACTGCAGCTTGAAAGTATTTAAGGAATGGTATTAATCCGGTATGTGCAATAGAACCATCACCAATATTACTACCAACTGCTCTAATCTTACCAGCATTAATACCTAAGCCAGCCTTTTTACTTATGTATTTAACTATAGATGTTGATGTGGCATTGATTGAATCTAAAGAATCGTTGGATTCTAAGACTACGCATGAAGAGAATTGTCTAGTGGGAGTTCTACAACCTGCCATGATTGGAGTTGGAAGAGAAATATAAAATTGACTTATAGCATTATAAAATTCTCTTATAAACTTCATACGCCTTCCATTATACTTACCAAATAATGTCATAGCAATCATTATATAAAGTACTTGTGGTGTTTCATATAGTGTACCATTAGACCTATTTTGGACTAGATATTTTGACTGCATTTGTTCCATACCAGCATATGTGAAGTCATCATCTCTATCATGATTGAGTATATAATTATTGATATAATCTATTTCAGATTCTGAATACTTATTTAATATATCTGAGTCATATACACCAGCATTAATGTTATGATTTATAATATCAATAAGAGACCAAGGATTTTTATCACCATATACTATTTTCTTAAGCTTATAATTAATAAGTCTTGCTGCTACGAATTGATAGTTAGGTGTTGTTTCGGTTATGAGTTCGGCTGAGGATTTGATAAGAAGGTCATGAATTTTTACAGAATCCATCTTTTCATATATTTGAACATTGGCTCTCATTTCTATTTCAGAAACAGAGACACCTACTAAATCATTACAAGCCCAGTCAAGAACGCGGTGGATTTTATTAATATTGAATGGTTCAGTATCACCACTACGCTTTGTTACAAGTCCAGTTGTCATTTCACTCCAAGTTAATTATGTTACAGTATATTTCCAGCAGATATAAAAATGTTTTCTCTTGTTTTATATATAGGAATACCCGCAAAATAATCTACAGGTTCTATAGAATCTAAATTCACAATAGTTCCTTTGGTACTTTCTAAAATATCATGATTTAGTATGTGTTGACCTATATTAATCTCTTTAAATTCTTCATTTAGGTCAAGCGAAGTGTCATAATCTAAGTCTTCTAATACTTTTAAGATGTCTTCTTCAGCCATACCAGTTTCTTCTTTTAATAAATAAAGCGCGGCTGCATATGAAGCTATTCGAGATTTACCGAATGGTATTTTTTCCATTAATCTTTTTATGTTAAAAACTAATCTATGAAAGACAGTATATACTTTCTTTTGAGCAGAACTTTGGTCTTTTACTTTTATTAATAATTTACCTTTATTATCAATTACACCTTCATCAAATGCATCAGTATCTGACCATTTAGTTACAAGCAAGCGTAAAAATTTATACGTTAAGAATAAATCTACTGCACTTTCTTTTAAATATTGACTCATTTATAATTTCCTTAATACATTTATAATAGTCGAATCAAGTGGGATTTCGACATAACTATCTTCTGGTAAATAATTTAAATATACCAAGAAGGTCTTAACGATGCCTTGCAAAGTTATATCTGTCTTAGACATTAATATTTCTGCACACACATCGGGTCCTAATACATTACCTAAAATAATAATATGGTTTAATATCAATCGCTCTTTCAAATCATCATCACGATAATATCTATTGACTAATCGATTGATATACTTAAACCTTGATATATCTTCCTTAAAGTCTTCAGTTGTTGCCCATTTATCTTTTTGATAATGCTTTGCAGCATATAACTCAAAGTTATTTTTACTCAATTCCATAATATTATTTATGGTTATTACATTTGCCTTTTTGGAAATATCTCTGCTTTTAATTGATTTTTAAATTCTTTTAATTGTTTCAATAAACTTTTTTTGCTTTTACGTTTATCTAGTTCAACACCAATCGTTCTGCCATACTCTTCTAAGTCATCCTTTGAGGACCTATTGGAATATGATGCAGCTTCAGATTTTTTCTTCTTTGGTTTAACCCCATTCCATTCATCTATAAATGCTTGGTCATGTGGTTCAATTGATAGTAATTCACCACTTGGTGAATAATATCCATCCTTTCCTGCAACAGTACCTACTGGGAACGCACCTTTATTCATAATATTCTCCTAATTATTTAAACATACATCTGATAACCAGAAATTTTTAAATCTATCTGATTCTTTCAGTCTCACCTCAACGTGATTACTCCCTAGTTTATTAATTGTACCTTCAATACCATCAAGTGTTACTACGTCATCATTCACATTAAATAAATTGCCAGCTACATACTTATCTCTAAGCATTGAGACTCGCTTTAATTTTAAATCTTGTCTAAAATCTTTTGATTCTTTTATACCCATGCCTTTTTGAACTGCTTTCATTAGTCCTTTAGCATCTTTAAATCTTTTTGGTAGACCCTTAGTAAATGTAATTAAGTCATTGTCTTCAGCTGCAGCTCTCATTTTAGAAGCTGACATACCGTCTGCACCTTCTACATCTGGGTCTCTCATACCCGCATTCATAACATCTATTACATCAAATTCATAAAATCCGTGTCTAGCTTTTCTACCATTAAAATCATCTAAAAGCTTAACAAATTCTTGGTGCCTATCATCACCAACAACTAATTCAAATTCTGTATATCCATCATTATATGCAGTAACTGCTACATCCCAAATATCTTTAACTTTTTTATCCATAAGGATATGTCTCGCATGCTTAGGAAATACCTTACGCATATATTTAATTTTAGTCTTCCAGTCTAATGGGTTCTTTTTATTACCTGAGGTTTGGGTTGCATACACACGATGATCACCTGTACCCTTAGACATACTTATATCTAAAAGTTTTTCATGGCCGATTGTGGGAGGATTAAAACGACCAAAATTAACGGTAACAGTTTTTGCTGCCGCTTCTCTAAGATAGTGCTCCTTAAATGTTCTTAATGCCATTACTTATGTGTTACCTTTTTAGCTCTCTCTAAACCCATTTCAAATTGGTCAAGTGCTTTGGTCATTATTGAATATTGGTCAAAGTATTTTCCAGAATTATCACCACCACTTGGACCAACATCAGCATCCATTTGGAATATAAAATCGGTGTGTTGTCTTAATTCATTATATGCTTTTTCAGTATTTTTTACTTGTTGATACATTTGTTTTGGTGTCCAAAGACCTTTTACTGGTCTTATTCTCTTAGCTTCATTAACATCTATATACGGTATAGGTCTTTCACCCATTAACTTCAAAGCATGTTGAGTATTTATTGGTTTTTTATTCATCTTGATTCGGACTCCCATCCTTTGATTATATTTTTGCTAAAATTGTTATAACTAAATTCCATTCTGTCAACAATTTTGACTGCGCCATTAGTTAAATGGTCGATAGCAACATATCCTTCGGCGCCAGTTACCCTAAAACCATCTTTAGTCTTAATAAATGTATTTATACTATCCATGCTATCAAGGTGTGTTAATAGCTTTCTCTTTGCCGCAACAAGTTCATTTTGCATATCAAACATTGATATTAAGTTAGATTTATTAGCATCAGAGAACCATTCAAGGGCCTCGATCTTTGCAGCTTCTTTCTTAGCTTTGCCAGCATCTGACTTTAGCCTCTCTATTTCTGCATCATATCTATCATGAATCCATTTAATTAGCTCTTCAGTATGTGTTTTTGTATTGCCAATTTCACTTTGCGATCGCACTTTCGTATTCCTAAAGGTATTAATAAATAAATTAATATCTTTATTTGTAGATACGTCATTAAGCGTGCTAGAAGCGATCTTTTGAAAGAGCTTTCCTGCGTTTGAAATATGTTTAGTGATTTCATCTGTTTCCTTTTTGGTTAATGTGGCGAGACCAGAAATGTCTGGAAAGTTAGCTGATTTCTGCCAAACCGTTCGGACTTTCTTAAACGCCGCAACGGATACACCGAAGCTTGCATTCATTTTTTCAAAGGTCGCACCTTGATAATAAGTATGCCACACTACACCAATCTTTGCTGCTTGAATTTCTTTCGCTGCTGTTTCAGGTATTGCATATACTATAGTGTTTGGGTGGAAGGTTATATACTTCACACCGTCAATTGTTTGTTTCTTAAGGTCTTTTTTGGTGAACATGATATCACCTTGGTATACACCCTTTTTAATACCAAGTTTACTTAATTCTTGAAAAGCTACTGTGAGTTTAGCTGCTAAATCTCCTGATGTGTCAGCTTTAACTTCCTTAACTGTCTTATACACTTTAGGATTCTTATTGAATATTCCTTTTTTAGCAACGAAGAACTTTCCATCACTTGGGTCAATGCCAGCGAATACTGCCGGTGCTCCATCCCACTTAACAGTTACTTGCTTAGTATCATTCGTATGACCAGCCAACATATCTCTTAAATCTCTTAAAGCAAATATCGCGGCACGTGCTCCCTTCACACCGCCGTCTATGACCATATCTTCGATATGCACCATGTGAGTGTTTTTCGCTTCTACTATGTGTTGCTTTAGATTCATACTAATGGGAATGGACCTCCACCTTTAATTTTAATATTTTTAACTTCAAGACCAAAAAACTTAAGTAAACCTTGTAATACTTTTTCACCTAATTTTTTAAGATCGACAAAGGCTTGTTTAATACGTAATAAAATAGCATCTAATATTTTTTTAGCTTGATTAACAATTTGTGTTGATACATTTTTAACTGATCTTTTTAATTTATCAAATAATTGAAATTCATTTAAATGTTCTATATCTTCAGTTAAAAATGTTGAACATTCTTCTCTAACTATATCAGCAAATGTTTCTGTTATTTTAGCTTTTTTACTTCTAAGAACTAAGTATGGTCTACCACCACCTTTAAATGAAATATAAAAGTTATTATTTTTAGCTAAATACATACCAGCTTTATTTATCGAATCTAATTTAAGACTTTCATGAATTTTTCCTTGAGGATTAAAGACTGCTACATAATTTGCAATTGCATCAGGAGATGGTTTAAATTTGGTAGCTCCAGTTGCAGCTTCCCAACAAAAATGACTTTTGAAATTTGGTGTTGCAAATACTTGATTAAGTTGTTTATTTAATTCATCAGCGGCATTATGAAGACTATCCATTTGTGCTACCTTTGCTGCATCAGCTTTACTTAATCTTTTGCCAGAATCTCTTAAAGCTTTAATACTATTAATACTATCTACTGTTGACATCTTGCCCATATCATTTTCTATATTATCCATAAGAGCATATATTTCTTTAGTATTTGATATTGAGTATGTGGTTAATGCAGCATTAAAAGTACTTAAAGATTCAGCTGGACTACCACTCATTAATTGAGAACCACCTTTCTTTTTAAGAGATATATGAATTTTACCATCTAACATATCAGTTTTTGGAGTCTTATCTTTACCTAACCAATCAGGATTTGTACTTCTAGTAGCACCACCTAATTGTTTTAATTCTTTTACTTTATATTCATTAATAAAGGCTTGGCCAAGAAGCTTTGAAGCTTTTCCATATTGTCCCCAAAAATGTTGTATAGATTTCCATTCAGAACTTTTACTAGAGAATTTTCCTTTAATTTTATTAACACCAACACATATAAGTGCTTCCCATTGAGCACCACTTGGCTCTCCACTACTACCCCCACCACCAAATTCATGAGTTTTTTCTATTTGTTTCCAAGTTACTTTTTTACCACCAGATGTTAATGCAACACCTGCCATATCACTAACGTCTTTAACCCCTTTTAATATAGATTTATCAAGTATAATCTTCTTACCATCTGTTGTTACAAATGGGTCTCCAGTTTTAATTTTCTTTACAAATGCTTGCCATCT
>Ga0257108_1000318_pt1 | contig 14365 bp, 13 predicted proteins | sample LP_taG_FD_190181 | JGI IMG/M metagenome (GOLD analysis project Ga0257108, IMG submission 190181) | Marine microbial communities from Northeast Subartic Pacific Ocean, Canada - LP_J_2011_P26_1000m | ecosystem: Environmental > Aquatic > Marine > Oceanic | place: Canada: Northeast Subartic Pacific...
GTTAAAAAATTCAAAATATTCTTTTTTTTAAAAAGCCAGGGGGTAAGTAATGGATTCTCCAAATTTTTTTTGTATTAAGCATGATGAACCTGTAAAAAGTCCTAAATCTTTCATACGTTACTATACTAATATCATTAAGATTTCTCCCAACGCTCGAAATGACATATTGTTGATTTCAGACTTATTACGAAACCATCAAGCAGGGTCAACCCATTTCCCATTCTCCTTGATGAGGTCAATTAATCGTTCCACAGCTTGTTCAGCGGGTACATTGCGTTCCTTACATGTTTTTCCGTGAAAGAGATTGATTTTGCCAGGAGCAGCGCCAACGTAGCCAAAATCCGCATCTGCCATTTCACCCGGACCGTTTACTATGCACCCCATGACCGCAATTTTAACTCCCTTGAGGTGTGAAGTGTGTACTTTTATTTGTTCAGTGGTACTTTCTAAGTCAAAAAACGTACGACCGCATGATGGACAAGAAATAAAATCTGCATTAAAAATTCTGGAGCGTGTGGACTGTAAAATAGAACGGGCTACAGGGATTTCATTTTCTGACGGTTCTGTAAGTGAAACTCTGATTGTGTCTCCAAAACCGTCGCAAAGCAAGGCGCCGATTCCCACTGCACTTTTTATACGTCCATCCAGTTCATTACCTGCTTCAGTAACTCCCAAATGCAGAGGATAATGCATGTTTTCATCATCCATTACTCGTACAAGCTGCCGATATGACTCAATCATCACCAGGGGATTAGAGGATTTCATGGACAGTACTGTATCCTCAAAATTATGCTTCCGGAGAATACGTAAAAATTCCATAGCAGATTCAACCATTCCTTCCGGCGAATCTCCAAAGCGGTTCATCAGTCGATCTGAGAGTGAACCGTGGTTTGTACCAATTCTCAGAGCGCATCCGTATTTTTTCAGGTTTTGTATCAGCGGAAGCAATTTTTCTTCAACACGTTCCAATTCTTCCTGATACTGCAGATCAGTATATTCGCGTACTTCAAATTTTTTCCTGTCGACATAATTGCCTGGATTAATGCGGACTTTTTCCACAAACTCACATACATTAACTGCCAATTGCGGATTAAAATGAATGTCCGCTACCAGGGGACGTTCGATTCCACGCTTCTTCATTTCAGTACGGATTGCAGGCAGACTGTCAATTGATTTTTGATTCGGGACTGTCAGGCGGATAATTTCACAATCCACTGCATCTAATCGTGCAATTTCTTCAATGCATGATTCAACATTGGTGGTGTCAGAGGTCAGCATTGACTGAATCCGAACAGGTTCAGAACCTCCAATCTTTATGGAACCGATTGAAACAGTGTTGGTATGACGTCTAGTGGGGAGCAATTTAGCTTATTGTGTTTTGGGTTTAAGTTTTTATTGAGTGTGAAAAAAATTCTGTACTCAACATAGTTTCATAGTCTGTCAAACACGGAGCCATGTCCAGGGAGAAACAGGCGTTCATAAAAGCGATTTGCGTATTGATCTGTCATGCCGGCAATATAGTCACAAACTATTCTATTTTGATCCCGAACACTTTTTGCCTCTTTCCATAAAATCTGAAAAGATGAAGGTAAAAGCATCTCAGCTTCAGATGAGAGTGTTTCAAACAGGGAAAGCACAACCTTACGTCCCCGATATGTTGCAGCTTGTACAGTATTTAGTTGGATGACATGACGCGAAACAGTTTCTTTCAGTGATTTGAGGAATTGCAGTGGTTCTTCCGGAAGAACTGCATTCCATCCCAGGAGGGGTTCTTCAAATTTTTCATTAAGTTTCAATTCTGCAGAAGTAATAAGTGCATGAACCAGTGCTCCAACAGCTTGTTTGCGGTTGTGCCCGGAGTTTTCACCATGTTTGAAAAGTTTTTTTTCAATTTGCAGAAGATTATTATCCTCTGCCCATTCTGGATCCAAATGTTTTGTGACTTCCTGCCAGTGGTCACGAGTCAACAATCGCAAAACAACACCATCTTCAAAATCATGAACCCCATAAGCAATATCATCTGCCAAATTCAACAGTGAGGTATCCAGAGCTTTGTGGAACGAAAAACCATGATTTGATTGAGTAGGTAAAGTTTGCTCGCGGAAATGTTTTTGGTCTGAATCTGAAAGGGGTTCTAAAATCCAGTTAAGCACTTCCTGCTCTGTATCCAGATAACACTTTGGAGGTTGCCAAGCTTGTTGCTCATTTGTATTTTTAGAAGTGCCGGATACTTTCGGCAGTTTTTTTTGACGAAGTTTGGAATAGGGTACAGGATATTTTAGAACTCCCAGAAGGTTACGGCGCGTTAAATCTAATCCATACTCGGGTGTGTGTGATTCCAGTTTTGTGAGAATTCGCAATGTCTGTCCATTGCCTTCAAATCCTCCATAGTCGCACATTGCAAAATTGAGAGCAGTCTCTCCGCCGTGTCCAAAAGGTGGATGTCCCAAATCATGGGCCAATCCTGTCGTTTCTATCTGTTCAAGTCGGGGAAGCAGGTCTTTGAGTTCCGGATATCGCTTTACAAAATTAAGTACAAGACCTCGTCCAATTTGAGCTACTTCCATTGAATGTGTCAGACGTGTACGATGAAAATCTCCGTCTAACACTCCGAGTATTTGTGTTTTTGCCTGCAATCTTCGGAATGCTGAAGAATGAATTACCCGTGCTCTGTCTCGCTCATAATCCTCGCGGTGATCGTCTTTCCGTTGTACTCCGGAAGGAGCGCGACGTTCTTTCCATGGGTCCATTTAAACGTTTATATCCTGATGTGAGAATAATTTATGTTCGAAATTTTTTTTATTGACTATCATGGATTATAATGGATTTTAATTAGATTTTCACTGGATAAAAAGAAGATATAAAAACCGGATGCATGCTAATCAATTTTCGGTTAAGGAGAAAAGAAAGTTTGAACTCTTCAAATCACTTGATATATCCTTGAATTTGATTAGTATAAGTTGTTAAATCTTTATATTAAACTAAAATAACTGAGATAATTTTTTAGTAAAGGAGAACAGCATTTGAGTGAAGATAAACTAGAAGTCGAGGGGATTGTACTTGAATCCTCCAAAGGCATTTTTCGGGTAAAACTTGAAAATGATCATGTTGTTATTGGCCATTTGTCGGGAAAAATGAAAATGTATAAGATTCGTGTACTTCCCGGAGATACAGTCACAATAGAACTTTCCCCCTATGATCTGAAACGTGGAAGAATAGTGCGGCGGGAAAAAGTTGAGGTTTGAAAGAAATTTTATCTTTAAAGTTTTATTAATAATGATGGAAAGCAGGTTTGTTGGGTACTGTGGATAACTGGTTTCCCCAAGATTTAACGATTGATCTTGGATGAATATATTTGAACAAACGATCTGTGATTGGACCGCAAAGGTTCTAAACAACATTGATGATTCAAGAACTTGGGATACATCATCATTCAACGAATTAGTTGAGAAACCACCCAATCCTGATATGGGAGATTATGCACTCCCATGCTTTAGCTTTGCTAAAAGTTTGCGACGCCCCCCCTTTCAAATTGCTGTGGAACTGGCAGAGCAGCTTCAATCGTATATCTCACCGGAAACTCCTTTAATTTCAATCCAGGCAAAAGACTCCTATCTGAATTTTACTGTTTCTGCTGCTGTAATGGCTGAAGTAGTCTTACCTGATGTTTTCTGTGGAAAGTATTTCACAGAGCCCTCCAACATTTCCCGTGAACGGGTGATGATTGAATTTTCTCAACCAAATACACACAAAGGTTTTCATGTTGGACATATGCGTAATGTGGCGCTTGGAGATAGTTTGTGCCGTATCTTTTGTTACAACGGCTATGATGTAGTCGGAGCAAACTACATTGGTGACGTTGGAGCACATATCGCAAAATGTTTGTGGTTTCATAGTAATTACAACACTGAAACTCCTCCGGAAAAATTTCGTGGAGAGTGGTTAGGTGAACTTTACACGTATGCTGTAAAAAAACTGGATGAAGCAGAAGGTCAAGAGAAAATTAAGTTTCAGAAAGAAATCAGTCAAATTCAGCAAAAACTGGAAGCAAAAGACGAGCAATTCATTCAAGAATGGGAAAAAACGCGGGAATGGTCTTTGTTGGATTTTCAAGAAATATATGAGTGGCTGGATGTAAGTTTTGACCATATTTTCTATGAGTCCGAGGTTGATGAAGAAGGCAGGCAAATTGTAATTGAAGGAGAAAAAAAAGGGATATTTCAGTATTCAGAAGGTGCAATTGGGATTGATCTTGAGGAGGAAGAACTTGGTTTTTTTATGCTCCTGAAATCAGATGGGAACACCCTCTATTCCTCAAAAGACCTTGCACTTGCACAACACAAATTTGACCAGTTTGGAGTGAAGCGCTCAATTTATGTGGTTGGGGCTGAACAGACGCTGCATTTTAAACAAGTTTTTGCCACCCTCAAAAGAATGGGCTATGAGCAAGTCGACAAGTGTTTCCATTTGCCGTATGCACTTGTGATGCTTCCAGAAGGTAAAATGAGTTCTCGTGCAGGAAATGTGATTCTGTTTTCGCAGTTGCGCAAAGAAATCATTGAAAGTATCCAATCCAATCATCTGGGAGAACATCGGCAGGAATGGAGTAAGAAAGAACTTGAAGAAACGGCTCAAAAAATTGCAGTGGCAGCCATTAAATACGGTATGCTAAATCAAGACTCAAATAAGCAGATTGTGTTTTCAATGGACGACTGGCTGGTTTCTGAAGGAGATACCGGCACCTATCTGGTTTATGCCTACGTGCGAATCAGGAGCATTTGTCGGCAAATTTCGCGTGAAGTGGTCGCTGATGTGGACTTTTCACTATTAGCACATCCCAATGAAAAAAAGCTTTTACGACAGATGCTGGATTTCAATCGCACTGTATTTAAATCCGGTGAGCAATACCGTCCTTCCTTACTTGCCCGGATGCTCTATGAGTTTTCCAAAGATTTCAGCCGTGCCTACAACACATGTTCAGTAAAGCATGCTGAAACTGAAATGCTGCAAGCTGCCAGATTACTTTTATTTCACTGTGTTGCTGAAACTCTCCTGCAGGGTCTTCACCTCATTGGAATCTCACCACCAGAACGGATGTGACAAGATTGGAAATATTATTGGACTAAAGACTTTAGGATTCCAGGACCATTCAAGAAAACTATTTTGTGTGTCTTTTATGGTACTGGAACAAGATCCTACAATAAGATCATTTATGCTTAAATGGTTGTTTATTTTACTAATATCACTCATCCTCTCTACGGAATTATTTGCAGACTATTTTAAATGGGAGATTCTGGTTTCCGAAAATGGTTACGGAACTGAGAGCCACACTATCCCTGTTGATTCAGAAGGAAAAATCAAATCTGCAGCAAATTTGGCTGAGTGCAGGATGGTAAGTTTTTGGACCCGGATAGAATCTGAGTTGCTGCTGGAAGGAAAAACTTTAGTCTGTGTTTTTGAAGACAAAAGGCAATCCGTCAGCGTTGTTTGCAGAGACAATCACCTTAACCGCAAATACAACAGGGTCAAAGAGCTTTATCCAGTTGCAAAAGATGGATTTCGGATCAATCCGGAATTAGGCGCAGGTTCACCCTATTTTGAACTGCGCTGCTATTTTTGAAGATCTGCAATTAGAGCAAAGCATTCAAAATGGACTGCACAGTTTCGAATGAACTCTTTGCGGCTTTTTTCAATGATGTAGAGTAAAGTTTGTGTCCATTTGCTCCAGCTAAATCACTGAGACAACGTACCACGATTGCAGGTATTCCAAATTGTTCTGCAACCTGAGCAATTGCTCCTCCTTCCATTTCAACGGCCTGCGCACCAAATTTTTCATACAACTCTTTCCTGGTTTCTTGACACTGAAGAAAAACATCTCCGGTCAGGATAGTACCCATCCGGACATCTGGAAGTGAGGTATTGATTTTTTCCTTTATCACCGGATCTAGAACAAATTCTGCTTTATTTTTCTGTAGCCCCATCGGTATTTCCCCTGCACGGTAAACTCGTATATTTCCGTCTTTCAGTGCACCGTAATCATACTGAATCAAAGACTCACCAATCAAAACTTCTCCAATTTCCATATCCGGATCAATACCTCCCGCGATTCCGGAAAAAATAAGCATTTCACACTTAAATTCCTGAATTAGAATCGTGGAAACCATCGCTGAATTGACTTTCCCTATCCCACATTCAACTACAATCAGCTCATGGAAAGAATGTTTGCTTTTGAAAAAAGTTCTACCACCAACCTGCTGTCCAGAATTTGGAAGCAATTTAAAAAAATGTATTTCTTTGGGGATGGCGCAAAGGATTCCAATTTTCATCAAAGACACAAATATAATTGACTAAAAATATTTTTTACAAATGGCCGGGAATTCTCTTTTTTTGCACCACTCGTAAAACTTCCCGCTTCCAAGTGCACAGGATGTGGTACCAAAGAATAATAAAAGGATTACGATGCACAAACCTTTACTATGTCGTACTTGCAAAACTAGAGCATTGAAAAATTTGCGACATTTTGATTTTAGAACCATTTTCACCTTTCATCAGTTATCTCAAAAACCAACTGTGCAAAATCATTCGTCCCACCATCCTGCAGAATTTCATGAAGCCTTTTCCCCATTTCTCCCGGAACACGATTTTCCAAAAAACTATTCCACCACTCTAGACCAGTGGAGGCTAAATCTACCTGGGAAACTATTTCTGCAGCCTTGTATTTTTTGATAATCAAAGCATTATCTTCCTGATGTGTTCCCGGAAGTGGAATGAGAACAGTATCTTTTTGTAAAACAGCAAGTTCACCGATAATCCCCATTCCTGCGCGTGTCAACACTATTTCACTCCTGGAAAGCAAGTCACCCATGCCCTCATGGATAGTTTCTATCTGGTGGTAATCCGGATGAGAAAAAGATGAAGATTCTTGTTCCAAAGAATTATTCCATTTTGTTCCAGTGAGGTGTACAACTTGAAAATCAACAAGCCAATGTTTTATCAAGGGAAAGATGGCTTGATTCAAACCAACTGCTCCCTGACCGCCTCCAGTGATAAGTATAAGCGGGCGTTCCGGATGTAGACCAAAACGTTCATTTGCACGTTTTGCACTGGCAGAGTATATTTCCTGACGTACAACCGGGCCTATTTTTCGTTTCAAAGATATGGAAGGAAACTGACTGGCAGTACTATCAAAATAGAATACAAGCGCACTGCTGACTGGAGCCATCAAGCGGTTAGCCAGTCCGGAGCGCAAATCCATTTGCATAATCACATGAGGGATCCTTAAAAGCCAGGCGGCATAAGCTACCGGTACACTAACAAAACTTCCTGCAGAAACAATAACCTGTGGGCGGAAACGGAGCAAATAAATCAAACCTGTTATTCCACCTCCGAGGATATACAAAGGATCGATAAAATTTCTCCAGTTCCAATAACGCCTGAGTTTCCCGGAAGGAATGGTGGAAAACGGTATCTCAGCTTGCTCTACCATTTTTCTTTCAGGACCAAATTTACTGCCTAAGAAAAGAAATTCGGAGTTCTTTTTTAGTCCTCGAATTTCCTGTGCCAAAGCCAGCAGGGGTATGGTTGGACCACCAGAACCTCCCCCTGTGAATAAAACTCGAACAGTTTTATCACTCATAGCTTCCGTCTCTTTTCCTGTTAGTTGACACTTCCTTCCACAACTAGTGATTGAGCCTTCTTCAATTCTGCTTGAAGAATGCTGCTCAAACCTACTGCGTCATTGCAGAAAATCCATTCCACTCCACGGTTAATTTCTCGAAAAAGATTATTTTTAGACCTGGGATAACCAACTCCAATATTTTGTCCGCAGTCCAAATGTTGCTTTACTAATTTTCTGTGAAGTAACAGATAATGCCCACCAAGACCGGCATAGTTTTCATTTAACGAGATATTGCTTAATATTTTTTCGTTAAAAACCGCAACCAAAATTTTTGCTGAATTTTCGGTAAAAGTCACTATTTTCAACATTTCTGGAATCAGGCAGAGCAAATGAAAATCTTTTTGAGGTTTTAACTGAGAAAAAAGTTCTTTCAGTATCCTGTTTTGTTTTTCGGGTTGAGGATAATATTCTTCTTTGGCCTCCACCATTAAATGCAATTTCCCCCCGTAGCGCTGAAGTACTTCTTCCAGTGTTGGAATATGAGGGCAGATTCGATTTAGATCTTCCAGTTTTGTTTCTGAAATCCTGGTATTAGAACCGTACAATCTCATTAAATCCGGATCATGGGAAACAACTGGATACAAGTCTTTTGTCCAGCGAAAATCCAGTTCAATACCCCAAATCCCATCCGTTTCTAGCGCATGATCAAATGCAGTCAAAGTGTTTTCAAAAATTTCTTGGTTGTCATGCTGCCCGCGGTGAGAAATAATTTTACATTGCCCTAATTTTTCCAGAGTAGGAGTCTGTTGGGGTATGACAGCAAAGACCAAGTCACAAACCTGCATCAAGCGGGTTTCCAGCCAGGTTGGAAGTTCCATAATAAATTAGAGTGCTATTCTTTTATTTTTTTGTACACAAACTTCTAAATCTTCTATCCCACTAATCACTATCTGGAGATTCTTCCCAGATTTCCTTTACAAATTTTAATGGTCTCAACTTCTCAACTATTTTATGAAAAACTGGCCAGGAAACCGATTCAAGTTTTATGCGAATATCTGCCTCTTTATTTTTCTTAGCGGCTGTCTCGGAATTAATTATTGCTACACCTGCATCCTTTATTATTTTCGTTATTTGAAAAAGAATCCCTGTTCCATCAATCACTTGGAAATGAATAATGTGAGAACGAGTTATTTTTTTAGAGATTTTCCAAGCCACATCAATTGGAATTTTGTTTTGCTGCAGACGTTTATTTTTACGAGTTAATTTGGAGCAGTTTGTGACGTGTATTTCAATTTCATGATCATTACAGATAAAACCTGTGATTTTGTCTCCAGGAATTGGGAAACAACAACTAGCCAATCGGATTAAGGGGTTTTGAATATCATCGATCAAAAAAATGTTTTTGTCGCCACCAAATATATTCCCCCAAAATTCTGAACCTATCATCTCTTTTATACGACCAGTATGTTGATACTCAAGCAATTTATATTTTCTGAGAAACATTTTTAGAGGACGTTTTTGCAGTCCAATTTCCTGAAAAAATTTGTTTGCTGATATTTTTTCTGCTTTAAGTGCCTCTTTTACAGCCTTGGATTTGATCCATTTCTCTGTACCTTGCTCATCACCATAATTTCGCAATTTCCGATCCAATAATGTCCGCCCAGAATTTCTGGCACTGATTATTTTTTGTTGTTCCAAAGCACGTTTAATTTGGGCACGGCTCTTTGCAGTTTTGACTTGTTCAAGCCACTCTTCTCTCGGCTGAACTCCATGGTCTGTGAGAATCTGCAAAGCTTCCCCTGCAAACAACTGACGCTCACGAGGGACCCTTTTTTTTGTTGTTCCTACTGAAGAAGGATTTACCAGGGCACCAATGCAATGGTTTCCAAGTTCTGAATGAATCCCATAAGCAAAATCTAGCACAGTAGCACTTTTTGGAAAAACAAACATATCACCTTTCGGACTATAGACCTGTACCTGATCAGACTGTACATAGCTCATAACTTCGAGCATGCGAACGTCTTTATCACCAGCCAACTGATCAAGTTGGTTGAGGTATATCCTGTAATAGTCAGCTAACTCAGTTGGACTTCCCTGCCAATGAGCCATGATTCCATCCTGATTTTTTTTCAGCATTTCTTCTGAAACGATCTCAATACATGTTTGTTCACCCTCAATTCTTAACTCTGTCTGGATTCCTTCATAACCATTCCAGAGAGGGTTGCTTATGTAATCTCTAATTTTCAAAGGAATTACATAAAAACTTGTATGAACTATTCCAAGTGCTTTAAAACAGTCCAAGCTGTTTTTGACAATAATCCTGAAACCTTCCAATACATGGTCAATAGGACCTCTTTCCTGAATTCTGGAAGAAGGATGAACAAATAGCGGCTCGATCGTTTTATATGCTAAATTATTCTTTTCAAGAGTCCTCAGCATAGAAATCCTCATGCCATTTATTGTTGAAGCACGGGCTGTTTTCAGTTCATCAATTTCTTTGAGTGTTTTATTATATCTCTTTGGGTACAGTAGTTTGAAACAGAGTTCGGTGTGCTCCCGGCAAATCTGTGTTAGTCCCAGTCTTTCGGCTATAGGTACATATACATTTAGAGTTTCAAGGCTGATTCTACGCTGTTTGTGGCGGGGCATGGCTTCCATGTCTCTCATGTTATCGAGTCTGTCAAACAGCTTGATCAGCAAAGCACGAACATCCTGTGTCATGGCTTTCAACATACGCTGATAAGTTGCGTCTAAATAATCTGCTTCTCCTTCTTTTGGACTTTCCGGATTTTTTATTTTAGTTAGCCCTCTGACAATATCTGCATACCAGGCTCCATATCGATTTTTGATGTCTTTGTGTGTAATTTTAGTATCTTCAATGATATCGTGAAGAATGGATGCTACAACTGTTGGGGCATCCAACCCTGCTCGGCAGATATAGTTTGCCACACGAAGGGGGTGTATTATGACCGGTTGTCCGGATTTACGTTTTTGATGTTCGTGGTGTTTCCGGATATCAGCAATGGCTTGTTCAAGCAACTCTGAATCTTTAACTGTACCGTATTCCTGAACATAGCTCCGAATTTGCTTGACTAACTTTGCAATCAAGGCTTTATCACTGGCTGAACTAGCTGTCTTTTTGGTGACAGGCATTATTGCTGTTTTGAGCATATTGTTATTGTGGTAGAAATTCTCGTGCTTGACCAACCCCACTGCAGTAACGCAAAGGGGTTTCAATTCGGATTGGCTTCCAACCTACTTCAAAGTTTAGATCCCACAAAGATTTTCTTATTTCACGGAACATTTCAAAACTGTCTGGATCAACCCAGAAAAAAAAGTAGTTTTCTTCCGGAGGATATTTTTTCATTAATTTTTTCATCACCCCATTACGCTGAGAAAACTGATGCCACCACTGTCCTGCTCCCGGAGAAGGAAGAAATTTAAGACAGTGTGCGTGTCCACTTCCGACTGTGAGTTCAATGGAAAATTGATCCAGATTGACGTGTTTTGGTAAAGGCTCACTACCAGAGAGATATTTTTTTAGCCTTTGATAAACTAATGTACGATCCAGGTACAATAAACGGTTACTCCGAAGAAAAATCAAAAGGATGTTTTTTTGTGATACATGAGACCAGGGAATTTTCAGCTTTTCAATATTTTCTGTGGGTTTTGTTTTTGAAGTTACCTGTTCATTTTTTTCCAATAGTGAAAACATTGCCATGAACACAGCTAATATAACGAGTATTCCGACATTGTTGGAAACAATGTCAACCAACGAATCCAAGTTTAATAAATTATGAAAGTCGCCATTTAATCCCTGTTTTCTGTGCATCAAATTCCATCTTTCTGAGATTCATCTCCATTATTTTTGCTTTGCTTCAACTCCTCACGAGCTTGTTTTTTTTCTTTTTCCAGAAGAGAATGCTGATACTTGTTAAACCAATCTGTTATTTTTTCAGTTAAATCAGGACGATTGATGTGGGCGCAAAGGTCAATTAATTTCTTTAATGTACTGTTTTGTGGTTCAATCTTGATTGCCTCTTGAAAGTAACGGATAGCTCCTTTGTAATCAGTCTTTTTTTCAGCTTCCTCTGCTTTATTGATTTTTTCCTGAACTTTACTTTGAATCTCTTTTCTTTTGATATCTTTCAGCATCTCCTCTAACTCCACTACTCTATTTTCATTTTTGAGCAGCATGTTGATACTAATAGCTTTTTGAATCAGATTAGTACCTGCGGCAATTTTTAGAGCTTTTTCAATTTTCACTGCTGCATTTATTTTGTCATTTTTTTTAAGAAAGTTTTCGGATTCAATCAAATATGCTGCATGAATTGATTTAATACCTTCACGAGCCTCTTTATTTTGACGGTTTTTACGAAAAATACGTTTATAAATTTCAAGCGCATCATCCAATAAATTTTTATCAAGATAAAGCTTGGCGATTCTATGCAGCAATACTTCAGATGTGATTTCAGAAATAAGTGGTTCATATATTTCAAGAGCTTTTTTCTCAAGATTGTCGTTGAATAATTTTTCTGCATTTTCCAAACATGCTTTTATATCATAGTCTCCCTGAGATCTCTCAAGTAGCCTGAAAGTCGTGAAAAAACTAACTCGTGATTGCTGAATCTTTCCTTTGCGTCTTAACAGGATCCCCATGTTTACATTGGTGTAGCGGTGATTGGGATTTCGGCCAAGTATGCTTTGTAGTGTTTTTATTTCATCATTTGTATTACCGTCGAGAGAAATTGCAAGAACGAGGAAACAACGTAAATCCACATTTTCTTTATCACGCATCAGCAATCGTTTCAAAGAATATTGGGCGATCTTTGTTTCATTATTTTTTAAACAATAAATACCAAGTGTGAAAACAGCATTCCTCTCTTCTGTGCTTCCTGCCTCCAGATTGGAAGTAATGTATTTGAAAGTTTGAACAGCGTCAATACTGTCTAAATCATCCTTGTCATCATCATCATCAGTGTCAACCTTGACCTTTTCATTATCGTCTTCTTTCTCCTCTTTTTCAGGTATTACTTTTATTTCATCTTTATTTTCAGGAGACTGTACTTGATTGAGCTCAGCTGTATCATCAGCAAAATTAGTCTGCATTTCGACTAATTTACCCATGCCATCTTCAATGTCAGGAAGGACAAAGTCCGTCATTTTTTCAAACTCGTCAATGGCGGAGATAGCCATGCCATCTGCAACTTCAACTTTTGCTGTGGTTGCAGCCAGATTATAAGTAGCGTTTTTATAATCAGGATCATACTTCAGACAGTGCAAATACATATTTTTTGCATGATTCCAATCTTGTTTTTTGCGGTAAGTATTACCAAGTTGATTGGCAAGATCTACATTTTTAGGGTCCATTTTTAGGACAATTGTACCCAGACTTATTGTCCCGTCAGGGTTGCCGCTACCTTGCATTTCCTGAAATAGTTTGGTTACAGTCTCTGCAGCAAGTTTTGGGTTCAGTGCAAGAGCTTTGTTAAATTCTACTGTTGCCCATTCATAGAAGTTTTTTTCAAGCAGACTTTTACCACGGGCAAGAATGGCATTGACTTCATTGTGGGAGTCTTCAGCCGCAAAAATTTTTTTGAGTATTTTCATTAATATTGTGTTAGCCTGAGAGTCAGATTAGCTCAAGCAGTATTACAGGAAGTGTACTGTCAAGTTTAAACTTTATCATAACCGAAGGTATCATGATTGTAAATCCCTGTTTAAATCAAATGTTAATCTTTAACAATGATATGATGTTTATAAAAAAGTAGCAGGTTGATAGAATTTAAAAGCAATTCAAGTTTTTTTATTAACTGAAAAATTGCTAAAATAATTACCTATTTTAAGAAATGACTTGCCAAAACCAAGCCGGATATGGCATTTTTAGTGAAGATCATTCGTGGAAAATGATTAAATTGAAAAAAAGCGAAGATTATATTCTTAAGTCAACACACTATTTAAAAATTTTATTAACTTTCAGTAAAAGAGAAATGTCTAATTTGAGGGTCAATGGCAGAAAAGTCTGATGATTTTGAAATTGAACTATCTGATGAAGACAGTCCGACCGATATTTTAGTTGAACCTGGAAATACAGAACTGTTAGATGATGATCAAATCACAGATGATTCTTCAGAAGGGCTTGCTGAATCTGGTTTGGATGATATGTACACTGAGTCAGAGGAATTAGACAGTGAACCGGATGAAGAGCCAATAGATCTTGGCATGGATGAAATTGGGAATCTTGTTGAGGATTTAAAAATGGATGTTCAACAAGAAGGAACTGATGAATCAGTAAATGGAGAAAAAGATATGGTTTTTGAAGAGGAAGAAACTGAAGAAGAGTTTAGCGATTCCGTAGAAAGCTTGCTGGATGAACTGGATGGCGACGAAGGCGAAGAAAACTCAGATTCTGACGATTCTTCAGAAGAGTTTAGTGATTCCGTAGAAAACTTGCTGGATAAAGTGGATGGCGACGAAAGCGAAGAAAACTCAGATTCTGACAATTCTTCTGTAGATGATATTGATGGAAAAATTGACAAAGCATTAGATGTAGTTGAGTCTGAGGCATCAGACGATGCAGAAATTTCTGGAGAAAGTACAGAAGAAGAATCAGAAGAATCAGATTTGTCGGATAATATGGATTTAACCGAAGATCTTGATCCAGAGGAATTGACAGATTCATCAGGTGAAACTGATGCATTAGAAGAATCCGGAGAAAGTCCTCCCGCTGAGGAGGCCGATACTGAG
>Ga0257108_1000325_pt1 | contig 14201 bp, 9 predicted proteins | sample LP_taG_FD_190181 | JGI IMG/M metagenome (GOLD analysis project Ga0257108, IMG submission 190181) | Marine microbial communities from Northeast Subartic Pacific Ocean, Canada - LP_J_2011_P26_1000m | ecosystem: Environmental > Aquatic > Marine > Oceanic | place: Canada: Northeast Subartic Pacific...
GCTCCCGCAGAGCACCGAGGTCGGACACCGGACCTCGGCCAGGCGCTCGAAGGAGTGCGTCGGGCCGTTGGGGCGGGTCGTGGAGAAGATGGACGCCTCGGTCTCCGGATCGCAGGCCAGTTCGATGCGACCGTCGGACCGGTCGACGAACCCCCAACGGACGTAGGCGGAAAGCACCTCGGGGTCGAGGGCGTCGAGCGGTGGGCGCGAGCCGTACGAGGCCTCGACGCCCGCCCGGTCATCCCAGACCCGACGGCGACGCCTCGCCCCGGCGACCAGCGGGCTCTCTGCATCTTCGAACGGAACGCCTTGCTTCTCACGCTCCCCCGGGTCGAGGGCGATGGCCTCACAGAGCATCAGCGAAACCACCCGTTGCGGGGCCTCGGAGGCGACGAGGACTGCCACACCACCGCCGAGCGAGACGCCGAGCAGGGCGAACCGGTCGATGCCGAGGTGGTCGAGCACGCGGAGGACGTCACGGGCCATCGCGTCATTGCCGAGCCGTGCCTCGTCGGTGACGGTTTCGCTGGCGCCGTGGCCGCGCAGGTCGACGCCCACCACGCGGTAGCGGTCGTCCAGTCGGGCGACCAGGGGGTCGTACATGCCGGCGCAGAAGCCGTTGGGGTGCAGCGCGACGAGCGGCTCCCCGTCGCCGCCCCAATCCAGGTAGGCGATCCCGAGGCCGTCGCTGTGGATCTGGCCTCCGACGGGCCCTGGCGTGCTCACCGCCGACCCACGCTCCTACCCTCGTACACGTGTCACAGTCTGGTCGCTTGCTCGCCGCCCACGCGAACCGGGTACTCGGAGTCCTGGTCCTTCTGGTCGCCGCGGCCTGCGCCTCGGAGGGCACGCCGGACGAACCGGCGGTGCAGCGCCTGGTGCCCCGGGTGGTCGCCGAGCACCCCCACGATCCGACCGCGTTCACGCAGGGGCTCGAGGTCGTCGACGGCTTCCTCTGGGAGAGCACCGGCATCTACGGCGAGTCGACGCTCCGGGTCGTCGATCGCACGACCGGACACCTGCTCGGATCGGTGGCGCTGGATCCCGGGCTCTTCGGCGAGGGCCTGACCGCCCTAGGCGACGGGCGCCTCCTCCAACTCACCTGGAAGGCGGGAAGGGCGCTGGTGTGGGAGGCGGCCACCCTCGAGCAGGCGGACAGTTGGGCGTACGGCGGCCAGGGTTGGGGGGCCTGCCGTCTCGACGACGACACGCTCGTGGTCTCGGACGGCTCTGCCGGACTGGCGTTCCGGGAGGTTGACGGATTCGGTCGGACCGGGGGCATCGAGGTCCGCCTGGACGGCGAACTGGTGGAGAACCTCAACGAACTCGAGTGTGTGGACGGGACGGTGTGGGCGAACGTCTGGCAGACCGACCGGATCGTCGCGATCGACCCCGTCACCGGGCGGGTGCACACCGAGGTCGATGCCTCGGGACTCCCCGTGGACCGGACCGGACTCGGGGTCGACGACGTGCTCAACGGCATCGCCCACGACCCGACCACCGGACTGTTCCTCCTCACCGGCAAGCGTTGGCCGGTGCTCTTCGAGGTCGAGTTCGTCCCGGCCGGTTGAGCTGCGTCGCCTCAGCCGAAGCGCTGCTCGATCTCCTGTCCACTCCAGAAGCCGACTGTTGGCCGGTCGGGACCGTGTCCGGCGTAGTGGGCCAGCCGTGCCCGACCGTCGTCGTCGAACATCTCGACGGCGTCGAAGAGGCCCCGGCCACCGATGGCCCGTAGTGCCCGGTCGCCGTCGCTCTTCGGACGCGGCAGGTGGGAGGTCAGGACCAGCAGGCGTGCGTCCTCGCCCGAGGCCGCCAGCACGTGGGCGCGCCCGATCGTCTTCCAGAGCACGTCGTTGCGGCGCATCCCCGGCCGTGAGGTCGTGAAGGTGCCCGCCACGTCCACGTACCACTGGTGGCCCTCGACCCGGTCGGTCACGAGGAACGGAAAGCCGACGCCCATCCCGCGCAGGTTGGCGCCGGCCCGCACGATCTCGAAGCCGGCCTCGTCGAGCAGCGCCTCGGCGATGTCGGCGGCCTTCTTGCCGGCGTCGGCTGCACGGTCCAGCACCTGCTCCTGGGCATCCCGGTCGGCGAAGAGGGCTTCCTGGCGGCCTGTGGGGGCCAGGTCGCTGCGCCGCCATGAAGCGGTCAGGCCCTGGGCGACACGCTTGCGTTCGATGGCCACCCGCTGCTCAGCCAGGGCGACGAACTCGGGATCGAGGTCGTAGCCGATGCCGCGTCGGCTGGAACGGACGGCGGCGACGAGGGTGCTGCCCGAGCCCATGAACGGGTCGAGCACCACGTCGTCCCGGTAGGTGTAGAGGTCGATCAGCCGGCGGGGCAGTTCCACGGGGAATGGCGCCGGGTGGCCGACGCGGGTGGCCTGTTCGGCGTCGATGCGCCAGACGTCGAGGGTGGCCTCCATGAACTCGTCGGTCGTGATCGTGCTCACGTGCGGCAGTCCCTCGTCCGCCCGCTGTGCCGCCGGCCGGGCCCGGTCGAATCGGCCCTTGCTGGCGATGACCACGCGCTCGGTCATGTCACGGAGCACGGGGTTGGCCGCCTTTCGAAACGATCCCCACGCCACCGAGCCGGTGGCGCCGTCGGCCTTCTGCCAGACAACCTCGCCGCGCAGGAGCAGGCCGAGGTCGTCCTGGAGGATCCGGGTGACATCGGCGGCGAGGCTGCGCCAGGGCCTGCGCCCCAGGTTGGCGACGTTGACGGCGATGCGGCCGCCGGGCTCGAGCACGCGGGCGCATTCGGCGAAGACCTCGCGCAGCAGGTCGAGGTACTCGAGGTAGGAAGCGGGGACCGCGTCCTGTGCCAGGTCCAGTTCATATTCCTTGCCGACGAAGTAGGGCGGTGAGGTGACCACCAGGGCGACGCTGTCGTCGGGCACCTGCGACATGTCGCGGCTGTCGCCGAGGAGGCAGCCGTCGTCGATCCCGGCGTCGTCGAAGTCGAGGGAGGCGACCGTGTCGTCGTCGGACAGGGTCGGTGGGGTGAAGCGGGCGTAGAAGGCGGACGAGTCGTGGTTCTCGCGTCGACCGACGCCGAAGGCCGTCGTCGAGGTGCCGGGGTGCGCCAGTGCCTCCGTCATGGATCAGAGGGTACGCGCTTTCCCGCACGTTTGCGCGCTCAGCACGTTCGCTTGACCACTAACCGCGCGAATCGTGCTCAGGAATGCCCTGTCACAGGCCCCGGGCAGAGTGCTGTACGGCTTCCCCCTGCGTCCCCCGCCACCAGTTCTCCCGAGGGAATGCCCATGCAACCTCCGACTCCCGACGTCGACACCGAGTTCCTCGTCCGACGACTCCTCCAACTGCTCGACCCCTGCCAGCCCTGCCTCTACGGCGTCAGCCGACGCCGACGCCTGGCCCGCCACCCGATCGGCCGCCTGGACGACCTCGTGGGCTGGACCGCTCCCTCATGCTGGATGGCAGCCGCCCTGGTGGCCCCCGCCACGGCCGTGGGCCCCGACGGCACGACCGACATCGGACTGCTCCACCTCGTCACCCGCGGCGGGTACAGCGTCTCGGGTCGACGGCACGAAGAACGGGTCGACCTGTTGTCCAACGGCACCGGCCCCATCGACGACCTCTGCCGTCGCATCGTCGGCCTCGACACGCCGCCCCCCGACAGCCCGGTCCGGGGGTTCCTCGACACGCTCTGGCTGGACCGGGTCCTCGGGATGGCGCTCGACCGGCCCCTCGGCTCGCGTGGCCCCACGTTGCGTCAGGTGCTGGCACTGCGCCCCGACGGACTCGACTGGTCCGACCTCCGGCGACGCTGTGTCGTCGGCAGCCTCGTCATCCCCGGCATCCGACCCACCGACGCCAACTGGTTCGACGACGGGTCCTTCGCACGATGGTCGGCCCGCCTCATGCCCGACCCCTCCGAAGCCCTGGCCGACCTTGCGCAACTCCTCGAGGAGCCGAGCCTGGTCGCGCTCACCAGGGGGATCGGATGGGTGTCATGAACCGGCGAATGCCGCTGCCAGGCGTTGGCGGGACTCGGGGCCCGTGGTCACCCAGTCGTAGATCGATCCGCCTACCGCCCCGACCTCCTCGAGTGCGGCGAGGAAGCCATCGAGGTCGCCGAGCGCGGCCAGCGGCTCGCCCGGGTCCGGAAGCTCGGAACCGTCGGCCGCGCCGATGCCGCCCACCCCGTGCACCACCGCCGAACCGTCGCCCAGGTTCTGGCGCAGCAGGCGCACGTTCTCCGCCGTGTAGTAGAGAGGATCGGCATGCTCCTCGGTCCGGAACGACCAGTAGGCCATCGGCAGCCAGACGTCGTAGGTCGAGCGGATCCCGTCCCACGGGAACCCCGGCCAGAAGTCCTGGTTGATCACGTCGGTCACCACCGGGGGCATCACGATCGCCCCGAGTGCGTCGGTCCCGACGGTGTTGCGCAGGCGTTGGCTGAGGTCGACCAGGCGCCGCCCGCGCTCCTCGGGCTCGAGGTCGTCGTCCGTCCACTCGATGTCGACCGAGATGCCGTCGAAGCGGTGGCCCAGCACCTCGAAGGCCGAAAGCGCCACCAGGCGGTCGAGGTCCTCGTCGCCCTCCTCCCACATCGGGAGGTACCAGGCCACGATGGCGATGCCCGAGGCGTGCCCGGCCAGCAGGTACTCGGCCAGGAGCCACGGGTCGGTCGTCGGGAACCGGGCGCTCTGCGCAGCCCGCGCTCCCTGGAGGAAGAGCGTCTGTACGCCCTGTGCCGCCATCCCGGCGACTTCGGCCGGCCAGACGGTAGGTGCACCGGAGGCCAGCCCCGGGTGGGCATCGAACAGGTCGACCCATGCACCGAGGCCCCGGTACGGAGCCAGTGTTCGCTGGTTCGGCCTCGCCCTGTCGCCGGGGGCGTCGACGACGAGAGTTGGAGCCACGGTGTCGATCGGTTCGGCGGAGACGTACGGGATGACGTAGCGATCGGAGTCCGACGTCAGGAAGGCCGCCAGGGCGAACGCCAACAGGACCATCAACAGCATCGCGATCCCGGCGATCGCCCGACCTTCCACGCCCAGACCGTACCGACCGCCACGGTGGCCGACAGGTCGCCCCCGCTCCTGCACGGCGTGCCCCCACCCGGCGGAGGGCCGCCGGTAGCGTCAGCCCGGTGACTGCGGACGAACAGGGGCCCGAGGGGCCCGAACCGGGGCCCGCCCCGCTGGCACGCCGGCGGGTACTGATCGGGCTCGGGTTGGGCGCCGCCAGCCTCGGGATGCTGCGGCGCCTCCCGACCGGACGGCCCGCCGCCCCACCCTCGTCGGTGGGACCACACCCGACCACCTCCACTTTCCCGGCGACCTCGACGACGACACCCGGACGGCCCGTCCCCGACGTCCCTCCGGTGCTCGACGACAGCCTCGCCGTCGTCGACGACGCCCACGTCCACGACGTGGTGATCTCGGGTGGCCGGGTCATCGACCCCGACTCGCACTTCGACGCTGTGGCCCACGTGGGCATCGACGGCGACACGATCACGCGCATCAGCCTCGAGCCGATCACGGGCACCACGACCGTTGATGCCGCCGGGCTCGTGGTGTCCCCCGGCTTCATCGACATCCTGAGCTACCCGCCCAACGGCTACGGCGAGTGGTACAAGGTCGCCGACGGCGTCACGACCAACCTCTGCCTCCACGGCATCGACGACACGATGGAGGACTTCCTCGCCCGGGAGGAACGCAACGACCCGCCGGTCAACTACGGGGGAGCCACCGACCAGTACGAACACCGCAAGGCGCTGGGAGCGAACATCGGCTACGCCACCGAGGCCCAGATCGCCGAGTTGGCCGACCGGGCCGAGGCCGACCTGCTGGCCGGAGCGGTCGGGATCCACGAGCAGCCCGAGTACGTGATCGGGGTGACCTTCGAGGAGATGCTGGCCCACGGCCGGGTCGCCGCCCGCCATGGCGTGCCACTCTGCCTCCACCTGCGACATTCCAAGCCCGATCCCCCGTCGAGCCAGGAGGAGGGCATCGACGAGGCCGTCCGCGTGGCCCGGGAAACCGGCTGCCGGATCCACATCGAGCACATCAACTCCACGGGCGGCACCGGGCGCATGGTCGAGGCCATCGCCCAGGTCGACGCCGCCCGGGCCGAGGGCCTGTCGATCACCGCCTGCGTCTACCCGTACACCTTCTGGGCGACCTATGCCGCCAGTGCCCGATTCGACGACTTCCGGGCCAAGTACGGGATCGACTACGGCGACCTCCAGGTGGCGAACACCCCGAACCGGCTGACCGAGGCGACGTTCCGCGAGGCCCGGGCCGAAAACCTGCTCACGGCGGCGTTCGCCATGGCGGAGGAGGACATCACCGACGCCCTGGCTGCCCCGTGGGTGATGCTCGGCTCCGACGCCATCCTCACCATCAGCCACAACAACCACCCCCGCTCGACGGGCTGCTTCAGCCGACTGCTCGGCGAGTACGTGCGTGAACGCGGCGTCCTCGACCTCCCCGACGCCCTCGGACGCATCACGATCCTGCCGGCGCGGCTGCTCGAGGACGTCAGCTCCGCCATGGCCCGGCGGGGTCGCATCCAGGCAGGCGCCGTCGCCGACGTGACGGTCTTCGACCCGGCCACGATTATCGACCGGTCGTCGATCGCCGACACCGGCGTCGAGTCGACCGGCATCCAACACGTTCTGGTGGGTGGCCGCTTCGTCCGCCGCGACGGGCTGAACGACCAGAACGAGCGCCCGGGCATCCCGATCCTCCGGGACCCCTCATGACCCGCGGGATCATCTCGTCCCGGGAACGCAAGGTCGCCTGGCGGCTCACCCGACTCGTACTCATCGGTGCCTTCGCCATCGGTGCGCTGGCAGTGAGCGACATCGTCCGCGACCTTCCGGACGGCGACGACGCAACGTTCGTCGCCACGACGACGAAGCCACCTGTCAGCAGCACCGACGGGTCCGGCACCGACGACAGCAGGCCCCCGGAGACCACAGAACCGACGACCACGACCACATGGGAACCGGCACGCTCGTTCACCCTGGTCGCCACCGGCGAACTGCTGGTCCACGAGTACGTGGCCGACCGGGCCGCCGACTACGGCGGCGTCGGCACCTGGGACTTCCGGCCCATGTTCCGACTCGTCCGCCCGATCCTCGCCGGCGCCGACGTGGCGCTCTGCCACCTCGAGACGCCGCTCTCGGCCGACAATTCCGACCTCGCCTACTACCCGGGCTTCCGGGTGCCCTTCGAGTTGGCCGACGCCATCGCCGACGCCGGCTGGGACGGCTGTTCGGTGGCCTCCAACCACAGCCTCGACGCCGGAACGACCGGCGTGACGAGCACCCTCGACCACCTGCGGCGGGCCGGAGTGGCGACCACCGGCATGGCGACCACCGCCACCGACGACGGCCCGGCGACATTCGAGGCCGACGGAATCTCCATCGCACACCTCTCCTACACCGACCTCATGAACGGGGGGTCCCTGCCGACCGAGCCCGAATGGCTCGTCCCCCGGGTGGATGCCGCGGAGATCCTCACCGACGCCGCAGCCGCCCGGGCCTCCGGAGCCGAATTCGTGGTGCTCAGCCTCCACTGGGGTCCCGAGTACGAGACCGCTGCCACCAGTCGACAGGTGGAACTCGTCGACACCCTGTTGGCCTCGCCCGACGTGGACCTCCTGCTCGGACACGGAGCCCACGTCCCACAACCCGTGATCGAGCGCGACGGGAAGTACGCCGCCATCGGGCTCGGGAACTTCCTCTCCAACCAGCCGGGCGACGAGCGCCGCATGTGCAGCGAGTGCCCGGCCGCCACCCAGGACGGCCTGATCGCCTGGTTCGCCGTGGGCGACCTCCCCGACGGTTCCGTGGGCGTGGTCGACGCCGCCTACGTCCCCACATGGGTGCACCGCTCCTCGACCTACGAGGTCGTCCCCCTCGGCATCGACGAGCCGCAGGGCGTGGATCCCGCCGTCCTCGACGAGTCGGCCCGACGGACCGCCGCCGCCGTCGAGCCGGTGCTGCGACGCCTCACCTTCGACGCCTTCGGCTGAGCCCTGCCCACCACCGACTCGGATAGCCTGTCCGATGTCGATGACGACCCTGCGGCCCGCCATGGACGGCCGGTCCGGGCTCAAGAGGAGACACCTCAATGACCACCGCCCCGCACCACTCCCCGGCACGCGTGCACAACTTCTGCGCAGGACCCTGCACGCTGCCTACCTCGATCCTCGAGGAGGTTCGGGACGAACTGCTCGACTTCGACGGCATCGGCATGTCGCTGCTCGAGGACAGCCACCGGGCACCCCCCTACGACGCCGTGCACGGCGCCGCCCTGGCCGACTTCCGCTCGCTGGCCGGCATTCCCGACGACTACGCCGTGCTGTTCCTCCAGGGTGGCGCCACGCTGCAGTTCGCCCAGGTCCCGATGAACCTGCTGGCCGACGGCGAGACCGCCAGTTACGTCAACACCGGAGCCTGGGGCAAGAAGGCGCTCGGCGACGGACGCAAGGTCACCGACCTCCACGAGGCCTGGACCGGCGCCGACGAGGGCTTCACCCGCATGCCGTCCGCCGACGAGTTCGACATCGCCGAGGGCTCCCGGTACCTCCACATGACCACCAACGAGACGATCGGCGGCATCCGCTTCCCCGGGTATCCCACGGTCGACCTCCCGATGGTCGGCGACATGAGTTCCGACTTCCTGTCGCGTCCGATCGACTGGGGCCGCTTCGACCTGGTCTACGGCGGCATCCAGAAGAACCTGGGCCCGGCCGGCATGGCCGTGGTCGTCGTCAAGCGGGAACTGCTGGGCCGCTCGGGCCGTGACCTCCCGTCGTCGCTCGACTACGCCGTCCAGGACGCCAACGACTCGCTGGCCAACACGCCCCCGATGTTCTCGATCTGGGTCATGGGCAAGGTCCTGAAGTGGATGATCTCCAACGGCGGCCTGGACGAGTTCGAGCGCCGTGCCACCGAGCGCGCCGCCCTCCTCTACGGCGCCATCGACGACAGCGACGGCTGGTACCGCTCGCCGGTCGACGAGGACTCCCGCTCGCACATGAACATCGTGTTCCGCCTTCCCGACGAGGACCTCGAGGAGCGCTTCGTCGCCGAGGCTGCCGAGGCCGACATGGTGAACCTCAAGGGCCATCGCAGCGTCGGCGGCATCCGGGCCAGCGTCTACAACGCCATGCCCCTCGGGTCGGTCGAGACGCTGGTGTCGTTCATGGCCGACTTCCGGGCCGCCAACGCCTGAGCCCAGGGGGCCTCACGCCTCCGACAGCACCGTCACCGTCCCGGCGGCACCGTCCACCTCGACCTGTGCGCCGTCGGGAATCGACGTCGTCGCACCGACCACGCTCACCACGCACGGCAGGCCGAACTCTCGCGACACGATGACGGCGTGGCTCATCTGGCCGCCCACGTCGACGACGACCGCCTCGACCGGCACGAACAGCGGCGTCCAACTCGGGTCCGTGATCGGGGCGATGAGGACGTCGCCCGGCCCGAGGTCTCCGGGCCGGGCGGGATCGAGCACCACGCGGGCGCGCCCCCGGGCGACCCCGGGGCAGCCGCCGATGCCTGTGAGGATCGAGCCGACCGGCACGGGCACCACCTCGGAGTCGGCCCGCCGCTTCCACGTGGCGACCGGTGGCACCTCGCCGTCGAACACGAACGGAGGCACGAGTCCCGACAGCGCCTCACGAGTCCGGCGACGCCCGGCCACCACCTCGCCGAACGACGACGGGTCCCGCCGATAGTCGTCGAGTTCGGAGTAGAGGACGTACCAGAGATCGTCGGGCGCCCCACCACCCCGCTCGGCAAGGCGCCGCCCCAGCTCGCGGAGTGCCAGCCGGCACTCATGGATGATCTCGACGAGCAGCGTCTTTCCCGCCTCCCGGGCGCGGGTGTGCGACTCGGCTGACGCCAGACAGCGTTCGAACCACCTGAGATGGCGGCCCCGCAGCCGACCGCGGGCATCGGCCAGGGCCGCCCTTCGCCCGGTGGCCAGGCGCTCGGCCCTCGCTGCAGGAGCATGGTCGGGCCCGGCGACCCGCATCCGGTCGACCAGTGCCAGCGGAAACCGGTGGTCCGTGTCCCACACCTCGCAGGCCATCTCCCATTCGTTGGGGCCACGGGCACCATGGCGGGCGAGGAACCCGTCGAACGCTCCGAGGAACGGTGCCGCTGCCGGATCGGCCCGCAGGCGCTCCTCGAGGCCCTCGAGCCCTGCGTCGAAGTTGGCCGTCAGCTCGGACGACCCGGCGACGATCCGCCCCAGGTCCCAGAGCTCCCAGGAGGGCTCCGCCGAGGCCACGTCGCCGAGGCCGCCGAGCAGGCGCAGCACCAGGTGGGTGTCCCCCAGGCGCTTCTCGCAGACGCGCCGCAACAGGCCCAGGACGGCCCCGGCTCCACCGGAGACCAGCAGGTGGTTGATGAACATCCGGCCGAGCATCGCGATGGCGTCCTCGACCAGGGCGACGAGTTCGTCGTCAGAAGCCGTCGTCATGTCGGGCAGGGACCGTCGCCAGGCTTCCACCTCGGAGCGGTCGGCGTCGATGCCCGACAACCGGCCTCCACCCAGCATCGAGAATCCGTACCGGATGCCACGTAGCGTCGCCCACAGGTTGCGGTCGGTGCGCTGCGGCATGTGCGGTGGGGCGACTCCCTCTGAGCCGAGGAACGTGGCGTCGGTCTCGGCAATCGTCGCCCCCGGAGTGCGCACGGCGAGGACCCGCGACACAGACAGGTTCAGGTACGTGTAGCCACCGAACACCCCCATGTGGACGTCGGCGTCCTCGTCGCACTCGGTGGCCGTCATGATGCCCGTGGCGAGCATCGCGTCACGGGCAGGATCGCCGGCCAGGGTCGCCGACATCGAGGCACTGAACGGGAACACCACCTCCGGATAGACCTCGCCGGCGTTGCCTCGGGTGTAGACGGAGAACCGCCGACTCGCCCGGCCGTGGACGTAGGGACCCAGCCCGAAGTCGACCAGTTCGAACGGTGGGCGCTCGGCGGGCTGCGGCATCCGTCGGACCGTAGCGGCATCACCGCCCACCACTAGGGTCCCGGTCCCATGGGGATCGATCGGGGAACTCGAACCGGTCTTCGCTCCCGGATGGGTTGGCTGGTCGGTCCGCTGTTGATCCTGCTGGTGCAACAGGTGCTGTTCCCGGCGCCGCTGGGTGTGGTCATCAACGGGATCGTGCTCGGCCTCATCACCGCACTCGTGGCACTCGGGATGTTCCTGGTCTACCGGGCCAACCGGGTGCTCAACTTCGCCCAGGGCGAGTTGGGGCTCATCCCGACGATCCTGGCGGTGATGCTGGTCGTCGAGAGCGGGTTCCCGTGGCTGGCGGGACTGGGGATCGGGCTGGCTGCCTCGTTCACCCTCGGGGGCGCATCGGAGTTCCTGGTCATCCGGCGGTTCTTCCGGGCCCCACGTCTGGTCCTCACCGTGGCGACCCTGGGCCTGTCCCAGGCCCTGGCCGTCCCGGCGCTGCTGATGCCGCGTTGGTGGGATTCCAAGGTGGTCTCGCAGCGCATCGCCGTGCCCATCGATGCCGTCTGGGACGTAGGTCCCGTCCGGCTCCGCGCGGAACACCTCGCCGTCCTCATCCTGGTCCCGCTGGTCCTGGCGCTCGTCGGTGCACTGCTGCGCTGGACCAACCTGGGCGTGGCCATCCGTGCCGCCGCCGAACGCCCCGACCGGGCCTCGTCGCTGGGCATACCGGTCAAGGCGGTCCAGACGCTGGTCTGGGCCATCGCCGCCTCGCTGGCGTTCCTGGCCCTGTACCTACGAGCCGGTGTGATCGGACTTCCCGTCGGGGGCGGCCTCGGCTTCGGCCTCCTGCTCCGGGCGCTCGCTGCCCTCATGATCGGGCGGCTCGAGAGCCTGCCGGCAGTTCTGGGTGCCTCGGTGGCGCTCGGCATGCTGCACCAGGGCATCGATTGGAACCAGGACACTTCCCTGGTGGGCGACGCCATCATGGCGCTGGTGATCATCGTGGCGTTGCTGGCCCGTCGGATCCGCAAGGAACGCGGCGAGTTGGAACTCGGCTCGTTCCAGTCTGTCGGCGAGATCCGTCGCCTACCCAAGGCGCTGTCCCGACTCCCCGAGATCCTGGTCCTGCGGTTCGGGGCAACGATCGGCATTGCCGCATTCCTGCTGTGGTTGCCCCGTTGGATGGACACCACCAACACCCTGCGGGCGTCCTACCTGCACCTCGTCATCATGGTGGTGGTGTCGTTGGTGGTATTGACCGGCTGGGCCGGCCAGTTGTCGCTGGGCCAGTGGGCCTTCGTCTCCATCGGTGCGGTCGTGGGGGCCGAACTCACCCAGGAATGGGGTGTCGACCTCATCCTGGCCACCCTGGGCGCCGGAGTGGCCGGAGTGGTCGCCTCACTCGCTGTGGGCCTACCGGCCCTGCGATTACGAGGCCTCTACCTGGCAGTCACCTCGCTGGCTTTCGTGGTGGCAACGACGTCGTACGTGTTGAACCCTCGCTTCTTCGACTGGCTGCCATCGGGGCGGATCGAGCGCTTCCCCATCGCTGGCAGAATCGACTGGACCAGTTCGTTCGCGATGTACCACGTGAGCCTCGTGGCCATGGCGCTGACCTTCGTGGCTGTGGCCGGCATCCGCAGCAGTCGCACGGGGCGGGTGCTCATCGCCATGCGGGAGAACGAATCGGCCGCCGAGGCCTACGGGGTGGACGCCACACGGGCCAAGTTGACCGCCTTCTCCATCTCGGGATTCATCGCCGCAGCAGCGGGTGCCCTCATCGTCCACCACCAGCAGGCGTTCGTCGTGGGCGGCGAAGCCCAGGCAAGCATCGGCCTCTTCATTGCAGGCGTGACCGGCGGCCTGGGCTCCATGCTGGGTGCCTCGATTGGTGCCTTGAACTGGTGGGGCGGTAGATGGTGGCTGCCCGACAACTTCAGGCTCCTCTCCACAGGCATCGGCGTCCTGATCGTGCTGTTGGTGCTGCCGGGCGGACTGGCCGGAGGCCTCTACCAGTTGCGCGACGCAGGTTTACGCCGGCTGGCGGAACGGCGCGGCATCGACGCACCCGGGATCACCCCCGACCGCCTCGAAGCCTCCGAACAGGGGGCGTCGCCGTGATCGCACGACTTCAGCGTGGCCTGGCCGTGTTGCGCCACCCCATACTTTCCCTGCGGGTCGTCGCCGGCGATGGGCCCCTCTACCCGTTGCTCATCCTGTTCGGCCTCAATGCCGTCGACGAACTCGACCAGGCAGCCTTTAATATCCTTCTCCCGGATATCCGGGACCATTTCGGGTTCGACTACCAGAGCCTCTTCTCCTTCCTCGGCGTGGTTTCTGCAGCTGCGCTTGCCCTTTCGGTGCCGATTGCCTACATGGCCGACCGTCATCCCCGGGTCCGACTCGCGATGGTTGGGGCGCTGGCCTGGTCTGTCTGTTCGTTCTCCACGGGCCTGGCCACCGGCATCGTGTTCCTCGGCTTCGCCAGATCGGGTTCGGCCATCGGCAAGGCCGTCATCGGCCCGACCCACAATTCCCTCCTCGCGGACTGGTTCCCCCCGGCGGACCGCCCCAAGGTGTTCTCGTTTCATCTGGGGGCCAACCCCATCGGTGGAACCCTCGGCGTCCTGGCGGCAGGTCTGCTCGCCTACTACTTCGGTTGGCGCGCGCCGTTCTTCGTCCTTGCCGTCCCCACCCTGGTGCTGGTCGTCCTCGCCGTTCGGCTTCGGGAACCAGTACGTGGTGCCCATGAACGCCGGGCTGCCGGCGCAGAGGCCGAGGCGGTCGACATCGAAGAAGCGCCTCCGTCCTTTGCAGAAGCCTGGCGGATGGCATGGAAGATCGCCTCGTTGCGGAGGATGTTCGCTGCCATGCCCTTCCTCGCAGTCGGCCTTGTTGGTTTCGGTAGCCTGAACATCCTCTTCCTTGAGGAGGTCTTCGGCCTCGGTGTGCGGGGCCGGGCGATCTTCGTGGCTGCATCGGCACCCTTGAGCGTCATCGGGCTGGTCATCGGGGGCCGCATAGCCACCCGGCTGCTGGCACGTGGCCCGGGACTCGTCCTCCGATTCCTCGCCCTCACCTCCGTGGTCCAGGGAGGCCTGGCCGTCCTCTACGCCCTGTCCCCGAACCTGGGCATCGCGTTCGGATTGTCCGCGACGACGGCCATCTGTGCAGCCATTCTCCTGCCGGGCATATTCACGATCCTTTCGATGGTCGCCCCGCCACGTGCACG
>Ga0257108_1000342_pt1 | contig 13749 bp, 9 predicted proteins | sample LP_taG_FD_190181 | JGI IMG/M metagenome (GOLD analysis project Ga0257108, IMG submission 190181) | Marine microbial communities from Northeast Subartic Pacific Ocean, Canada - LP_J_2011_P26_1000m | ecosystem: Environmental > Aquatic > Marine > Oceanic | place: Canada: Northeast Subartic Pacific...
TAATAGATTCCTCGAATATATCGATAGAAAGTAAAGAAGCATTCGGGCTGTTGCGGGCAAGTGTAACCGTTTGAGCGCCAACTCCACATCCTACTTCCAAAATCCTGCTTCCGGCCGGATAAGATGTGTCCGAATGTAAGAGTTCAACCAAAGTATTTGCTTGATCTTGCAGACGCCTGTTTTCTCTTGAATCATATCCGTGAACATATGCTTTATCCATGACGTCTCTCTTGTTGCTGAACGGCCAGGAAAGTTGGAATTTATAATCTATTAATCTTTCCTGTTAATTTCCACTTTAAATATTAGCTAAAGAATACGCTAATTGTAAAGATTAAGACTTAAGATTGTTTAATAAGGTAACGGAAAGGACGGTCTTTGGAATCACAAAATTCTCAAAATTATCTGAATAAAAATCATGCATAAATTGGCAAGGTTGACTGCATTGATGATCGAGTGCGCATAAGGACATCGTGCGCTTTCAGTTTTGGGAAATTATCCAGCAACACGCCATCAGGGCGAAGCCAGCGTGTGACAAGCGCAAGGTAAGGGTCACACATGGAATACTGCTCACCAAGCACCCAGGGGCCGACAAAATAATGCTCTTCGATCACCTTTGCATAGCTTTCCATATTCTGGGCTACCTTGTCTGTCATACTGGCATGAGCCGTTTTATCGTCGGCCCATCTTGATCCGCGCAATTTATGAGCATGGCCAACATGCACTGTTGACGCAATATACATATTAAAGGACTGCGCCTTGGCCAATGCAAATGGCTCCTTTGGTGCCAACTGTTTTTCAGGATACATTTGTGCGATGTAAAGCAAGATCGCTGGATTTTCTGTCAAAACGCCATCTGGTGTCATTAGTGCTGGTACCCGTCCTTTAGGGTTAACTGACAGGTAGCCCTCAGAATTCTGTTCTCCCGTATCAAAATCAATCCGCTTGGTAACAAAATCGGCTCCAGTATCATAGAGCAAAATATGCGGCGCAAAGGAGCAGGATTTTTCGGAGTAATAGAGCGTGAGCATGTTGCAAATTATTCGGTTTCTACAATTTTATATGATCCACGATAGAAGCTGAGTGAAAACACATACTGGAGAAAATCTATTATGTTTTGGTTGAATATACAATCTTTATTTGTTCAGTTACACAGGAATTGGGGATTTTACTTGAAGGGTGTCTGACTGTGAGGATTAGTGGGGGTTAATCACAGGAGATCATTCCCCATATTGTTTGTATCATTAGATTGATTTTGCGCCACGACCACCCTTCATTAACGGCGGGTTCTCCAGCCAGATACGTGCCTACGATTTCAACGCTTTTCCATTCTTCTGGTGGTATCTTTTTAATGTTTCTAGAGAGAACCGTGAAATCAGCTAGTTTACCCACCTCCAGGCTTCCTCTGGTGTCTTCTTCAAATATTTGCCAGGCGGCATTGATTGTAACCGCTTTAATCGCATCATCCACGGTGATCGCTTCGTCATGTCCGAGTACATACTTACCAGAGCGTGTTTTTCGAGTCACTGCAACACGCATCATTCTAAGGACTCCGATCGGAGAGGAGGGAGAATCTGTATGTATAGTAAATCGGTGGCCAGCCTTTTTTGCAGAATTGATTGGCATAAAGCGTGAGGCTCTTTTGGGACCGACAATCACTTCTTTTAAAGCATCACCATAATAATAGATATGATCAATATAGAAACTTGGAGTCACTCCAAGACGAAACGCACGTTTTAGTTGCTCACTGGTTACTAAAGCATTGTGCTCCATGCGGTGTCTGTAATCTTTTCGGGGAAAACTTTGTTGTGCCTCTTCAACTGCATCCAAAAATTGCTTTGCAGCCCGCTCTCCTTGAACATGAGCTGCAATTTGCCATCCCTCTTTATGAAATTTATTGATTAAGAAAAAAAGCCTTTCATCATCATAATTTAGGTGTCCTTTTTTACCAGACTTTATGCCTAATTTGTTGCGGGTAAACTCGTTGTCGAGATAGGGTTCCTTCATAGCCATCCCACCTGCATAAGGAGAGCCATCAATCCAGAATTTTGGTCCCAGAACCTTGAATTGATGATTACCATGAGTAGGTTTGAAATCGGTCTTTTCCAGTCTATCAAACAGAGGATAAGTGAAAACTCTGACCGGTGCATTTGGATGTTCAGCAACTTCTTGAAGAGATTGAATGTGTTTGGGAATGATGGGCTGCAGACCAGGAGCAACAATGGTGGTATAACCGGCTTTTGAGTAAGTTTCCATTTGCTTGGTCAATAGATAGACATAAGCAGCCCTTGGATATTTTGGTACTGCATCTGAAATTTTTGCCATTGCACCAACTTCCACAATGAGTCCAGTCAACTCACCATTTTCATCTTTGTCAAAATATCCTCCCACAGGGTTAGGAGTATCTTTAGTGATTCCGGCCGCCTCAAGTACCAAACTGTTAGCAAAACCTGAATGGATAGTTTGTGAAATGATGAACAAAGGGTTCTCTGGTGCCATTTGATCCAATTCCTTTAATGTTGGAGCTTCCAGATTTCGGAGAATTGCCGGATCCCACCCATAGGCAATTACCCATTCCCCACTATCTTTTTCTTCGATTCCTTTTTTGAGACTTTCCATCACCTCTGCTTGATTCTTATGATTGAACCCTGAAATGTCGATGGTTTCGGCCGTCTTTGCGGATAGAATTGGATGAGTATGAATATCGATAAAGCCCGGTATCAGCGTATTTCCTTTAAGATCAATGACTTTTGTATTAGATCCTTTATATTTTGATACCTCCGTTTCACTCCCAATCGCCTGTATCTTTCCATTATGAACAGAAACGGCCTTGGCCTCAGGATTTTTATCATCGACGGTTATGATATCTCCTCCTAAGAATATTTTGTCTGCTTTATTTTTCTGAGCATGTATTCCTTTTTCTCCAAAAATTATTAAAGAACATACAATAAAAGATAGAGCTATCCTTCTTGCCAATAAATATTTACTAATGAGTCTGAATTCCATTTTAATATTCTTTTGTTGACACATTTCAATCATAGGTTAGCGGAGAATTAATGAGAAAGATCCCCAGCTAAAACCCTATTAGTTACAATCTAATCTGATGTATAACATCATTTTGTGTTTTTTACAAGAAATAGGGATTGTACTTGGAGGGTGTCTGACTGTGAAGAATTAGTGGGGGTTACTCACAGGAGATGATGAGGTTGATTATTGTGAGGTTGTTATTGTTTTACTCCATTTACAAACCTTCCTTTTATGTTTCCGTAACTGTTGTATTCTATTCCACTCCAAGGTCTCCCATCCTTCCATTCACCTTCGTATTCAAGGAATATATGATTTTTTCCCCTGTCGTGAAAGAAAGTCTTTTAGCCTTTTCCATTTCTTAGCCCGTCCTTAAATTCCCACTCAAAATCATCATTGCCATGTCTGAATTCTTTCATTCCATTTCCTTATGGCAGAGCCCTCATTCCATTTGCTTGATCGAAAGCAACGTAGCCGGATCAGTTTTTCTTGGATCAAAGGAGCGAAGCACGTAATCGAATTGATAGCTTCCTGATGGAATAAGGTAGTGTTCCAGAGTATCTGGACCACAGCTTCCGGTACCAAGGCCCCTCTGTCTATGATCAAGATAAACGAAGGTATAAGGGTTAGCTTTGAGTTCGTATGCATGCGAAGTAGAGTAAAGGACCTCATCAGGATAATGACTGACTGAACCCTCGAAAAGTCCGTTGCTTGAAATGAGCAGCCCTGCACGATTCCCGTCCTTCAGCATCATCCAGCGGAGTTCCGTTTTGTTTCCATGTTCCTGAGGCACGATGTAAGGGACGTACTGGTCATTAACACTGGACTGAAAACGTCCTACTCGGACTCCGGCCAATCTGTCGCAGTAGCTTTCATGAGGGCCGTTACCGAACCATTCGAACTCTTCAAAACCTTCTTGAAGTTGGAAGGATATTCCAATTCGCGGCAGGTCGTTTAGGTCTTCATGAACCATCACCTTATTTTCCATCCACAGTGTTAAATCTGGAAAGACATGCCAGATGGTATGGTGAACGAAGGCCTCAGAGACAGGACCACAGGAGTAGTGCTGCTCAACCTCAAGGTGCAACAGTGCCAACTCAAGATTTTGATCAAGAGCATCCAGGCCCTTACGCTCTAGGTTGTTCATAGTACTATCATCCATCCGTGTAACTCCCTCTGAAACTCGGCATCTTTCGTATGTCACTCTGAGTTGGTTCAGGCCTGCTTTTATCCAGCGACCGAGAGTCGTTACAGAAATTAAGTTTAGCGTATCCTTTTCTTCCTGTCCGCTCCAGGCTTTTATTCCGTCATTGTCTGTTGGTGCACGCCAGACATTGAGTTGTGGTGAAGAAGCCAACAGATCCCGGTCTCCAAAACGGATATGTTTCAATCTTCCAGAATTTGCGTCAAAAAAAAGACTGCGCTGATCTGACTCGATCTTTATATCCGTTTTGGATATTGATACGTCCGGCGAATGATGATCCTGAAATGAAAAAACACCTTGATCTGAGTTATTTTCAAATTCTCTGATTCTGAACTGGTCCCATCCCAATTCGTGTCCTGCATCCGCCCATTTACAGGAAGTATTGAGTAAATACCATAGATTCAGATATACTTCCTGTCCAGGGAGCACCATAGGTTCTGATAGATTCAACTTTACCGGCATCGTTTGACCGGGACCTGCCTCAAGAGCTTCAAGTGTTCCTTCCTGAATCGTTTTACCGTCTACTTCAATTTTCCATTCCAGTCGAATGTCTTCCAGCCCTGTAAAATTCATGCGGTTTAAGAGTTCTATCTTTCCTTTTTGAAGGTCAATTGCTTCTGCATGGACAGGCTGGACCAGTTTTTTAAATTCCTGCATTGCAGGATGAGGTTGCCGATCGGGCCAGACCAGTCCGTTGATACAGAAATTAGCATCATTCGGTTCGTCGCCAAAATCTCCACCATATTTCCATTGTCCTTTACCCTCAGGATCTAGACCCTGGTCTACCCAGTCCCAGATGAAACCACCCTGAAGACCATGATTCTCGCGGATTACATCCCAGTAGTCTGAAAGGCTGCCGTTGCTGTTTCCCATTGCATGGGAATACTCACACATGATCAGCGGTCTTTCGTCTTTCGTAGTCTGCACCCATTCAACCATATCATTGATTTCGGGATACATGGGGGCAACCACGTCAGTGGCCAGCCTGTTGAAACCTGCTTCCGGCTGCCAGTCCCCTTGGAATTCCGGGCGTAGTGCGCCCTCGTAGTGCAGTAATCTACTGCTGTCACGCTCCCGGATCCATCCCGCACAGGCAGCATGGTTGGGTCCGTATCCTGACTCATTGCCAAGAGACCACATGATTATACAGGGATGATTCTTGTTGGTCTCAACCATGCGTCTGGTACGATCCAGGAACGCGCTGATCCATTGAGGATCCCTGCAGAGACGCCCATAGTAATGGTGGGTTTCTATGTTAGCCTCATCTACAACATAAATCCCATACTCATCACAGAGTTCGTACCATTGTGGGTCGTTCGGGTAATGTGCGCAGCGCACCGCGTTGAAGTTATGCTGTTTCATCAGCCGGATGTCCTCCAGCATCGATTTCCGGCTGACAGTTTTTCCGTTAAGAGGATCGTGTTCATGGCGGTTCACTCCCTGTATCAGAACGGGCCGGCCATTGATGAGCAGTTCCCGGTTTTTTATTTCAACCCGGCGGAAGCCAACTTTAGATGATGTCCATTCTGTCTCATTTCCTAAAGGGTCGAAAAGACAGAGCAGCAGAGTGTAGAGGTTTGGAATTTCACTGGTCCAAAGTTGAGGTTTTTCGACTTTTTCAGAAAAACGAAGCAAGTGGCCAAGGTTGATTCTTGTCTGTTCTGCAAGTGGTATTTCCTCAAGAGGCATGGATGAAAATACCCGGTTGCCACCAGGATCAATCAGTTGTATACCCACCTTCCAGCCTGCTTCCGTTGTTCTAGCAAAACTCACTCTTGCCTCCACTTCAAGGCTTCCTGCGTCCAGACCCTGGTTCAATTCTCCACGCGGAAACATGTCTTCCAGATATGTCATTGCCGTAGAGCGTAGGTAAACACTCCGATGAAGGCCTGCCATCCACCAGTGGTCCTGGTCTTCCAAGAAACTTCCGTCTGACCAGCGTATCACCACCACGGTTAGTTGGTTTTCTCCTGCAACAATCCAGGGGGTCAGGTCGAATTCCACAGGAGTACGGCTATCCTTGCCGAATCCCACTTGATTTCCGTTACAGAACAGGAAGAAGGCGCTTTCTACTCCGCCAAAGTGGATCACCGTCCTACGTTCCTTCCAGTAATCTGGAAGTGCAAAACGGGTACGGTAAACTCCCGTCGGATTTTCTTCCGGAACTTTGGGTGGCTGGTGAGGGAATGGCATCTGTACGTTTGTGTAGTGCGGAAAGTCATGCCCCTGCATCGTCCAATTACCAGGAACCTTGATACAGTCCCATCCGGAATCTTTCCAATCAGGTTGAATACTTCCTTGCTCCAAGTCAGCCGGTTTTTGATAGAGCCGAAAGCTCCAGTTACCGTCCAGGCCGAGATGCCAAGGTGAATCTAGAGGTTCTGCATTAAGAGCCTTTGTTTCACTTGGGTATCCGTAAAGATGAGCCCGTGGGGGCAGAGTGTTGATTCCTACGCATTCCGGATTCATCCATGGAATATCAGGTCCTGAATAAAGAAAATTTGGGCAGGTAGTCATGAGGTTTGATTGTAGTGCAAAACAGCCTGTTCACGTAGTCTTTCTGCGGCCTCTTCCGGGGTTAGATCACGCTGTGCTTCAGCCAGTAGTTCGTAGCCAATCATATTTGTTTGTCATATAAGAAGTGGTGAGATTTGAATATTATTCTTTGATTGCACCCATTGTCAGCCCGGAAATGAAATGTTTCTGTAGCATAAAAAACATGATCACCGGAGGGAGTGCGGCCACGATCGATCCAGCAGAAATGAGGTGCCATGATGCCGTCCACCTTCCTCTGAGGGCCTGAATGCCCAGGGTGATAGGGCGTGCTTCATCTCCCTGAACCAGGACAAGTGCCCAGAAATAATCATTCCAGATAAAAGTGAACTCCAGGACAGCTAGGGCTGCTAATGCAGGAAGCAAAAGTGGCAAAATAATGTTCCAGTATACTCTGAACTCTGAAGCCCCTTCGATTCTTGCGCTTTCCACCAGTTCGTGAGGTATTTCCTTAATAAATCCACGAAGGAAAAAGGTACAGAAACCTGTTTGAAATGCCGTGTGAAAGAGGATGAGACCCATTTTTGTATCGTAAACTCCAAGATTTAAAGTCAAATTTCGAACAGGTATCATCAGAATTTGGGCAGGCACAAAATTACCGGCAATGAATAAGGCAAAGATTAGAAAATTGCCACGGAAACGATGTTTGGCAAGAGAGTAGCCGGCAAGAGAGCTCAATGTCAAAGTTCCCACAACCGTGGGTATTGTGATCACCAGGCTGTTAATAAAATATTGAATCATTGGGGTCACCGTAAAAACTTGGGTATAGTTTTCCACCAAAGCAAATTCAGTCGGCCAGCCCCAATAGTTTCCAGAGTTGATGTCTGCCAGGGAACGGAAGGAAGTCAATAAAACACCAATAAGAGGGAGCAGCCAGACAATCAGGACCACATAAAGAATTATACGGTAACTGCCGCGAGCAAAAAAAGAGGCTTTTTGTATGGATTCCGGGAACATATCAAAGTCTTCCCTTTTCGTTTAACCAGACCCTTATCAGGAACCAGGCGATATAAATATCAAGAATTAAAAAAAGAATGGTTGCCAAAGCAGCTCCGTAGCCCATTCTATAATTAAAAATTGCCTGTTCTACCATTTCATAGGCGAGTACGGTTGTACTACCCCACGGACCGCCCTGGGTCATAATGGCGACCAGGTCAAAACTACGTAAGGCGCCCAGCACTGAAACTACTACTGCGATGAATGTAGCTGGCCTCAATTGTGGAAGGATAATGTTCCAGAACATGGCCCAGCCGCTTGCTCCGTCAATTCTTGCAGACTCTATAATTTCTTTGTTCAGGGCGGCTAGTCCTGCTAGGTATAAAATTAGGCAATAAGCAATCTGAGGCCACATAGCGGCCGCGATGATACCGAAATTAGCAAGATTCTCATCTGATAGCAAAGCCAGGGGTTGGAGTCCAAATAATTCAAGAAAGGAATCGAGTAGGCCGTATTTAGGATTGTAAAACCATGAAAAGATAAGCCCCACTACCACTGGGCTGATGACAAACGGAAAAAAGAATAGCGACTTTGCATATTTTATTTCAGAGAGGTCCTGATTGAGAAAAAGCCCCAGAGCGAGACTGAGAGGAGGTGCCAGAAGAAAAAAAACAAGCCATAAAAGGTTGTTCATGATTGCAGTATGAACTCTGTCGTCATCCCACATTTCAACGTAATTACCAATTCCGACCCAAATCATCTCCCCAACGCCATCCCACTCGAAAAAACTGATCCAGAGGCTAGAGAAAATCGGATGGAGAACATACACCGCAAAAAAAAGCATTGCGGGAGCCAGAAAAAAGACCGGAGCCAACTTAAGCTGGTTCCGATCCCAATAATTTGCTTGCATGGAAAAGGTGGGCAGGGGAATCCTGCCCAATTAAGAGATTACTTCTTGAAAATACGCTTACGCACTTTTTCAATACGCTTGCGGATTTGTTTTTCACGATCTGGTTTTACCATAAATTCCTGAAATCCTTTCATGCCTTCCTTTGCCATTTCAGGAGTGGTATCACGATCATAAAACTGAGCTAAACCAGCAGACTCACTGAGCACCTTGAAACCAATTTTCAAGAACTCATCAGTTGGTGTTGGAGACTGATTATTGGCAGGCAACATACCAGCAGCAGCCGCTATTATTCCTTGAATATCAGCTCTTGCAAAGAATGCAAGGAATTTTTTTGCATCTGTCTTATTTTTTGCACGGGAAGGGATGTGCATCGAATCAGTCGGAGCATCCTCATAAGTGCGGACACTACCATCAATAACTGGGAATTGAAAGTATCCGATTTTACCATCTAGCCCGGCTTTGACAAGATCTGGCACGACGAAGTTACCCATGAGGTACATAGCTGCATCACCGTTGATCATAGGTGCCTGACCCTCTTGCCATGAATAAGATGCATGGTTTTTAATGTAATACCCCTTACGCGCCAGGTCTCCCCAAATATCAAAGACTTTATCCAGACGTTTGTCTTCATATGAGATATTTCCATCCATAAGGGCCATGTGGAAGTCGTAACCATTGACACGCAAATTCAGAAAATCAAACCATCCGGCAGCAGTCCAGAGATACTTTGTGCCGATGGTGAATGGAGTTATTCCATTCTTCTTGAGGGTTTCAGAAATGTGCATCAGATCTCCCATACTCCTTGGTTCTCCAAGTCCGTACTTTGCGAATATATCCTTGCGATAATAGAATCCCCACTGGTAGTAGGTCGTTGGAACTCCCCACTGCTTGCCATCCAAAGTAACTGTGGAGCGGGCCGAGGACAATTTAGCATGAAGGTCGTGCTTGTTCCAGACATCGCTGACGTCCTCGAAGAGACCCTGAACTACAAAGAACTTCATCCTGTTTCCTGAGAACCAATTCACAACGTCGGGTGGCTCCGCCTGCAGAAAGTTGCGGATCGCCGTCTTGTATGCTTCATGGTCGTAAATAGTCATTTTAACCTTGATGCCAGGATTTTCCTTTTCAAACATCGGAATGATTCGCTCTTTCCAGAGCTTATGGACATCTGGATTCGAACTGTTGTTTGTAACGTTAATTGTACCTGCCATTGCTGTCGTCACAAAAAACAAGGCAGTTGCCATAATGCTAATGAATAATTTCATTTTTTACTCCTTTAGATTAAGATCTAGCAAAAAAATATCGCTATGAAAACAATCCAGTACATGTGGTTTATCTCCATAACAACATACTGTGATGAGGTTATTCCCACCACCGAAGACACACTATAACATTTTTTTTTACAATTGCAAACGAATTTGAATCCGATAAAGATGTTTTCTCAATTTAATTTTGGAATCATTCCTCCATGAGCTTCCAAAAGATCGTCAACAAGATGCCAAATCTCATCCACCGACAGTTCAGCTGCAGTATGTGGATCAAGCATCGCGGCATGATAGACATGTTCCTTTTTTCCTGAAAGGGCTGCTTCGACAGTTAATTGCTGGACGTTAATGTTTGTCATCATCAATGCTGCTAGCTGCGGAGGGAGACTTCCGACCCTAACGGGCTGGATGCCGTTCCTATTGATGAGACAAGGCACCTCCACACTGATATTGCCTGGTAGATTATCAATCAGATCATTATTGCCTACATTGCCGTTTATGGTCACCTCCCTATCATTCTCCAGTCCGTTGATGATCGAAGCTGCATATTCATGGCTTTGACAAACTTCCATAGTCTGATTTTCGTCTTCAAGTTTGGCCTTCTGTTCGTCCCATTCGGAGATCTGTTTTTTACATCGTGTAATGTATTCATCCAGCGGAATATTGAATTCATCGATCAGATCCGGACGGTCTCTTTTGATGAACCAGGGAGTGTATTCCGAGAAGTGTTCACTTGATTCAGTGACGAAAAACCCCAGTCGTTTAAGCATCTCATATCTCACCCGGTTGTCATCCGGCATACCCCCTTTCTCAGCAATTTCTCTAAGTCGTGGATACAGATCTTCGTTTAACCCATTGAGTTTTTTTTCGAAACGTAGGTAGAAAGACATGTGGTTGATTCCTGCGCAAAAATAGTCAATGTCCGAGACTTTTTCATTGAGATCCTTCGCCAGTTGCTCTGCCGTGCCCTGAACACTGTGACAGAGTCCTACCATAGTCAGTTCCGGTGCTATTCGACTAATTGACGTGCAGAGCATCACCATTGGATTTACATAGTTAAGTAGGATTGCTTGCGGACATGCTTCCTCCATGTCCTTAAGTATTTCCCTGATCACGGGGATGGTTCTCAGGGCACGCATTATTCCGCCAACTCCCAGTGTATCAGCAATGGTCTGACGTAGTCCGTATTTCTTGGGAATCTCGAAATCGATAACCGTTGAGGGCTTGTAGCCCCCAATCTGCATCATGAAAATAACATAATCAGATTCCTTCAGTACTTTTCTACGATCTGTTGATGCAAACACCTTAGTGGTCAATCCAAGATTTTCAGAGATCTTTCTTGTGACAATCTCTGAAGTGCGCAGCCTATCCTCATCAATATCATGCAGAGCGATTTGTGTATCTCCGGCAAGCTCCGGAGTGAGCAAAATGTCACCGATCAGACGTTTGGCGAAAATAGTGCTTCCAGCACCGATTAGAGCAATTTTTGGCATAATTAAATCTTTATTTTAGATAAACTGATATTCAGAAGTATCCACAAATGTCTTTGTGTCAAAGAATTTTATAGTTTTGGAAGTGTCTCATGGATTAGTTAAACGCCTCAAGGCAATTCAAAGAAGAATTTACCTATTTGAATGGATTTTTGCATGTAAAATACCTGCCAAAAACAGCATGTCCGTGATGGACCTAGCAGGTGACAAGGTTTTGTGAGAACCGGGCATGTTTCACAATTTGGTAGATTTTACAAAAATGTGGGATTTTACTTGGAGGGTGTCTGACTTGTGAAGAATTAGTGGGGGTTACTCACAGGGGAAGACAAAAGAAGTATTGAGAGGAGAATGATAAAAGGAACCAAGTCACCACCCAAAGGATAATTAGGTCAAGATTTCAAGAACCAAATGAAATCGAAAGATTTGTAAATAGAGAGGAATAAATATACTAGAGACCACCCTTCTAAGTATTACCCGTCCGCATTTTTTGACACATTTTTTTCTGTAAATTGTTCGAAATAACTATAGAGTTTATCTATCTCATCAGGTGATATTTCCTCTATCAGTTCCGCATATGTCTTTTTAATATAACCACCATTAACATTTTGTATTGGTAAGACACTTATGACTTCATTTTTGTTGTTTAACATTTTTTCCTCCTCATTAAGGAAATTCAATTATAATGTCCGCACAGATGTGCATATATGTAACCAATTCCGCAGAATTATATAAAAACACTACCGAAAATCGGAAGGTTTATATATGTCAAGACTTCTTTTTCTGATTTAGAGGGGTAATTTACAAGAATTGGGAATTTTACTTGGAGGGTTTCTGACTTTGAGGAATTAGTGGGAGTTACTCACAGGAGATGATGGGATTGATTTTAGTGAGTGATTATTGTCGAACTCCTTTCACATACTTCCATTTGTAGTTTCCGTCTTTGTCATATGTTGTAATGTTCCAAGGTTTATTATCTCTGAATTCACCTACCCCTTTATTCCCGTTAGAAAAGATGAATGTTCCTTTACCATAAAATTTCCCATTCTTCCATTTTCCTTTATAGATTATGGAACCAGACAATGAGAATGTTCCTTGCCCATGTTTTTTCCCATTCCTGAATTTCCCTACGTACTTGTCTCCATCAGGTGAAGTGAGTGTCCCTTGCCCATGTTTTTTCCCACTCCTGAATTCCCCTACATACTTACTTCTATCAAGTGAAGTGAGTGTTCCTTGCCCATGTTTTGTCCCATTATCGAATTTCCCGACATACTTGTCACCATCAGGTGAAGTCATTGTTCCTTGCCCATGTTTTTTCCCACTCCTGAATTCCCCTACATACTTACTTCTATCAAGTGAAGTGAGTGTTCCGGGTCCATGTTTTTTATCATCCTTGTATTCCCCTACATACTTGCCTCCATCTGGTGTAGTGAATGTCCCTCGACCGTGTTTTAACCCATTCTTATATTCCCCTACATACTTGTCTCGATTAGAATAAGTTTCTTTTCCCAGACCATTAGGATTCCCATCCTTCCATCCCCCTGTGTAGGAATAACCATTAGGTTTAGTGAATGTTCCCTGCCCATGTTTTATTCCATTCTTGTATTCTCCTACATACTTGTCTCTATCAGGTAAAGTAAATGTTCCTTGACCTTTTGGTTTCATATTTTCAATATCACCCACATATTTTCCATGAAAATCCTCATTACCATTCTCAGACCAAACTGATATCCCATTCACTTTACTCTCAAACAAAACCCCCCACATTAGTATCCACTTCCCATTCTCCCATTTACCAAGTAGTACCCCTTCTTTGCTGTAATGTTCAGTGTTCCACTCCTTACCATCTTTCCATTCACCTACCGCAGTTTTACCATCATAAAATGGATAAGATAAAATACCAAAGCCCTCGGGGATTCCAGTTGAGATCTCACCTTCATATTTTGGTTGAACTTTACCTTTTCCAAAAGTTTTCCAAACAAAACCAGAAGAAATTTTATATTGATATAAGACACCCGTTTCCTGACAAAACAGGGGTGATGTAAGAAGAAAGATGGATAGAATTAAAAATAAGTGTTTCACTTGGATTCCAACAATAATTAAAGTTTAACCAATATATCATCAATCGGTTCGTTTTTCAAAAAAAAGGGAATGTAGTGAGAAAAGATAAACCTCATCAGACTTGATGGGTTCAGAATTATTTATAATAGTTGTGAAAACTATCAAATTGTGGAAATATTATTTTTAATTTGTTTAAAGACATAAAAGGATCATTTTGGAAAAACGTCAGATTATAGAAACTACAAAAGAAAAACTATTACCAAACAATCGTTATGGAACAGTTTCTAAGGGTTTAAATTGGTTGCCACTGAG
>Ga0257108_1000351_pt1 | contig 13571 bp, 15 predicted proteins | sample LP_taG_FD_190181 | JGI IMG/M metagenome (GOLD analysis project Ga0257108, IMG submission 190181) | Marine microbial communities from Northeast Subartic Pacific Ocean, Canada - LP_J_2011_P26_1000m | ecosystem: Environmental > Aquatic > Marine > Oceanic | place: Canada: Northeast Subartic Pacific...
TTTTTTCCAAATATAGATTTTATTTGGTTTGTAATCATTTCATATTCATAATTTAATCTATTCCTATTAAAAAATGGTAGTATCACAATATCATTATCTTTAAATTTCATTTCATTAAATTCTTTTAAATTTATTTGTACAAATTGTTTTGTAAATTTTACATCCCTCGTTCTTGGTCTATTCTCATATCCATGCCGATAGTTTCTATTAAGATACCACTCTGAAAAACCGTAAAATAATTCAGGTTTTTTATCTATTTCTTTTTCTACACTATATGATACTATATATTTCATCTAAACTCCTAAATTTTACTGGATCATATAAATCTTCTTTTTTAAATAAATATTTATCTGGTTCTTTGCTATAAGATGGTTCATGTACCCATGCAGCACCATCTTTAGCATATCTTTCCATTTCTCTTTCTACTTGAATATTATGTTCCAATTCTGCATTTGTAAAAGTACGATTATGATTTCTTAAATATGTACTATATTCATTTATATTCATAACTACTCCATTTGTAATAAAGTCCTCGTGTATACTACACTCCTTTAATACAAATGTTTTATTTTTTGGTAAAAAACAATATCCCCAGGGACTTACCATAACACATGCACCTAAAGACATTCCAAAAATATAAAATTCTGAATACTCGTTGACATTTGGCTCTTTCTTTAATGAACCAACAGTATATTTGGTATCAACATTGTCTAAACGGGGAACATACCAATCAGAATTATCTGATTCTATAACCCGTTTCATTAATTTTTCAATATTTTTTTCAACTTTAGTAACTGTAGTTGGATATTTAAATCTTTCTCTGGTAATACTATCTTTCCACCAATCTATTAAAATAAATAATTTTCGTTTATTCATATCTTTTATATATCTTGTTTAATTACAAATTTAGGTTTATATTCCAATGCATTTTCTGTTACTAAATCTCCAGGTTTCATATATTTTTCAAAATATTCTTTTGATGGTGGAATTCCATTTTCATAACAATCATCTTTAAGAATTTTAGCATATCTATCATACATTTTTCTCCAATCCTTCTCCATAATTTTAAATCTTGGTCGTATTGGGTGCCACCATTGTTCAATCAATACTGGAACTGTTCCATCTGAAACTACATAATTTAAAAAATCTAAATTATTTGATGCATCTATTCCCCACTCCCTTTTTGTAACTGGTTTAAATTCACGAATTCTATTGGCAGTTACACTATCAGTAATAAAATCTGCCTCATTATGTGAAAAGAACTCTTCTGGCATGAAACTTTGGTTTATTGTATCTGTTCCATACTTTATATATTTTTTCAGCCAATCTTCAGCAAACATATCTGTTGCAAGAAATCTATCATGTTTAAGATTTTCTACTGATGATATATAATCATATTTATTATTTTTTTTAAATTTTTCATCAAACATTTTTTGATTATTCTTTGAAGTCTTTATAGCAGGAAGAGTATCATAAATTTTCTTATGTGAATTATGTATAAAATCATATCTCGACTTCACTACAAAATCATAATCAGAAAAATCATAATCATATGATTTTGCTTGTGAATACCACATTGAAATATTATTTTCTGAACCCTTTTGGTATTCCCAACCATATATATCTCTATACTCAATCAAGGCATCTTCCCATTTAGTATGGCTAAAAAGTTTTGGTTTTAATGTATTTTGTATTCTATCTAAAATACTTTCATCCCACTGCCCAATAACTGTTGGACAGGCATGTTCATGATAAGAATTTCTATCCCAAGTATGACAAAAGAAATCACATCCTTCATAATACTCAAGAATAGATTCTTCACAATAATCATAAGTTCTCGTTTGTCCTGACAAACATACTGCTATTTTATATTTCATTCAAAAACTCCATTAAAAGTTCTAATTCAATATTTTTTTCTAATTGTTTTCTATTATAAATCAATTTATCTTTAACTGATTCATATAACTCAAAACACTCTTCTATTGGTAATCTACTAATTCTCTCTATTTCCTCACACACCACTTTTAATCTCAAACCATCATCTTCAATACTATCATATGATTCGTCAAATATTTCAGGAAATGTCTTATATCCCCTTTCCTTTATAAATTTAAGTGCGTTAACATTACTATAAATAATAAATGGTTGATATTCCCACATATGACAGAATAAACCCCATCGTAAAAAAATAGTATTTTTCCAAAATGGCCAAGAAGTCGGATAAATATTAAACAAACTTAATTCATAAATGTCCTTTGTAAAAGCTGTTTCAGAGTTAAACTTTTTTTCTTGTCTCTTACAAGTGTATTCGATTCCATGTGGTAGTGTTTTTTCAAACTCATCCTTTGTTTTTAATAATAAATTTAACCACTTTCGTGTTTTTACATCTTGTGTTGATGGATACCCAACATTATTTCTTGCATATTCTAAATGATGTGAGTGTAAGGTATTGGAAAGATTTTTATTCCATAAATGATGAGCCATTATAGTTCTAAAATGTCTATCATTTCGATGGGCTTTAATGAAGTGTCTTAAATTTTTTTGATTTTTAAGTTTATCCAAATGTTGTTCATAAGTATCTTCATTGACTCTACCTTCACCCACCAAATGTATTGCTGGCCAAAGTGCTTCAGTATTTATTCCATGTACTATCATTCTATTTTTAATATTATTTTCATCACACCACTTAATGTGTTCTTTTGAAGCAATTGCGTTTGCAGTAATATAAATAATATTTTCAGGTGATAGCTTCAACCTACTTAACTCATTATACAATGGTTTTAATAAATTTATAACAGGATCATTACTAACTAATGGTTGCCCTTCTAAATGATTAATAAAAATTAATTTTGCTTTATTCACTCTAACCAATTCTAATATCTCAGAATTTATATTTTTAATACCTCTATACCAATCGTGATGCCAATAACATCTATATTGAATAAAAACATTTTCTTCACCGTTATACTTTGAGTAATTTATTACTTTGTATTTGTTCAGTACTCTCTTCTTGGTGTTTCTCTGAACATCTCTAAATAAATTCTGCAAGAACCTGTGGGGCATAAGCAAAATCTCTTTTGGTACATCATAAACTTTTTCCACAGAGTCATCATTTAAAAAAATCATAACAAGTTCTCCGATATATAATCATAAAATAAATCTGCTAAATGTTCATGATCTTTTGCCATGGGATGGCCATATGCATATTTTTTATCCTGACTATAAATATAATTTCTCCAATCTGTAATACCATTTGGAAAAATATAATAATTTAATTTATCTGTATTTAACTTGTCAGTATGGCCTTTCTTTCGAAAGCTCTGTTCCCTACTCCATGAATCTGGATTAATCTCCCAATCTTTATTATCACCAAATAAAGAACCAAAAAATATAATATCAATATTTCTCTCATTACAATAAGACTGAAACATTTCCAACTCTCGCTGTAATGATTTTATTCTCTCTTCATCAGTATATAAATTTTTATAATGAAATTCAAAATGTTTAATATACTCTTCAACATCAACAAGTTCCCTCATACCTCTCTCCTCGTGAGCTGTCCAAATATCTAATGCTACGGTTACTGGAAAGTATATCTCTTTTAGTGAAGTCCAAAATTCAAGTCTACTTACATCAGTTAATCCAAGTATAATTAAAGTTTTATCTTCATTTTTATATTTTGGAACATAGTTGGGTAAATCATATTCTTCAGATTTATCATGTACTGGGTTCATGGCATCAATCATATCTTCGTTATTACTCCACTCATATAATCTTCTAATCATTTGTTGATTATTCGCACCAGGAATTGATAAATTTATTTCTGTACATTCAAGTTTTTTGGATAAAAGATGTGAAAAGGTATGCTTTTTTAGTTCACCAAAATTATATTGCCAGGGAAAATCAGCAGTTACATTCCCCAATTCGGATTTGATTACTTTATTTACATCATATCCTTTCGGTAGGCATTCTTTGAGTAGATCAAGATTCACACCCTCTCGTATTATATTTTCATTTTCAAAAGGAATAGTTAAAAAACTACAACCATGCACAACTAATGAATCATATTTCATATTTAATTATCCTCGTTTTTTATTTTTTTAATATTATTTTTAAAAATCTCTTTATCTCTATCTTCAAGTATGTATTTATATAAGTTATTTGCAAACTCCTCGTGTTTAACCCTATGTGGATGATCTTCATGTTCATAAGTATTGAACCAAGTATCTGATATAGAACCTTTTTCAACTAATTCATAATAATTTTTAAAAGAAAAATAATTTATTCTTTCTTTAGTAGAATCGTATAAAGTATCAGTAAAAGAATTAAAAAATATTACTTGAGAATTAAATTGTTTTACATAACTATCAAATAACAACACATCTCTGTTTAATTTTTGTATTTCAGTTTTATCATGTTGAAAATACTTAACCCAATGTTTAAACCAAGAGTTCCATTTCTCTACATCATCACCAAAAACATTTCCTTTATAAATGAGTGGTAAATTGCCGTGATGTTTTTTATCTAATATATCCTTTGGTAGTATTATTCTCCATTTATCAAACAAAAAAACCTCTGTTCTTGATGTTTCAGTTAATCCAATAATAAATAAAGTTTCACTAACACTTGATTTGTTTTTTTCTATCCAATCAAAAGTAGTTCTAAACATTCTTTGATTTGATGCACCACCCAATGCAAGATTTTTATAAAAACACTTTAATTTTTTAGCCAATGGCTTAGTAAAATTAAAATTAATCATTTCATGGCAATCATATACAAAACTACATCCATTTGATACTAATTGTTTATAACGATTCATCTAATAACTCCAAAAATCTAATCAATTCTATATTTTTATTAAGTAAATTTCTATTATGGATTAACTTATCCTTAACAGATTCATATAAATCAAAACACTCCTCTAATGATAACTTTGATATTTTTTCTATTTCTTCACATACCATTTTAAGTCGTGTTCCATCATCCTCTACAGAATCATAACTTTCGTCAAATATTTCTGAAAAGGTTTCATATCCTCTTTCTTTTAAAACTTTAAGAGAATTCACATTACCATAAATAATAAATGGTTGATATTCCCACATATGAAAAAATAATCCCATTCTTAAAAATAAGGTATCTTTCCATAAAGGCCACGAACTTGGATGTATGTTGAATAAACTTAATTTATAAATATCTCGTGTGAATGTTCTTTCGGATTTAAAATTTTCAACCTGTTCTTTACAAGTATCTTCAATATAATAAGGAAAAGTTTTTTCAAACTCCTTTCTGGTTTTCAACAAAGATTCTAACCAAATTTTAGTGTCTTCGTCTGTAGTTTCTGGATATCCAACATCACCACGAGCATAGGTTCTATGGTGTGTGTATACAGTATCTTCAAGTCCTTTACTCCACAAATAGTGAGTTGGTATAGTTTTAAAATGTCTATCACTTCGATGAGTTTTAATAAAATGTTTTAATCCTTTTTTATTCTTAATTATTTCAAAATGTTCTTCAAAAGTATGATCCCAAAGTTCTTTACATATGTTTTTTTCTTTGGATGCTATCGCTTCCATAAAAATACCAATAACTTTCATTCTATTTTTAATATTATTTTCATCACACCACTTAGTATGTTCTTCTGAAGCAATTGCATTTGCAGTAATATAAATAATATTTTCAGGTGGTATGTTTAATTCTTTCAAAGTATTATACATAGGTTCTAAAAAATTTATATTTGGATCTTCACTAACTAATGGTTGACCTTCAAATGAATTTTCAAAAACTAATTTACAATTATTATTTCTTATATTATTCAGAATTATAGGATTTATATTTGAAATTGATTTATACCAATCTTGATGCCAATAACAATTATAATTACATAGGAATTTATCTTTACCATTGTATTTTGATAAGGTAACTCGTTTTAAAGATAATTTAGTATTTACACCAAATGATTGTAAATTATTTAAAATAGAAAATAACCAATCTCCTATGTGTTGGTCAGGAGCTCCACTACCAAATAGTATATTATTCTCAACATCTATACCTTTATTACTATCGTCAATTAAAAAAGTATAACCTTTTAATTTATTCATTTAAACACTCATATAACTTTTTTGCCCACAACGAATGTCCTACTTCATCTGGGTGATCTGCCCCACAAAACTTATCCTCTATTTTTTCTGAATTATTTATAAAATTTTTAAAAGAAACTTTAATAAAATTTTTATCAAACAACTTTAAAAATTCCTCAACTATAGTATAATCATATACATTACTATCATTTATTTTTTCCCAATCTTCAGTATAAAATGCATTAAAAAATAAATGTTTTATATTTTTACTTTCTAAAAAATTATGTAGATATAAGTTATCATTGATATAATGATACAATGACTCTTCTTCATTCCAAAAATATTTTGCCCATAAATAATAGAATTTTTCTAAATCTTTTGGTTGACCCGATCCTTCAACTGAATATTCATTTGCAGAAGGTTGAAATGTTTCCCAATTAGTATCATTAAAATAAAAATCTCTTCTATCGGGAGATGACCACCCAACAACCACTAATATTTCATCTAATTTATATTCTTTTAATAAAGATAAAACCTCTTTAATAGTTCTTCTAATAATACCATCATTAGAACCACCACTCTGAGATATATTTTTTACTTCTATATCTAAAAGTTTTCCTAATTCTCTTGGCCAACACTTAGAAAGTTCAGGATATCCATTATTTCCTGCAGTCCAACTATCTCCATCACATAACAATATTTTTTTGTTAGACATGCCTTGGGCCTCTAAATCCAATTTCTGGGTCATAATTGAAGTAGGCCTCTTTATATCCTTCTGTTGTTGCTTTTGCAACTCTCTCATGCCAATCATCTACAATTCTTTTATTTGCTTCATAAAGTAATTGATAAAATTTTTCATCTGGCAATTCAGTAAAATTACAAGTCATTCTATCTGAATTTTGATATTTCTCATAAAAATCTGCTGGGCCTTTAAGTAATCCCTTTTCAATTGCATAAAAATATAATGGTGTTCCTGGATAAGGTGTTACAGGATGAATTGACCTTAAATGATGAGTACTATTATACTTAATAAGAAATTCTGTTCCCAATCTAAGAGATTCTTCAGTATCACCAATATTTCCCCATATTATATTTAATCCAGGGAAAATTCCAACTTCTTTACAACTATCAACTGCATCATACGCATCTTGTACTGTTTGTTTTTTTGTAATATTATCAATAACCGTTTGATCTAACGCTTCTATTCCAATATTTATAGCTGTCATCCCAGCCTCTATCCCTGCAGTTAATGCCTCTACGGTACATGCTGGGGTAGTACCATGACAATTCCAAGTTACTCCTAAATCTGCTTCTTTCATTGCATTAGCAAATCTAATTAAGGCCTTTTCATTAATTCCAATATTCTCATCAACAAAATCAATATGATCAACATGATACTTATCTCTTAATATCCGAATCTCTTCAAATACATTCTCAAAACTTCTCAGTCGATAACTATCATAGAGTCTAAAACAAAAATTACAACTTTGCGGACATCCTCTCGAATATAAAACTGGAAAACATCTTGCAGTATGTTTTGCTGACTCATGTTTGTAAAGAATATATGCATCCATTGGAAATAAATCCCAAGCAGGAAATGGTAAGTCATCTACTGGTCTGGCTAATGGTGATTCAGGATTTTTATGTAGTGTTCCATCTGATTTTAAAAATGATAATCCAGGTGAATCTGTAACATCTTCTTTCTTTTCCAATCTACTTAATAACTCTCTCCATGAAATTTCTCCTTCTCCATGAACAATATAATCAGCCTTAGTTTGTTCTAAAAAATATTCAGGACATGCACTTGGGCCATTCGAACCTAAAACTACAATTGGTTTATTTTTAGATTTCTGTATGTATTTACAAACTTCAATTGATTTTTTAAACATTTGATATCCATAAACACCCACACCTATCACATCATATGGTTCATTTTCATCAAGATAAGTTTGTATTTCAGAATCCTCAAAATGGTAAAGTTCTTGATTCCAAATTTCCACTTCGTGTCCTTCTTGTCTTGCTACGGCAGCAATATACGCCACCCCCATAGGAAAAATGTTAAGATGTGCTAAGTTATCTATAGTTACTAATAATATTCTCATGAATTAATATCTTTTATATAATCAAATAGTAAATCTGCAAGTACTACATTATCATAAATGTTTGGATGTCCATATGCATATGTTTCATCATAACTGTAAATATGAGATCTCCAATCCTTTACTCCATCTGGAAAAGTGAAATAATTTATATTTTTCGTATCAAAATTATTCAAAAAACATTCATCACGAGAAATAAAAAAATTTGACCATCTATTTGAATCATCCTTATAATCCCATCCTAACCCAAATAAAGAACCAAAAAATACTACATCAATTTTATTTTGATCACAAAATGATTGAAATAATTCTAAATCCTGGTTAAGTTCCCTAACTCTCTCGTGCTCATCATAAAAATAAGTATAATATGTTTGAATATATGTTTTCAAAACATCCAATGAAACATCATATGGCTTGGTACTCGACCAATCCTTTGAATTTTTGATAAAATTATTCTCTGACTCATACCCAAACTGATCAGCTGAAGCCTTAAAATACTCTCCCATCGGGGATGGTGCATAAATTGGAAACCTATTAATATCTGATAATCCTACAATCATTAAAGTTTTCTCAAGTTCGGGTCGTGTTCGTAAAAGCAGTTTATCTTCCCTACCTTTATCTTTTGCCCATTCATATAAATAGTTAATAATTTGCCTATTGCCTGAGCCAGGGACTGATACATTATGTTCTTCACAATTTAATTTTTTTGCTAATAAGCGTGATAACTTATGAGTATGGTTAATAAGTTCATCATTAGGGTCCATTTCAATATCCTTGTTCCAACTCTTATCTACTCTATTTGTCTCAAATGGATATGTACAATACATAAAACTACATCCACTCACAACTACATTTTTATATTTTTTCATTATAATATTTCCCTACATAATCACTACACATACCAATACAATCACTTTTTATCATTCGTGTTACACCCAAATCCATCATTTGTATTTCTGGAAAAACACAAATAGATTTTTTAGTCAATTGTCTACCTGGAAGTGTCCACAAATATCCCTTTGATGTTACAGTTACATCATCATTCTGATGCCAGAAATAATGTATTGCCCCATTGTGCATCAACGCGCTCTTATTACTCATCAAATATAATGCATCTATATTTTTAGCATGACACCATAATTTTGGATTTTGTAAAAATTCCCTTTCAACTTTAAATTTTGGAGTATCATGTCCTAAATAAAATTCCATATCTTTACTCCAAACATCAATCTCTACATCATATCCAAGTTCAAGTGCCGTTTTAATATAATCTGGATTATTTTCCGATTCAGGTTTTGGCCCATTTATATTTCCTCTATGTGATATTAATATCATTTAAATATTTCTCTAAATATTCAGGTGTACCTAATTCAATAGACCTGTCTACCATACTAATAACTATTTGTTTCCCATCTTTTATTGCCCAATTATAAACTGGTGCAACATAAAATTCTTTATTAATTCCAGTTCTATCATTATGTTCAATCTGTTGTTCTGCATACTTTACAAAATCACTACCTTTACTCCAATAATAATATCCTGCAGTTGCATAAGGTGAAATGGATTTCTTTTCTGCTACTTCTGTAACAAATTCACTATCATCAAGTTTAGCATAACTCCATTTTTCACTACCTTTCCCATAAAAACAGGGTATACCACCATCAAACTTTTCAAATAGTTCAAATGTTTCATCTGGATTATAATAAACTAATTGATCAGAATTGAGTGTAAGTAATGGTGTATCATTATTTATCCAATCCTTTGCACATAAAAGAGTTTGAGTTGCACCATCAGTTACTTCATCCAATACAACAACCTCATAAGATTCATGACCAATACACTCCTTAAACAGTTTAAAATCATATTTTTCATAATCTTCTTTTAAACAAATTAATATAAACTCATAAGTTTCATCAAACTCTATATTTAAATTCTCAATAACTCTATGTACCATAGATTTACCATTAACATCTATAAATGGTTTTGTATCAGTATATCCTGCTTCTCTAAACCTATTTCCTCTACCTGCCATTGGTATTACTATATTCATATTTTGTTTCATATTTTATCCTTTATCGAATTATACAATTCTATTGCCCAAACCTCGTGTCCAGTTTCATTTGGATGTATTCCATCCATCAAATTTCTTTTCAAAATATAATTACGAAATGATTCTTTTTTAAAAATCTTTTTTCTTATATTTAAATATTCATCAGTCAAAAATGAACTTTCCATTTCATCTTGAATCTCTATATCTTGAAACATACCACCATTTTCTTCATAAAAGGCATCAAAGAATAAGTGTTCAATATTATGAGAATTTAAAAAATGGTGTAATAGTAAATTTTGTTGTATATATCTTTCAGTATATTCTTCCTTATTCCAGAACTTTTTTAAATAAATTTCATAAAACTTATTCAAATCCACATCTCTAAATGATTGTTCAAGTTGTGCTGGATATAAAGTTTCCCATGAACTCCAATCCCCTTTATAATAAAAATCCTTTCTCTCTGGTGATGTCCAACCAATTATAACAAAAATTTGTTCGCCAAGATAGTTTTCTAATAATTCAAGAACTTTCCTCAATACTCTACGAACAATTGCATCATTAGATGATGCAGAACGGGCTATATTTTCTACCTCTATATCTAAAAGTTTTCCTAATTTATGTGGCCAAACTTTAGGTAGACGATAAGGTCTATTTTTTGGATTATTTACTTCCTCTTTTCTATCACCAAAGATTTCAGGATCAACTATATCTCCTGCTGTCCAACTATCTCCATCACATAACAATATTTTTTTCATTTACCCTCACTTACTTTTTTTCTTTTTCTTGGATTCTGGAAAAGTTAAATATCTATCAGGATGTTGCTGTGGAAATATATTGTAAATATATTCTAAATCAATATAAACTTGTCTTGCAATTACTGTAAAAAGGGGGTCAACTAAATCAATAGGATTTCCAGCACTACCTGGTCTCGTAATCGTATCAATAATCTCTGTGAAATTTTCACCATTATCATCAATTGCTCCAACATACAACATAGTAAGGGGATCTAGTGCAGGTCTTGGATCGATTAAGAACCTATCCTTTAATATTAATCCTGCTTGATATTGTTCCCAAAACTTGTCCATTTGTGGCCAAAACCAGTCTTCTGTTTTATTTTCATGACTTATAACATCTATTGTAGAGTTCTCCCATTCTCCCGTAGTATCATTCTCTTTACACCAATTTACAAATTCTGGCCTACTTAAATCATCAAGATGCATAAAATATACTTGTGGATGGTATGCATAAATATTTAATGGTAACATTGAACCAGAATTCCATTGCCAAAATCTACCATGATTTTTATACATCCATCTTTGCTGTCTATTAGTTTGTCCAAATCCTTCTGTATCGTGTAGAAATGCAATAACCTCACGAGCAATAGATTCTTGTTTTCCTATACCCTTGTATCCGTATTTATAAAAATTATTTCTAAACCAATGTTGTACTCCCGAATCCACCACCGCAGGATGATGCATGAATTCAGTTTTATATCCCGACAACCACCGACCCATCGGATCTCGTAACAGTATTATATATTTCTTATCACTTTTTATAGTACCACCTTGCCACAATATAAATTCGTTTGAATTAATTGGTACAGGAATCTTTTTGTCATCACCCTCATAACCATGTACAGCATGTTTTAAGAAAGTATTCTGTATCGATGTTGTTCCACCTTTACTAACATCACCAATAACAATATCACCAAATTCATAACCAGTAAATGTTAGTTTTTCTGTAGGATGTAAACTCATTCTTCTCCTCGATGAATCGTTGTTATCGTACCATCACCAAAAAAATTATCTGGATGTATTGATCTATCATCTATAAAAATATCTATATCGTGTGGTTTAAACGCCAATTCATGAAATTTACACCCCCAACTTTTTAATTGTATTTCGGTAATCGACCTATAATATGATTCTCCCCTACCACTTTTTATGCCTCTGGCAGTATAGTATTTAATATGATGACCTTCATCATATAATTTATTTATTTCTTTTATTCTATCCTTAAATGGTAATCTATCTTGAATTGGTCTTATTTCTACTCCATCAGGAGTATATTCTTCACATATCGTACCATCTATGTCTATTGCAAATTTTTTCATATAACTTCTGCTCCTTGTAAGTTATGTTTAACTAATATTAAATATAAATTATATTTTATTTTCATTAATAAACTCCCCATTCTCGTTTATATATAATGGGATGGTTTCCATTTCCACTAAAATCAAATGCTTTATATGGTGTTGTAGTTTTAAAATTTGTAAAGGCTAATGGATTCATTTTTTCAAAATTATAAACTTGTCTTTTATGTGCATTTGATCTAAAATATTTTGGAATACCTTTAAAATCATGATACTCTCCATAAAACTTATCTCTATCCGTTTCATTTAAAACAGAATTAAAAACCCCCAGACATCTAATATGACCATAATAAAATTGTGGTTCTGGACAAGATTCAAATGCATTTGCACAACCAATCCAAACATGAGAACCTGAATAATCAATTATCTCTCCATTAATTTTTGAAATTTGAACATCCCAAACCTGTCCTTCTTCTCTTGCAGAAAAAATCATCGTTCCTTCTTCTCTATTATAAGATATAATTATATCTATCCAATCATCACCAAATATTCTCTTTTCCAACATTACAACTTTTACTCCATCATTTGGTGTATCATACCATATCTCACCTTTAATAAATCTTAACCACCCATCTCCACTTTCTGTTGGCCAAAGTACATTAAATATTCCCGAATGCATTCCATTCCTAACTAAAACTCCACCTCGATATCCTTTATTATCAATATTTAAAACCAACTCATCAGGATTCCACTCTGGCTTTACACTCGTACAGAATGTCCAATCACCCGTATTAATAGATTCAACAACCTTACCACTAATATTATGTTTATTAGTATAACTAATAACCCAACCATGTGTACCATTAAGTGTAATCATAATTTCATCTCCAAACATCTATGATAAAAATCAGCTAACTCAGGAAATGCTTTACAAAAATCAGTTCCTCTTCTTTTGTCATGTTCTTTAAAAAACTTACCAAAATTATATCTATGTTCATGTACTTGTTTTGCTTTACCTTCCCAGTTTGCAATTCTCCAATCATATATTCTTTTAATTTTTTGTATCTCAATATCTGAATACCCAATATAATTATGATCAAACAATGGTACTCCATAATAATCAACCAACTGAGCATGTTTCAATATATATGTATTCCACTCATCAGGTAATACTTGAACGGTTTGGTGTGTTGGATATCGTAAATAACTTGAATCCAAAAATACTGCAGATTTCCAATATCTATCTGCTGAAC
>Ga0257108_1000353_pt1 | contig 13538 bp, 14 predicted proteins | sample LP_taG_FD_190181 | JGI IMG/M metagenome (GOLD analysis project Ga0257108, IMG submission 190181) | Marine microbial communities from Northeast Subartic Pacific Ocean, Canada - LP_J_2011_P26_1000m | ecosystem: Environmental > Aquatic > Marine > Oceanic | place: Canada: Northeast Subartic Pacific...
TGAAGGCTGCTAAACACAAGTATAACTTTCAAGCCCACTTTCCTGGACCAGGTGTAGGTGGACCATGCTTACCTGTAAATTCATATCAATATCTTAATTTATCCAAAAAAATAGATCCTGATTTATTAAAACTTATACAGTATGCTAGAAAGATTAATGAAAAAATGCCAGACTATGTTATCCGACTTACTTCTGACGCATTCAAAGAATCTAACAAATCTATAAAAAACAGTGATATTCTAATTCTTGGTGTTTCATACAAACCAAATGTAAAAGATATTCAATTATCCCCAGCTGAACAGATAATAAGAAAATTCCAAAATTTGGGTGTAAATATACATATTTACGATCCGTATTTCTCTTCAACTGAGGTATTTGGTATTAAAGTGGAAGAAAATCTAGATAATATCCTATCAAAAATGGATGCAGTAGTGATTGTTACAGATCATAATGAGTTTAAGAAAATTGAAATATCTTCTTTCAACAAAATGGAAAATCCAATATTAATTGATACGAGAGGAATTTTTGATCCGATATCTGTAAAGCATAATAATATAATATTTAGAGGATTAGGCCGTGGAAATTTCTAGCTCGTCAATAACAAATATTCTTACTCTTAGGTATGATCCATCAATAAACCCAAACTTACCCAAGAAAACTTGGAAAGATTTTGAATCAACCAACGGATCACCAAATCTTGATTTTATTGAGAATTCAATATTAGAAGAAATTGAAACTAAATTAAAATCTATAAATTCGAAAGAGGTCTCAATTGCTATTAGTGGAGGAGTAGATTCGACACTAGTTTTATCATTACTTCGCAAAGCAAACCCTGATCTAAAAATTAATGCAGTCTCAATGAAATTTGCAAATAGTGTTGATGAGTCATCAGCTGCATCAAAGATAGCAGAAAAATATGATGCTGAACATCATATTATTCATCTAGAGAATTATCTAACTGAATTACCAAAGGCAATTAGCATTGTCAAACTACCATTTTGGGATTTACATTGGTATTATGTGGTAAAAAAATCACAGGTCTTTTCTAAAATACTAATTTCTGGTGATGGTGGTGATGAACTTTTTGGAGGCTACACATTTAGATACAAAAAATTTCTTTCTTTGACGTCTAAAACTTCAACTCCCCTTGAAAAAGTTAATGTGTATTACAATGTCATGAAAGAGATAGAGTAACTGATCAGGAAAAAATTTTTAATAAAAAATGTGGATTTTCATGGAATTATATTTACAACATTCTTTTGCCATTTTTTGATAACAATCTCCCACGATTAGAACAAGTTTATCTAGCTGATTATAATGGCAAACTTTTGTATAATTTTAATCCGATAAATTCTCGATTAACTGATCATTTTGAAATGAATTCATTAATTCCATTATTAAATAATAAATTATTAGAAACTGCTCCTCATATGGCAAGTAAATACAAATATGATATAGGTAATGAGATAGGAAAAGTACCTCTACGTGCTATATTAGCAAAAAATAATGCTGAATCATTGATAACCAAAGAAAAATTGGGATTCAGCGTGAATACAATTAACCTATGGAAATCATATGGGCATGATTTATGCAAAGAATTCTTGGATAATTCCAGAGCAGTTAAAGATGGATGGATAAATAACGATTGGATCCGGAAACATATTGATAATTCAGATCTAGATGTGAAATATATTAATAAATTTCTTGGTCTTTTGGCATTAGAAATATGGTTTAGAATATTTGTTACCAAAGAAATGAATGGGCAGGAATCACTATCAACTTAAAAACTGCATGAAAGTAGAAATCTTTCTTTTTAGTTATACAATTTTTTTGGTTATAAAAATATAAGAACATGGAAAAACACCAGAAAGAATTTTTCTAATTTTGTATCCACGATTACTAAATATATTATATCCAGAATAAACTAAAGGACCATTCAATTCATTATTTACTATGAAACCAAAAGATACAAACATTTTTGACCAATTCTTTTTTGAAAATTTAAAAATTTCATTAATAAAAGATTTTTCTGTTCCTAATGGATGAAAAAATAATAAATTCATCAGCCTATTTTTTTTATAATTTGATGCGTTTTTATCATTTTCCAAAAATTTTTCTGAGTTTGGTGTATTTTTTATTTTCTTATACAAAACTTTTGGTAGTAATACATAATGCCAAAAATTTGTGATCAATGACCACCAATTTGATGGAACAATATGTATGATTAAACCATCATCTTTAAGAATTTTATTAATCTGATCGAAGAGTAACTTTTTCTCTTTTATATGAGCAATAACATGTGATGAAAAAACTAAATCAAATGTATTTGGACTAAATTCTAAATTTATTGCATCCATTTTTTTAACATCAAAATATGTCGGAGATGGATTAATGTCAATTGAAGTTACCTCAAAACCCCAATCGGCAAGAATTTTCGCAAGAAATCCATTGTTTCCTCCAATCTCTAAAATTTTTTCCACTTTTGAATCTATAAGATATTTTTTGATAGATGATATTTCTTGATTTCGAATTAATTCAATCCATATTTTTTCATCATTCATATCTAATCTTATATGATTTTTTTAACATCATATTCATTTTTGATGAATTAATACTGATAATATTGTTTATGATCCATTCATAATTTTATACTCTGTTTTACTACGCAAACTTCAATTATAATAACTAAAATCTAGAATTAACTTAAAATGATTCAGGTGCGTAAAATTGTTTAAAAAAATTAAATCAAAAATTCATCCCTTCACATACAAATGGAATATTCTTATAAATATGGATAATAAAATTTCTACATCATTTTCAGAATTTAAGGAAATCATACAACCAAAGGATAGATTTTGGGCAGATCCATTTGTAATTTATAAAAATCAACAACACCATATATTTTTTGAAGAGGCTTTAGATTCCAAAAATAAAGGGCATTTGTCAGTAATGATTGTAGACAATAATGGAAATTATAGCAAGCCTGTCAAAATTTTAGAACGTGATTATCATTTATCGTTTCCATCAATATTTGAATTTGAAAATACATTATATTTGATTCATGGAACGATACATAACTCAAATTCATATATTGAATTATTCAAATGTGAAGATTTTCCATTCAAATGGACATATGATCGTAAATTAATTACTAATATTCCACTTGTAGATACAACTATGTTTTTTTATAATAAAAAGTGGTGGATTTTTGCATGTAAAGCAGAAAATGATGGTACTTCTCAATCTAATGAATTAATGTTATTTTATTCTGATAATCCGCTTAGTAAAGATTGGAATTCACACCCTTTGAACCCTGTAGTTTCAGATATTACAAATGCCAGACCTGCAGGCAAAATATTTCAAATGAATGACAAAATTATAAGACCTGCTCAAAATTGTTTTCAGATATATGGGAATGGATTTTCTTTTAATGAGATAATAAAATTAAATGAAAATGAATATGAAGAAAAACAATTAGAATTTTTTAAACCAAATTGGAAAAATGGTTTAATTGGTCTTCATACTTTTAATTATGATCATGGCTGTACGGTGATTGATACTAGAAGAAAACAAAGTATATTTAGTTAATTTTACGCTCAATATAGACAAATTTTTTGATAGTACAATTGATATATAATCAATCTAGAATTTTATGATTGGCTAAAAATAGACCGTTTCGTGCTTGGTTTTATTTCAGGCAAGGATGGACAGCTTACTTTGCATTTATCATGGCTGCAATCAATGTGTTAACAGTTACGTATTTTCTTGCAATAGAGAACTATCCTGCTTTACAAGCAGTATTTCCGACCTTTGGGCATTACATAATCATTATAGTTGGTATAGGAGTGCCAATCTTGGTTCTAACCGGCTATCTTCATTATAAAAGAAGCCAAGCATATGTAGCAGAAGCAGATATCAATATTGAGGCAAATCCATATTACTATAAAGCTGCCCCTGGTTGGCAACGAGATGTTATTTTTCCATTATATCTTAACATGATAAATTTAATGCTAAAGATGTCAAAAAATGAGAAACTCACTCCTGACGAAATTAAAACAATGTCTAATCTTCAGGAATCTTTATCAAAGTTGATTGAGGGTGGATATGTCGGAAAACCATTTAGGATGAAAGATGACTGATTTCGACTATCAATGGAAAAATCTTCTTGGGAAAGAGGTTTTACAGGATATGGAAAAAATATTCGAATGTAATAATGATAGAGTGAAAGAATTTCTTAAACTGACAGGGTTAAAATCCTGGTATTCAAAGAATTTCGCAATAGGAAAATACAGGTTTGAATTAGACATAAAATCTTTGTCCAAAAAAGATTCTTTAATCAAAGATAAAATTTGTTTAGATGCTGGTTGTGGTCCGGGCAGATGGACATGTGCAATACAGAAACTTGGAGCAAAAAAAGTTGATAGTTTTGATTTAAGTGAAGAAGCAGTAAAACGTTGTAAAAAAATAAATTCTAACGCATATGTTTTTGATATTTGGGATTTAAAACCAAACCCAGTTTATGATTTTGTTCTATCATGGGGAGTTTTACATCATACTAAAAATACGAGACAAGCATTCTCAAAAGTAGCATCACAAGTCAAGAAAGGGGGGATGCTTCACGTAATGATTTACAATAAAGAAAATGATTGGGCATACGAAGGATTTCGTGGGGATACATGTGTTGAAAAACATGAATATTGGATAACATTATCAGATCAAGAAAAAATAAAACTTTGTGAAGATATGGTAAAAAAACGTGGAGGAAATATACATATTTGGTTTGATTCTCTAAATCCAACTTATAATTGGAGTCATTCAAGTGATGAAATAGAATCATGGTTTAAGGAAGAAGGTTTTTCAGAAATTAAATTAAGAATGATAAAACAAAATATAAACATGAATGGTATTCTTGATAAAACATAGCTTATTGAAATGAGATTACTAATTGCTTATCATGGAGGTTTGAATGATTTCAGTAAAGGAAAATATTTTCATCTGAAAGAATTTTCTAACGCTCTCCAAAAGTTTGGTGTTGAATGTAAATTAGTTAATGATGTAGAGTATGCTAGGGGGTTTCCAAGTAAAAAATTAAGTGATTGGTTCGCCGGTAAAAAACAATTTAAAAACCTAATTAACGAGTTTTCACCGGATGCAGTTTTGATAGACGATGCCTCAGGTCATTTTGGTTCTGCCACAATTGATGCTAAAATTCCCCTTTTTATTTTAGTAAGAGGTAATTATTGGCTGCAATATTATTCTGCAAAGGAAACACTCCATAACAACACAAAGATGAAAACGGTTATTTGGTTACGCCGTAGAATTTTGGAAAAATGTGTTAGAAATGCAACAGTGCTTTTACCTATATGTCAGTATTTAGAAAATTTTCTGAAAGAACGTTATACTAATCAAAAAACTAGTGTTTTTTTTGAAGGAATTAATCCCTCTTATTGGTATAACGATGATAGCATGGAATTAAGGCATCCTTGTGTAGGTCTATTACAGGATGCAAATATATGGTACAAATCGAAAGAAATGCTAGTTTTAAATTCAGTAATTCCAAAAATGCCGAATGTAAATTTTTACTGGGCTGGTGATGGTCCATACAAAGATCGCATTTTATCAGAATTATCAAAATTTGAAAATTTCAAATGGTTAGGCAGATTACAATATCCAGAAAAGGTAAGAAAATTTTTGAGTTCTGTTGACGCTTACGCATTAGTAAGTGGATTGGACAATGCACCACTCACGTTAAAAGAAGCACAAATTTTAGAAAAACCAGTTGTTGCAAGTAATGTTGGAGGTATTCCTGAAATGATGATAGATGGAAAAACTGGTTTTTTGGTAGACGAAGGGGATGCTCAAGGATGGGTAGAAAAACTTTCTAAAATTCTAAATGATAAGGATTTGACCGTAAACATGGGTAAACATGGAAAGGAATTCATTCAGAATACTTTCAATTGGGATATATACGCAAAAAAATTTCTTGATATATTAGATTCTAATTTAGTTAAATGACAATTACAACTACATTTCTTTAATTTTTTTCCCATATGAATCGTTTAATTTTTTGATAAGATTCAAAGTTTGATTATGTATTAAATCCAGATTTGGAATTACACAATGGCCGCCTATGAAACCTGGAAACATTTTGGGTCTATTTCCCAAAAACTTGTGAATCTCATCAGAAAAACTCCACATCTCATCATAGTTTACTCCATATTCAATTGCAACAATATTACTCAATTGAGCATAGTTTACTAACCAACCCAAATATGATGTATCACAAATTATTTTAGCTAATTCCAAAGTTTCTGGGTTTGACATTTTTTTTGTTTTAATCCCACAATCTTTCATCACTTTTACATATCTAGATGAAGCCCATTTACTTCTAGGAGCACTTGCTGAAATTACAAAAAATTTAGTATACCGTTTAAGATCGTATATCATCCTCTTATGAACACCTCTTGTTGCACTATAGATTACAGGAATAGGAATTTTTTTTTGTAACTTTTCAGTAGTTCCAGGTCTTATTGTACTATGGATAACAATACATTCTGGCTGAAATTTTTTGTAAAGTTTTAAAACATTGTCAATCAAGTTGTCTGTTCCAGGTATGGCAATATGCAGGAATGAGGTTTTAAGATTTTTGTACTTTTCAAATTTTATTTGATCCATTAAATCATGATTTAAATCAAACCCAACAACAATATTTTTCTTAGATAATAGCTTTAAAATTGGTTTTCCTATTTCACCAAGCCCTACAATAATATCTTTTTTCATTCTCTAATTTTCTGATTTTAAGTTATAAATTAATTGTGTAGGTAAAGTTAGTATTACAAAAGAATTTCAACTCAATGTTAATATCAAATAATGGTTAGTTCTCAATTTTTACCCTATCAAATTCTTCAAAGTCAATACGATAAATCTTGACTAGATAATTATAACCATAATCGTTAGAACTAAACTCTTTAATTAAAAACGAATATTTCTCTCTCTCATAAAAAACATCATTAAATAATTTTGGACTCTTATCTCCATCATCTAGAATTAGATGTGTAACCCCATCAACTTTAGCTTGCTCGATATATTCACTCATAGTATTGTATGTAGCTCGTACCTGAATAGGCCCAGATGGAAAATATTCATCACTATTTACTGGAAATTCGTCAACTTGAGTTAATTGAACAAGAGCTAGATAGCCTGCTTCTTGACCATATAGATAAATTCCTTCTACACGATCTGCAATTAACTTAGACATATCATAAGCCTCTAATTCATGCTCCACATCAATATCCTTTAGACTCAAATAGTATACAGATATTACAATAAAACTTGAAATCATTATAACCGATAAAATTTTTTCCCTATGAAATCGTTCAAACATTTTTTTTATGGGGTAAATGGCTGCTATACACAATAATGGATACAGTGGAAAAAGAAATCTTGAATCAGATGCAAGTGCGTATGAATATACGGCAGGTATGAGCAAGGAAAATCCTATTATTAACAATGCCTTATCCTGTTTTTTATTATTCTTAATTAGTAATATGATACCCAACGGAACAAAAAAGATCAGGTAAGAAACCATAGATAACGCAAGAAACTTGAATAAATTTTCTATACCTGAGACAACAAGAGAAGTTATACCAACATATTCTCCTCTTTCACTATATGCTTCATGTTGAATGTTTCCAATAATTTTCCCAGCAAATCCATCATCATAACTTTCCTGCATTCTTAATACTGATATCGGTAGTAAAATTATTACAAAAATTAAGATTAGACAAAAATATAGAGGAATTTTTTTCTTTCTATCTTTTTGATAAAGAAAGTAAACTATAGAAAATGCAGGTAACAAAATTATACCTTCAAATCGTATAAGAGTTGCAAGTCCAATTAAAGCGAATGATAAGCAAGCAAATTTATTGGTATTTTTTAATAAAAATACTAACGCAAAAACTATAGTGAGTATGTAAAGTGGCTCTGTGATACCAAATAAAGAATTTTGAATAATTCTTGGCTCTAAAACAAAAACAGCTGCTCCCAATAATGCATATTGTTTTGCAAAAAATTGTTTGCCCAAAAGATAAACAGGAATAATTGTTATCACAGATAGTATGATGGATACATATCTTTGTAATGCCATATAATCCATAAAATTGGTTGATTGAAACGTTGAAAATATAATTGATAAAAATCCAGGCCAACCACTATTACTTGCACGATAAAAAATTTCTGGTTCTCCTAGAGTCATATCAACTGCATTTCTAAAATAGATAAAATTATCTGAATTTAATGGGATTTCTGTGTGTAGAAATGCCAATCTTACAATTAATGCAACTGCACCGATTATCAGCAAAAAAAGATAAACATTATCTAGAAAAAACCATTTTTTCTGATATTCAGGCCCCTTGTCGTTTTTATTCAAATTACTGTGCTAAAATGTTAGTCAGCCTATAATTTAGTTTGACTATGTAATTATAAGCTAAAATGTAGAAATTTGTATATCACGAAATATGTTAATTTTTCATTACTAAGATCCATTTTGTAAATATCTACTAAATGATGTAAATTGAAAGTTTTTTAGAATTTCATCCATTTTTCCATAGGCTTTTTCTATATTATGATAGGTGACAAATTCATCTTTTTTACTCATGTGTATTTTTGGGAAGAATTCAGGAGTCAATTCCCATGAATGTATATAAAATGTGGCAGGAATGTTAAGATCTTCATACTTTCTGATTGCATTTTTTATGATTCTCATAGGTAGTGTTCGCAAATAAAAACCTCCGCCAGCAGGTATTTTTTTCCCTAAAAATTTTGTCACAAGCAACGGAAATTCTAACATATCAGAATCCGGATCATCATTTTCTATAGAGGAACTCGAGATCCTGTAAGGTTCCGTCAAAGCATTAGGTAACCCATACATTTTACCCTTAGCTGGAACTACACTACTGTCATACTGATAACCACATTCTCGTAACATATCAATTGCCCATGAGCTTGTATCATTAAGTGAAAAAGTTGGGGCCCTAAATCCCTTTGATTTTCCAGAAGTTAATTTTTCAAAGTTTTTAATTTCATCTGAAAATTTCTCCTTGTATCCTTCTGAATCTAATCTGGTATGATACATTGTATGAAATGCAATTTCATGTCCTCCATCCAAAATTTTATCCTGTAGTTCTGGTTTGACTAATAATAACTCTCCAACTAGAAAAAATGTAGCAAGTGTTTCATTCTTTCTTAACAATTCTAATATTTTATCGATACCATTGATTACTGTAGGATTTTTATCCTTACCAGAAATATATGGTTTCATTAATTCTGGATGATACCAATCTTCAAAATCAATTCCTAAAAGATTCAATTTAGCCTTTTAACGATTTATTTTTTTTATTACTCTGGCAGGATTTCCTACGGCAATACAATAATCAGGTATATCTTGAACTACAACGCTTCTTGGTGAAATTATAGAATTTTCACCTATTGTTACTCCTGCAATAACTATAGCACCAGGATTGATCACTGCACCAGATTTTATGTTTACACGTTCAACTTTTCTTGGATACTCTCCTCTTTTTAAAAACAAGTTTGCTGAAGGATTACTGTGAGCAAAGATCATTGAATGAGAACCCAAGGTTACATTATTACCGATCTTAACTAGGTCTGGATATACGAGATCAATTAGAACATAAGGATTAAAATGACAATTTTGTCCAATTTTTACACCTCGAATTCTTTGCATTTTTACCGCAAATCCTGAACTTGGAGATGAATATGCAAGAGAGTGTAAAATCCAACTACGCAAAAATTTTGTCTTAATTTTTAATCTGCCAATACTTCCAGAGTATCCATAATACTCCATAACCTCTTTTTCATTTATCGGGAATGCATTATCATCTTCAGACATCTGTCAATCATGACTACAAACTAGTTTTTGTTTGTAAAGCTTACTGATAAAAAATAGTAGAAATACTACACAATATTTATTGTTGAACCTCATATTTACTAAAATAGAGACTTGGAAAGAAAATTATCAGAGTATATCATAGAATCAAAAAAAGTCAATTCTTCAGATTTTGAGAGTAAAATCAAGATTGCCTTACTAGGAAGTTTCACGTTGGATGGTTTGAATGAAACAATAAAGGTAAAATGTTCAGAATTAAAAGTTGGGTGTGATACATTTTATGGTGGTTATAATCGTTATAATGAAGAAATACTAAATAGTAAAAGCAATCTTTATTCTTTTTCCCCAGATGTGTGTTTTCTTATTTTAGATACCAGAAATATTTTGGGAGATTTATTTTATTACCCATATAATTTATCAGTAGACAAACGTAGAGAATTTATACAAAATAAAATCAACGAATTAAATAATCTAATAAAATCTTTTAAAGAAAAATCAAATTCAAAATTGGTTATTTCTAATTTTATTATTCCAACATATTCACCATATGGAATATTTGAAACCAAAACAGATTATGGTTTACAGGAAATGGTTTTTGATCTAAATCATAAACTAAATAATATTTGTAGAGACGAAAATTCGATTTATGTTTATGATATTAACGGGTTTGTTTCAAAACATGGTGAAGAAAATGTATTTGATTTTCAACAATATTTTTTTGGTGATGTAAAAATATCATTAAGCTATATTCCAATTTTGGCAAATGATCTTCTCGGGTATATTAAACCAACTTTAGGTCTTAATAAGAAATGTATTGTTTTAGATCTTGACAATACTTTGTGGGGTGGTATAGTGGGTGAAGATGGATTTAATAAAATTAAATTGGGACCACAACCCCCAGGAAACACTTACGTAGAATTTCAAAAATATTTACTTTCTCTCCACGAACGTGGAATAATTCTTGCAGTAAATAGTAAAAATAATCTAGATGATGCTATTGAAGTAATTAATAATCACCCAAATATGATTCTGAGGGAAAACCATTTTGGCTGCTTAAAGATTAACTGGAACGATAAAGTAACTAATTTGAAGGAAATTGCTCAAGAGCTGAATATAGGATTAGACAGTATTGTATTCATCGATGATGATCCAGTCAATAGAGATTTTGTACGTGAAACACTTCCCGAGGTACTTACTATTGAATTACCAAAAGATCCTTCATTATATGTTTCAACATTAACAGAATTGAATGATTTTCATGTTATCAAGATCACAGAAGAGGATAAGCAGCGTGGTAAAATGTATACACAGCAAAGAATGAGGGTAGAATCCGAAAAGAATTCAACTAGTTTTGAAGAATACCTTAAACAGCTAAATATCAAAATTCATATTAAAAAAGCTGACGAGTTTACAATTCCCAGAATATCTCAACTCACTTTAAAAACCAACCAATTTAATCTCACAACAAAACGTTATCAAGAAGAGGATATCAAAACTTTCTCTCAGGATAAGAAAAAAATTGTTGGATGTGCACGGATAGAAGATAAATTTGGAGATAATGGTATTACTTCTGTATTTATTGTCAAAAAAGATAACGAAGAAGAATGGATTATCGATACTTTTCTTTTAAGTTGTAGAGTAATTGGTAGGGGCGTAGAAGAGGGAATACTTGATTACATAATCAATGAAGCCAGAAAAAATAATGTAAAAAGAATTATTGGAAATTTTATTCCAACTAAAAAAAATAAACCATCTGAATCTTTTCTACCGAATTTTGGGTTTGAAAAAGTAAATGATTATTGGATATACTCTTTAGAAAAACATTCAAAAAAACCATCACATTTGTTATTGTTGAATGAATAATGAGCAATAAATTATATTCAATAATAGCAAAGATTATGGATGTATCTGAATCAGATGTTACTGATGAATCAGGACCTGAAACAATTGCAAACTGGACATCATTCAATTCCTATGTTTTACTTTACCAACTGGAATCTGAATTTAATGTTAAATTTACCATCGATGAAGCAGTAGATGTGAAGATTGTTGCCGATATCAAAAGACATTTGAAGAATCATGGTGTAAATTTTAATGAGTAGAAAATCTGCAAATCATAAATTTGATGATATTACTATTGGATTAACTAAAGAATTTTCTATTGAGATCACAGAATCCATGGTTGATAATTTTGCAGAATTTTCAGGTGATTATAATGAATTACATATGGATGAAGATTATGCCTCAACAACAAGCTTTGGCAAAAGAATTTGTCATGGAATGTTACTAGCATCTTTTTTCTCACGATTGGTAGGAATGTCAATTCCAGGAAAGAATGCACTATATTTCTCTCAGAGTATCAACTTTCAATCTCCATGTTTTATCGGAGATCAAATTCTAGTAAGGGGTGAAGTTACTGAAAAAAGTGAATCTACACATATTATCACCATCAAAACTATGATACTCAATCAGGATAGTAAATGTCTAATTGATGGAATTGCTAAAGTTATAGTACAAAATTAGTGATTACAAATGATTGAAAAACTTGGTATAGGTACGGACATAACAGATATCAATAAATTTAAAAAAATTTCTTATGACACCAATAAAAAATTCTATGAAAAAATTTTCTTGCCATCCGAAATTAAATATTGTGTTAAATACAAAAATCCATCACCACATTTTGCTGGGAAATTTGCTGTAAAAGAATCTGTCATAAAAGCTATCTCTGAGAAAATTTCATTTTTAGATATTGAAACTTTTCATTCTAACTCTAAACCACAAATAAGACTAAAGGGAAAAATTAACAAAAAATATGCTTTTCGTGCATCTCTATCTCATGAGAAAAATTTTGCCATAGCGGTTGTTATTTCAGAACAAACCGATAAATATCAAAAATGATGAATTTTTTAAATGGTAATACTTTTAGACGTTATGAAGAACAAATCGATTGTGAGTATATATGAAATATAAGCAAGTACTTCTAACTAGACCACCTACTGGTTCTAATTTACTACAAGGTGGTACAGACAGGGATCCATATCCACAACCTCCATTAGGACTTGCATACATAGCTGGCGTACTTGAACGACAAAATGATGTAAATGTATTAGATATACTTGATGGAAATTTTTCAGATAATTATGTTTACGATGTAACCCAAGCAGTAAAAAAACATAATCCTGATTTGGTTGGGTTTACGGCATTCACACCTTTTGCAAATCCAGCATTAGAAGCTATTACAGCTGTAAAGGAAATAAACCCAAATATTTTGACTGTACTTGGAGGACCACATGCTGTACTTGCAGAGGTTACAATGAGAAAATGTTCAGCTCTTGATATTACTGTATATGATGAAGGAGAAGAACAGATAGAAGAAATTGTAACTGGTAAACCGATAGAAGAAATTGCAGGTTTGTTCATTCGAAAAGATGGACGTATAGTGGCAACAAAACCTCGTTCGTATATTGAAAATATGGATTCTTTACCATATCCAGCTTATCATAAACTTCCTCATTTTCCAGATGGTTATCACCCACATCCACCAAAAAGTACTGGAAAGAGTTGGTGTAGTATAATGTGGTCAAGAGGATGTCCATTCTTTTGTAATTATTGTAATAGAGAAAATAGT
>Ga0257108_1000356_pt1 | contig 13501 bp, 8 predicted proteins | sample LP_taG_FD_190181 | JGI IMG/M metagenome (GOLD analysis project Ga0257108, IMG submission 190181) | Marine microbial communities from Northeast Subartic Pacific Ocean, Canada - LP_J_2011_P26_1000m | ecosystem: Environmental > Aquatic > Marine > Oceanic | place: Canada: Northeast Subartic Pacific...
CGGGGGGCCGTCATCATCGCCGCCATCGTCAGACTCGTCAGAGCCATCGCCACAGTCGTCCCAGCCGTCGTCGACCAAGTCCCTCGAGATCTCGTTTCCGTTGTCGCAGTAGAACGTGTCATCGTCATCATCGTCCCAGTTGTCCTCGGGCATACCCTCGACGTGGAAATTGATTGGTATCGAGGTCCTAGGTAGGGTGTCGTCGACCTCGATTACCACGGCGTCTCCCCACATCACTGTGTAACTGATTGAAGAGCTGGCAGACCCAGGCGCGTTCCTCGACCCGTAGTCGGTTGATATCTCGTAGGACATGAGGTCCTCGTTCTCATCGATCAGGATGACGATGGAGATGTCGTGCCCGGTGTCGTTGGTGTACTCGAGGGTCATGGTGTGGACCCCGGTCTCATCATCGAAGGTGATTACGGGCTCCGTATCGGCAGGCATCTCGCTGGACAGGTCGCTAAGATCTCCCGTAGGCAGATCGAGGCCTATCTCTTCTCCGGTGTCGCCTGCATCAGACACACTCACCAGCGAGGATATGGCATCCATGACGTCGGGGTCCGCATCCCTGGTCTGGTACGAGCCCATTCCGGCATTCTCACCGGCCATCATCCCGCCCATGGTGTAGTGGACATTGACGAGCTCGCCAACCTGGACCTGAGTGTACTCGTAGGTCATGAAAGGCACCATCGACATGCCCATCTTCACGTAGACCGAATCGGTATCTAAATCGGCCATCACCATCTCTTCGATGACTGTGTCCGTCTGCATGTTCATGTCGGTATTCCACTCGCTCATCGTGATTGACATTGAGTAACCTGCTTGGGGAATGATATCGAGCATCTCGTCTATTTTCATCTGCTCGGTCATGGCAGTCATGAAGGCCTCCATAGAGACTAGGTAGATACAGTCGCCCAACAGCTCCGCAGTGGCGTTCTCCGCGTAGTTCTCAGCGTTCTCGTCCATGCAACCTAGGATATCGTCGACGATTTCCTCGATTTCAGGGCTGGAGGTGCATCCGGCCAAGGGGGTAGCGATCAACAGCAGGCTAGCAAGTAGAGCATACGCTCGGGTCATTGTTCGGGGGCCGCTCTGAACCGCTTATGAAGAATGGGGCGGCATGGTCACTCCCAATTTCCAGTGACGTCGCTCCACATCAGCAAGGCTAGGGCATCGAGCCCGGTTTGCATTCCTGCCTCAAGGCCTCCGCGTCCGCCCGCTAAGGTGTACAGGACATCGACCCTGTCCGTAGGCGCGTGCTTGGGAGACTGCTCGCAGGTGTCGTCCTCCTCCTGAAGGAACTCGTGCATGCCGCGGAACCAGGTGGCCGGCCAGCCTCGCGAGATGAAGTTGTAGTGGTCGGAGTTCCCCTTGGTGTCATCGAGCACCGTGACCCACTCGGTCGGGTACTCGAGATGCTCGTACAGCACGACCCCCAGCCTGTCCTGCAGCGCTACTGCCTGCTCCCTCATCTCATCGGTCACGTTCACCCCCCGGTCCTCGTAGTACGACCAGTCGTCGACCGGCGAGGTGAACAGATAGAGGTGGAAGTAGTCCTCGTCGCAGCCGCTGAGCTGGCTGACCAACTGCGTCTCGACCGGCCAGTTCAGGCCGTACATGTCGAGATTGATGTATGTCGCAATCTCGACGCCCTCGGGCAGCGTGGTGACGAAGGTCTCGCTGCCGTAGCCGGCGCTCTCGGGGGAGCTGCTGCCCTGCCACTCCTCGTAGTCCCAGACCGCGAACTTCCAGGTGTGCTTGGGTCTGACGTCGATCCCTGGCAGAGCCTCGGACAGGTTGGACTGCCACTCCATCATCAGGCGCGCTAACTCGAGCACGGAGGCGGTTCCTGTCGCGTCGTCGTAGGCCCCCTGAGAGGTGCATCCTGGGTACTCTATCCCTATGACGATCTGCTGGCTGTAGCAGATGGCGTCGTAGTGGCCCCCGACGACGATCCACGAGTCCGGGTCCTCTCCCTCCATGGTGGCGATGTAGTTGCGGCAGTCCTCGCACAGCTCGGTGGTGAAGTTCTGCACCTCGACCTCGTAGCCCAGGTCCTCGAACCTCAGTTGCACGAAGTCGCCGGCATTGGCGTGGGCGACGGTGTCGATCTTGCGATACCCAAAGTCGGCGAGGGCCTCGATGTCATCGACTACAGCGGCAGCAGACGGCATCGAAGGAGGAGGGCTGTTCTCGAACTCCTCCTGCATCTCCCCAATCTCCTCGACTGCGTCCTTCACTGCGATGAAGAGGAGCGCTCCGGCCAGCCCGGCTAGGATGATGCATGCACCGACGATTATCGATGTGAGCTTGAGCGCTGACATACCGTCAACTGGCTGGGTGTCCTGCTCCTCCACGGCCGACGGAAGGAGCGCCTTCGGGAAAGTGTTCTGCCACTGGCGGGGGAAGATGGTGCAGAGGACAGGATTCGAACCTGCGAAGCACTAAGCACAGCGACCTGAACGCTGCCCCTTTGACCACTCGGGAACCTCTGCTCATCCCTCAGGCGTGCGCTGCTCGTCTTCAATGCAGCGTATCGCAAAACGCTAGCCTGACGGCGTGGGGCGAAGATGGTGCAGGGGACAGGATTTGAACCTGCGAAGCACTACGCACTGGGACCTAAACCCAGCCCCTTTGACCACTCGGGTACCCCTGCTCTGACCCGCGGGGGTGATTTTCCGTCAATAAGGCAACGCCCAAGTTATCCACTCCCCCATAGGGTCATAACGGGCAGGTTGGGCCCGAAGTCCGGCGAATATGGCACGAATAGGCGTACTCGGCTTGGGCAACTGGGGCACTGCTCTCGCGCATGTGTGGTGCGAAGACGGTCACAACGTCCTCGGATGGACCATCGAGCGCGAGGTATACGAATCGATGATGACTGAGAGTGTCAACAAGAAGTACCTGCCGGGCTACGAGATTCCTCGGCTCCAAGTCACAATGGAAATGTCAGACGTCACCGAGGAATGCGAGATCCTAGTGCTCGCCCTGCCAAGTGGAGTCATACTCTCCGTAGTCGACGACCTGATTCCCCATCTGCGCCCCTCTCACGTCGTACTCGACCTCGCTAAGGGGCTCGCACCCTCTGAAGAGGGCGGCTCGGGGATGATCTCCGATGCCATCGAGAGGCGTCTTGAGGCAGCAGGCAAATCCAACCCGGTCATCGTGATGACCGGGCCCACCATCGCGGCTGAGGTTGCTCGCGGTGTCTTGACGACCGCTCTGGTGGCGTGTGACGACCGGAGTGTGGCCGATCGCGTGGCAGAACGCCTCTCAACCAGTAACCTGGTCCTCAAGGCCGCCGATGATCCGATGGGAGCGGAGCTCTGGGGCGCCTACAAGAACACGGTCGCGCTCGCGTGCGGGCTGGTCGACGGGTTGCATGGCGGCATCGGGGGTGACAATCTCAAGGCTGCGCTGGTCCTAGCTGGATTCAGCGAGGGCATCAGGCTGCTCGACGCTATGGGGGCAGAACCCGGAACTGCCTTCGGGCCTGCGGGTATAGGGGACCTGTACGTGACGGCCACGAGTCCGCGAAGCAGGAACCGCACGCTCGGCGAGAAGCTGGGCTCCGGACTCTCCTTGGAGGACTCACTGGGCGAGATGCACATGGTCGCTGAGGGCGTGCGCGCGTCCCGGATGTTCATCAATAGGGCTCCGAGGCTCGGAGTCGAGATCCCATTCCTCACGGCTTTGGGCGGACTGCTGGACGGTGAACTGGAAGTCGATGATGCCGTGCGCCGCATGGTAGACTCGTACCAAGGCTGATTTTCAGCAAGGATTGATTGGGTCGTTGCATCCTCGAGGGTCGAAGCCGATGTCGTTCGAGGACCTGACGGAGTTCGAGTTGCGGCTGCTCAAATGGATTTCGGCTTCTGATTTCGTCGAAGTGCCGTGGTCGACCAAGCGCGCTGCGGATGCATTCGTGGTCTCTGAGAAGGAAGTCTACGAAGCGCTGGCGGCGCTGACCTCCAAGGTGCGTGATAACATCAAAATTTCGTACGACGACGGTGCCATCCGGATAGTGGCTGACGACACGACGGCCTAAGCCGTAGGTGAACTGGCCCTAGAAGATCCTTCAGAGGCCTTCATGGCGGTGTAGCCAATCAAAACCAGATACGCGAAGAACAGGGCGGTTCTCGCGACCTCGGTCGTCGTGGTCTCCTCAAGACCGAGGAACCCGGCCTCCACTAATTCATGGAAGCCCGTAGACATGAGATATGCTCCAAACAGCAGCAACGATGCGTTGGTGATTCTGAACACCCACCGGATGTCGACTCTCATCATACCGGAGAAGAGCCCCCACCCCAAGACGGCTGCAGCGGCTATTCCGACAAAGACGCCGAGTGAGCCGGAGGCGACATCGCCGAGTGCCATCGTGAAGAGCACGGTCTCGGCGCCCTCGCGCCAGACGCAAAGGGCTGTCACAGCGGCTATGCCAAGGGTGTCGTAGCGTCCGTAGCTGTGGTTGGCCCAGGACTCCAACTCGGACTTGCCTTGATGCCTGACCAGATGCATCAGGACTCCGGCCAGGATGACCGCTGCGAACACCATAGTGACTCCCTCGAACAATTCGAGGTCGACGCTCAGTGCATCGAAGGCTGCGAACACCACCGCAACGGTGGCGATGCTGAGAGCGATGCCAGCAGCCACGCCCCACCAGACCAACTTCACGCTCTCGTGGCGATCGGTCTTGGACAGGTAGGATATGAGCAACCCGACGACGAGGACGGCTTCCATGCACTCCCTCAGACCGATGGAGGCACCGGCGAGAAAAGAGACACTGAGAAGGGCGTCCCACGCAGCCATAGGACTGCGAAATAACTGGTACTTATGAGTTTTAGGGCTCCCTAAATCACTTCCAATTCCGGCGATAACATCATGTTGCGTGCATAAGATAGACGTTCGATGACCAAGGCTGCTCTTGTATCGGCTCTCACCCTGCTGGTGGTGCTCTCAACGGTGGCGGCGTCGTGTATGCCACTCGTCTCCGGGCCCGTGCAGCTGGACGAGGAGCCCCTGCGCATGGAGCAATTGGGGGGCGGAGGGTCGCTCGAGGACCAGTGTGGCTCAATCACCTTTGAGAACCTGTTCGAGTACACTCGTGCGACCTTCCAAATCGATGTGGCTAACGACTGGGGGTCGGCTGACGTCCACGCCATCGCCTGGGTCAACGAGACACTGGCTGACGATCTGCGAGTGGCGATGGACGAATTCATGGCCGAACTCGACCCCAACAACGGAGACGACGGCTGGGTCTCGACCGACGAGCGGGAGGTCTTTCGAGCACTCGCCAGCGAGTGCATAGAATACACGCTGACCCGAATCGGAATCCGAGACGGCCCGCCTCACCGGGGCGGGGTCGGAGTAGACTGGAAGAACACCACCTGGGAGGAAGACGGAGTCGTCATCGAGGAGTTCAACATCATTCCGCCGAGGCACTCGCAGATCCGCGACTGCACCTCGGCCTTCGGCAACGACTGCGAGGAGGTCCCCATTATTCCGGATGAAAACCGCGACTGCGACACCGACGTCCCAGCCTCCCAAGGCGTGGATGAATGCCGAGTCAAACTCTGGCTGAACGCAACGATGGTCATCTCAGGCTTCACCGACAGTAGCAACTTCACGCTGGCTCTCAATGCCTCCAACATGTCAGGGGCGACACTCGACTTCACATTCCCTGTGACTCAGGACCTGCGGCTCGACCTCTGGGATGAGTGCGAGGGCAGAGTGGTCGGACTCGACGAGGACACCTCAGGCGGTCAAGCACCGCTCCGTGGCAGTTGCATCGGCGACGGTTCCTCGGCTTACGAGATTACCGAGAATGCTGACGGCAGCCTGACCTACAGCCTCAGCCCAAACTCCCCCAGAACCGATTGGCCGATTGGTGAAGACCTGTTTGCGGACTTCACCACCGCCCCGATTCCTGTCGACAACCCCCCGCAATGGACTGATGCTGCTCCTCCAGAGGGCGCGTGGTTCCCTTCGCCCAGCGGCGGGCAGCACGTCTGGGCGACATGGGGCGATGTGTCTTCGTGGTTCACCGACGAGGGCAGCGTCTCTCAGTTGGATGTTCGCTGCACTGGCGCGGCCTCGCTCCAACTCAGCGAGGGAGCGGACCGCTCTTTGTGGGCCGAGATTCCTCGTGGCAGCGCCGCTGAGGTGAGTTGCGAGGCTGTCGACTCAGCGGACCAGAGCACTGGCAACCGAACCTGGCACCTTGGAGTTCCATTCTCGCTCTCCACACCTCAGCAGACCCTCACCGACCCACATCCGATCACCCTGAGCCAGACTTCGGACTGGCCGGACCTCACAGTCGAAATCGCCCTGATGCAAGAAGGGTCGACCTCTGCATCCACGTCGGTCACTTTCACCGAGGAAATCACGGTGGATGTTTCAGCCTCATCCATGGTACCGGGTCCGGTTCAGGTCTGGGTCAGCGTCCAAGGAACCGATGTCTACTCCATGGAGCACGTGTATGACCTCAGCATCTCCAAGGAGAGCTCTCCCCCTTCGCTCAGCATCACCTCGACCGAGTGGGATGGTTCGCAGTGGTCGATGCAGGGGCAGTACAGCGACCCTGACGGCGAAACCGTCGGCTTCACAATGGCGATAGACGGCTCCGATACAGGCTCGGTTAGCTCGAGCGGTAACACTTGGTCGACCCCTAGCATCAACTTCCGGCTGTGGGAGGAGGGGGAGCACGTGGTCACCATTGAGGGCTGTGACGCTTCGAACAAGTGCTCCAGTGTTTCGCAGACTGTGGACAACTCTCACCTCTTCGATGAGCCAGAACCGGAGCCTATTCCGCCACCAATTGATGATGGAGATGGTGGCTTGCTACCTGCTACTGGCCTACCTGCACTCATCGTTGCTGTAGTCGGTGCCCTCATGTATGGTAGGCGGCGCGGCTGAGCCATGAGTTTCAGCGGAACCGTGTCGAAGGCTTCGCATGAAGAGGGTCTTCTCATCGCCTTCGAGGGGCGCGCGCCCAGGCTTGGCGCCACAATCAGAGTCGTAGGGGGGAAGACACTGGGGCGAGTGGAGACCGTGATTGGCTCGGTTGACAATCCACTGATTCACCTCCATCCCCTCCCGGATTCTGTCGATGCCAGAAGTGCCATCGGATCACCAATTGAGATTGCCCCTAGCGGGAGGGTCAACCGAGGTCGTCAGGATAGGCGATCGGGCGAGAGTAAATTCAGAAGGGGGCGCGATAGCCGTCCCGGCAGTAGACGAGGTAACGATCAAAGGGGCCGGGATCGCAAGTTCGGAGAGGACTGGCGCTCGAGTATGAAGCCGGGCGACTGGCGCTGCCCGAAATGCAAAAACCACAATTACGCAAACAAGAAGGTCTGCAATCGAACTGGTTGTGAAGAGCCGAAACCGAGAGGCGGTGGCGGAAGAGACAGGGATTCTCGTAGCTATCGATCTAGTAACTCGGGTGGTTTCAGAGACTCAAATATGAAGCCGGGCGACTGGCGCTGCCCGAAATGCAAAAACCGCAATTTCGCAAACAAGAAGGTCTGCAATCGAACTGGTTGTGAAGAGCCGAAACCGAGAGGCGGTGGCGGAAGAGGCGGGGATTCTCGTGGCCATCGATCTAGTAACTCGAGTGGTTTCAGAGACTCAAATATGAAGCCAGGGGACTGGAATTGCCCGAAGTGCAACAACCACAATTACGCGAGACGGGACGTTTGCAACCGCTGCGACACGAGAAAACCTGTGCCTGGGAGAGGATCCAAGACGACACCTCGGAGAGCGCGCAGACCCGACACTCGTATGAATTGGAAAGGGAAGGGGCCTTCCAAAGGTAGGAGGAACACACCTGCCAGAGGCGGAAGAGGTCGCTGATTCGGAATTTCAGGTACCCCAGCCTTCATGCATTATCAGCGCCAGCGGGTGCTATGGCCAAAAGCGCCGAGTTGACTTGGCTCGATGCGCTGGAGGCTGAGGAGTCTGGCGATAGGGAGGCCGCCCTCGGAGCTGCCAAGAAGACTGTGAGAATCGACCCTACCCACTCAGATGGGTGGATGGGCGTGGCCCGCTGGACCCTTCCCCCTGAGACTAGAGGTCGGCAGGATATGCCGGACCTGCAGCAGTCTGCCAAAGCGATGGCAGCCCTGCGCAAGGTCGTGGAGATCGACCCCGAGAGTTTCGATGCATGGAGGCTCGGGGGGGTGCTTCTGGTCGACCATCTAGGAATGTTAGAAGATGGCATCAGATGGTGGGAGGCGCGACGTGCTGTCGCGCCGTACGAGGTGACTCCGCTCATCGAGCAGATTGGGATATTGGTCAGACTCGGCTACTACGAGGAGTGTGCCAGCCTGATCGAGGAGCTGTTCAGCGAGAGGATGGATGCTACAGACAGCAAACAGCTGGCTAGGATGGAAGACGTCAGGCGCATGGTCTCCAGAGCTGCGAAAATGGAGCAGGACGAGATTTTCAAGCCACAGAACCCCAAGCACCCCCGTTGGGTCATCATCGAGAGGATGAAGGCCAGGAAACCCACTTCGCCCACTCGCTTCCTTTTCCTAGTCATCGCTCCGTTGGTATTCATCCTCGGCACCTTCGCCATGATGGTGGCGGGCGACACCATCTGGGGCAGCGTGTTGGTTTTCCTCTTCATCCTAGCCTGCTTCATGGTAATCTCACGTCTCACGTCGAGCCTTCTGCACAAACTGAATCGACACGCTCTCGACCTTGACCGAGCCATAGACGCGGAAACCAGTACCGGCAAGGTATGCATCCCTGATTCGGTGAGGTCCAGCAAACTGTACACTGCTATGACAGGGCAGCGGATGCCGGCACTGAACGAGAGGCTCGAACTGATAGTCGAGTCAGGCGACAAGCTCCCCATCAGGTGGAAGCCCGAAGCCCCGTCATTCTCCACGATGGACGATAAATGGTGGGAGGATGGTTCGGAAGGTGAGCCGGAGGAGGAGCCCGGCGAGCTTGATCCGCTCGATGACTAGGTCCCAGCGCTGAAGTCACTGCCGTATGCAATCTGCTTTGGTGTGAGCTCGTCAATGGTGATTCCCGCGGTCTGAAGCTTCAGCGCCGCCAGTTCGCTGTCCTGCTCGGCGCTGATGTCGTAGACACGGTTCTCGTAGCCAGCGCCTTCCGAAGCGAGGCGGCAGAGTGCGAGGAACTGGTTCGCGAATGACATGTCCATCACCTCGCTGGGGTGTCCCTCGGCTGCTGCGAGGTTCACCAGACGTCCGCGTGCGAGCAGATAGATGGTACGGCCGTCTGGCATCCGGAAGGCCTCGTTGTTGTCCCTCACGGTGTAGATGCCTTCTGACTTCGACTCGAGGTCGGGGATGTTGATTTCGCAGTCGTAGTGGCCGGTGTTGCAGACCACTGCCCCGTCCTTCATCGAGTCGAAGTGCCGGTCTACGATGACGTCCTTCATCCCCGTGGCGGTGCAGAAGATATCGCCGATGACAGCCGCCTCGTCCATCCTCATGACCCTGAATCCATCCATGACCGCCCGCAGCGCGGGCAGCGGATCCACCTCGGTCACCACGATGTTGGCTCCCATTCCGCGGGCTCGGACCGCTAGGCCATTGCCGCAATGCCCGTAGCCCGCGATGACGAAGGTCTTGCCCGCTAGCAATACGCTAGTGGCTCTGATTATACCGTCTAGAGTGGACTGCCCGGTCCCGTGCACGTTATCGAAGTCCCACTTTGTGGCCGCGTCGTTCACCGCGATGACTGGGTAAAGCAGCTCGCCTGCGTCAGCCATCGCACGCAGCCTGTGGACGCCGGTGGTGGTCTCCTCAGTGCCTCCGGTGATTCCATCGGCGAGTTCGGGGAAGTTGCTGTGGACCCTGTAGATCAGGTCCGCACCGTCATCAAGAGTGAGTGTGGGACGGAAGTCGAGGGTTCTGTCGATGCATTGGTAGAACTCCTCGGTGTCCTGTCCGTACCACGCGTGGACCCCGTATCCCTCCCGGGCCAGCCATGCCGCTACATCGTCCTGCGTGGACAGGGGGTTGCATCCGGACCACGACACCTCGGCGCCTGCTGCGACTAGCGTCTCAACTAGGACTGCGGTCTCCTTGGTCACATGCAGGCATCCGGCCACGCGTTGGCCGGCTAGGGGCTTCTCAACCTCCGCATTGGCGCGCAGCGCCGCCAGGGCCGGCATCCTGCTGCGCGCCCAAGCCACACGCTTCTCGCCGGACTCGGCCAGAGAGATGTCGGCTACGGTGTGAGGTCCGGACGTGTCCACGGGCTACGCTGCAATCACCCGGTATTCAAGGTGCGTCTAGGGAAACCGCTTGGCGGCTTACGTCAACTGCCGCCTCTGCGTTGCTGTTCGTAGTACTGTGCGTAGTACTGCTGAGCGTACTGTCTTGCAGTCTGCTCGTCGTATCCCGAGGCGACCATCTGCTGGACATAGGCTTCTACCGGATCCATCTCCTCGACGCCTCCGAACTGCTCGACGACGTCATCACCGTGGTCCTCCTTGCCACGGCCTCGCATGACCACCGTGACTACGACGACCAGTATCAGGATGAACGCCGCTAACCCTCCCATCAGGAGCATGCTCATGCCCCCCTCCTTCTCATCGGGCTCGTCGGGCACAATCGGGAGGAGGTTTATCGCGAGGGTCTGGGAGATGGTGTATCTGCTTCCATCTCCCTCTGTGATGAGCACATAGATGGTGGCTGCAACGCCCGTCTCCTGATACAGATCCGAGATATCGAGGGTCAACGTGAACGACTGGCCATCGGCTAGGTTCTCCGTCTTGTTGTACTTGCCAATCGACTTCTGGGTTATCTTCTGGGTCGTCGTGTAGTCCAAGACTGCCTCAGTCAGAGCGACTTCGATGACGACGTCGCTGTTCTCAGCCCCCGAGAGGAGGCTTCCGCTAATTGTCACGAGGTTTTCGCTCTGAGAGTCCTCGGGCCTTGGTTTCGAGAAGTCAACTACAGGCTCGTCATCACCGAAGTCCTCTCCGACGACAATGAAGTACATCCTTGCCTTCTCGCTTTGCTTGCCGGCCTTGTCGTAGACTATCAGCTCGATGCGAATCTCGTTCTCCAAGTTTCCATTGGGGCTGCTGGTCAGGTTCCTGAACACGTATGTCCAGTCATCGCCGGCTGCGAATGGTATCTGGAACTCGTGACCCACCAAAGTCGGGTCCGCGCTGTCCCACGGATAATCGAAGAAGACTTTCCACTCGTAGAGCTCGATGCCCTTCTCGCCCTCGGGGGCATCGGGGTCGTAACTGTCCTGTGCGGTGAAGGATATGCTCAAATCGCCGGTGTCCGAAAGCCTGGCCCTGTAAACCGGCCAGTCGACTCCAGCTACGGTCTTGGTACCGTCCAGTGTGACGTATGTATCGGTGACCGTATTCTCGATCATGGACGCCGAAGCTATGGGCCTGAACTCATCGGCGAGGGTGTCATCGGTCACCATGCGGATGTAGGTGATTCGGGTGTGGCCCTCGTCATCGTGCAGATACAGGACCAGCATCCACTCTGCGCCTATTCTGCAGCCTGTGTTCGAGGTGGTGTCGCCGACGCAGAACGAGCCCAGAGTCGGTATGGACGGGCTGAGCTGCTGCGTGTGACTGTACTCCCCAGAGTCGATAATCGAGCCGTCCCAGCCTGTCACCGAGTCGTTGTTGCCAGACTCGAGTGTCCAGTCTGCGAAGACGCCTTCGACGGAGGTGACGTAGCTGAAGTCGAGGTCGGAATTGCTCTTGATATACATCGTGGCGTAGGCGCCGGTAACCGTGTCGATCGAAGGCGCCTCGCCGTTGATGGTCAAATCGAAGCTCTCGCCAGCGATTCCGAAGTCGCTCGGGTACGGGGTCAAGTGGTAGGAGAGCATGTTCGACAGCAGTGGTATCGACGAGCCGCCGAGGCCCTCCGAGACGCTCGGGTTCTCGACGTCTATGGTGGTGACGATCAGTCCGCCGGCACCGCGATTGCATATTGACAGCAGTGACTGGCTATCGTAGACCGAATCGCGGATCAGCGTGTGGAATGTACCTGTCGGGTCGCTGATGCGACCGCCGCAGACCTGCGGTATCTGGGTCGACTGGACCTGTGCGGTGTCGAGGCCGGCCAGAGCGACGTAGGAGCCACCGTGCACGCCGCTGAACGCGACAGGGTCGACATTGCTCAGAATCGGGTGATACCGGTCTATGATTGACAGGTTGCTGTAGTGAATCCTGTTGTCGACGGTGAAGTTGACCTGGTTCCTCATCGCGATGTCCATACCGAAAGGCAGTCGGTTCGGCTGGTACTCGTTCCTGTACGGTCCGAGGTGCATCTGAACGGTGCCTCCGCCGGTCATGTAGTCCTCGAGGGTCTCGGTGAGACTGAGTCCATCGCTCTCGCGGGTCTCAGCGAGGGCCTCGTAGTACTCGCCGTAGTAGACGTTGTAGTCAGTCTGCCACGGCAGCAGCACCTTGTCGAAGTGCTCGACCCAATCAGGCGTCCCGTAGGTGTCCCAGTTCTCCAGTCGCAGTTGAGTGTAGGTCTTGCCCATCGCCTCGAGGTCCTTCTTGACGCTCTGTAGGCGGTTCTGGTCTGTTGGGTTGGACAGGATTGCCACGTCGATGTTGTCGTAGAACTGGATCTCGAAGTAGCGGTCGTTGCCCGAGGGCTCGCTGTCCTCGGTCAGAATCCCGGAGAAGCTGATGTTGTAGGTGTGGCCGTCGTACCACGAGTTGTACGGATTGGTCCAGTTGGCCTGGGCCCTCGCATGAGGCTCGAGGTCGAACGGCCCGTTGTCGCTGTCCTCCTCGAAGACCGTCTGGCCCGTGTCGAGGTCGACCACCTTCATCGTGATCTCGTACTCGCCCGCGATGACGCCGTTCAGCAGAGGCACGGCGAAGCTGTGAGCGGATGCGTCATCGATTGGGTAGACGCACTCGTAGGTGATGTCGGCGACGCATTCGAGCACGTCGGGCTGCAACAGCGTGATGTCCGCGCTGGCGATGCTGAAGATGATCGACGAGTGGTTGTTCGCGGTGTTGATCTCGGACTCGTTGTACCACGAGGTGAGCGGGTCCGTATTGTCGAAGATGGTAGTCACGTCGATCTTGTAGATGCCGCTCTGGAAGTCGTGCGTGGTGAGGTTGACCCGCTGGCGCTCCGCGGCGTCGAGGCCGGTGACGTCGAGAGTGTAGGTGCCGTCGTCCTCGAAGGTGAACTCCTCGACGCGGATGTTGTCGACGCCGAATCCTGCCAGTCCGGCGTTGCCGTTGACGCCGTCATCATTGGATTGGAACCTCCAGGTCAGGGTCACTTCGGACCCCGAGAGGGTAGTGCATTCGTCACGCCAATCAGAGGTGTCGGCGCTGGTGCGGTTCAGGATGACGATGTGAGTCAGGTCGACGGTGACCGACTTGAGGATGTTCTCGGAATCGAACCAGACGACTGAGTTGACGTTGTCTGAGTGGTCGCCGAAGTACTCGACCTCGTCGTAGCCGTTGTTATCGAAATCCTCGCAGCGGTGGAAGTTCGGGTCCCCTGGG
>Ga0257108_1000360_pt1 | contig 13404 bp, 11 predicted proteins | sample LP_taG_FD_190181 | JGI IMG/M metagenome (GOLD analysis project Ga0257108, IMG submission 190181) | Marine microbial communities from Northeast Subartic Pacific Ocean, Canada - LP_J_2011_P26_1000m | ecosystem: Environmental > Aquatic > Marine > Oceanic | place: Canada: Northeast Subartic Pacific...
AAAATGCAAGAACAGCAACTTCTTGTAATCTTAGGCGATACACTTGTAGAAAATGAATTTTCTAATTTGATTCAAAATAACAACGATTTTGTTCTAATATCAGAGAATTTTAAAACGCCAGCAAACTGGTGTATAGTAACTTTGAAAGATGGAAAATTAGATTTAATTTTTGACAAGAAAAAAAATTTAGAGAAAAATAATGAACAATACGCATTAGTTGGTGTATATTATTTTGGTGATCTAAAGTCGTTGAAACACTGTCATGCGGAATTTAATGGACAGGAACGCATAGAAATTAGTGATTTAATTAAAAAATACAAAGAGAAAAAAACAATTTCAACAGAAATATGCAATGAGTGGTATGATGCTGGTCATGTAGAAAATTATTTTGTGTCTAAACAGATGCTTCTAAAGGCTAGGTACTTTAATTCATTAAGATTTGATCGCGAATCTAAGATTGTTACTAAAACAAGTCAAAATATTACAAAACTAATTAACGAAATTGAATGGTACCGACAAATTCCTGATGGTTTATCTAGACTAACACCCAAGATTATAGATACTGATCAATCAAAAAACCCATTTCTAAAACTTGAATATATCAAATACCCAACATTAGCTGAACTCTGGTTATACAGCGACTTCTCCCCAAAACTTTGGATGGAAATGTTAGACGAACTATTTGAAATTTTAAACCAATTCAAAAAACATTCTGGAATAGTTACTGTTGATGATTATGATCTTATTTACAAAACAAAAACAGAAGATCGGTTAAGTGAATTAACTAATTCAAATGAATCATTTAAGAAAATATTAACGTCTGATGTTCTGTTAATTAATGGAAAAAAATATCGCAATTGGCCAGCGATTAAGGAAGACATTGAATTACGAATACATGATCTGCATCATGAAGACGATAACTGCTTGATACATGGTGATTTATGTTTCTCAAATATTTTTTGTGATTTTAAAACTAAAAATTTCAAATTAATTGATCCCAGAGGTAAATGGGGCAGTACCATGTTTGGTGATATGAAATATGATGTGGCAAAATTACGTCATTCCCTAGTAAGTGGATTTGACACAATCATTAATGGTTTGTGCACTGCATCATTAATTGAAAATAATCATATCTCTATGAAAGTTTTTGAACCAAAAAATCATCAACAGGTTTGTAGATACATAGATGAGTTGATTCAAAATCAATGGAATTTAAATGAAATAAAACTAATTGAGGGGCTGTTATTCATCTCAATGTTACCGCTTCACAAAGATCATTTTGAACGTCAATTGGCATTCTATAGTATTGGGATCCAGCTATTAAACGAGGTCTTAGATGAAACAGATGTGTAACACATGCTAAAATTAACTATTGTAATTCCAAATTATAATGGAGGAGAGAATCTTAAAAGAGCCATTGAGTCTTGTGGAACAATTAAGATTCCGGAAAATGACTATGAAATTTTAATCGTTGATAATAAATCGACTGATAATTCTATTAAGATTGCAAATGAAATGAAGATAAAATTTACAAACATGCGCATTGTTCAAAATGAAAAAAATCTTGGTAGAATACAGAATTGGAATATTAGCATTGAAAAAGCCAAGGGCAAGTATCTGATTTTTTTATTTGCCAACGATTTGATCAATGAAAAAAATAATATTCATGAATCACTACAAAATTTAGATTCAGATCAAACAATTTCAATATGTATGTCAGCTCTATTAAAAAAAGAAAAAAGTAGGCAATATATCAAAAAAGCGTATTTTGATAAAATAATCAAATGTTCATCTAAAAAATTTGCATTAAATTGTCTTAATAGGGGACTGCTTCCATTTGGACCAATTCAATCAATAATTTATCGGCTTGATGATATAATGGATAACAAAAATAAATTTTTAGAGGAATTTCCAATTAACGCAGATGAGATTTTTTCTTTTGAGGAAGCGTGTAAACGGGAAAACATCGCGTTTAATCCCCATCCTCAAATAACTTGGGATCTTACACAAAGTCGTTTTCACGGAAAAGTGAAGATTGAGGAGGAGTTTAAGGAACATTCCGACACGATTGAAATTATAAAAAACAAAACAAATTTGGATGTAAACTATGGTTTGATCTCAACATACAGAGCAATTAATTTGATAAAATTTTCAGCAAAAAATTTTCAACGTAAAAATGGCAAGAAAGAAGCAATTACACATCTTTTATCAAAAATCAAAGAAAGTGGCACTTTTTTTAATACTGACAAAATTTTAATTAAAACTTTGTTTGACAAATTAAAGAATTCAGACAAGGATGCTGATGACCTACTTCACAAATTAATTATTACAAGATCTATTGACGAATCTGATAATTGAATATGTTACATGATACCTAGATGATGCATATTACTACAACTATTTCTTATGAGATAATTTTTGCTTAAGTTTTAACCAGTAAAGTCTCAAAGTCATTCCAGCTCCTACAAATGCCCCAACAATCATTGCGACAATCACAGTGAGACTTGCCGGATCAATATACCCACTATATTTTGAAAGAGAAAATGCCAGTAAAATATTATAAATTAAACTAAATTGAAAGTCCATTATCGAAAAATCATTTTTTTATATATAATCTTTAGTATCCAATAATGATCAATTATCTACTATCTACTTGTCTTTGTTAAACAAGAAACTTAAATGAGTTTTTTTTTTGGAAAGCAGTTATGGGTATGGAAACAAAGAAAAATTCAAAAATTTTTCATCCGTTTTTAATTGCATTTTTCCCAATAATAGCAGTTTATTCTGTAAATATTGGTCTGATTCAACTTGAGCAATTCATATTCCCAACTCTACTAATTGTTGGAAGTGCATTTTTGTTCTTTTTATGTCTGAAATACGTTTTAAAGAATACAAAAAAAGCGGCGCTTATCGTAACACTTTCCTTCATAATATTTTTCTCATTTGGTCATGTCTATAATATGCTAAATCAAGTCAGTATTGGTGATACTGATTTAGGAAGTAATAGGATACTTCTTCCTATATTTGTTATATTATTTGGAATTGGATCTTTTTTAATTATTAGAACAAAAAGAACACTCGATAATGCAACATCAATTGTAAATACTATCTCAGTTGTTTTCATATCTGTTATTGTGGCAATGGTTGGAATTGAAGCCTTTGGGTGTGATGAATGTTTAATACAACAAACCTATTCCTTGGGAATTTTTTCTGATGAAAGAATAGATTCTCCATTTTATTTTGAAGCTCATTCAGTTTCAATTTCTGAATCTAACTCTCTTACCAATGTTTATTACATAATTTTAGACGGATACCCTAGAAATGATGTTATCAAAAAATATTTGAATTTTGATAACAGTGAATTTACTAATTTTCTTAAACAGCGTGGATTTCATGTTGCAGAAAATAGTCATGCAAATTATTCTTTGAGCTCTACATCAATTCCTGCTACGATGAATATGAATTACATAAACTTTTTAGCTGATGAATTTGGTGAAGATTCAAGAAACTATAACCCATTACTAGGAAAAGATTTTGGATTATATGCAGACAACCAAGTGATAAAAAATTTCAAGTCAATGGGATACAAAATTGCCAAAATTGGTTCTGTACCAATGTATCTTCATGAAATACCTTTAGCGGATCTATCTTTATGTTACAAGAGTATCCATTTGATGGATAATAGATTGTTTGATACAGTAGGAAGAACAAGCATGATAGGATATTTAATGGAAAGATGGTCTGAGGATATGCAAAGGCAAATTATATTATGTGCTTTTGAAGAATTGCCAAAAATAAGTAGTTATTATGAAGAGCCTGTCTTTGTTTGGTCGCATATTATGTTACCTCATTTTCCATTAATTTTTGGTCCAAATGGTGAACCAATAACGCCAGGTTCGTCCCTATTGGTTATGAATAATCCTGAATTTACTGAGAGTGATTGGAATGTTAAACAACAATTTCTGCAACAGTTACAATTTGCAAATAAAAAATCTACGGAATTAGTTAATAAAATTCTTGAAAAGGACGAACAATCCATCATAATTATTCAAAGTGATCATGGTTCTGGATTTGATACCAATTTACACGATCCTACAGATGATGATGTTGTTCAGAAATTATCCAATTTTAATGCAATCTATTTTCCTGATGAAAAACATCGAAAAATATTAGTTGACGATCCAACTAATGTTAACACTTTTCGAGTAGTGTTTAACTCATACTTTGGAAGTGATTATGAGATATTAGAAGACCGAATCTATTGGGGTTTACATTATAAAAAACCATTTTGGTTTAAGGATGTATCAAGTATTCTACTGAATTAACTATAATTTATAGTAAGAAAAAAATTGCATCTACTTCAAACTGATTTAGTAGTATAGACTAAAAAGTATAATTTGATGGAATTTTTATGAAGATAGGAATAATCTGTCCTGCATCATTACCCGCAACGCAGTTTGGTGGTATTTTATTTTTAGGTGTAGATTTGGCCAGAGAATTATCTAACGAAAAACACCAAGTGACAATTTATACAACAGATTTAGATTTTGCAAATAATCCTAAAACATTTAATAAAAAATTACCAAAAGAAGAAAATATACAAAATTTTAAGATTAAACGTTCACACGTATGGTTTTCAATAAAATTATTCTTTATCAATCCTGGAATGTATTTTCGTATGATGAATGATCAGAATGATGTTATACACACTATAGGAATTCGAAGTTTTCAATCATTTATCGCAGCATTGGTTGCAAGGAAGAAAAAAATTCCATTGATTGTTTCTGATCAGGGAGGTCTGACAACGCACCCTGATTTACAGAATAAGAGTGTGTGGACAAAAATTCTTTATAAAATACAATCACCTATGATTCAATTTGTTATAAATCGTGCAAAAAAAATTATAGCTGCAAATGAATATGAAAAGAAAATTTTTTCTGAATTAACTGATGAAAATAAAATAGAAGTAGTTAGAAACGGTATAAACTTAGAAAATATGAAAGCAACTGTTGATTTTAAAAAGAAACATGCTATAAATCATGATTATTTTTTATTCCTAGGAAGATTTCATGAAGTTAAGGGACTTGATACGTTACTAGATGCAATGAATTTAATAAAAAATCATCCCCTAATGTCTACTACTAAACTAGTTATTATGGGGGTAGATTTTGGATTCGAAAAAAAAATGCTAAAGATGATCAAAGAAATGAATTTGGATAATGTGGTTAAAATAATTAAAAACCCACCTAGAGAAGACGTATTTTCTGCATATAACGAAAGTGAATTTTTAGTGTTGCCATCAAGATGGGAACTTTCACCACTTACACCTTTAGAAGGATTTGCATTCAAAAAACCAACCATTAGTACAAAAGCTCATGGAATACCATATACATTACATGATAGAAAAGATTCAATTTTAGTTGAATCAGAGAATTTTAAAGAGTTGAGTGATGTGATTATTGAACTTTTAAATGATAAAATGAAATGTGAGCGTCTTGGTATGGAAGGTTATGAATATGTTCACAAAGAATGTAATTCAAGGAAAATGGCGAAACAAATACTAAACATATATGAAAAAATAGTCAAATAAATCAAAAAGTAGTATATTTTTTATAATGAAAAAAAAAGAGATGATTGGTATATTTCTCAATGTCTAAAAACGATCTAATGAAAAAACTACGTGAAAATCAATTTCTAAAAGTTTGTGGTGCATTCGATGTTATGTCCGCAAAACTTGCAGAAACGAATGGTTTTGATGCTATTTGGGCAAGTGGTTTTGGGATATCATCAGCAAGGGCATTGCCTGATGCTGGTATAATTACTATGACAGAACTCTTAGATGCAGTTACATTCATGGCGGAGGCATGTAATATTCCGGTAATTGCAGATTGTGATACAGGCTACGGAGGTCCAAATAACGTAGCACATCTAGTAAAAAAATTTGAAAATGCCGGAATAGGAGGTATATGCATTGAAGACAAAACATTTCCAAAAGAAAATAGTTTATTCAAAGATGGAAAACAAGTCCTAATTTCTAAAAGAGATTTTGTAGCAAAGATAGTGGCTGCAAAAAACGCAAAAAAAAGTGATGATTTTGTAATTATAGGAAGAGTAGAAGCACTAATTGCTGATTTAGGAGTAGTAGAAGCCCTGAATCGAGCTAGTGCTTATGAGAAGGCTGGTGCTGATATTATTTTCGTTCATTCACGAAAAGAATCTCCTGATGAAATCTTCGAGTTTTTAAAACGATGGAAGGGAAAAATTCCTATAATGATTATTCCAACCGCATTTCCCACAGTAACTTTGGATGAACTGAAATCGCGTGGAGTAGGAATGGTGGTATTTGCACACCAAACCACACTCGCGGCGTTTGCTGCAGTATCCGATGTTGTTAAACAATTGTCAAAGATCAACAGCCTTAGTGAGTTGAACACAAAAATGGCTTCGATGGAAGATCTTTTCAAATTACAAGGAATGCAAAAAATTAGAGAACATGAATCTTTTATTGAAGAAGAAATTAAAAAATTGGATCTCAATTAAAAGAAAGAATTCAAAGTCGATTTAAATGAAAAAGAAAATAGATGCGTTCGGTAATGCTTCAATAAAGGTTCCGTTTATTATTCCAGAAATTACAAAAAATGATAAAAATGCTGTATTAAATGCATTAAATTCTAGACTGCTTACAGATGGGCCAAAACTACGTAAATTTGAATCGATTTTTGCTAAGTTTACTGGAGCAAAATTTGCTATAGGAGTATCCAATGGAACTGCAGCATTACATCTATCACTAAAAGCACTAGGTATAGGGAAAGGATCTGAAGTTATTATTCCAGACATTACATTTGTTGCAACAGCAAGCTCAGTATTATTAACTGGAGCAACTCCTGTATTAGCTGATGTAGACGAAAATCTGAATATTTTAATCCCATCAATCAAAAAATCAATTACGTCTAGAACTAAAGCCATCATTCCAGTACATTTTGCAGGAAAATCATGTAAAATTAACGAAATAACATCAATTGCTAGAAAAAATAGAATTTCAATTATAGAAGATTGTGCACATGCGATTGGAGCCAGAGTAAATAGCAAACATGTAGGAATATTTGGTCAAGCAGGATGTTTTAGTTTCTATCCCACCAAAAACTTTACAACAATAGAGGGTGGGATGGTTGTTACAAATTCTAAGAACATAGCTGATTTTGTTCGTTATGCAAGAAACCACGGGATCACAAAAACACTTACGTCAAGATTCTCTAGTGGAAAACCATGGGATTATGATATAAAAAATTCTGGTTACAACTACAGATTAGATGAGATTCGTGCGTCATTAGGTATCAATCAAATAAAAAGAGTAAAAAAAATGAATTTATTGAGAAAAAAAGCGGCTGATTATTACAATAAAAAACTAGAAGATATTGAAGGTGTTATTGTTCCAGGCAAATCAATTGGTGTAGAGCATGTTCATCATCTGTATGTAATTAGGATTACTAGGAAATATGGTATTACAAGAGATATGCTATTTCAAAAATTATTAAAAATAGGAATACGTACTTCTGTACATTATAAACCACTTCACATGTTTACAATTTTTAAAAAAATGGCCAAGATAATTGATAGTTTATCAAATTCAGTACATGTTTATTCACAAATTTTATCATTACCTCTCTACCCATCAATTTCCAAAAAACAGCAAGACTTGGTTATTAACAATATTAAAAAATACAAGATTTGATCAAATATTTGTTAGTAGATTTTATACGTCAATGTTATTACTGGAAATTAAGAGGTAAATTGTATGAAAATAACTGTAGGCATTCCAGCTTATAATGAGGAAAAAAATATAGCTAAAATAATTGTAAAGTTAAAAAAAATGGTAGATCAAATTCTTGTATGTGATGATGGTTCAACTGATTCAACATGTGCAATAGCAGAATCATTGGGTGTGACTGTTATTAAACACCCAGAAAATTCAGGGTATGGGATGGCAATCCGAAGTATTTTTTTGAAAGCTAGAGAAATTAATGCGGATCTACTTGTAACAATTGATGCAGACGGACAACATAAAATTGAAGATATTAATAAAATAATAAAACCTATTGCTGATGGGCGAGCTGACATTTCAATTGGTTCTAGATTTTTGGAAGAAGACAACAACACTCCAAGTTATAGAAAACTTGGAGTCAAGGTAATTACAAAGGTGACGAACTCATCCCTAACTGAGAAAGTTACTGATGCACAAAGTGGTTTTAGGGCTTACAATAACAAAGTACTACAATCATTAACTCCGTCAGATTCTGGAATGGGAATATCTACTGAGATTCTTATTAAATCTAGTAAACTTGGGTTTAAAATTGCTGAAGTTCCAACTGAAATACAATATGAAGGTGATACATCTACTCAGAATCCTGTTTCTCACGGAACAGAGGTGCTAATGAGCACTCTGAAATATATCTCGATAGAAAGACCTCTAAGATTCTATGGTATACCGTCGTTCATATTTTTTGCAATTGGATTAATTTTTACTTTTTCATCTATTCAATATTATACAGAAGTGGGTAGACTAAATCCAAATATCTCACTAGTTGCTGTGGGAACACTATTAATCGGAGTAATACTAGCAGTTACAGCGATTTTACTTTATTCGCTAGTTAGTGTTGTCAGAGAAGGAAAGGCTAGATAAAAAATATTAAAATTATTTCCAAGGAGTAGACTTAGTAATGTTCTCTGGAAATGAAGCAAACCACAAATCATTTGAAAGATACCAAGCTGTAATTTTTGCAATTCCATCTTCAAAATTGGTCTTAGGTGACCATCCTAGTTCCTTTCTTATTTTTGATGAATCTAGACTATATCGCAAGTCATGACCTGGTCTATCTTCAACAAACTCTATCAAATCAGATGGTTTGTCCATAATGGATAGGATTTTGTTAATTATTGTAAGATTGTCTAATTCGTTACCCCCTGAAATGTTGTATGACTCTCCGGTTTTGCCGTTCAAGAGTACTTGAATTATGGCATCACAATGATCATCTACAAACAACCAATCTCTAATGTTTTTACCATTTCCATAAACTGGAATTTTCTTGTTTTGTTTTGCCAAAAGAATAGTTTTTGGTATAAGTTTCTCAGGAAATTGTCTAAAGCCATAGTTATTCGTACACCTTGTTATAATGCAATCACAATCATATGTTAAAACATAGGAATTAACCAAATGTTCTGCAGCTGCCTTTGTAGCAGCATAAGGGCTTGAAGGATTAAATCTAAAATATTCGTCCGCACTTTGATCTTTTAAACTTCCATAAACTTCATCAGTAGAAATCTGGATAAGCCGTTTTTTTGTAGCCTTGATAATTTCTAATAATGTAAAGGTTCCTCGTATATTTGATATTAGGAAAGGGTTTGGATCTAAAATGCTCCTATCTACAAAAGATTCGGCTGCAAAATTTACTACGGCATCACATTGTGAGATTAAATTTTGCATTAAATTACGATTTGTTATATTCCCTTTTACATACTGGTAATTTGGTGATGATTCAACATGTTCTAAATTTTTTTTATTAGAACCAAAAAACTCAGCATCTACGTTAATTATACTAAAATCCTTGTATTCATTTAGAATTTTCAAAATGAAATTACTGCCTATAAATCCAAGACCGCCTGTTACAAGAAGTTTCATTATAAAACTCGTCTCTATTTATTAATAAAATCTTGTATAGAATCATTATAAATTATTTTAATAGTTTAATTTAGTCAAAACTCTTATTTTTACTCATATTTGCAATTTTATAATAAGATGAAAGATATTCTAATAGAAATTTTAATCGTTAACTCAAACAAATCGCATATAGAAAATCCATCAAAGTAGACACAGTATGGAAAATTTGATTGAAGTAAAGTCTCCAATTTTTTCTAGGAACAGTTTAATCTGTCTTGGAATAATTGGATTAGTAGGTTTTTTAATTAGATTTTTTTATTTTCCGGATGGAATACCTCTCACTTTTGATGCAGGGGGGATTTTTTGGTATGCTAATGATTTAAGCATCTCTGGCACTTTTCCAGTCAATATTAATCTGCCAAACAATGGCTGGCCCACCTTTCTTTCAATTTTTTTCTATTTTTTTAATTCAAATAATTATTTGGATTACAATGATCTTCAACGATATGTTGCTATAATAATTTCAGTAATTACAATCATTCCAGTTTTTATTCTATGTAGAAAGTTTTGTGGAAATGGATTGTCTATTCTTGGCACTGTATTTTTTGTATTTCAACCCCGAATTGTAGAAAATTCAATTTTGGGACTTAGTGAATCACTTTTTATTTTATTAGAATTATCTTGTCTTGTTCTTTTTTTGCAAAATAATTGGAAATTAAAATATCTGTCATTTGCATTTTTGGCTTTAGCATGCCTTGTTCGTTATGAAGGTATTGTTCTTATTTTGCCATTATCATTTTTGTTTCTTTTTAAAAATAGAAGAGATAAAACAATTATTCCTAGATTTTTCATAGCGATATCTATTTTTCTGCTAGTTTTGCTGCCAATGCTTTTTGTAAGAATGGATACTATGGGATATGATGGATTTTTTAGCCGTGCCGTTGGCGATGTAGAAGCTTATACAATTGGAACAAAAATAGTACATGGTGGTGAATCTGTATTTATTTTAATGAATTCCACTGCTCGTGCTGTTTTTCCAATATTTTTTATTTTTTTACCACTAGGGATTTTTGGATTTTTTAGAAAAAGGAATTTTGATAAATATGTGATTTTATTATTTCTAATTTTTATGTCGATACCTATCCTTTATGCCTCCGTAAGAGAAATATCAGAACCGCGATATTTCCTTACTTTATTTCCCATACTTTCACTTTTTTCGATCTATACTGTAAAAGAAATTACTAGAAAATTTGACAAAACTAAGTTGATTTTACTTATTATTGGAATTACAGTTTTGTCATTATCGATAGTTTATCTAGACTACACTAAAACTGATTATCAACATGAATTGGATGCTTATCACATAGGATTAGAAGTTCACAAAAGAGCATCTGTAATTAACAAGTACTCTCCGGAAGATAAATACGTCCATAATAAAGATCAAATATTTTGGAATCTAGGAACTTTTCCTGTGTTACAATCTGAAACTGAACTAAAAGTAAAAGCAATTAGAACATATGATATGGACACGTGTCTAAAAGAAAAACCGTCAGCGGACCTTGCAGTGTGTAGACAGTACGATTTTGCCTCGTTGAATGAATTTATTGATCATGGTAAAAATGATGGTTTGACACATATTATTGCGGATGAAAATTCAAACAGACCAGAATTCTTGAAGGATGTTTTTAAAAATGAAGAAAAATTCCCTTATTTAACCAAAATATATGATTCCTCTGAGCATAGCTATGAATATCATCTTAAGATTTTTAGAATAGATTATAAAAAATTTCAATCAATAACACAATTCAATTAATGAGGTCAAAAGAAAGTAGATGAAAATTATTAATAAAATTATAATCATAATTATAGCAGTAGTGGGCCTCTATGCCACATTCATTATTGCATCTGATATCAATACTATATTAGATAAAATTTCTAGTTTTAAAATAGAATTTTTACCAATCATCATCTCACTTGTAACATGTAGTTGGTTTGTCATGTTTGCCAGATGGCATTTATTATTAAAAAATTCTAAAATTTCAATACCAAAAAAAGACAGTTTTATAATTTACATGTCAGGAATAGCATTAAGCATTATTCCAGGAAGAGTTGGAGAGCTCATCAAGTCTCAACTATTAAAAACAAAGTTTGGAATACCAAGAACTAAAACTGTGCCTATAGTAATTCTGGAGCAATTATACACATTAATTGGTCTTATAGCTGTATCATTTTTTGGTATTTGGTTTTTTGAATTAGGTGCGTATGTACTTGCACTTTTTACCGCGGCATTAGCTTTTGTCTTCATTTTAATTTCATCAAAAAAAATTTTCTCTAAAATGATAGCAATATTAGAAAAAAGAAAGTTTACATCAAGATTTGCTGAACCATTATCATCATCATATGATATAATTAAAAAGTCAATGAGAGGACCTGTTGTTTTCTATGCTATCGTCCTAACATCTATTTTTTGGTTGCTAGAAGCAATAACTGTTTATTTTGTGTTATTGTCATTTGGAGTGAATTATGTTGAATTTCTTACAGTAATACCGACTTACACAACTTCCTTAATGTTAGGATTTTTGTCATTCCTTCCTATGGGACTTGGTGTGGTTGAAGGTAGCTTGGCAAGTTTTTTTTCGTTACAAGGCATTGAAGTTTCATTATCATTAACTTTAGTAGTAGTTATTCGTCTCTTTACACGATGGTATAGTGTTGCAGTAGGTTTTGTGGCACTAAGATTAAGCGGCGGTCTTACATTTGCAGATGAACAAACCAAAATTTAAGTCTGTAATTATAATTTATTCCTAAACCATATTAGTAAGAAAAATTCCTTTAAAAAAATGAAGTTATTAAAAACAAAATTAGATGGTGCGTTTATAATAGATTTAGAAAAATCTGAAGATGAAAGAGGATTCTTTTCAAATGTTTGGAATAAAAAAATTTTTCAGGAAAATAATCTAAATGCGGACATCACCGAATTAAATATAGCATTCAACAAAAAAAAAGGCACTATAAGGGGACTTCACTATCAATCTGCGCCTTATGAAGGTGCAAAATTAGTTAGATGTACAAGAGGTCGTATATGGGATGTAGTTTTAGATCTTAGGTCTGATTCAAAGACTTTCAAAGAGTGGTATGGTGTAGAATTAAGCTATGATAATTACAAAGCGAACTATGTACCTGAAGGATGTGCCCACGGATATCAAACACTTGAAGACAATACTGAGGTATTTTATTTAAATTCCCAGGTTTATAATCTTGATTTTGAAAAAGGAATTAATTATTCAGATCCTGCATTTAACATACCATTTCCGCTTAAAGTTACAATGATCTCTAAAAAAGATTCATCATGGCAACTGTTCAAATTATAATTTAGTAAATCTAAATTGAATAGAAAATTATTCTGATTTTTTTATCACTATGGTCATAAATGAACATAAAATGTTATCAAATGGTGATAACAGCTTTTCAATTTTTGTAAAAAATCCGAATGATGCAGATGGAACAAACTGTCTATAAGCCATACCGCCACTAAGGAACCAACGAAACGGAGTATGTTTATTAATTTGAAGAATTTCCAAATCTGGATACTTCACTAGAAATTTTTTTTTATCCCTACTAAAAATTGCCCAAGGCATTGCCAGATTGGCATCCGCCATACGACCTTTTCCATTAACTTGCCAACTATCATTTTTTTCATCAAATTGTTCATGATGAATATGCTTAAAAATTAAACGTGAAAACGGTGT
>Ga0257108_1000372_pt1 | contig 13093 bp, 15 predicted proteins | sample LP_taG_FD_190181 | JGI IMG/M metagenome (GOLD analysis project Ga0257108, IMG submission 190181) | Marine microbial communities from Northeast Subartic Pacific Ocean, Canada - LP_J_2011_P26_1000m | ecosystem: Environmental > Aquatic > Marine > Oceanic | place: Canada: Northeast Subartic Pacific...
GGTATTTCACCTGTAGACCTTTTTGATTTCTTGTCAATGACTTCGATACTGTCCATGACTGCAATATAGATTGCTCTATCTTTGCACCATGATTCAGTTTCGTCAACCAACCAGTCCTGTGGAGTTACGTCCGACAGAGATTTACCAATATCATCAACAATAGCTTTTGAATTCTTAACAACTACATCATTAATTGAAGTATTATTGTCAAGATTTATGAGAAGTGCTTCTACTGTTGGTGGTTTAGTATATTTCTGAAAGTAATCCTGTATCTCATTGAATACAGTTTGCTCGTCACTCTCGGTGAAATACTCAGGCTTCAAAAACGGAATTACTTTCCGTGAAAATTCTTCACTCTGAATCAGATTCTTGAGTATCGTCTGTTCTAGTCTTGTTTCCATATTTAAAATATTCTTTCACTACTTCTTCGAGTTTTTCCATCACATCTTCTGTGAAGTATTCCTCGGGATTGTTATTAATTGTTTTACCAAATACAGTTTTACCTGTTGGTAGTTCTACTCTTGTCGAGGATTTTTTAAAAATGCCCGAGGCAAGTGCAAGGTCTAATAACCCATAATATCTATCAAGACCTGTATCATATGTTAGTCTAACATCAACTACTCTGTTCTCAACCGTCAATCTAGATTTTGCATTCTTACAATGTATAATCTGTCCTATAACTTCTGTCCCATCTTTTTCCTTTCTCCTTGAAAGGAATATGATTGAAGAGGCTGCATACTTAAGTCCACTTCCACCACCCATTTCTTTCTGAGGAAACATAGAACCTATCACATCATATGTGTGATTAGTCACAATCATTGGAATTTGAGCACGTCCAAGTTTAAGAGTTAATACTCTGAATGTTCCCTTTACTATTTGGGCCCGAGTCATATCTCTTGTTTCTTTTCCAGCTGCGGTATCCTCTATCTCTTTGGTTGTGGATAACATACCAAGTGAATCTAATACAATTAACAATGGTGGTCTCTCTTTTTCGGGAGTCTCCATATATTTGTCAATAATATTTAAGGATTGATTTCTGAACTCTTGCACTGTTATCACTGGAACAATTATAACACGATTAGAGTCAATGCCCCTATCTTCAATTAAGTCTTGTGTAAGTGCTGATTCAGATTCGAAATAGATAACTGCAGCCTTAGGATGATCGTCTAAAAATTGTTTGACAACCCCTAATGCAAAGAAGGTTTTACCTGTTGCTGTTTCTCCTGCGAGTGCAGTAATTTTGTTTTTTGCCAGTCCACCGTATAGTGAACCACTAAGGAGTGCATTAAAAATGTATGATCCAGTATCAATAAATGAATCTACATCCCCTGCTGTCACCCCATCGGAAACGAGGCTTGCATATTCGTTCCCACTTGCCTTAAGAAGGTCTTTTAAAAATGACATATTACACCTCTCATAATGTATATACTACATTATACTATGGAATGGAACGATGGACAAGAGGGTTTTAAGAACTTTCTTCTTTTTCTTCTGTGACGAAACCGTTTTTTATGTCTGTTGACAAATCTGCTAACGTGTTAGAATATTTCACGTGTTCATCCATCATGGTTTTTAATTGTTTTATATGTGTCTCTATATGAACTATAAAAGCAAATATAACTGCAATCATAATGATATAAAAAATGTCTAATATTTCTATAATCATAACACCACGTCACCATTCTTAATTAAGTATTTACGGTTTTTTAAATGACCTTTTTTAATGTCATTTTTACTTTGGCCATGATATGGAACTGCATGATGTGCTTCAATAGCCATGTCGTTCCAACATTCTGTCTTCTCAGGATCATATAGATTGCCTAGGATTCTACCAAACTTTCCCTTTGAAGAGCTTTCAACAAGTATATAATCATACTTTTCAACCCAATCTACTAAAAATTGTTTTGCAGCCTTTCCAAATATCTTTTCTACTTTATCCCTTGTGCGACTCTCAGGTGTATCTATGCCTACGAGTCTAACTCGTCCTTTTTGAAAGAAATTGAAGCCCAAATCTAACATCACATCAATGGTGTCGCCATCGACGACTCTCAACACTTTCGCTTTATATATAAACGGATTCATAACTATCTACTATTTAGGAATTAACTGGGTTGGTTACCCAAAAAAGGAATCAAGACTGGCAACTGGTTCAACATTCCAACCAATTAAGTTGATAACAGCTTTCAATGGTTCAACAAACGCCTTATCAAATTGCATATCATTATCTACAAATCTATGCAGATCAAGCTCTCTTGGTAGAACATTTAAAAATGAAATCACATTCTCGTTAATCGGATTAGGTGTTGTTAAATAAGTGAAGTGAATCTTTTCACCCTCTTTAACCAACTCATACCTTTTATCAATATTCTTCTTTTTAAGATGATGATTATATAATAAAGAACCTCTTACATGAATCGGTGTTCCTTTACCATAGATATGTGTTGAATCACTATATTGTCTTAAATTTTTACAACCTCTAGGGAACGCCACTTCTTCTGGCGGAAGATTTCTGAATTCCTTTCGTGCAACTTCTACAAATTCCCACAAGTCCTGTTCGGTATCATTCATGACTACTTGAAATGCCTCAGTAAGTTTTGTTCTAACCCACTGTGGTGTTGAACTCTTTGCAGTTTCAATACCCATCATTTTCAGTTTAGGTTGTGCAAGTCTAACCCCTTCGTTATCATGAACGTTTAAAATATATCTTTTCTTTGCAGTCCATATACCACGTTCTGCAATAACCTCTCTACCCATCTGCATTCTATCTTGAAATGCGTTAGTGTATTCTGCAAGTTCACTGAATCCTTCAGCTAAAACACCTTCGATTCTCTCCTCTGCAACTGTATCCAAGAAGTCAATAATCTTCTTCTTTGGTGTGTCTTCGGGAAAGACTTGTTTAACTAAATCATCTAGTGTGATATACAATGAATCAGTATCCATTGCAATTACATAATCTTTATCCTCGGTTTGAAGAATCTTATTAAGATATTTGTTAATGATTTTTTCTGCCCACTGAATGACTAATTGTCCGCTAGTAGTAATGGCTTCAGCGAGGTCAGTTGAGTAAAATGCGAAGTAAGGATTGGCCAAAGCGCCATAAGCGGAATTCAAGGCAATCTTTCTCACCATCTGATTATTGTTTGCACGTTTAATTAACGTATCAAGTTCTGTTCTTCTTTCTGCATCTGCGCTTTGATATTCAACCTGATACTCAATCATCTTTTTCTTCCATATTCTACGTTCATCATAGAATTTTTCCATCAACTCAGGAAGAAACCCTTGTTTATCTCTTTTAAATGTAGCACCGTTAGGTGTGACTGTAGTATTCTTAAGGCCTGATAAATCACATTCTTTATTCAACAACGCATTGACACTAACATCCAACTTGTCAGCCTTTATCATCTTCTCAGGTGAAATGTTATATTGCATAATCAAATGAGGATATAGACTGTTTAAATCAAACGATACAACCCAATTATGTCCACCGACTAATGGTTCTTTAACATAGGCACCAATAATACGATTTGTCTTATCAACTTTAAGTTTCTGTGGTGGTGTTTGTATATTCTGTTCTTTTAAGAAGTTGTAAATAATGGTTTCCCAATACTTCACCATCCCAAATGTATCGTTATAATTACATCGGGCGGTATACGCCATGGCTTCAACCAACTCGATTAATCCAAGTTTATCTTCCAATTCTTCAACCAACACAGCGTCTTGAACATTATACTCAAGGAATTTTTTATAATCTTGTCGGTAAAGTGTATGCAGATTACCATACTCTGAATAATCTAATTTACCTTTACCCAACTCTATATTTGCAATATGATCTAATCGATATGATTCCTGATTAACAAATGTATGTTTACGATACAATTCAAGATAATCAAGAACGTTTATCCCATACAGATTAAAAACTTGATTCTTTTGATAACCATAAGCAGTAAACTCTCTAACATCACTCATACCCCAAGGTGAAAGTTTCTTATGTTGAGCTTCACCAAGAATTTTATCAATACGATTACAAAGATAAGTTATATCAAATGAATTAACATTCCATCCTGTAATAATATCAAATGACTGGTCTCTCCAATATTTAATAAACTTCCTAAGTAAATCTGCTTCATTCTCACAGTTAAGATAATTTACAGCTAAGTTGTCCCACTCATAATCGATACCAAAAACTACAGGTTTCTTACCAAATGGTTTAATGGTTATTGCATTTACCTTTTCAGCTGCGAACATTGGATCAGGAAACCCATCCTCACACTCACACTCAATATCAAGTGAAGCGATTCTTATAAGGTCTAAGTTAACTTTAATGTCTTGGAATTTGTCTGCAATATAGGTGTAGACATACCTGTCGTATCCATGAATTTCAAATCCTTGAACACCATTATACTTCTCTCGGAATTTCCTAGCACCACCCATAGAGTTAAGATTGACTGCCTCAAGAGGCCTACCATCTAATGACTTAAATGGAGTTGTGCCTTTCTTGGATGGGACGTAGTGGTTAGGACGATAGGCAACAGACAACTTTTGTTGTTCGTTTCCTTTATATCCTTTGACTAGAATCTTGTCGCGGGTGCGACAGACATTTGTATAGAAATCCATATAGCTATTATACTACAAGGATGATCTTTCGTCTACCTGTTCTTCTACTAAAGTTTCTTTATCTTTGTTGAAATCAAAGTATTGTCCTAAGACTATAAGTTTGTCTTCGGCTTCTGCTATTTTTTCAACTTGAGTGTCGATTGACGACAAAATTTCGGGATGTTCTCCGATTCCTGCTGAATTGGTCATGTAAATCTCAATGTTTGCATGAGCTTCTGCTATTGCACCTTCGTATTTTAAACGTAGTGCTTTCACGATCACTTCTTTCATGATTTTCCTCTTTGTGTTTTATTACCTGTTGCCACTTTGAAATTTGTTTCTAGCTGTGGCTTTGCTTCAAAAACGGACATGACTGCCCATTTCCATATTTTAAAATTATATTCCTTTGCATATGGTATCCATGGTGCAAGGTTTACTTCGTATTTTTCGTCTTCTATTCCTGTAATCAAAACCTGTGCATCTTCTATCTTATATGAACATAGGCCATTGCTTACAAATCCTATCAATACTTCACCAGTATTAAGACGAATGCATTTTACTTTTTTAGACATTTAATACCATTGTTTGTAAATTTCTACTCCTGACACCTACCTGATTATACCAGCGACTGTCTTCCATTTGAATTGCCATTTCACCCCAGTTATGTTCCCGACACGCATTTAACATATTCTTAAATTTTGCAAGTCTAGGAGCTCCAAGATTGAAACACATATCAACTAAAACGTGTTGTATGGATTGAGGCAAATCATGAAAATCTTCTTGATCCCCAAAGACTTGAATAGTTTCTGCCACATGTTCATAAAAATCTAGTTCAAAGTATGCATCAACTACTACTTGACTTACTGGTGTTCCTACAGGAAGATCATATTCATAATCACCTTCTGTGATTAAATGACCGACTCCTAATGTTTTTAGCCCTAGAGAATCTTCATAAATTTCTAAGACTTCGCCTTCATGCTGTTTGATCTGTGTCTTTAACGACTGACTGTTCACGTTCCACCTCTTCTTCCATAAGTTCCACTAATATATCACCCATAAGATCATTTAACTCCTTATTATTTAGGAGTTCATCTATGTTATCTTCATGTTCTATTGTTCCATCGGGAAGTTTTCTAATCGTTCTTTGAAAGTTTAACTTAGGTTCGCCGTCCACAAACTGGACATCACCATATTGATAAACTAAACCTTTCCATGGATCGTTCATTAATTGTATACCAGCTGTTTCCTCATTAGGATTTTCTACAACCATGTATACTTTGTCATTGAATAATTTTGCCATAAATCTCTTCCGTTATCAGAATTTGTTGTTCAATAGTGTTATTATTTCTTGGTTCTAAAGCACCCATCAAATTCATGTTAGTTAATATATTATTTATCTGACTTCGTCGCCCCTTCAGCCAAACTTCTGATTGAGTATCACCCCTTATTGTGTGTCTGTTGTTTTCAGCTTCTATATCCACATTAAGAACATAGACTATTGCGTCATGATTGTCTAACAACCATTCAATATGATCTGCTTTAAAGAATCTGTCCCCTTCTATAAGTGTGTGTTTATATCCTACCGATACTCCGTCACAAAACTCAGGAAAGAATGGAATAGAAGCGTAAGATAATCTGTCAGTTCCGCCAAAGGTTTCACCCCTATAATATTGGCCTAGAACAAGAATATCTCCATGCTCTTGACACTTAAATAATGGCATTGGTTCAATGTAGGTGGGTTCCTCTAGACGTTCTATTAACTTTCCCATAATAGTGCTCTTGCCACTACAAGGAACTCCACCTATCATTATAATCATTTAACTTGCTTTAGCTTGTAATAAAAATTCATCTAAATTATTAACTTCCATAGGTTTACCACCAGCAACTGGCCAAATATATTTTACAAGACCTGATTCAGTTTTGTTTCCATCTTTATTGATAGACTCGTCTTGAGGTATGAATCCGCCCCAAGGAAATATCTCATCAAACTTCCACTCAAAAAATCCTGTTAAATCAGAACCGTCTAAAGTATTAGAAAATCTGAGTTCACACTCTTGGATGAACCCCTTATAATGTTCATAACATGTTCTTCTATCTGCTCTTAATGTTGTAGAACTTGGATTTTGAACATAACCGAAAAGATGAATTGGTTTCTGATATTTTCTGTAATACTTTAAGCCGTCCCACAAAATTCTGTGGGGATTTGGATTTCCATTGTATGCATAACCTAAATCCATAGTGCTATTATCAACTGATTGTATTCCTTTATCTCCAGCCCATGGTAGATTTAATGAATGTAATAATGCATTTGCACCAGTTCCATCAAGAGGTCTTAGAGTTTTTACTCTTCCTCTTTTTAATCTTACTTTATAAAGAAGACAACCTTTATTTACCACCTTACCAATTTGGTGTCCTTCTTCATCCATTAAAGGAAGATAATTCACGATTTCATCTTGAGTTCTCATTGGTATGCCGTCTTCATCTTTTACAATCTCTTCTAAGAAAGCTATGATTGCTTTATCGTCTGATTGATCAACATTAGTCTCGTCAATAAACTGAACAGCACCTTTAACAAAATCAATGTCTTTGTTAGGCGCAGATGGTAGATTACCATTATTGTCTTGATAGGCAAAAAGAATGTTATCCCTAACGTTATCTGATTCCTTATAAACATCTATGATAATAAATTTCCAACCCAATCTATTTGTGACTGTTTCGTATCTATTAAATCCTCGTCTCAAAACAAATTTTCCTTTCACACTTTTTGAAGTTGTGCAAACTAAAGGTTTTTGATCATGCAACCAACCTTTATATCTAAACGAAGGCGTTAAGTCATTAACATTAGAAAGAACATTAATGTTTTCTCTCGGCTGATATGAGACTTCGTTTTCGTCTTGGATAATAATATTGTCAACGGATGTAACAATTCTTTTTTCAAAAACATTGTTTAAATGGTTTTTTCTTGGTGGACATAATTTTTTTGAAAGAGCAATGTCAAACTCTTTTTTTAAACCCGCGTGGGCGACATTTCCTAACGTCATTTTAATCTCCTTTTGGGACACAATCCCAAATATTATTGATTTTAAAGAAAGAGACTACTGTCAATTTCTCAGTTGTATTTATTATAACATTCATCCTGATAATCTACAAGTGGCTTTTAGAAAAACTCATCTAGCGATCCTTGTTTATCTCTATTATGTGGGCCGATAGGATTCTCTGATTTACCACCAACACCCATTGTTGCAACGTGTTCATCACAATATGCAACACAAGATAATCTAATCCCATTACCACTTATTGGTGTGACACCATGTAATTCATTTGAATCACCAATCAATACATCCCCATCATCTGCTTCTATTGCAATGCCATATCGTGGCCATGTGAGATATGCACCCTTGAATTCTCCAATTCTGAATACACACATAGTGGTCAAACCAAATTCTAAATCTTTCCCATCTACATGAGCAGACATTCTTTGTGTGCCTTCTGTGCTGTATTTGTTCGCAGATAAAGCTGTAATTGGTGCGCCCCCGATGTGATACTTACTTTCAATGTAGTCTTTTGCAAATGTATTTTGCATTTGCCACACATCGGGGACGGCTTTCTTTAACGCCTTTTCATTCAACGGCGCAATTCTTTGTAGAACTTCCCACTTTTCTTGATTAGATTTCTTTTTCATCCAACCACTAGGTGAGATCATTCCTGTAAATCTTCCTCGCTTATATCCAATAAGAACTGAATGAATTGCATTTGCTTCTGCAATACGATTAAACTTTCCGTTCTTTTTTAATGGATAATAGCTGTTTGGTGTTCTGAGTTTATAATGTTGTCCTTCAATCAATCCCTTCGCTTTCATTTCTTCATGATCGATTGGGCCTGCAGCGTTTGCTCTCATTGTTGACATATCATCTATAGAAAATAAAGCATCCTTTATCTCTTGGTAATCTTTACCTTTATATGCATTCTTAACAATACAGGCAAGTAATGGTTTCCCACTTAATGACCCATATGGTTTATAAACCTTAATAACATCATGTTTAACGCCTATAGAAGATATAACTGTATCATAAGAAGTTTCATCTAGAAACTTGCCGTTCCATTTATCATAGGTTGCTTTCCAACCTAAATCTAATTCTGCAGTAAATTCCACGGTTCTAATATTTGTTTTTTAATTTCTTCTACTAGATAATACAAACATAATGGTGCAACCATCAATCCTATTCTTGCACCTTTATCATTGTAATCGCCTGTCATTTTATAATCGTTAGGTAATGTCATCAGTCTTACCATTTCTTTTGGTGTGTATATTCTTTTACCATTATAATGAAAATGATTACCACCCATAAATTTTGGTTGACATCCCTGTTCAGTTAATGAGTGTGCTGGTAAATATCTTGGAACTATCCTTGACATATAATAAGAATGTTTCTCATCCTCTGCTTTTATAAGTCCATTCTTAATCTGTTCCCGAAACCAAGGTTTAACTACATGATCTCCTATTGAGATATAAGAACCACCTGTATCAACTCCTTCTACCCCACTACATGGGCCAGTTCCCTCAAATTTTGGATCAGGATGTTCTTCAAATCCGTGAACCCAATGTCCTTTTGGACTATCTGTCATAGCCTGTCTTAAGTATTTAGCATCTTCCATGTTCTCAGGGTCGGATTGTAAATCATCTATCGCTGCACCAATAGACGTTCTTACTTTTTCGGGATGAGGAAAGAGTCCACTCAAACATATGAAAGGCATTTGTATTGCCTCTAATACATCATCCCTAACTCCTACCATGAATACTCTTTCTCTCTTTTGAGGAACTCCGTGTTCATGACCTTTAAGAACTTTCCATGTAATACTATAACCCAAGGCTTCAAAATCATTAACCATTCTATTTAAATGATCTCTTGCATAATCCATAGAGAGACCCTTTACGTTTTCACAAACAATAACCTTAGGCATTAACTCTTCTGCAATTCTAATTTGCTCCCAAGTTAAATCTTCTATGTTTTTTTGTTTCATGCCATATGCCATCTTCTCTTGATCCCAACCTTCTCGCTTGGTTCCTGCTACAGAAAATGGTGGACATGGTGGTGACCCATCCAGTAAATCTAATTCATATTTTTTGAGACCAGTCATTTCCATAATGTCTGCGCCCGTCACCTTTTTAATGTCTTTACATTGATGAACGGTATTAGGGAAATTGGCAAGATAGGTATCAACATGAATCTGTTGAAACTCATTCATATATCGAACGTCTCCGCCTGCAAGTTTATATGCACACGAAGAACCACCACCTCCAGCAAAGAAGGTGACGTATGAAAACTCTTTTTTAGAACTGCGTTCTTCTAGGTCGTCTAGGGTATATTGAAAGTAAGCCATCTATAGTATATTATACTATATTTAGCCCCAAACTGACTAGAGGGTTTTACTTTATTTTTATAAGTTGTGGTTTGTCCGCTTCAGGAATTACTCGTTTCATATCCACACTCAAGATACCGTCTAAGAGTTGGGCACCCACGATTTCTACATCGTCTGCGAGTGTAAAACTCCTACGGAATTCTCTTGAAGCAAGTCCTCTATGGACAAACTCTTTCTCAGTGTCCTCAGATTTACCTTCAATAGAAAGAACTTCTTTCTCTTTAGAGATTGAAATATCTTTCTTACTGAATCCTGCTACTGCAAGTTCAATAGTAAAGTGTTCATCATCAACTTTGACGATGTTATAAGGTGGATAATTAACAGAAGGTGCTTGTGCAGCTCTTTCTAGTAATTGGAAGGTTCTGTCGAACCCGATTGCGAATGGGAATGTTCTCCCGTAAATGTCATCGAATAATGTCATTGTATTTTACTCCTTTATTAAGCAAGTTAATTTAAATGTTAGACCCAAATTTGGCATCTAACGATCAAGGGCTTATCAATCAGTTTTCTGAATCGAGAATGATTTACACCACTCTAACATCATATGTTTCATCACAAACCCTATCACATTTTTACCGTCCAGTCTAATCGATTAAAAACCTCTCTTTCTAGACAGTAATAGTATTTATATAAAATAAATTCCTACCATAGCTATTATACTACTTTTTTCAGTTTTGACTACCCCTTTTTGCTGAAATTCTATCTAATTCTTCTTTTAGATTATAGTTGTGAGATATTGCTGCCATGGTTACGCCCGTTAGTATCTGCAATTCCCATGCTGAAATGTCTCTGAATTTAACCCCATTTATGCGATAAAATAAAGGAAATAAAACTAACTTATGAGCAAACATTCTGCCCTTTGATGGTCTATTGGGTAATAAGGGATTCAATTCCCTCATGTTAGGATAGTCTAATAATTTATCAGAAGTATAGATGTCAAGCAGACTTACCGTAACGAACATGGCCCACTCGGTCTTGCTCGGTGATCGCGGTGTAGCATTGAATTTTATCAGATTTTCCCTTGACTTGTATCCGATCAACGGGCTTAAATGCGCGGTTTGGACATGCAAAATAAGTTGACTCCGATAACAACAAGTCCACCCCATCATAATTTCTTGTTTGGCCTTCGAGTCTAGATGCCAAGTTGACTGCGTCTCCAATGACGGAATAGTCAAATCTAAGTTCTGAGCCCATGTTGCCGACGATACACTCGCCAGTATTGATACCAATACCAACGTTGATAGGAGGTAAGCCTTGTTCTTTAAAAATTTCATTTAACTCAATAGATGCGTCCAATATTTCTATTGCAGAATCCACCGCCATCTGCGCGTGTTCCTGACATGGCAATGGTGCATTCCAAAAGGCCATAATGCAGTCACCCATGTATTTGTCTATAGTTCCACCGTAAGATAAGATGATCTTTGTCATACGGTCTAGATAAGTATTTATTAAATCTACTAATCCCTCAGGATCATCCTTCTTCATGAACGCTTCTGATACAGGAGTAAATCCACAGATATCCATAAACATGAAGGTCATTTCCCTTCTATCTCCACCAAGTTTCAATAGTTCGGGGTTATTTTGGAGTTCTTCAACCATGTCAGGCGATAAATACTTTTGGAACTGCTTTCTAATTTGTTCTTTAAGTTGGAAAGTAACATAATATTTGTTAAAAGATGCGTGCCCGAATACGACCAAGGAGGCCATCGATGAGTAGAAAGTATCAAACAGAACGATATTGGAAGTCCATGCAAAATAACCCCCGCCCACCTGAGATACAACAATACCTAGACTCACTATCCCCGCAAGAGCTGTGGGAAGTCTGTAAACCACTACCAACACTATTAGAAGTGCTGTCAGAAGAAGAACAACTTCGAGAAATTCAAGATAGTAGGATTGTTGTATTTGAACTCCTGACAAGACGGTTTGGATTAGGTTTGCTTGCACTTCGTGGGGATACATTACACCCATTGGGGTTGATATTGGATTGTTCAACCCTTCCGCAGTTAATCCCCAAATTAGTATCTTATTCGTAAGGTCTAGATTTGGTAAATCAATAGCAGACACCCTTTCGAATTGATTCCAATAGGATATCATAACGTCTGCAGTTGGAGTAGTCACTATGGGAGCTTGTCTGCCCATACGAACCCACTCAACCCCAACTTCTGATACCTTTAATTGATATGATGGTTCATCATAAACAGCACGTAATAATTCTAATGTTAGGGAAGGATATATTGCATCGTTTGCTCTAACCAATAACGGAGATGACCTGATAGTTCCGTCAAAGTTTGGTGTTCCTTTTTGTAGCGGTGTCGCAGCGACGACGCCCACTCCATAACTTCCTGATGATAGTAAGCTAATAGGAGATACGATTCCACTATAGTCCCACACCCATTGGTCTATATCCCCTTTACCTAATGTTGCAGTTCCAACAAATGGAGCAATCCCCGAATCCTTCTGTGTGCTTGGTGCAGCTGATAAAATAGTCAATCGCTGCCGTAAACTGGCAGAGAATTTAGCGTCCTCTGCAGGCTCACGATCTGGCTCTGAAAAAATCTGAGTAAATATATGGGTATTAGAGTAGTCTGTTGTTTCGAGGACATCTCCGTAAATTCCTCTCGGGATAGGATATTGTCCCCAGCCGGCTAGAGATTTTTCATCTATGTCTACAAGAACGATATTTTCTACGGCTGTTATTTCGTGAGTTTGGTGTAGGAAGTCAAACCATGACCATGAGATGTTCTCAATAAGATAAGGATTCCATACCTTAAGAGAAAATAATAACCCGATGGTTATTAAGACCGTTTTCCACGAATACACTATTGTTGGGTTACTGTAACCGAGCAACCACCCACAGTTTGACAATTCTGTGTTAAACTATAACTCTGATTACTATTTCCTTGCTGGGTTAAGCTTATATCGGTTGGATAATTTCCCTGTAAATTAATGATTGCATTCATCGTTCCATGACCTTGTTGAAGTGTATCTATTTCATTGCCATCGCTGTAAGTTACAACATCAAGAGTTTTTACCCCATCATTTACTTGTTGAAAGTATCCATCATTATCATCACTGT
>Ga0257108_1000374_pt1 | contig 13020 bp, 16 predicted proteins | sample LP_taG_FD_190181 | JGI IMG/M metagenome (GOLD analysis project Ga0257108, IMG submission 190181) | Marine microbial communities from Northeast Subartic Pacific Ocean, Canada - LP_J_2011_P26_1000m | ecosystem: Environmental > Aquatic > Marine > Oceanic | place: Canada: Northeast Subartic Pacific...
TATCTACTTCAGAATCCCAATAACGATTGGTAAGTTTTAAATATGACATTATAACTTTTTTCTATAACAGTTAACAAAATCACTCCAAGATGAACTGGGACCAGTTATCTCTGATGAAATAAATTTTTTGCTGTATATTAAACTGAACAGATCTACTACATCCCTTTTTATTTTAACATCATCAATATTTTCATCTTCATCTATTAAATGTTCTTTATTATAAACTAATACTTTAATTATTTCTCCCTCATCATCCAAAATATTTGACCACATTTTATTTTTATAATCTCTAATAGTTTTAGATACTGAACCATCAACTGTAATTATATCTCTATAATCTATTACATCATAATCTCTATATATCTCCGACATCCACTGTCCTTCTTTTTTAAAATCTGGTAAAGGTGGTCCCGCAGCTGGTTTATCATAGGTAACATCTGTACTAATATAAAATTTAGAATTTGAATGTTTATCCAATGTATTTCTTACTAATTTCATCTTCTCAACATAATTAAATCGTTGTACAGGATTGGGTCTTGTATCTACATCTTCAATTGGCCAATGTCTTATATGTACACCTATTCTATCTTTTACTAATTCTTTAATTTTCTTTTTAAGAACTTTATCCTTTAAAGTAATCAAATGTAACCATTTTCCATAAAACTCGTCCCCCTCTTGATATGGAGGCCATTCTTCCATAATATCCCAACTTTCATTTATATTTAACTTACTTAGCCACGGATATCTTGCATCTATTTCTGATAAATCTTTAAGATTATTAAATCTGATATTTGACGACTCTGTATATGGAAAATTAAGAAATTTAGTTTCTCTCCATTTATTTGCTTCTACTAAGATAGTAAATTTAAAACTATTAAATTTATTCAATTCATAAGCAATTTCCCAGAATTGAATACGATTCCCAAATCCAGTATCTCTAATTAACCAACCAACATCACCCACTTTCAAGTAAGGCATTAGGGTAAATTTAGTTTCTTAATTTCCTTTGGATCTGCTCCATATTTCTGGAGTATCGTTTTAAGATTAGCCTTATTTTGTTCAGTAGTATAGAATACTTCTAAATATTCATGTGCCTCTACAATACTTGATTCGTAGTATTTTGCTACTATGTCTAATAACCATTGTGGATGTTTCATACTCTTTTTTCCTTTTATGTATTTTAACCATTCCCTCTTCTTTGGAAGAACATTAGTGTATAATTTATATAAATCTTTTGGTTTAAGATTGTATCTCTGAATTTCATTTACTACATCAACATATTCCATCTTCATAGATAGAAATCTATGTATCATATAGTTAGACCACTGCTTCTTCTCTGTTTCGTTTAGAGAATCCCAATAACCTTTTGTTTGTTTTTGGGTAATATGTGTGATGTGGTCGAATAGACCTTTATTTTTCATAAATTAAAACCTTTTAAATAAATAGTTTAAAAATCTTCAAACCCTTCAATAAATTTTAGCAACCAATCATTTACCTTTACATCAATCAAAAGAGAAACTTTAGGAGTACTACCACCATTAAACAGGGTGTGAATATTAGTAATACCAAAATGATACATTATTCCAGGTGGTAATTTATAACTTTTATAATGTCCATCAAACCTTTTTCTAAACTTTATAAGTTCATTTTCGTTTTTATCATCAAAAACCTCATGAGTCCATAAATTACTCCCATCATTTAATCCTTCTTTCTCATAAAGTAATCTAATATCTTCGGGTATAACATAATAATCTGTATTACATAACCAAACATCACCATTCGTGATAATTGGTATCTGAAACCTCTTTATATTTTTTCCCATACCTCTATCTTCATGTAATCCATATGCTGAATATGGCTTTCTTTCTTGTAATACAAACCCCACTATCTCTGTTTCAAAACTATCCAATATTTCTTTAAAATATGGTGTATAACCTAACACTCCCCGATATGGTGCATTTTCATACCAATCCTTATGAGATTCTGATATTTCATCAATACTTGGTAATGATATCTTATGGCCATGGCCTCCATCATCATATTTAAATCGTTCTTCTACAAACTTTCTATCTATTTGTAGTTTTTCTATATCATATATTTTATTTTGTCTTTTCATTTAAAAGTATCACCATGCACCCAAGTTAATAATGAATATCTGACACCAGATGTAACAGATTTAATTCTATGTATAAGTAACGGATTAAATATAATAACCGTACCTTTAGTTTTAGGTGCACAAGGATAATCAGTTTCTCCATCTTGTGGTAAACAAAATTCTAACTCTCCACCAGTATAACTATCTTCATTTGAAAGTTGAATAATCATAGACAACTTTCGAGTAGATTCACTCCCATTACCAAAATCTGGATGCCAACTATAAAAACTATTAGATGTGTATTTTAAAATCTTTGGTGTTTCAATTTCATCTAATTCTAATTTGTATTTCCAAATTTGTTGGTTTGCTATATTAAATAGTTTTATAACTTTATCATTTACAAATTTTAAATCAATTTTTAATTCTTCTACATTTCTAATATTTTCACGAACTTCTCCAACACTTTCACCAGATTCTTCATATTCTTTTACCAGTTCAGATTTATTCCATTTTTCACCACAATAATCCAAAATTTTATTACATTCATTTTCGGTAAAACTATTTAATTTATAAACATACCACTTAAAACTTTTATTTTGAATCATATTTAATATTTTCCAGTCATTGCGGTTCTTGGTATATTTATTTTATATTTATCCGCATTAAATGAATCAAAATATAAATCTTTAACAACTTTATTATTAGAATAATCGTTATCAAAATTGCCTTTTATTTCAAATCTTTCATTCACTTTCAAATCTTCTACACCTTCAATATTTAAATATTCTTTATCACTCTCACCTATATCAATTTTTAAATCTATATTTAATACAAAATCTGAATTGGATTTGGTTTTAAAATAAACATGAATATAAAATAGAGTATCAATTAAATTAAATGTTTCAAAGTTATCATTTACATCAAATTCTAAAGATATATTCTTTTTAAAAGTATGTAACAAAAATAAGAATGCCTTTACATTTTCAATTAAAGAGTCTATTAAAATATCTTTAAATTTATTCTTTTTACTTGACATTAAAAATGAACTTTCAAAAACAGAATCATTTAGAACTTTAGTCTTACCACCACCATCACTAAAATTAATTACATTTTTTGATTTTGATACAACTGGAAATCTTTCCATTTGATTAATTTTAAAAATATCCAAAAACAAATCTGTTAAATGGGCTCTCAAATGTCTACTAAAAATATTATTTTTATAATCATTACTTATCCAATTTTTAAGTAAACTTTCATTTTTTGAAATATCAAAAACATCTCTATATAAATCAAGTGGTGTACCATCTAAAACATCTGTACCTTTCATTAGATTAATTCTACCAGCTTTCCAATCATATTTAAAACAATCTTTAATATCATATAAAAATTTTAAACCTACTAAAAAATCCATAGTAGTTTCTTTTGGATATCCAGGTATCCAATTTGCATCAAATTTTATATGATTATCAGAACACGCCTTCAAAGTACTTCTAACTAAATCAGGTGTTTGATTTTTTTCCATCAGAGATAATATTTTAGAAACTCCACTTTCTACTCCAATATTTAAATAATATAATCCAGATTTTTTTGCCTTTTTAAGTAATTCATAATTCATTTTTTTATGTGTTCTAAAGTATCCACCCCAATTAACTTTTGGCATTTCTTTCTCTTTAATTTTTTTATTCATAATATCTACGAACTTTTCAAAATTACTTATTGAACCATTTATCAATGAATCCGTAAACCAAAAGCTTTCAACTCCATACTTTTTATTTAATTCTATTATATCTTCAACTATATTTTTAGGACTTTTATATCTGTATAACCTTGTTTCACTACAAAAACTACATTTAAAAGTACAACCTCTCGAACCATGAATTGGTAATGTTAAATTTTTTATATAACCACCCAAAGTATTCTGCCATCCTGTCTCATTATATCCTACTTTTTCATATTCCTTTAATATTTCACCATTCCAAGTTGGTGAATTTAAATCATTTAAATTTATTTGTTGTAGATTTCCATTATAAACTGGTGTTCTACCACTTCTACCTTTACTTAAAGCTGTCGCAAATGATGGTCTCAACTTATCCCATCTCCAAACTCCTTTTGTATTCTCATAATTTCCATGTTCCAATAAATCAGTAGCTAACTCCACAATAGTTTTTTCACCTTCATTTGTTCCACAACCAACATCCACAAACTCTCTATATTTATTTCTCTCTACCAAACCACCACTTTCAGTATATTGACAAAATGGACCACCGTACCATATATGTATACTGGGATTGATTTGTCTTAAATAACGAGCGAGATAATCTGTTGTAGAAATATTTGATGTATAAGTAGTAAAACTAACTACATCATATTTAGAAAGTTCTTGTATTAATTTATACCAATATTCTTTAAAAAATGGTAAAATTTCATCCCAAAAAAGTTTTTTTGTAGTCCAGGGATCATCCTGAATCCATTTATTAAAATAACCAATACGATTCTTTCTTAAATACATTGAACTCATTATGTTAATATCATATTGAATTGGATTAAATCCTGCCTCCGTTAAGGCTGTATTTAAACTACCTAATGCAAATGAAGGTGTTGATATAGACCATTGTGGACATATACATAAAGCTATTTTTAAATCGTCATATGCATTATACAAAAGTATCTCCAACGGCCCAAGTAACCAAAGAATATCTATGTCCATTTGTAATGGGTTTTACTTCATGTCCATAAAATGATGGAAGTATTAAAATTCTACCCTCTTTACCTTCAATATGTGTTCCATCAAAAAACTTAAATTCTCCACCTTGATAATCCTCTCCCTCATTACTTAAAAATGCAACTATAGTTAACTTAACTACTGTAAAAGGATCAATAGGATGAAAATCTGAATGTGGTGTGTACCAATCATCCCCATCATATCTATGACCCATAAGTTTATTTTTATATATACCTGAGATATTATATTTGTAAACTGTAGTGTTAGCTATTTCAATCAAACTCCAAACTTTATCTAAATATTTTTGTTCTACAATATCCGCTATGTTTAACTTACAAATCTCATCTTCCACCACTGGTTGTTCATCAATAATAGAATACGAACCTACCTTTGGTTTTGCATTATTATCAATGTATTCTCGTAATTTATTACATTCATCTTTAGTAAAAAAATTATCTCTTGTTAACCACCATCTAAATGATGGATTTCTTTTAAGTTTATCTATATCTACTGGTTTATACAAAAGTATCTCCTGAAATAAATTCTTGTAATGAATATCTAACACCACTTGTAACTGGAGTTACTCGATGGAAAAATATTGGTGGAAATACAAGTAAAGTTCCTTTTTCTTTTACCATTTCATAAAATTCTAATGTCTTTGGATCTTGGATTGCTAGTTGAATTGAACCACCTTTATAATCTTTAGGCTCACTTAACTGTATTATTGTAACTAATTTTCTTGTAGAAGATATACCCGAATTAAAATCTGAATGCCATGAGTAAAAATCTCCTGGGGTATATTCAATTAACTTAATATTGTTTTCAACTTCTTGTATATTTAAATTCCAAGATAATTGATTACAAACTTTTGCAGCAATGTAAAGTTTCTGTTGTAAATCACTATAATCACCTACAACATAATCTCTCATAGCCTTATGTAAATACCACTCTGTAACATTTCTAAAATCAATATTGTGGTCATCTCCAAAGTGGTCATCTAAACAACCAACTTCACCGTTTTCAGTATTCTTTATTCTTTCAACCAACTCATCACACTCATCATTTGTGAGAAAATTTGGTTTACTCATATACCACTGCCAATTATTATTCTGTTTCATCTAATGAAATATAACCATTTTTAATCTTTTTATTTATTATGAACTAAATATCCCTCAGCATAATAGTTATGTGTTCCATCTACTTCAAAATTATATACTGTAGTTTGGTCATCACTTAATTCAATTGTCTCAATCGTATGTTCTAATCCATCCACATGAAGTATTTTATCACCGATTGATAAATCACCAGCTTCTACCCATTTACCGTCAGTATAAAATGGATGAACAGAAGTAGTTTTAATACTTCCATTTAAAATCATATAATATCTATCATCATGTACATATGTTTTTGTTACTTTAGAATCAACAATTGAGCTTGTTCCTACATCAAATGATTTTACAATATCACCAATTTCTACATCTTCAATAGATTTTACTCCTTCATACATTTGAATTTGAGTTCCACCAACGAAACATGGTGGTAAATTATGAACAAGAATATCTGAACCAAAGTAGGTATCAATCTCTTCAACATCTAAGGAATAAAAAGTAGTTTTTTCACTCACTAATGATATACTATCTATATTAATTTCTTCTTCGGAACTATTTAAAAGTTTATTTCCAACTTCCACACGTTCTGGCTCTTTAAAAGCATACTCTGATCCAGATTTTATAAAAAGTGTTCCACCTTCACCAATTTTAAATTCATTATTAATAAAATAATGTTGATCTAATTCATCACTTCCAAATCCAGTTACAACTGAACTTGTAAGTTCAGCATTATCTATAGATGAAGTTGTCCAAGTCCACATATTACTTAATTGTGGTGGGCCGATTAAATCGTCTGGCATTCCTGGAATATTATAAGACTGTACAATATCACCAATTTGAATATCTTCAACATTTTTACTACTACCATCATGCATTCTAATTGGTGTTCCTTCTATAAAAGTATCAGGATTGTGTGCATAACTCATTGTATACTGATTATTTGCATCTGGTCCTACAGGAGTTTTTCTAAATGAATATGCTCGTAAATTTGCTGAACCTGAAGTTAAATATACAGATTGAGAAGGTGTGTGTAAAACACAACCTCTAACAACATCTACTTGTAATGAACCAGTAACGGCATCTGGAACAATATATTCTTCTACAACATATCCACTATTAGCATATGTTTCAAGTGTTCCCGAAGTAGCATCATTTAAATCGTAAAAATCATTACCCCGTCTAAGATCAGTATTTGGTTCTTTTACAACAACATCTGGTACTCCACTTCCATTACTAAAATCTACTGGTAAATCATCATACTTTCTTGGTTGATAACTATATAATCCAGAAGAACTTACATAATTATTAAAATCAAGTTTATCAGCCGAATATTGACACAAGGAACTTCCAAAATCAAAGGCTAATTTAAAAATAAAAACATCTGAATCAGAAGCTGAAATTTCTGGTATTGGACCCCATTCGGTATCAAATGCAGGATCTACTAATAACTTTTCATATGTAACACCATAAGATGTTAAACTCGAGCTCAAATGAGTTAAGAAACCATCTTCTGGTTTCGTTCCAACCGTAGTATTATCACAACAAACTACTACCTTAGAGTAACTTCCACTTAAAAACCCCTTTAAAGATTCTGTATCAAACCACGCAGTATCAATATTCCTCATTCTTAAAAAAGTGTTTATTTCTGCTAAATATAAAGAACCTTCAGAAGGCATAAAATCATACATTCCAAGAATTCCTTGATTTTGTTGACTTCCAGCCCAATGTACACTTTGAGTAAAGAGATTGGCAAGTTCTAAACTTTTATCTCTTAAAGATCCACTATATATTGTTGGGTCATAATTTGCCATAATAAACTTCTCCTATTTCATCAATTATAAATATCTTATTCATTAAATATTGGTTTAAAACCCATTTTAAAGCCTCCATCGTAATTTCCCCCCAACAGTTTCAAGTTCTTTACATATTTTCTGAATGGGTCTGTTCCAATCTTCTACTTCTATCCAAACTTTTTGAATGTTTTGTCCCTTACATTCATTCAACCCTGAATATACTAATTGTTTACCATATCCTTTATCCATCGCTTCTTTACAAACATACAAATTACAAAATTGTTTATTCGGTGTATCAAACCATGACCATCCAACATATGAATTACCTTCTCCCTCCAGTTCACTCTTGTGAACCCCTTTAAGTTTATTAGCTAAATGGTCCCGTGGTCCCGTAGATAGAACATGAAACCACCAACCATCTTCTAATCTTTTTTCTGCATCTTCAATTGAAAATCCTGCCCTCGAAAATAGAGGTAGTTCTTTCTGAAATTCATCTATTCCATCTTTAAGTTTTTGATAGTCTATAGACTTATACCCCCACCCAATCTTTTTCTCTGGCCAGTTCTCCCGTATATCTTCTTCATTTTTCAAAGTTCGGTCAATTTTTTTAACTTGTATTATTTCAGGTGTCCATATGGCGTTAGTATCCCAACTATGACCCACCCTAAGTTTTAATTTAACTGGTTTATAATTTGATAAGTTATAAGTAAATTTAATCATTTATCAAAACTCTCATGTAATATCCATCCAATTATCTTCTTTATATCCAATCTTTTTTAATCCTTTTTCTGCACGAATATTATCAGTAGTAGATAAAAGTTTTTTAAATCCTAAATTATATAACTTATTATTCCTAACCAATGATATTTTTTTAAATAAACCTGTTCCTCGTAATTTTGGGTTTAACCAAGTATTATAGACATATAAATTCTCTTTAGACTTAACTGATATCCAACTACAACTTATTGGTTTGTCATCTTTTAATACTAACCATAAAATTTCACCCTTATCAAATCTCTCAATTACATCATCAAATGACCATATATCATCCCAAGGATCGTCTCCCCCAGAAAATTCTTCGTGTATATCATAAAGTAATTCTTTAATAATCTTTTCATAACTACCAACTTCACTTAACAATAAACATTTTAAATCCGTATTAATATCAGATGGTCTTAACTTGCACGATAAAGGTTTTTTAATCATTTATCAAAACTCTCATGTAATATTAAATTTTCTATATCACTACAAAAAACTATAACTCTCATTCTTTCTTCAGATTCAAACCACGCTGGCCAATGAGGTCTATTTTTATAACATTCTTCCCAATCACTTTTTTTTATAAAATCTTCAAATAAAATATTATTTGCGGCCAAAGCATCTACTTTATTATATGGATCAAATGAATATCTTAAAATAAAAATATTATCAGGAACATCAAATTCGGGAATTGGAGTTGGATATTTATCTATTATATATTCATCATAATCTATATTATTATCTTTTAATATTTTTTTTAATTTTTCTGTCCATTCTGGAGATGGATTATCTGTATATGCAATATTTCTCAATCCCAACACGAAAGTAAAATTATTCTTCTTTAAAAATTCTGCAAAAACATCAAATTTAAAATTTTCACATTCTATTTTACTTAAATCAATATTAGTATTTATTTCAGTTAGATAACCATCCAACCAATCAAATGCAATAAAAGTTCCACATCTACTATTAGATTCTGTTAAAAAGTCATTTGATGTCCAATAATTTGATATATCTAATGGTATAGATTCTAACATTATTTCATTAAGTCTGGTCGTGAAAGTGCATCTTCTTTTGGTTTATTTATATCATCGCCTAATCCACTTCCTTCCAAAAATATCTTTGGAACTGTACCACAATTTCCACAACTATATACCTGAACTGGAATCATTGCTTCTTGACCTGTTGGTGATAAAATTGCAGAAAGTCTTTTAATCACATGGGCTGTAATAAAAAGATAATTTCCACAATCATCACATTTTACAGTGTCGGCCTGTTTTAAATCAACCTGAACTTCTGTTTGTGGTTGTTGTATTGGTTTTCTTTTAGCCATTTTGTATCTCCTTTAATGTAACTGTTGCAACACCATGTTTCTGAACTACGTGTGTTGTACATTTTTGTGCAAATTCTATTGCACTCTCTATATTATTTGTATCTAAATAACCACGAACTAATCCTGCTATAAAAGTATCTCCTGCCCCACTAACATCCTTAACAGGAACTTCTTTTACTAAAAAATCTTTCCCATTATATCTACAACCTTTACTACCTAATGTAACAATAAGTTTATCTTTAAATTCATCATCAGATAATAGTTCATGATTCTTCTTGTATTCTAATTCATTTATTTTAATAAAATCTGCATCCTTAATCCATTGACCAAGTTTCTTTTTAGTATCCACAAATACATTTTTATTGTATTTACAAATATGTTCTATATCACTTTCTTCTAAAAAACCTTTACAATAATCTGAAACAATAATTGCATCAATCTTATTTACAGTGCCAGTCAAACTATAAGATGTAAATTTATTATTCATTATACCTTGTAATTTTTTTATTTTTATTCTATCACAATAATCGTGTTCATCAACCCTTAATACCATTTGACCAGAACGATTTTCTACAAATCTTATTTTTGTAATAGTATTTTTATTTGTTATGGTATAAATGGTCATATCCAATGACTCAATATTATTTGCAACATTTTTTGCCATACCACCATTTGATTCTTCATGTGTTGGTTTAAAAACTGGGATTGGTGCTTCTGGACTTATTCTTTCTATGTCTCCATATATGAATACATCCTTACAACTATCTCCTATAACTAAGACATTCATTAAATACTCCTAACTCCATTTTTTTTGAAAAATAATAACTTTTTCCATCAATATTTTTAAAATCATACTTTTTCATATTTTTAAAAAACTTTTTATTAAAAATTTTAATTTGTTTTTCTGATGGTAATAAATTTTCACCATTATAAACTCCCTCTGATACCATATCTCTGAAATCTATAGAATAACATCCAAATTTAATTGCCAACTCAAAAATTTCATCTATTTCTTCTATATTCTCTTTAGTTACAATAACTACATATTTGAATTCGGGTTTTTTCTTGCCCAATTCTTTCTTTTTATTTTTTAAATAACTAAGATTATCAAAAAGTAACTCCCAATCTTTAGATTTCAACTTTCTTGTTTTACAATAAGTTTCTTCAGTACCGGCTGATATATTAATTTCAAATCTATCCACTCCCCACTTAACAAAATTATCTACATCTTTACGGTTAACCCTTGAAAAATTAGTAAATATTTTAAGGTTAAAACCTAAATCTTTAGTATATTTGATCATTTTCATAATATCTTTTATAATAAATGGTTCACCACCCCCACTTATAGAAATTATTTCACATCCACCAAGTTCTTCTAAATCTCTAATAATCGAAATATAAGTTTCTAAATCAAGTATTTGTTTTGTCCAATCTTTCCACCAATGCTCTTGTGCATTATTGTCTATCATATCATATGACCAGTTCCAACAAAAATTACATCGATGATTACAAGGATTTCCTACTTCAAACTGAAATTCCTTTGGTCCTATTTTTGGTAAATCTTCTGTGATTTCTTCACTCTCATTTAATAACTCTAAAGCTGCATAATGTGGACATTCAAAACAATCACCGTCCCACTTTTTATTTTGTCCTTCTAGATCATATTTTAATTTCTTTCGTAAATCATTGTATGTATCTGAATGCCAAAATTCTTTAAATCCACCGTCTACGTTATAATTACCTATTGATGGAGTTCCACAACAAACAAAATAATCCTTACTTACATTTATCTTTCCAAATCTATGACCTATTAAACATTGCGGCAATAGTGGTTTCATTCTTCTCTCCAAATATCCAAAGTAACACAATGAAAACTACCACCAAGTGTTCTCGAATGTCTAAGTTTCATTGGAATAACTTCTATATTGTGTTTATATAATTCTTTATGTAACTCCGTCTGGTTTTTATCACAAATTACTAAATTCTCATTTAAAGATAATAAATTTATACCAACCCAAACTGATGCATGATTAAACTCTCCATAATATCCAATGTCTACCATCTCTGGACACCAAATTTTATCCCAAGATTTTAATAACTCTGGCATATTATTTTCATTAATTCTATCGGGATTTAATAAACACAACCCTTCTCTCAATAACGCCATTGTAGAATCTAAATGAGAATAAGAATACATATTTTCTAATATATGAACTCTATATTCACTTCCAAGAAAATTCTGTAACCATTGGGCTCCTAATTTATTACCCGTATTTGATAATAAATATAAGATATCATTATTACATCGTAAAATATTTGCTGCATCAAAAACTGGTTCTATCTCTGTTAAAGTCAATTCATCTAAATTTTCTCTTTGATAACAATCATCAGTTAATCTTGGTTTTGGTGCAGATATCCATCTTGCACCCTTCTTCATATAATCAATAAACTCATCTCGAAACGAAAATGTTTCAAAGTATCTTGACCTCAGTGCCATAGGTGATTCAATTATAATATCGCCTATAACTGTAACACTATCTCTTGGACAATAATTGTAATACCCATCGGAAATCCATTCTCCATTCGAGTGTGTCTTAAAATTGTCTTGTGTTTCTGGTCTTTTAACTGTTACTCTAAATGATTTAAGTGTAGAAACTAATTCTTCTAAATCTTCTTTAGTTTCTTCTATAACTTGTTCTGGGTAATAACCCTCTTTAACATCATCAATATTATCTTTGTCGGCATAATTAATACAATGAAGGTCTTTACCTTTTATTGGATTATTTGCATTTTCTATATTGCCTACAAATACTTCTTTTAAGGTATCCCATTCATTACAACTTTTCACCATTCTTATATCTTCTCTTTAATTAATTCTGCAATTCTCTTGTGTCCTAATTCATTTGGATGTGTATCATTTCCTTCAAAATATATATTTTTCTCCATTTGTCCACGTGGTCCATCAGATTTTAAATTCCAAGATTCATAATCATCTTTTCCACCTAATAGTGTAGTCAAAGACTTTTTAATATCTAAAAAATTATCAGGATTAATCAAAGATTTAAATCCATGATCTATAATAAATTCACCACCATAATTATGCATGAATAAATATTTACAACCAATACTATCGAATGCTGATTGAATAGCATATGTAAATAAACTGGCATGATATCGAAACCAAACCACCGTTTTTTTACGTGCCCAAG
>Ga0257108_1000377_pt1 | contig 13004 bp, 8 predicted proteins | sample LP_taG_FD_190181 | JGI IMG/M metagenome (GOLD analysis project Ga0257108, IMG submission 190181) | Marine microbial communities from Northeast Subartic Pacific Ocean, Canada - LP_J_2011_P26_1000m | ecosystem: Environmental > Aquatic > Marine > Oceanic | place: Canada: Northeast Subartic Pacific...
AATAATTCGCAAGAATTTTTCATGATAAAACCTTTTTCATTGCGACTCCTATATCTTAACTTTGGTCATTTTACCAACCACATGCTGATGTTGATCTTTGCAAAGGCAGCATTCAGTGCTGGAATAGACTTCGGATTTGGGAAAGATGGAGCTTATACTGAAATGATTCCTTACGGGATTCCCTCACTAGTTCTGTTTGGTGCATGTGCCCCACTTGCAGCGCTTGTGGCAGACCACTGGAATCGTAATGGCATGTTGACTGTTTTTTTTATCGGCATTGGATTATCTTCTATTCTGACTGGATTCTCCCAGAGTCTTCTTCAAATTGGTTTTGGACTGGCTTTTATTGGTGTATTTGCATCTATTTACCATCCAATAGGTATAGCTATGGTAATAGAGGGGGGAGGAAAAATTGGGTGGCGTCTAGGGATGAATGGAGTGTGGGGTAATATGGGTGTTGCAGCAGCACCATTGGTGACGGGTTTAATAATCGCCCAATTTGATTGGCGGATGGCTTTCATCATTCCTGGATCGGTTTCGATACTTACTGGCCTTGGATTTCTAGTCTTCGGGCGTAGTGTTGGTGCCAGATCAATCGAAGCTACTCGACAGGAAAAAGAGTTAGTTGGATTTGCACCTGGCTGGAAACGTGCCTTGGTTTCGCTGGCCTTAGTTACAGCCGCAGGAGGGTTTGTCTTCGGAGCGATGACATTTCTTATTCCTAGATTGTTCGAAGTCCGAATGCAAGGAATTTCTGAAGACATAGCTGTGACAGGCACCTTAGCGGCTTTAATATATGCAGTGGCTGCTTTCGCACAGCTTGTGGTCGGACGAGCTATCGACAAACGAACCATAAAAACTGTCCTGATTTTCATTGCTGCTGGTCAGCCATTGTTCCTTTCCCTGATGGCTATGCAGACGGATTATATCCTATTTGCGGTTTCTCTGCTGGCCATGGGTTTTGTATTCGGCCAGATTCCAATAACTGATGCATTATTGTCACAATATGTTCCTGATCAATGGAGAACCAAGGTACTCTCAATAAAGTTCATGATAAATCTGGTAATCGGAGCTGTAGCATTGATGACGGCAAGGTACTTATTGTCAACTGGAGCGGGTTTTGAAACAGTTATGCGAGTAATTGCAATTGCAGCATGTTTTATTGTGGGGGCGGCTATTTTGTTACCGAAACGTCACGATCCAAGCAGGATTGCAATCTAACTGGAAGGAGGGGGAATGGAGTAAAACAGGAATGCTGCAAAAACTATGTCCTATCATCTCCAGTGAGAAACTCACTCTAATTCTTCACAGTCAGACAACCCTCCACAACTTAACCACTCTAATGTAAAATTCACCAAATGAAATTCTGGTTTAATCCCTTCAGTTTATTATTCTCAAAATCTATGTTTCGTACACTTTTGACAATTTCTCTAACCATAATGCTACTTAGTTGTATTCGAAGTGAGACCAAAATAAATCAAAAATCAGATCTTTTGTTTTCAGATATAAAGCAATTCCAGATAAAACCTAGACTTTGCCAATATAAAGAAGGACTCGATTGTAGAAACTTAAGATTAGGTGATGAATATCATTCAACTAAAGAAATGGAACGTGGTCATCTATACTCATGTGATAGGAAAAATCCATCGGCACCTGGAAGTATCCAAGAAAGAATCACGTGGATCAATTTCCCAAAGAAGACATGGAACATCCTCAAGAAACTCTGGTTACCTGAAGGAGATTTTCGCCCAACAAAAGGTATTTATTCAGAAAGATTGGACGGTAGTAGGAGGGTTATAGAGATCAACAATCTACCTAAAGATGGTCTTATTGGTGATTGGCCAATGTCTGATTATGAAATCCTCAATTATATTGATCGTAATCCAGGGATACCAATTTCTAAGAATCTTAAATTTGCTATCCCATCTAAACCTAAGATTCTTGATGTTCCTAAATGTTTATCGCTTGGTCCTGTTGGAATAACAACGAATGGGGTTGTAATATATAATGCTTCCGATGCTCGAGGTAACGATGCAGTCGCCCATGAAATTGTAGACGTCTATGGAGGACATCCAGCCAGAGATGAATATCATTACCACTTTATACCTGAACGTCTTGATGAAAATTCTCTAGAAGATGGACACTCTGGAAAAATTGGTTACATCATTGATGGTTTTCCAATTTTTGGTTACAAAGGATCAGATGGAAAACTTATGACCAACAAAGACTTAGACATTTGTCATGGTCATACACATGGTGAACTTGGATATCATTATCACGCAACCCTCGATTATCCTTATACAGTTGGATGTTTTAGGGGTGAGCCTTTTGAACATCAAGATGGACCAAAAGGAATAAGACTTGATAGACCGAGACGAAAGAAAGATTGATTAAATTTATGGATGTTTAATCAGTAGTATTCTTCCAGTTTTCCTTCCTCCGCTGGCCTGATCACTTCCTAAAGACTTTGACTATCCTTAAAAACGTCTTGGATATGGACCATCTCCTCCTATAAGGTCATGGTTAATTTTTTGACAGTGATTGTTGAGTGGTTGATCAAGACCCATATGAACACCTATAGCATCAGGACCATCAACAAAGTTTTGTAAGTCTGAATCTGAAACTCCTTCTTTAGCTTCCCAAATACAAAACATTGGTCCTTCTTTAGCAGTAGGCATAAATGTATGACAGTAAACACCTGCTTTATTCTGATTTTCCAGATGAATTTTTTGTTTAGCTTCATCATAATTATTCATATTAGCCCACCATTTTTCGGCCATTCCCGGTTTGAATGTGTGATGTACAAGAAAGAAATTTGAAGCCATTTTTTACTCCTTTGAAAAAGTTAAATTATTGCACTCTTATATGGGCTTATTGTACCCGACTAAGGTCTATCCGCAAGTCACAAAATCAGTGTAGTAGTTTTGGGAATGATACAAAAGTATAAATAATATTGTATAAATTTAAAGTGACAAATCTGTCCCATTACATTTGTACCATTAGTGTTTTTGGACGTTTAATTTTAGTTAATAATATTATTTAGTTATACCCAAATGGAAACTAAGTAAGACGCGGATTCGATTCCCGCCAATGACTCTAAAGCACTGTCAAATAACTTGATTTAGCTTAAATTTACAAATTATGTCTTGAAGTTAACTGAGATGCTGAACTAGTATGTGATTGATAATCTTAAAATAAGGAGTTGATATGTAATAAATAAATTAGTATTCCTTTGAATAAGGATTCAATACAAATTATCAAAATTCAATCTATTCGAATGCTTAATTATGAAAGATGAAAAACCAACCAGAAAACTGGCGACGATTTTAGCGGCTGACTGCGTGGGATTCAGCAAGTTGATGGACAAGAATGAAGAGTTGACCCTACAAAATATAAAAAAATGCCGCAATCTGATTGATCCTATCATCACAGAAAATGGAGGGAGAATTTTCCATACGGCTGGTGATTCAGTAATTGCGGAGTTCAACAGTGTTGTAGATTCTGTAAATGCAGCCATAGAATTTCAGGATATGCTGCATGAACGCAATCAAAATGTGCCCGAAGATTCCAGGATGGTATTCCGGGTGGGGATGCACTTGGATGACGTCATCATGGAAGGCGATAACGTTTATGGTAGTGGAGTCAATGTCGCTGCTAGACTAGAAGGGCTTTGTGAGCCAGGTTGTATACTACTTTCCAGGACGGTTCACGAAAAAATTTCTAAACGTATTCAAGTGGCAATCGACAGTCTCGGCAACGCCCAACTAAAAAATATTGAAGGTGATTTTGAAATCTACCAAATTGCTCCAAAATTGAAGAATGGGATTAAACCAATAGCCCCAACTAAACTGACCACCAAATCCTCACCTACGGAGAGTAAAATTGTAACAGAAAATAAGGATAAAAATGCTAAGCCTCGTTTAATGATATTACCATTTAGAAACGTGAACAAGAGTGAGGACAATGACTTTCTGGTAGATGGGATTGTTGATGATATTATTACTGAGTTTTCCATGATCAATTTTATTGAAATAATGTCACGCAACACTACCTTTGAATACAAAGATAATCCCGTTGACGTCAAAGAAACTGCAGAAAAATACAAATTGGATTATGTCGTCACAGGTAGTGTCAGATCAGCTGGCAATCGAGTTCGTATTTCAGCTGAATTGGGGGATCCATTTACAGGAGATTCGATATGGAGCGAACGGTATGACAAGACTATGGACGATGTTTTTGAAATTCAGGATGAAATAGTAAGAAAGGTATCATCTGCGGTCCTGGGGGAAATTGAAATTACTAGTTTGAAAAGAGCAAAAAGAAAACCAACAGAAGATATAACCTCATATGAGTATTTCCTGCAGGGTGTATATCATAAAAGAAAAAATACGAAAGAGGATGTAAACAAAGCCGTAGAAATGTTCACAAAAGCTATTGAAAATGATGAGAACAATGGAAGGGCATATGCTCAAAGATGCTGCACTTGGGGTGGAGCTCTTGGAAAAAATTGGTTAAATGAACCCGATAACGAATTAATTCCTAAAATTCTTTCAACACTTGAAGAAGCATACGAACTGACAGATCACGATTGGGATTGCCATCGGTTACTTTGTGCCGTTTCATTGTTCTTTCATGCAAATTATGACAAGGCAGAAGAACATGGACGTAAAGCTTATAAACTGAATCCAAATAATAATGCAGTTTTAACTATTTATGGACAATCGCTTATCTTTAATGGTGACTGTGAAAGAGGTGTCGAAATTCTCGAAAAAGCATTTGAGTTAGATCCAATGAATAATGAACTGGTCGACAAAATAATTTGGGGATATTATGCAATGGCTGATTATGAAGCGTGCATCTACCACACTAACAAAATTAAAAAAATGGGACCAAATAATTGGCTCCTGAATATTGCCAGTTTGGGTGCCTTGATGCGATATGAAGAAAGAGACACGGAAATGAATCTTTTCACTGATGCACATGGGAAAGATGAATTGAAATCCCAGTTTGACAATTTAAATTTCAATAATGAGGAAATAATTGAGTCAACAAAGAAATTTATTTTTAACGAACTTGAATCCGGAAACGTTGTCTTCAATGAATCTAAATTTCAAAATTTTGCCATTAAAAACAACTGAAATTATAGAGATAATGCATTGTTTTAATATTCTGATAGTTATAATTATTGAAAACCTGTCCCATTAGTGTTTTTAACAGTCTAATTATATCTTATAATATTAAGTAGTTATAGACAATTTGGTGGGGTAGGTTCGACTCCCGCCACCTCCACAATCGCAACATTGTTCCCCGTTTCAAATTATCCCATAATTTTTCTCCTGTGACTTTCCCACGCCCTCACAAAATTCCTTCTTTATTATATTTTTATTCTTAGCACGCTATGATTTCCCCTTTAAATGATGTAGTCTTTATCTTGAATTTAGATAAAATTTGTTATACTCGATTGCTTTTGAGAATCAAAATTTTATTCCCTTATCAGTAAGAGGTCCTAAATGGCTACTAAAGAGATTGAACGTAAGATTGCAGTAATTTTTGCAACTGACGTTGTTGGATACAGCAAATCTGTAGAGAAAAACGAGGATCAGACTATTAAGAATTTTAGAGTCTGCAAAAAAATTCTTGAGGATCTTTTTAAAGAACATGACGGTAGAATTTTTAATACCGCCGGCGATTCTGTACTAGCCGAATTTTCTAGTGCTGTATCTGCAGTTATCTGTGCAACAGAATTCCAGAGGCTTATTCAGGAAAGAAACGAGTCTGAGACATCTGATCTAACGATGGAATTTCGTATTGGCATTAACATGGGAGATGTAGTTGTAGAAGGAGATAATCTCTATGGTGATGGTGTCAACATTGCTGCACGTCTGGAAGCTCTTGCTCAACCAAATGGAGTATGTCTTTCAAGGAGTGTACATGAGTTTATTAATAAGAAAATGGACTTCTTGTTTAATGACTTGGGTGAGCAAACTGTAAAGGATAATAAATTTCATGCTTTTGATGTTGTTATAGATGATTCACACAAACGAACAGTAAAAACTAAATCGAAATCACAAGTACCTCTTATCGCGGCAATTGTTGGAATTCTTTTCCTGGGCATTGGCGGCTATGCTTACTATAACAATACCCTAATTGAGCAGTCTGAAGAAGAAAAGATGGTTGCAAGGGATAACTTACCTGTAATTTTAGTTAAACCTTTTAAGAATTTAGGAAGTGAAGATACTTCGGTCAGCAATGCCATAACGGAAAGCCTTATCTCCAGTTTATCCAGATACAATATGCTTTCCGTATTATCAAGCAGCACAAGCTTTCACATTCTTGAGACCAAAATGACTGATAATGAAATTGCTGAAAAATTTGGGGTAAAACATGCTATTCAGGGATCTGTTCAATCCTTTGGAAAAAATACAAGACTTACAATCGAACTTAATGATCTTTCAAAAAGTAAGGTCGTATGGTCGGATAAAGTTGATTTTCTGCTGGATGATATTTTTAAAGTTCAAGACGAGATTGGGAATAAAATACTGGGCCAACTTCAGATCACCGCAGTGGGAGGTCAGGAAGAAAAAAAATGGATGTCAGAATTTGAGACTTTTGAACAATATCAATTGTTTTTGAATTATGAAACAGAATGGAGCAAATTTACTAAAGAAGGCTATGATAATACCCTGGAAATTTTGGATAAATTAAAGTCATTGAATACAAAGAAAAATGTAATTGATTACGTGGAGGCATGGATTATACACGAGGGATTATTTATGGGTTTATCACAAAATGAAAAAGCAGAAGATCTGAAAAGATTAGAAGATTTAACTAATTCTGTTGTACAAAATAGAGGAACTGAAAGAGACTATTCCCTAAGAGCTCTTATGGAGTTTGAGCATTTGTCCAAAGACTGTAGTATCGCAAAAAGTCTTATTCCGAAGTCGATAGATAATAGTAATATCAGTTCCAATTTAATAGTAGCAGGGTTTATTTATCATGCTTGTGGAGATCATGATAAATCGATTCCATATTTCCATAAAGCCTTACGTTCCGCTCCAGTTGATACAGGATATATGGTTTCTCACATGTTAGTTGCAGATTTGTATATTCTGGGAAGAACGGAAGAAATAAAAGCCTTTATTGGAGATAAAATAAACAATGTGGATATGTTTGGCATGATACTTTGGATCTATGCATCAATGGAATTAGAAAATGGAAATACTGAGAAGGCCAAAGAATTATTCGAGCGAGGCAAAAATAATGGTGCTCGAGTAAAATGGATATTTGGAGTGTTAAGAAATAAAGAAGCTGCAGCAAGGCTTACTAAATCTTTAGAATCTTTGGGGTCACTTGGGGAGGCCACTGTGGATTATGAACCGACTTCCAACGATTAACCTATACATTCATCAACTTTTGATATATTTTTTGAAAAATAATTTTGAAGTAATAAATTAAACAGTCTAAACCTGCCCCCATTAGTGTTTTTTGAAGATTAATATTATCTTATTATTCCCACTATTTACAGGCCATTTAGAGGTGCGGGTTCGAGTCGCGCCCGTCGGCACCAGCCTTGATTACAATATCTTCTTTTAATTACAATTTTATACTATGATAAAAAATAAAAAACTATGCCTAATTGTATTTTTTTTAGTTTATACAACATGTGATTTACATGCAATAGTTTTTGAAAGAAGAAAATCATTCAAAGATGATATTTTTGAATATTATTTTTTAGTAACTCCATTAGAAAGACCTGGGATCGGCAGTTTAATTATGATGGGCTCAATTGTAAATAATATCCCTGTGCCTTGGATTGAAGATGGAAGATTTAATTTAATTGGTGGATTTGGGAAAGGTAAAGGAGAAAATGAATTTGAAGGAGAAGACATTGACGCCTATGGTTTGACAATAATTGACTTCCCGATATTTTCCAATAATTTTACTTTTAGCCCAGCAAGATTATCTGCCACAAAATTTTCTTATGCCTTTTATGAAAGAGGGATTGATTCTGACCCTGAAAGAAAGTTTATTTTAATGGCCGACAGGGTCGCACAAAATATCGGAGAAATTTCATATTATTTTTTAGATAGACAAATTGAGTTATTTTATACTTTTTTTAATGCAGAAGTAGATTTTTACGGTTACCAAGATTTTGATGGAAATACTGTAAGTTTAAAGGATGTAGAAGGTTTCGGATCAGGAACATCTAAATGGACTGAGAGATGGGGGATGTTAATAGATGATACTGATTTTAGAAGAGATCCAAGAATTGGTTATTTTGTAAAACTTGATAGATGGCAGTGGCCTAATAGGACTCCTCAAGAAAGTAGTTGGATTCAATATGATTTACAAACTACTGGTTACATACCCATAATCGAAATGAAAATGATTTTGGTCTTTACCCAATATCTAAGTACCTCTAAAGTTATTAATCCAGGTAAGGTGGAAAAATATACCTGTACTGATCAACAATTATTACTTTACCCAAAATGTCAGATAATTTTAGATGAAACTTACAAAAGGGAATTAGAAAATTCAAAAAAAGGTAGAGCGACTTCACTAGGAGGATTTGAAAGACTTCGAGGTTATCCTGAAGGAAGATTTTTTGATGAGCACACAAATTTTAGAGCGATTGAATTGAGATATTTTTTTGATTCTGTAGATCTTGATTTTGATTTATTTTTTGCAAAAGGTATTTTAGCAGAATTTCAATTAGCTGGATTTTATGAACAAGGGACAGTTTCACCTGATTTAGGAAAAAACTTTTGGAAAAATTTTAAAGATAGCTATGGATTAGGTATAAGATTTATCACTGGATCAGCCGTAGGAAGATTAGACTTCGGTTTTTCTGATGAAGGTGGAGCTACTACAGCTTGGTGGGGTTATCCTTTTTGAATTCATAGTCTAAGGGCTTTATTATATTTCTGATTGAATCCAATTTGTTGGCAGAAAACAAACCTGTCGCATTACACCTGTCCCATTAGCGTTTTTTAGCGTTGAATAATAGCTAATTATTTCATAGTCTTGTAGACATTTTGGTGAAGCCGGTTGGATTCCCGCCACCTCAACCACTAATGCCAACTACCCTGAACTTCTGACCATGAAAACTTCGGTTCATCAGCTAATGCAGACATTATCTGTGCTACCCAACCATCTGGACCTTCACTTTCCCTAAATTTCATATATTCTGCATGGTCTTCCCTAGTTTCCCAAGTTTCTGTTAATATAAGACGATTAGGATTATCCATGTCTATAGAATAATCAATTCCTATAAAACCTTTACGTTTTGCTGTAACTTGAAAACCCTCAGGACCATTTCCCCTTTCAATAACTTTGGATATTTCTCCCTCTTTAAAGGTGAGATCAGCTATAACTCTACAAGTCATTTTATTTCCCTTTCTATTTTTAAAAAAAATAATTTCTAAATTATTAATTTAATAAAGTAGGAATAAATTATATACATAAAGTTAAAATAATGTGAGCAAAAAGTTAAAATAATCTGAGTGCCTTTTATATATACCGCTAACGGATTTTACCCCCCTTGAGTTTCTTTTTTCGGTAGAATAAAATACTTAAATTAATAGGATGGTTGTGGTTTACCATCAAAAATAAAGGTGGGTAGCAGTGGTAGATGACTATTTGATTTAATATATATCTAATCTATAAGTTGTTGATTGGACTTAATTAATGTGTAGTATCACCTATATTAAAGAAAAGTAATGAGTAATGATTTTATCTTAAACAGTGATATTATTTCAGTTTTTGAAAAAAACGGAGTCGTTCTTCTCAAAAACAAGATAGATAACAAGTGGCAAAGAATAATACTTGATGCAATTGAGGAAGATGTCAAAAAACCTAGTCCTTTTTTTCATGCCTACAAAACTGAAGAAGGCAAAGGCAACTTCCACGGTAACTTGAGAATTTGGGAACATTATCAAGGTCTTAAAGATTATTGTTTAAATTCTCCTTTACCTTATTTTGCCGCACAGTTATTAAATTCAAATAAAATAAATTTATTTTACGATCAATTATTTATAAAGGAACCTGAAACAAACAATCGCATCAGATGGCATAATGATCAACCTTACTGGCCAATTCGTGGCTGGCCTGTTATATCTTTCTGGACATCATTAGATCCAATATCAAAAGAAAATGGACCCATGGAATTCATTAGGAAGTCACACAAATGGGGGAAATGGTATCAACCTGAGCATTTTGCACCTGGTGCGAGTAAAGCATACGAGCAAAACCCTGAATTTGAAAAGATTCCTGACATAGAATCAAATCGTGATAAATACGACATTATTTCTTTTGATATGAATCCGGGTGATCTTTTAGCTTTTCATGCTCTTGTGGTTCATGGATCAGCCGGGAATATCAGCAAGGATCGTAGAAGAAGAGGATATGCCGTTAGATATACAGGAAATGATGTTTTTTATTGTACAGAAAAGGGATCACACCTGGATCTAAGAAATCCTGAATTGGAAGATGGAGATCGTCTTGACAGTAAACAGTATCCTGTTGTTTGGGAAAAAGGTAAAAATGTTTTCTAAAAATTTGTTTTGTGCTTAAAAAAATGTTATCAAATGGCACTAATAATTGATTAATTTATCCAGTAATTAGATATTGTTTTTTTTCAGATTGAGGAGTATAAATTAATTCTTTACTTAAGAATCAAAATTTTATTCCCTTATCAGTAAGAGATCCTAATGGCTACTAAAGAGATTGAACGTAAGATTGCAGTAATTTTTGCAACTGACGTAGTTGGATACAGCAAATCTGTTGAGAAAAACGAGGATCAGACTATCAAGAATTTTAGAGTCTGCAAAAAAATTCTTGAGGATCTTTTTAAAGAACATGACGGCAGAATTTTTAATACCGCCGGAGATTCTGTACTAGCCGAATTTTCAAGTGCTGTATCTGCAGTTATATGTGCAACAGAATTCCAGAGGCTCATCAAGGAAAGAAACGAGTCAGAGACAACCGATCTAAAGATGGAATTTCGTATTGGCATTAACATGGGAGATGTCGTTATTGAAGGTGAAAACCTCTATGGTGATGGCGTCAACATTGCCGCTCGTCTGGAAGCTCTTGCACAACCAAATGGAGTATGTCTTTCAAGGAGTGTTCATGAGTTTATTAATAAAAAGATGGACTTCTTATTTAATGATTTGGGCGAGCAAACAGTAAAGGATAATAAATTTCATGCTTTTGATGTTGTTATAGATGATTCACACAAACGAACAGTAAAAACTAAATCAAAATCACAAGTACCTCTTATCGCGGCAATTGTTGGAATTCTTGTCCTGGGCATTGGAGGCTTTGCTTATTATAATTTCTCAATTAAGGAAACTGATCAAAAAAATGGAAAAGCTGTTGAGACTTCTTCAGATCGTCCAGCAATTTTAGTCAAGCCGTTTGCCAATCAGTCAGGAAAGAAAGAAAATGATTATATTGGGAATGGCATGACCAGTCATCTGATTACAACTTTGTCTCAGCATGAACAATTATTGGTACTCGGAAAAAGTACTGGTGAATACTTACAAAAGAATCAGGTTTCCGATGAGGATATTGTAAAAAAATATGGTGTTCAGTTTGTTTTAGGAGGAGGAATACAAGTCTCCGGAAACAAAACTCGCATTAATGTAGAACTCAAAGATCTTGCTAAGAATGAAATAATATGGTCTGAAATTTATGATTTTTCAGAGGATGATATTTTTAATATCCAGGACCAAGTAGGAAGTTCTGTTCTTAGTCATTTACAGATAGAAATTACTATGGGAGGTATTGAATCTACTGCTTTAAAAAGACTCTATACCCCAGAAGTTTATAAAAATATATTATTAGGTACCACAGCATTCCAACTAATGACTCCTGAAGGCCATTATGAGGCTGAAAGGTTATGGGAAATTAATAAAAAACTTGAACCAGATAACTTCTATCTTGATACAAATAGATCGTGGCAACTTGTTCAAAAAACGTGGTTTGGCATATCTAAGAACCCTCAGGAGGATTTAAAAAAAGCTCACAGATTAGCTTTAGGTGTTTTAGAAAAAGATCCTGAGTATGTAGGTGCGATGTCCATTGCAGCCATGATTGAACAAACGCTTGGAGATTTTAATGCTGCCTGCGGAAGAATAGATAAAATGAGTATATTAAGTGTAGAAGTTGTCGACATCGCAATGGTAGCAGATACTCAGCGCTCTTGTGGTGATTACGACAGGTCAATTGAAACTTATGAGAAAGTTCATAGAATTGCTCCTCATTACTCTGCATGGGTAAAAGTATATTATCTCTTTGCGATAATGATGAAAACATTCGAGGAGAAAAGTGAGAATTATGAAAAAGCAAAAAATTATGCCTTAGAGCACTCTAATAAAGACTATATTATGGCCGGTGCCAGTGAAACTTTCCATACAGTTTTAGCATACATATACCACAAAGAGGGTGATATAAAATTAGCAAAAGATCATTTTGAAAAACAAAAAACCATGAAAAACAGCATTACTAAATGGTGGATAGAAAATTATGATTTCGTCAATTCACGACCAAAAGAATTTATGAATGATTACGTTAAAGTACTTCAATCATTGGGAATGCCTGATCAATAATTAATTGGTGGGTTTATTAGCAAAACCTGTCCCATTATTTCTAGTCCAGTTTGAAATTATTGACAGAATATTCAATATAAAAATTTTGAGAACCTTTTGGTGATTATATTCCCAAAAAGAATTAATATTTTGAATAAAAAAGAGTCCTGAATGTGACAAATGAATTTTTGATTTAATATATGTTTAATCATTTTCTGACACACTAAAAAATCTAATCAATTATGCAGGAAAAAGAAATAACCACTGATACAGGTGAAGGTCAAATGAACACCTTCATTGTTCATCCGGATGAAGATGGTCCACATCCTGTAATTCTTTTTTTGATGGACGCTCCGGGAAAGAGAGAAGAACTCCACCAAATGGCGAGAAGAATTGCTGCCTGTGGATATTGGG
>Ga0257108_1000382_pt1 | contig 12898 bp, 12 predicted proteins | sample LP_taG_FD_190181 | JGI IMG/M metagenome (GOLD analysis project Ga0257108, IMG submission 190181) | Marine microbial communities from Northeast Subartic Pacific Ocean, Canada - LP_J_2011_P26_1000m | ecosystem: Environmental > Aquatic > Marine > Oceanic | place: Canada: Northeast Subartic Pacific...
TCATGGCCCGGTCGCACTCGTTCACTTTGATGCACATCTGGACACTTGGGATACCTATTATGGAGCTCCTTACACTCACGGCACACCATTTCGACGAGCAGCTGAGGAAAAACTGTTCTTAGAGAGTGCCTCAATGCATGTTGGTATTCGAGGACCTTTGTATTCTAGAGACGATCTAAAAAATGATAAGGAATTAGGCTTTAAAGTTATACATTGTGATGAATTCCAAAGTGAAGGTATAGACCATGTTGTTAAACGGATTAGAGATCGTGTGGGGGATAATCCAATGTATTTATCGATTGATATTGATGTTTTGGACCCTGCTCATGCACCCGGAACAGGCACTCCTGAGATAGCAGGAATGTCATCACGAGAGCTTGTAGGTGTGTTGAGAGGATTGGCAGGGTTAAATATTATTTCTGCAGATGTTGTGGAAGTTTCTCCAGCTTATGATCATGCAGAACTAACCTCTTTAGCAGCTGCAACCACGGTTTTTGAAATTACGAACTTGTTTGCCTATTCTAGAAAGCGAAAAACTTAAATTAACTCTAGCTAATAATTAGGAGATATTGAGTTTATATTTCTTATGAATCAAATTAAGACAAAAAGATTGGTCTTAAAGAAACCAACAAAAAAAATAAATAAGAAATTAATTGTTTCTCAAATCGGAGATTGGGAGGTAGCAAAATGGTTATCAGATGTTCCCTACCCCTACACAGAACAAAAAGCTGAAGAGTGGTTAAATAATATCAATTACGATGACCTGCTGTTTAGTATATTTAGAAATAATTCTTTGATAGGCGGTGTTGGATTGAGCCTTGAAGAAGATAACGATTTGGATTTGGGATTTTGGATTGGGAGAGATCACTGGGGCAAGGGTTATGCTACTGAAGCAGCAATGGGCTTAATTCAATATGCAAAAAAAGAGTTCAACTTTAAACAAATTAAAGCATGTTATATAAAGGGAAATACAGGTTCCTCAAATGTCTTAAAAAAGCTCGGATTTGAAGAGATAGGTGAGTGTGAAGAATATTTTCTTTCACGCAAAAAAACAATGCCTTGTATTAAACTATTGTTAAAATTTGGTCTTATTTGAGTTATGAATTTATACTGAGTTCAAATTTTTGCAAAATTTCTTCTATTTTTAGTGTTTTTCCTCAAAAACACTTGACATGCTGTTTTTACTACTATAAAAAGTGCACCAATCAACAAATGATGAGGAAAAAGTCATGAAAAGAAGAATGAGAAATATCATTAAGCAACTTAGTAAAGCATATCGTTTTCCGTCTTCCCCCATCGCTAACGACAAACGGATTGCGCGGAGAGTTGCAACAGAATTTCGACATGAATATCCCCCTGGAACTCCAACAGAATTTATTGCAGATGAAATATTGAATTGCTGGGAAAGAAATAAAGAATAAAAATCTCTAGGTAATCATTTTAAATGCTTTCAGGTATGTCTAAGTTATACTCATCAGATGAAGATTCATCATGAGAGTAGGTCTTTTTTTTCCATTCTCTAACAAAAGGATTTTTACCGACTTCGTTATATACTTTTTTTAGCCTCTCAAAGGGATTGGTAATTTCTGTTGGAATATCATCAAGAACCCCTTCAGCAATCCAACCCAAAAGACTCCAAACTGCAATGTCAGCAATAGACATATTATTTCCAACAAACCAATGTGAACTATTAGCTTTCAAAATCTCTTCTAAATAACCAAAGTATCTTGGTAAATCTTTATTGGTTAACTCAATTCGCATTGCTCTTTTTTTCATTGGATCATTTTCTCGCATCGAAGGAGTTAACAACTCATTAATGTCTGTAACAGTATCAATAATTTGATCCACTTTACCTGCTTCAATAATATCTTCAGGGTACATACCACTTAGCTTACCGCAAATTCTAGCAATACCTCCCGTTTGAGCAACACTCTGTCCATCTATAACTAATACTGGTAATTGACGGAAAGGTATTAACGTGCCATCCTTTAATTTGCCATTTTCTTTTAGATAGCTATTATCATCATCAGTGATCCTAACGTCATCAAACTTAATACTTGCAATAAATAAGGGCAATCTTGCTACCTCAGCACGCCAAAATGGCATATCAAAATAAATAAGCCTTATATCCATAATTCCTTCTTCTAATTATTATTGAGCAAGTTTCAGTTTTTTATGAGACCGCAACTCTGATTTGCTGGTACAGTCGTATTTATTTTTTTTGGTGGTTCAAGATTCAAGTTACCAACTTTTTTGACAAACGTTTTTTCATCAAAGTCTAGTCTAATTAATGAGTTGAATTCCTTCTCTTCACCGATAGTACTAACTGTGAAGCCGTTATAGTCATGACCAGGATAGACTATTGTTGAATCAGGTAGTTTAAATAATTTGTGTATGGAGTGATAAAGCGTTGACGCAGATCCTCCCTGGAAATCACAACGGCCAGTGCTTCTAATAAATAAGGCATCACCTGTAAAGACTTTGTCATCAACAAGATATGACATGCAACCAGGAGTGTGTCCTGGTGTTTCTATTGCAACAATCTCATGCTCACCAATAGGCAAAATATGGCCCTCGCCAACCATAATATCAGCACATGCTTCTGCATCAGTATTTTCTATTCCTATTACAATTTTGGCGAGAGGGAAACTTTTTTTAAGTGGACAGGCGCTGGTTATATGATCAGCATGAATATGTGTTTCAATTATAAATTTTAAGTCAAGTTCTAATTCTTGAATTAAGGCAATATCACGCTCTATCATAGAATCTACAGCGTCAATAATTGCTGCTTCTCGTGTTATGCTGTCAGCTACAAGATAGGTAAAAGTTGAGCTATCGTGTTCAAAAAGTTGCTTGCAAATTAATCTCATTTAGTAACCTCTATAATCATATTCAGAAAGGTTTGTTTATTTATCATTAACACATATACTTTTGATGCATTTTTTCTGTATGAATGTAATAATCATACAGCTTTAAGTCTGATGCTGCATGCTTGTCTACAACTACTATTGCATTTTTATGTTGCTGGAGAATGCTTCCTGGAAAAAATGATGATACCGGACCTTCAATAACCTCAGCGATAGCTTTGCTTTTGTGTTTACCAAGGCCTAAAAGAAGAATCTGTTTTGCATCCATTATTGTTCCAATACCCATGGTTATGGCGAGTGATGGTTGTGTTTCATTATCTTTAAAAAAACGAGAATTGTTCTCAATTGTGTTTTGTGTCAATGTCTTAACTCTTGTTCTTGAACTTAGACTTGATGTTGGCTCATTAAACCCAATATGTCCATTAGTTCCTATACCTAGAACCTGAATATCAATTCCACCAAGACTCTTTATTGTGGACTCATAGTTTTCACAGCTCAACTCATAATCCTTGTTAAAGCATTCAGGAATATAGGTTTTTTTCTGATCGATATCAATATGATTAAAGAGTTTCCGATTCATATAATGACGATAGCTTTGAATATGGTGTGGCTTTAAGCCTACGTACTCATCTAAATTAAAAGTTGTAATATTTTTAAAGCTCATCTTCCCCGACTGATACTTTTTAATTAAAGCCTCATAAGTTAAAAGAACAGAGCTACCAGTTGCCAGACCAAGTACTGCGTTTTCTTTATCAATAATTAACTTCTCAATAAAGTCAGCTGCAAAATCACTTGCTTCTTGCTCAGTTGGAAGAATAACTACTCGCATAGAGCATCTTGTCTTAACTGCTTACCAGCGACCCACACATTCTGCACCTGAAAATCTAAGCTAAAGTGAGTAAGATCAGCTCGGTAACCTGATTCTAATGAACCAAGATAATTCGCAACACCTAAGTATTCTGCCGGATATCGAGATGCCATTGCAAGAGCTTCATTTAATGGGATGTTGCAACTTTGATAGGCATTTTTTATAGCATCTATTTGTGTAATGGAAGAGCCGGCTAATTTCCCTTCTGAGTTAATAATGCGCCCATTGGATTCACTAACTACCTCATCATAAAGCTCAAAAGAAGGTTCTCCATGATGAATTGTTGCCATTGAGTCTGAAACAAAAAATAGCTTACCTTGAGGTTTTTGCTTATACACCATCTGAATTAAAGATGGATGAACATGATGTAAATCAACGATAATGCTTGCAGTAGTATTATCAAAAGTTAATGCAGAGCCTACAACTCCAGGTTCGCGTGCAGAGATTTGTCCCATCGCATTAAAGAGATGAGTGAAGCCGTCTAGTCCATATTTAATTGCCTCTTCAAGTTGATCATAACTTGCATCAGTATGCCCAGCAAGAATCTTAAAGCCAAGAGATTTTAGGTGCTTTAACTGTTTAGTAGAAATACATTCAGGTGCTAAGGTGAGCATGACTGGAAAGTCTTGTAAGCTTTCAAATAAGTTTAAATAGTCAGAGTTAATCGTATTGATGTATTGCTTTTGATGAACACCACGGTACTTAACATTAAAGAAAGGACCTTCTATATGTACCCCTAAGAGAGATTTATTGCTTTCAATCTCTTCAGAGATTGTTGTGGCGCATCTCTTAAGAACATTTAATGAGTCACTAATAACAGTTGGCATAATGCTAGTCGTGCCAAAATGTTGATGTGCTTCTATTATTGCATTTAAGCTCTCTTTATCTGGTGAGTTGTTAAATAGCTTCCCTCCTCCACCATTAACCTGAAGGTCAATAAACCCAGGAGAGAGAATACCGCCATTTAATTTTTGTATTTCAAAGTTGTTCGGAATGTCATGCTCATTAATGACATCTATAATATTTTCACCATCAATTAATAGTGCTCTATTGTCAAAGAACTCTTTGCCAGAGAATAGTTGAGCTCCTATTAGTGCTTGCTTCATCCGAGTTCCACCACATAGTCATAGCGATCACCACGATAATAAGACTGGGTGTATTCGACTACTCTACCATTAGAATCCTTGCCTCTCCTTTCAACAAATAAAACAGCACTCCCTGGACTTACTTCGAGCTTGTCTGCCAAATTATCGTCAGCAATAATGGCATGAATATTCTGCTTAGCAGTCACAGGGTTCATTTTTTTGGATTCAAGAAGCTCATATAAAGAGTTATCAATTGCCGAGGTTATTGAAATTATTGAAGCTGGTATTACTGCAATTTCATATAGCAGTGGCTCATTAACTAAGTATCTAACTCGATTAAGTCTATGAACAAAGTCGCCTTCATCTAAATTTAATATCAAAGCCTCTTTTGCTGAAGCTTTTCCTTCCTCTCTAAGAATAATTCTTGAGTAAGATTCAAGACCTCTTTTTTTCATGTCAGCAGTAAAACTATTAAGAGAAGAAAGATTTTTATGAAGAACGAGATCAACATTTTCTGATACAACCGTTCCAGCTCCATGATGTTTTTGTAGTACCCCGATATCGACAAGTTGATCTATCGCTTTTCTAACAGTAATTCTTGATAAATTGAGTTTGTTTGCTAATTCTCGTTCGGGGATTAATGAGTCACCAGGATTTAACATGCCCTGTTGGATTGCATTATGGAGAGATCGTGAAAGCTGTTTATAGAGAGATTCAGGGCTATCACTTGAGGGAAGTAAATAGTTAATTAAAGTGTCTGTTTCAGTCATCAGATTGTTACTTTATTGATTTTATTGAGAGAATATTCGTCACATTTTTGATGTGATAATCAAATTATTGGTATTAAATTGGTATTATATTATATATTTAACGTATAAAACAATAATCTGTAGAAAAACATTATATAGAACTTGGGGAACAGACTCTTATCTATATAGGTATAAAAGTAGAATAATTATTATCCAAAAACAAATTTGCTTTTTAATTGCTACTTGTTATATAATACCATTTCATTACCAATTTTGTAATAGTAACACCACTTAGAGAATTAACTTTAATGTTAATAGCTTAGATTTTTGTTTCTTAATTTAGTGGTCTTATTTGTGAGGGCTATGGGTACAGTAAACTCGGAATTTGTCTTGACTAGTACTATCGATTCTGATGGACAATTCTGTTCGACACTCAAGAATAATAGTGACAAGACTTTAGGTGATTTTTTGATATGCTTCAGTTTACTATCTCCTATCAAATCTGTAGATAATTGTCTTGTCATGACTCAAGTTGGTGGTTATGTAGAGTTATCACAATTTAATACATCTCCTTTTCTTCCAGGTGAAGAATGGTCTTTTAAGTATGCTTATGAATATTCTAGGCATAGACCCTTAAACCATACATGGAGCCCACAAGGTGCTTTTGTAAAACTTCTTGATGGTACATTTATTTCAGCATATGTTGATGATTTAGATTTTCAAACTTTCTCCTCCTTGGACCCAATCACAAAGAATTTATCTAATAAATTGTTCGATCAATCTTTGCGATTGGTGCCACATCCTAGCGAATGGATGCCTAGCGCTGGAGTATGTAATTTATCTCAACCCTTAAATCTTTCCTTTGACGATTCAGAGATGATAACTAGAGCTGTTAGTGCAGCTTCTGAACTTGGTAATAGACTCAATTTGAATATTTTATCTAACAATAATAACGAGTTGATTGGCTCTAATACACAACTAATAATTAAAGCCCAAAAGCATAAAGCAAGTTCTTCATATACCCTGGTTATAACCAGTGATGTGATTGAACTTAATGCTGCTGACGAACAAGGCTTATTTTATGGCTTGGTTACTTTATTGCAACTGAACCAAACGTATCACAAATTAATTCCATGCGGCACAATCATAGACCAACCGCGTTTTGATTGGCGTGGACAGCACCTAGATTGTGCTAGGCATTTTTATGCTGTCGAAAGTATTTTAAAACTTCTGGATTTAATGAGTTTATTTAAACTCAATAAGTTTCATTGGCACGGTACTGACGATGAAGCATTCCGTTTCAAGCTTGATAGTAATCCTGAACTTGCCAACGCCACTGCTAAAAGAGGGAATAACCTTTTAGTCCCCCCTATTTTTGGTTCTGGTCCCAGTCCAACTGGAGGTTGCTATGACTCTAGTGATATCAAGCAAATTATTGAGCGAGCTTCATCTAATTATATTGATGTCATGCCCGAATTTGATTTGCCTGGCCATAATTTGTCGTTAATTCAACTCTTTCCTGCCACCCGCGACCCAAGAGATAAAAGCAATGAAGTTTCAGTTCAAGGTTATTTCCAAAATACTTTAAATCCTGCAATGCCTGAGACATTTTTACTTATTGAACCTTTATTAGATGATCTTTGTAATCTATTTCCGGGTGAATATATTCATTTAGGTGGTGATGAGGTGTCGCCTGAAAGCTGGAAAAGCTCTCCTGCAGTTGAGGCTTTAAAAACGAAATACAATCTAACTAATAATAAAGATGTTTTGTGTTGGTTTATAAATGAGCTTTCTTCTGGTGTTCATTCTAACGGTAAAAAAACGGCTGCATGGCAGGAGGCAGAAGAAGGTAATCATCATGAAGAGAAAACCAATAAACTTCTATTTGCTTGGAGAGATTTAGAATCAGGCCACGATTTGGCGCGTAAAGGTTACAAAGTCGTCTTATGTCCAGCACAACATATTTATTTTGATATGGCACAAAGTAGAGACTATAGTGATCGTGGCATTAATTGGGCTGCTATAGTTTCCTTTAATACAACCCTTGATTGGGAAATTATTCCTTCAGATGAGCCGGAAATTGAAGAAAATATTGAAGGAATTCAAGGTCATCTTTGGAGCGAAACAATTCTTAAGGATAGCGACATGGAGTCAATGTTGTGTCCAAGAATTCTAGGACTGTCAGAAAGCGCATGGACAAGTCAAAACAATAGACGCAAAGGTGCCGAATTGAATGATTTGGTATTGAATAGCTATAGAGATTTATTTGAAAAAATTGGTTGGAACTTTTATAAGCCGGAGAATTTTGATATCATGTCCGATCCAGTAAAGAATAAGGAGGTTTTAATCAATGAGTGATTTGTTGCAAATGTTGAAACCAAAAACTAAAGCACAATCAACAACTCTTTTTGCATGGGCACTAATTGCCCCGGCGGCGATCTATATGTTTTTGATAGTTGTCTGGCCATTAGTCGAAACATTTCGCCTTTCTTTCACAAATTCAAACATAGGTACCTTAATGGAGGGTCATGATTATATCGGTTGGGCTAACTATGAAAAAGCACTCGGTGGACGCAAGTTTCCTGCGATTGTCAATCGAACCTTTTATTGGATGTTCCTTTCGGTTAGTTTAAAAATTATACTGGGCTTGATTGGAGCCACTTTGTTGGCAAGCAATATCAGGGCGCGTGGAATTATCCGTGCCTTAGTTATGCCACCCTGGATCATACCTATAGCAATAGGTTGTTTTGGTTGGCTGTGGTTGTACAATGGTCATTTCGGTCTGCTCTCAAATTTCGTGGAGATGATTGGTATAACCGACGGACCATTCAGCTTCTTGGCCTACAAGAAAAGCGCCTTTTATTCAGCAGTTGTAACCGATGTTTGGATTGGAACGCCGATGGTTACCTTATTCTTTTTAGCTGCCATGCAGGGAGTTCCAAGGGATTTGTATGAGGCTGCTTATGTTGATGGTGCTTCTCGTTGGTATCGTTTCCGTAGAATCACAATGCCTCAAATTATGCCTACTGTGGTTACAATGGCTTTACTGTCGGCAATCTGGACTTTTAATTCTTTCGAAATTATTTGGATTTTGACCGAGGGCGGCCCACGTGGTGCAACTACCACTCTCATAATTGATACCTTCAAAACAGCTATTTTCAGCTATAAATTTGGTGCAGGTGCTACTAGAGCAGTCCTTGTTGTTTTAATCTTAGGAGTCTTTTCAGTAATTTATTTGACTGTACTTGGAAGACTTAGTCGTAAATATGGATATTCAGGGGTTCAAAAATGATGGATAAATATTCACTGCCTCACAAGATTTTAATTTATTTTAGTATTGCATTATTCTTAACATTCATGCTACTACCATTTGTTGAAATGTTTATTGCATCATTGAGACCGTTAACTCATTTATTCAGCCGACCTAAAATTCCAGTTGGAGAGACAATGAGCTTTGTTGATTTTATGAGTCGTTTCTGGTCCGATAAAATGAGTTTTCAGGCCTATAGAGATATGTGGGTGACGGTGCCACATCTACCCCGATATATATTTAATAGCGTATTTTTAGCCACTGCAGTCACTATTATGTCGTTGATTTTTGTAGTTCCTGCTGCATATGCCTACGCACGCTTTAACTTTCGTGGAAAATCAGTCAGTCTTACACTATTCTTAGCTGTCAATATGTTCTCTGGTGCAGTTTTGCTGATTCCATTATATAAATTGTTACGAATGTATGGTATGTTGAATACTTATTGGGCGATGATTATTCCTGGTGTTGCATTTCTTGTGCCAACAGGCATCTGGCTACTTAAATCATTTCTGGAGAAGATACCATATGAGTTGGAGGAGGCGGCATTTGTAGATGGAGCATCACGTCTTTATACATTGCGTAGAGTGATTTTACCTCTAGCAGTGCCCGGTTTAGTTGTCGTTGGTGTTGCAATATTTATTGGCGCCTATGCGCAGCAATTTTTATTCGCAATTACGTTTAACCAGAATAGGGACTACATGCCACTTCCAGCTGGTATATTCGAGTTTATTGGTTATCAGGACGTCTTGTGGAACGAAATGATGGCTGCAAGTCTTGTTGGAGTTCTACCCGTGTTGGTTATTTTCCTGTTTATGCAGAAACACCTCATAGCAGGTTTAACTTCAGGGGCAGTAAAGCAGTGAGAAGTAAAATACTCACTTAAAGTGTTACCAGGAATTTATTAATGTCTGGTAATTTGATGTAAAAAATAAAGGAGAAGTAAATGAAAAATATAAAAAAAGCACTCTTTTTAGCTTTGATTGGCGCCGGTTTTATGGCACCAGTTCAGGCAGCAGAGGTGCATATGATCTTGTGTGGTGGTGAAATACGTCCCGCTGATCAAATAGTAATTGATGCTTTTGAGGCGAAATATCCAGGTGTCACAGTTAACGCTGAAGCGGTTCCTTGGGGAACATGTCAGGATAAATCAATGACGCTTGCTGCTGCTGGTGATCCAGTAGGACTAGCTTATATCGGCTCTCGTACATTAAAGCAATTAGGTCGTAGTGGCTTGATTGTACCAGTTGATATTTCTGAAGAAATGCAGGCATTGTATCAACCTGGTGTTCTTGCAACTGTTTCTGATGGAGGTCAATTCTGGGGTTACCCACATGCTTTCTCTACGAAAGCAATGTTCATCAACTGTGGTTTAGTTGAAGCAGCGGGTGAGGCTTGTGTTGCGCCTAGAACTTGGACAGGACTTTACAATATGGCTAAGGCTGTTAATGACAATACCTCAGCTGCAGGTATTGGCATAACTGGAAAGGACTTTGATAACACTATGCACCAATTCCTTAACTACCTATATAGTAATGGTGGTACTGTAAGTGATGCAGCTACTGGTGAGATAACTTTCAACAGTCCTGAGACTATTGAGACACTAGAATTTTATGGTAAGTTAGCTGGTGTTGCACAGGAAGGTCCTATGGGATATGAGCGTTCTCAATTGACTCAGTTGTACAATGATGGTCAGATTGGAATGTACATCAATGGTCCATGGGGCGCAGGTCAACACAATGCAAATATTGCTGAAATCGTTGTGCCTATTCCTGCTGGTCCAAGTGGTGAGAGTGGAACACTGTTGATTACTGACTCTATGGCAGTATTCAAAGGCTCTGCAGATGAGGCTCTAGCAATGGAGTTGGCTCAAATGATGACATCTGGTGAGGCTCAATATGATCTTGATATGAGCTGGGGTTTAACGCCGATTCTGCAATATGATAAGATGAGGGATGATGTTTACTATTCAACTGACTATTGGCAGACTTTTGTTGCGCCAATTGGAAGTGGTGGTCCTGAACCAATGTTTGAAGACTTCAAAGCACTTCAAATGGGTATCAACAGCGCCATCCAAGGCATGATCTTGGGTGAAGGTTCTGCTGCTGATTTAGTTGCAGAGGCTGCAGAAACTCTATCAGAGGGTCTGTAAGTCAATTAGTTGACTAGTAGGAGCAACGGCAACGTTGCTCCTGCACTTAAAAGGCTAACTTCAAAAACATACTTATCTATTTTTAACAAATTTTTAAGTATGTTTTTTAGGTTTACTTTGGGTGTAAGAAAAATAATAATTAACTGCATATCATGATTGATGTGCCATAATCAAGGACATAAATATGGCGACTTTAAAGCTGGCAAATATTTTTAAAAGTTTTGGTGAAACCGAAGTTTTAAAAGATATTAACCTGAGTATTGATGACAAGGAGTTTGTTGTTTTTGTTGGCCCTTCGGGTTGTGGGAAAACGACATTACTGAGAATTATCTGTGGTTTAGAGGAGGCTACTAGCGGCAAGGTATTTATTGATGAAGAGGATGTTTCCAATGAACAGCCAGTTGATCGAGGCATTTCTATGGTGTTTCAGTCCTACGCGCTATATCCACATTTGTCCGTATTTGAAAACATTGCCTTTCCACTCAGAGTTGCAAAAATTAATGAAGCTGAATTAAAGGAGCAAGTGAATCGTGCTGCAGAAATACTGCAATTAACTGATCGTTTAGATTTTAAGCCCGGACAGCTTTCTGGTGGCCAGCGTCAAAGGGTCGCTATAGGTAGAGCAATTGTTCGAAATCCTAGAGTCTTTCTATTTGACGAGCCGTTGTCTAACTTGGATGCAGCTCTTCGTGGTGATATGAGGGTTGAGTTGGCTAAATTACACCAAAACTTAAAAACCACAATGGTCTATGTCACCCATGACCAAATCGAAGCTATGACGATGGCTGACAAAATTGTGGTTTTGAATGATGGTGTAGTACAGCAATTTGGAGCGCCAATGGAGTTGTATCACCATCCTAAGACAAAGTTTGTTGCTGGTTTTATTGGCCATCCAAAAATGAATTTTCTAAAGACAACCAATACTGTTGTTGACGGTAACGAGTTGAAAGTAAATATTGGTAAAGAAACTATTTCTTTACCTGTTGAAACAGGCGAGATAAAGTCAGGTGATGTAATCGAGCTTGGTGTTCGCCCTGAAGACCTTATCCTTAGCTCTGATAATCAGGGATTGTCAATGAATGTAGAAGTTGTAGAGCACTTAGGTGCAACAGTAATCATCTATGGTTCGGCCGCTGATAATGATGACTTTTGCGTCGCATTACCTGGAAACACTCTAATTCAACCTGGACAAACAATCAACTTGCTTATAGATTCCTCAAAGTGTCATGCTTTTAATTCACAAGGAATAGCGCTACACAGAAAACAGGCAGCTGAAGCTAGTTAGGGGAATAATTATGAGAACTGGTATTGTTGGTTTAGGGTTAAGGGCTGGCAATGTTCTTAAGATGATGCAAGCCGATATGCCAGAGTTGGAATTAGTCGGTTTCGTCGACCCAGATCCTTGCGGATTACCCCTACTTGATGGTATCACAAACCAACCTCAACAATATGAAAATGTAGAAACCATGATTGCCAAGTGCAAACTTGATTTAGTTTGGGTGGCATCACCAAATCATCTTCATTTGGGACATATTAGGGCCGGACTAGAAGCAGGATTAAAGGTTTTTACAGAAAAGCCAATTGTTATTACTAAGTCAGAAAGTTTCAGTCTTGCTAAATTAATACATAAGTACGGTGAAAACCAACTAATGGTGGGCCTTGTGCTGCGTTATTCCCAGCACATGCGAGAATTACGACGTGTAATTGATGCAGGAATGTTAGGTCGAATTACATCGATAGAAGCCAATGAACATATTGCGCCCTACCATGGGTCATTTTTTATGCGTGACTGGCGCCGTTTAGAAAAATATTCGGGTGGCTTTATGTTAGAAAAGTGTTGCCATGACTTAGATATATACAACAATGTTGT
>Ga0257108_1000385_pt1 | contig 12847 bp, 27 predicted proteins | sample LP_taG_FD_190181 | JGI IMG/M metagenome (GOLD analysis project Ga0257108, IMG submission 190181) | Marine microbial communities from Northeast Subartic Pacific Ocean, Canada - LP_J_2011_P26_1000m | ecosystem: Environmental > Aquatic > Marine > Oceanic | place: Canada: Northeast Subartic Pacific...
GCCTGCTCTAATTGTTCTTCTAAGTATAAAATCATACTCTCCTCACGATTCTTGGGATAATTTCCCCACTTCTAATTACTTCTACTGAGCAACCTATTTCTAAATCTAATTGATTTATGAAACCTATATTATGTAGGGTTGCTCGGGAGATAGTAGCTCCTTTGATATCTACTGGTTGTAAGATACCTACGGGAGCTACCGCTCCGCTTTTTCCTGTGTTCCACACTACATCAAGTAGTTTTGTAACTACTCCTTTGTCCCTAGTTTTTAGAGCATAAGCTCCACGAGGGTGGTGAGAGGTGTGTCCCATTTCATCGAAATAAGAATACTTGTCTACGCGAAATACCGTACCATCTGTTGGAAACTCAGAGTAATCGCCTACTGTAATTACATTAAACCAATTTTCTAAGAGTTTCATATCTTGACTCCAGTATTCCCCAATGTATGGTTGAATGCCATATACTATTAAGGTTAGGTCTCTCTTTACGAATTCTTCTGGATCTTTGAGGTTCAATGCTCCTGCCGCATAATTTCTCGCATTTTTTATTGTTTTGGGTGCTACTAGTTCTCCTGTGATTTGTCTTAATCCAGAGAACATTGATTTACCAAATTCTAATGAGCGAGGTACTATATGCTTAATTTTATCGCTTATTTCTAAACCTGCTAGTCCGTCTCCCCGAGTGAGTGCATCATGATATATTCCATCTACATAACATATAGACACAGCTGCGCCGTCCATTTTAGGTGTGGCAACTACTGCGTTATTTTCATAATTGGGGGGTGTGTCTTCGTTATAAAAGACTTTTTGAAGTGAGTACATAGGAAAGGGGTGAGCAAAACGGGAATCCGTTTTATGCCCAATCTTAAATTCAGATTGTGTGTTTTCAACTAAGCGGTCATAAACCTCATCTGGAATGATGGGCAGACCTTTGTAGTATTGATCGCGACACTTACTTAAATATATTTCCAAATCTCTATTCATAGAGATATTATACTAGAATTTGGGGGATTTGTCAAGAACTATTTTTGCGGAAGTAAAAATAAATTACAGATAAATTTGATCGAGCTTGTCTTTAAAATAATCCTCTAGTATGTCTTTAACTTCAGTAAGAGAAAGGATCTCAACTAATCCGTCAAAGAGATTTCTACTGTTATCAAAATCTAGAGGCATAGAAACGCCCTCCCTACTGGGCTTCCATTCTTCATCAAAATCTTGGTAGTATTTTCGTATAGATAAATATTCAACATCTCTAAAAGTATTGATTGATAGGAAAATCTTTACGTGTTTTCCTTCATCATAATGTATCAGTTTTTCAAATACGGGTGGGGCTTCATGTATTTCTATCATTCTTCAAAATCGCTTGTAAAGGAACAATAGAGGTTACATTCTCAGGCATTAATAATCTGTAAGAATCAGTATCCCAACAAAATAGCAAAACTTGCTTTTCGTTTGGTCGGGCTCGATTCCTTTTAGATTGTATATACTTATTATCAAAGTTGAGTGTACAGACGTTGTACTTTAGTCTACGACTGTTTTGACTTCGATAAGTAATAATTGCATCGCCGCATTTATCAACCTGTTGGATGAATTCCTCTTTCTTCATTAGGTTCCTTGTGGGTTAGTACTTATTGGTCACCGTCCCAAACAATGGTATCCTTAAAACGAGGTCTTTCCTGAGGTTGCAAAAATACGCAGGGGATATTGCTATCCCCCACGATTCAGGGGTAGTTATTCGTTTACTTTGTTAATTATACCTGCAAAATAATTAGCTGCTTTTCCTGTCAGCTTACTAATTATTGAATTATCTGGCTCTTCCCCAGTATCACGAATTGCATTTGCTAAAGTTGCCTGTGCATCAGCTACTGACACACGACCACCATTCGTTTTACTACTAGAAGAACGAGTTGCAGGAGTTTTCTTAACATATACACCAGCTCGCACTAATATATTTCTCACACCATTTGGGCTCTCGCCTAATTCGGTAGAAATACTTTTTACGACTTCCATACTATTTTCAGAAGTTGGCTCTTCAGCCGTGTACATTTCTATTGCCTGTTGCTTCTTTTCTTCTTCCCAAGGCATTCTTTTTCTCCGTTGTTGTTGTTGATAAAATCTGTCGCCCATATCTTTATTCTTTTATATTATTATTATACTAAAGAATGAGGGCTTTGTCAAGAACTATTTTTTAATAGCTATACCCGTAGGTATCAAGGTCTGGCTTTACTAGTTCAGCAGTCATATTTAAACTCTTATTTGTATACCACCTTCTGTAGTCGTTTGCTATTGTTTGCTCCATCAAAATTGAACTATTTTTAGGCACAATGTCTAGAGCTATGAGGTCTTGTTCCCAATGTTCTAATGTAATAATTTGATCACAACCTTTATATAATTCTGCTTGACTTTGTAAATTAGATTTATCAATCCACTTATCAAAGCCAATCCAATCCCAACTGCTGCGGTATAACGCAACAAGTCTTTCGTAAGGATTTCGTATTACTCCAATACTTCCGTTATCGTATTCCAGATACAAACTCTGATTCATTATTAATTTCTCGTGCTAATGCTTTAATATCTGCAATCTCATGTCCATAAAGATCCTGCCTTAAAGGGAGTTCTTTAATTTTGTCTAGTAATACTACTAATTTCTTACTACATTCTGCTACTGTGTGAATATCTGCCATTAAAAATATTTCTCCAATACTAAAAGCTTGTCTTCTGCCTCTGCAATTCTATGCATTTGACTGTCTATTGACTCAATAATATCTGGATGTTCTCCTACACCAACGGGGTGGTCTAAGAATACCTCCACATTTACTTGTGCTTCTGCTATTTCGCCTTCATACTTTGTTTGAAGGGCTTTTTTAATTTTCTCTCTCATCTTCATCTTTATCCAATAAATTTTTTACGTAACTATAAATAAATTGTCGTCTATACTTTTCTACTAAGGCTGCTAGCATGAGTAAAGGTACGCATACAAAGCTCATGAGGCTCCACACTAGAAAAGTTAGATAACGCCATCTGTAAACTACATGCTCATCATCAAGCTCTCGAATTAATGCAATAGCAGGTATGTATATCTGCCATATGCAAAAGAGCCACGATGCTAACCATAGGGGTAAAACCCAATCAAAAAGATACTCCATATTTTTCCAAATGCCTCAAGCTGCCTAAATCATAAGCTAGAGAGAATCCATAGTGACCTGCTGCTCCTGTAACTCCTAATCCATAATGAAAATCTTCATCTGGTAGGGAGTCCCTGTAAACATAGATCGCATATCCTTTGCTTCCATACTCTTTTTCATAATCAAACTCTTTCATACCTGCCATATCAGCTTGGTATGCAGGATTATGTTCTCTGATTATTTTAGCAGGAGCGTTTTCTCTAGCCGCCCAGACCCGTTCACCTTCGTCAAAGGACTGTGCAACACACTCATCTGGAAGTAATATATCTTTAGTTTTATTAAATCCTTTTGGTAATTTTTGTGGAATACCTACTCTTTCGATAATTCCTCTTACAAAAGCATTTGATCTATACATCATTTTTGCAATAGATGAGATATTATCTCCGTCTAAATACAACTCTATTACTTCTTTTATTTCAGCTCTGGTTGCGCCTTTTCCTTTGTTTTGACTCTTGCGCTTTTCTTTGTAGGCAAGAGTGTCTTCAAAATCATCAATGATTCTCTGAAGGCGGGTCGTGTTATACCTTATATTCAGAATCTCACAGGCGGCTTTTTTGGTAATTGGCTCACTTGCATTAAGTAAACTAATTACATGGCTAATATTTGCATCTGTTAATTTTTCGTAGTCTTTTTTTCGTACTAATGCCAATCGTAATCTCCATCATCGGGGAGTTTCGTTCCTAGTAACATGATAGCGTAATGGATAATCTTTAGTAAATCTGTTTCATCATGCCCGTTCTTTTTTCCGTAACGCTGGGCATACTTAAGTATGTTTCCTATACAAAAGCCTTCTCCATGTCCTGTATCGAATATGAACTCTGTTGCTTGGATTTTCCCAGTAGCATAGTGTTTATCATAAGTTTCTTCTATGTACTTCCATGCTGTATTAAGAGCTTCTTCTTCGTTAAATTTATAATCTATATCTTTATAATCTATGTCTTTATTATCTACCATTCCGATTGCCAAAATCCTAATTGTGTTAATCTACCTGTTTCTTTATTGTGTCCGAAACTAGATAATCTGGGGGCGTGGAACATTGTTCCATCATATATTACACATCTATTGTATCTATTTTCTATTGTTATATGAGGTTTCCACTGATCTTCTGCCTTACTACCCATAAATTCTTTAAATGAATCTCCTTTTGTTGGAGCATCATTTTCATACTGTCTAATAGTCTTTGTCTTTTTGTGTTCTAATAGTAGTGTGCCTGTTCCACAAGGAGGCTCAGGAGTTAGATAAATAACAGCAGCCCAAAACATATAATCTCTACTTAACTCTTTTGTATGATCTCCATGTATCCAATTAAATAGATGGGTTTTCTTGTAGCCTACATTAAAAGCTCCATTACTCCAACCATATTCAAACTTTATTGCTTTTTTGCCTGTGATAGTTTCCCACCGATTTCTCAGGTAGATCATATTACTATACCAAGGATTAAAAGCTCTAGCGCCGGGGTGGTTTACCGCTTTTCCTTTTGTCTGTCCGTCCGCGTATTTTAAGCTGAGGGCTCTACGACGAACATCGTCTGGATCGGGGTAAAAGTCGTCTACTAGATGAAGCATTATTCTAGCTCATCAAGTACGTCTAATCCACCTTCTATCTTTGCAAGATATTCCTTGAGGCGATTGAGTTGTCCTTCAAGCACAGTTATCTGCTCTTCAGCTTCTTTCTGTTGCTTCTGAAGGTTAACTCTTAACATTGTCCTCTGTGTCATAGTTTTCATTTCTTCTCCAACTATCCCAATTAACTCAGGTTTCTCCATGTCTGCTTCCATGTTCCCGCCATGATCTAAGGACAGAAGAAGTTCCGTCCTTTTTAATCATTCTTAAAAGTCTACGCTGACCAAAGTCTAGCCTAGCTTTATCAAACCATGCTTGTTTTTGATCATCTTTCCAATCAGGTGGAAAACAGACACGCATGCCGTCTAACTCGTATGCTCTGATACCAGTCTTGGGGTCGCTAATTAAATTATTTTTGTCCATTTTATTCAAATAAGTTCTGTGCTAAACATACATCTTGTTGCCTACAGATCATTAGATTATGTTGAAATATAACTGGTTCTACCCAGTCAAATTCTAGTTCATCTATTTGATACCATATAGGTTCATACGGATCTATGTTATTACAACCTACTAATGCTACTAGTCCTATTAACCAATACTTAGTCATTGTGTAATTCTCCTCTCTATAAAAGATAGATCAGTCCTTCTCCAGATTAACTGGCAGTTACCGCTTCTTAAGTAGCTCCCCTTTTTTATGTGCCTGCTGCCTTATTTACTCGCGAAGCGTTCAGGACGCCTGCTTACTATTTTAGGGTTGCGTATCTAAAGATTAAGTTCACTTCGAGTACTTCTATGAAGGACTGACCTAATAACCTTGAGTCATGTGACTATAAGCGTCACTACACTCGTGTAAAATTTTACCACATAAGCACTTCTTATTTCTTATTAAGGAATACTGCAAAGCATTGTCCCATGCCGTACTATGTAGTTTTAGTTTCTTCTTCAATTTCATATACATATTATACTAAATTTTCGAAGTCGTGTCAAGAACTATTTTTCAAATCCTTATAATAATTACTTACTGTTGATCTTGTCTTTAGCCGTGCCTGCATACAATCCAAACCATGCAGCTCCTGCGCCTACCACAATGGAGATTAATCCTGATTGCTCAAAGGTAGGTGCTTCTAATTCCATGAACCACATTGTGCAGAAATACAATAAGTAAATGTAGACTGTTAAAAATGCTCTTGGAAATATCCTATAAGCGTCTATCATATTAGAAAACCATATCCATTTTTGCCATGGGTTATCTGGTTCTCTTTCCATTTCCATTTCCATTATTTTTGATTTTAGTTCCCCTATTTCAGAAACCATTGCCATAAATTTGTTAAGGTCAATTTCTACCTCGTTCCTAGACATATCGCCTTGGAACTGTTCAGATGGCTGTGCCATTTATTTCTCCCAACCAGTCTATCCATTCCACTCTCTTGTACCGTTTAGTTTTTCTTTCGGTAAAGTGAAAAGAGATGGATATTCTTGGGCTTAGGGTATCTACCCTATGATATAATTTTCTCGGTATGTATAATAAGTCTCCCTCAGATAAGTCAATAACTGATTCAACAGTTGCCTCATCTCTAATAGGACAATCGTATTCAAACTCATTATATATGTACCAACGGACCTCTCCTCTTACATGAAAAAGATAATTATCCGTTGAGTCTGCATGGATTGGAAAGCATCTAGCCCCTTTCTGATTTGAACAGTAAAGGTTTGCTTGACCAATTCCATAATGCTTTTCAAATTCTTGGCATTGTTGCCACATTGTTTTATTTAAGAACTCGCTAAGAGTCAAAATGAAACTGCAACCTTGCTGCCAATATTCAAAAATTTCTTCTCTAGTTAATTTAATCTTTGCCTTCTTGTGACAGTATTTCCCTGTGGGAGTTACTATCTGTAATTGTGGCATACGATCCCACCCACTCAATTTATGACTATTTAAATACATGTCAAGTTCTTTCCAACTAAAGTGATCCTTAAAAATATTTTTCTCACTTTTAGCTACAAAGTATTTCTTATCTTTATAGACATCATTAAACCTTTCGATAGGCATTGGTAATAGCTGTTCGAATGGTATACTCATTTTTCCATAAACCAAGTTACTAGAGAGTGTCTTATTCCTCGTGTTATAGGTTTCACTCTGTGCTTTAATGCTGGATTAAAAACAATAATAGATAAAGGATCATATGCATACTCGGGTAATTCTATTCCTTCAATTTCTAACTCGCCCCCATCATATTCATTGGGTGGATTTAAAATTGATATAAAAGATAATTTTCTATACCCTATGCCACTACCATCTTGATGCCAGTTATAGTAATTTCCTTCCTTGTATGTTATAATCTGTATTATTTCTGGTTTATAATTACCAAATTGACTAGCAAATCTAGTTAATTCATTGTGTATAATATGATCTGGTTTAAATATATTTACTCCTGCGTGTCCTGCTGTTCTTAAGCCGCGTGCAGGTGGTAGTATATATCCGCCTGGGGGCGGTTTAATATATCTTACAGCAACATCTCTAATTTTTTTATCTACCCTTTGAGTCCCTTTTAGTGCAGTTCCTACTAAGCCATCTTGAGGAACATGGGTCGAGAAAGTTTTTATAGCAGCTCTGTATACTTCTATATCTAATGCATTTTTAAAGACAGCTACCTTCATCAGAACTCCTCTGGGTTACTTATCATTTTACATTCTTTAGCGTATTGCCACAATAGTTTAGCTATATCATCTCTACGATAGTTTCCTTTAGCCCAAGGAGTGTAGATAGGGTGCCATGGTTGTGTACTCATTGCAGTAAAATGTAAGTGCCATATGTCATCTAAGTCAAAGTCTGGTTGTAATTCTGCGTTCCATTCTTCAGGTCTAAAACTAGTATTTCTTCCATCAAAACAATTCCATCTAGGATTTAATTGTTTTATTATACCATCACTTCTGTGTTTAAAGGGTTTACCTAAGCCAGGAAACCAAGTATATTTATAGTTATTTTCAAACTTAGCAATTTCAGAAATTGGAGCTGTATACTTCTGTGCTTTTTCACAATCTATCAACATTACACTATCACAGTAAAAGCCTCTCTCAAATTTAGTGCCTTTCATCTTGTCACCATTATCTGTTAGAGCGTCCCATACCATACCATAAGTATTTTCTTCTAAGTCTGTATTGTATAGGTCTGCTATATCTCTAAGGTTTAATTGGTCACAGTCCATATAAATTGCTTTACCTTTAAAATTACATAATTCAGGTATTGCATACCTAAAATTAGTAAAGGGTGTACCCCACCCTCTCAAATTCCAATTCGGAAATTTCTTAGGTCTTAAAAATGTTATATCTAATTCTTCAGAGGTATTTTTATATAGACTATAAACTAATATCTTCTCAATCCAGTTATCTTCTATATCACTAGTGCCAACAAATATCTTAATCATTTCTAAACTCTACATGAAAATAGGTAGTTCCGTTCTTTGGTAGCACTGTTGAGTAAAACTTATTTCCAGCTAGATAAGCTGTGTTATCTTCTGCTCTGTGCCATCGTTTATCTCTCTCAAACCAGTTTATTAAATGAGGGTGTGTAATTCCTAAATCTTTACAAGCACTAATATAAGCGTGCATGTCCTGTTTAACATTTGAATTTATTATATCAGCTTCCTTAGATTCCAAAAAGAAAAAACCATACATATCTGGACATTCATTTCCAATAGGTAAAGCAATAGATTTTTCACTATGCGTTACAAGAGCTAAATAATAAATAGTAGGTTTATTTACTACTTGTCTTAACTCAGTAAAAATTTCTTCTCGAATTTCTCTCCAGAATGGAGCGGAACAGCTATATGGTGGGGCTTGCTTTAAAGAATATAGCAAGTACATATCTGCTTTGGGATAGTGCCAGTCACGTTGAGGTGACATGTATTTTATACAATCACTTTTTAACTTATTAAATGCCTCATTTTTATACTTGCCTTTGATCACGATTATCTACTTTTCCATTTTGTATTTGTAATTGAGCTGCATGCGCCCAATGCACGTCGGGCATTATTATGGTACTTATGTAGCTATATCTCCACTTCTTTGCTATTGTTATTCTTTGATTCCCTGTGTATGCTAATAAAGGTTTTTTACTATCAAAAGGTAATATCAAATCCTCTGTTATCTGTCTTATTGCCATCTTGTAGTTATACTCTGTGTTCTCTATTACTATAATAGGGTGTAATAACCCCCTTTTTATAATGTCATATTTTAACTTTGCATCGCCCTTAGAGGGTAATACTACTAGAGCAATATCATCTATCTTAGTTTTCGTAATATTGCTTCTTCGAATGTGCAAGTCCGTGTCGTGATAAAGTATATTATACCATTCTCTAGGACTCTCTAAATACATTAAACAAATCTAGTTATAAATTGTTCTACTGCGTCCACTTTGGCACCTCTTGTGAGAGGTATAGCCATATCTACTACGAATCTGCCTTTGGATCCTTGGTTTTTATCTGCAAACCATGTCTCACCATCAAACATATTACGGACACAAGTCCAATTTCCTGCTCCAAAAGTCCCTTGACCATAACCTTTTCCTCTAAATTGATCTGGAACTTTGTGAACTTCACCGTTTCTTACTGCAATAGAGTAGCCACGTCCACCATTATTTATAAATCTTAGTGAATGATGTGGTTTATTTTTAGAGTTATGCCACCCTGTAAATCCTTTATCTGGAGCCATTACTGTAAGAGTATCGTAATACCACTTGTCAGACTCAGCTCCTTCAATACCTGCGAGAAAAGCTCTGAGAAACCACATTTTCATCATTTTGAAACTATTGTTGGTACTGGAAAATGCTCGTGCTTTCAAAGGAATACTTCCAGAATAATCTGTATAATTATGCTCTTTAGGATAACCTACAAAGGTTTCATCTTTTTGATACTCTCTTAATGTTGCATAGGTTAGATCAGGTTTTGGCAAACCCCTCGCTGTATGCGGATAACCATAAAGACCTTCTGCTAGTGCGTCCAGTCGTTTTAGAAATGCTATATTTTTAATCGGAATCTGTTTCATTTTTTTCATCTGTAGGGCTGGTCACTTTTTCATAGTAAACAACTACCTCTTTGAGTTCACGAATATATCTGCGTAACTCTTGCATATTATATGCCATTAGTTCGTAATCTGGGACACTCATAGCAAAAAATACTACTTGTCCTACTTCTTTTTCTATCCTTTCGAGAAATTCATCTATGTTTACATCTGAAACTACATACCAATGAGGCTCTTTCAAGTCTATCTCTCTAGGCATAACAGGCTGTGCTATTATCCTCTCAAGAGGTTTAGTTATTACTTCTACTTGTTTCTTACCTAGACCCAGTAGGCTGCAGCTCGAGATCATCGTCAAGGCTATCAATAACCCTGCTGTCTGCCTCAATACTGTCAAATACTTCTTTTGTTGCATTATTAGCTCTCGGTTCAATCATGCCAGGCTTAGCAGCTGCTAATTTTGACAGATTATGTCTTTTGAAAATATCAAGATAGCGGTTCATTTCTCCCTCTATCTCGTTGTTCTTTTTCTGCATATCTGTTAATGCAGTAGTTTGCAATGCAAAATCATTTTGTAATGATTCGATTGCCATTTTTTGTTCTTGGTCACGAACCTCATAAGCAAGATTCTCTGCTTTCAGGTTCTCATTTTGTGTGTATAGTATATAGCCACCTATTCCTAATATTAAAATAATACCCATTAATAACTGATTCATACTTCTTCTATCCTATAATTTAAACCTTCGGAGCCTTGTATTTCTACTATATCTCCTTCAATCGTTTTGAACTTAAGAAACTTCTCTTGTTTCTTGTAAAATTTCTTAACTACAAACGATCTATCGTCTGTGTCACCCCATGTTTGATTATAACTTACTGTTAAATTATATCTAGGAAACAGGTTATACCATATCCATTCAGCAACCCATTTAATACACCACCAGATACCCTTCGGTATCCATACTATGCCTTTCCACAAGTAGATGAAAGGTAGGGCGATCCACCGCCCTACTCTTTTCAGTCCTAGTTTTAACTTTTCAATCAATGTACCACTTCTCCAGTCGCAAATAAATGTGCTTCAGATGCGCGTCTTTTAGTTAGTCCTGCTAACTCTTGCCCACCTGCTTTGTTCCACCTTTTTATTTGTGCTGGTACGTCTTCGTAGTTACTTTCGTTTAATCGTTTCAGAAGTGTACTGTTTCTAAAGTTCGTAGGTCCGAGGTTGTAAACCCATACTGTAAGTGCATCGAATTGCTCTTGCGTAAGTTCTACTTCCACATATCTTTCTACATAGCCTTCATACTCTTTCAATTCCTCAAGTAACATGGACTCTGCCTGTTCTTGAGTTATTGTCATGCCCTTATGGACGCCTTTCGTATGTCCATAACCTATTGTCCACACGCCCACACTATCTTGATAAGCCGCTAATTTACAACCTTCAAAATACTTTAGTATGTCGTGTCCTTTGCCGCTTAATTGCATATAAATACTCCAAATCATTCCTATCGTAAGGAGGAGTATAGCTAACCATTGTAGCTTATTATTCATAGGCTCTCCTCTAATTTATAAGCGGAAAGCGTAGGGCGTCAACTAAGACGCCCTATCATTTAATTACTACTTGATGTCAAAATTGACTTCAGATGAGCAATCTCGCTCAATAGTAATTGTCAGTAGTCCGTCTAATAATTTGACTTCCTCTACTTTAAGGTCGTTGTTAAGAACAAAGACTTTGTCGAACGACTTAGTGCTAAGCCCTTGATGTAGATAAGAATCACCTCCTCTATCTTCACGGCTTCCTTTAATTCGTAGTTCATTATTTTTCACTACGACTTCAAGATTCTTTTTACTCCAACCCGGCACTGCAACTTCTATTGTGAAGCCTGCATCACCTTCCACTATGTTATATCTTGGATAAGACGTACTAACGAAGTCATTTTCAAACCACGCTGGATTATGTCCCAACCAAAAGTTTCTGAATAGTTCTCTACTTATAGCATTTGCTACCATAATATCCTCCTAAATTTACCTTTAACAGTTAAACTTTGCCCACCCTTGCGGTATGGACGCCTATTGAAAGCAATTTCATCACTTTCATACTATAATTATACCAAAAATAGACCTTGTTGTCAAGAACTATTTTCAGTCATCATAATCTATGTAGCCCTTATCCCGCATATAATCAAGGGCATCTCCTATTCCGATATGCCTTCCTATTGTATACATTAGACCACCACCACATATGACTATTACTAGCCATTGTGCTTCACTAAGTCCGATTCCTAAATCCCACATAACTCTTTATCTCTCCATTTCTTTCCTATAGGCTCTCACCAATTCACCTTTTCCGATGCTTGGGTTACCTGCTGTATCTTGTGCAATTTCTTGCAATGTAGACTCTAGTTCAATGAATATCGCTTTACAACTGCCTTTAATAAAATAATTAGAAGCTGCGGCATAATTATTATGCGGATTTACTTTGCCTGCATTGCCGCCTACCCTTCGAATAGAAAAGTCTGCGTCTTCTGCTGTGCAAAAACTAAAATCTGAATGTGTTGTTGGGAGTATTATTTTCTGTCGTTTTTCTACTCTATACTCCCATATTTGAAAAACGCACGGAACAGCATAAGGCTTTCCGTCAAGTGTGAATGAATTTTTATCTAATATCCACTCATCTACTAACCAAAAGTTTAAATTTAAACTGTTCGTTATACTACTCTTTCTGAATGTTCTGGGTAGTATGAAACCTATTAACCCTTTGCCTTTCGCAGCATGGTTAAAGAACTTTTTAGCTAATGATGAATTTTTTCCGAAGGGCGGATTTCCTAAGTAGAATTTATACTTACTACTATCCCACTTTAGAAAGTCCTGTTCTATAATGCCAGGTACGTATTTTTCAGGATATAAGTCTAGCATTATATCTACATACATAGAGAAAGCCCCTGCGCCTGCAGAAGGCTCTACTACTTCGTCATCTCTGTCGCCAATGTTAAGATATCTGTGGTAGTTATCCCCACAAAACTCAACTACATCTGAATTTGTGTAGAATTTATCTATAGATTTACTGTCCATTGAATAGTAATCCCTTT